>JAESFQ010000237.1_pt1 | contig 19596 bp, 20 predicted proteins | sample 9269431 | NCBI WGS metagenome assembly JAESFQ01 (sample SAMN14502588, study PRJNA617103) | algae metagenome | isolation source: Plectolyngbya sp. WJT66-NPBG17 and co-occurring heterotrophs from well... | place: USA: Mojave Desert, Joshua Tree National Park, California | collected 2006-08-06
GAAGTGTGCCGAGCGCGAATGCGATCCTCATAAAAAGTACAGTTGTGACTAGGTAAATAGTAGATGCCAGCAAGGCGATATCGTCGCATGGGTTGTTGAAACGCTACTTTCCCAACAACTTGAGGCGAGCACGAGAAGCTACTTGAACTCAGCGTATATGTATTTGGGTAACGGCAGCGAATAACATAAGATGATGTGATGTTGATCAAGCGGGTCGTTAGTGGATGTCAAAAAAGCTCCTTCCGTCTAAGGTGCAGCCCCGCCGGCTAAAGCAGGACCCGCTCTCCACTAGTTCCATGGCATCCTTCGCATCATCGCAACACGTTACATTCTCTCTCCCATTGCGCCTCCCACAGCTCTTGGTAATTCCCTACAACCTTCACTCGACGTCGGTCTCTTTTTGCCATCATGGTCTCTACGCGATCACATCCGCAAGGCGACTTCCCTGCTACCGAATCTTCGCCTATCAAGAAGACGCCGCGATCACGGACCTCGACCGCATCCCCAGCACCCACATCTTCCCCTGACGTCAACTCGTCACCACCGGCCAAGTCGCTTGCAAGACGCGCAGTTTCCAATGCCAAAGCCGAAATCAGCCCTCCCTCTCCATCCGAAATCAATGAGCCGACATGGTGTCATACGGCATCAAATCTTACCATAGTATGGCTCGCTGTATCGATTCCGCTCGTGCTATGGGATACCCTGTATATACTTTTGCGCCCACATACTATGGCCGGTGGTGCCATCCAATGGCCGATCTGGAAGCCGTATGAGATTTACGCCTCGATCGATCACGTATATGGGTGGCCCGGATGGGAAAACCATGATGGCTTTGGCGGCGCGCAAGGCCTTTTGAACGCTGTGGAGCTGGTGCTATACGGGCTTTACGCGTTGGTTATCTACAACCACAGTGTGCCTACGACTGGAGGTACTGGGCTGCAGCTCAGTGAGGGCGTGAGCAAGTTTCTCGCCGGCGGCAGGAAAGTGCGCGGCAAGACTGGAAATCGCGCGCTCATCATTGGGTTCGCTGCTGCGGTCATGACACTCAGCAAAACGGTACTATACTGTATGTACACATGCGACGCATAGCCAGGCGACAAGCTAATTACTGCAGACTTTAACGAGTATTTCTCTGGCTTTGCCAATGTCCGCCACAATGACTGGGCTACGCTGTTCTTCTTTTATGGTATCATGAAGTAAGTTGAACTCGTCACTATTCTTAGCTTGCCTTTTAAGAGAGTTGAGAAACTAAATGGTTTTGTAGTGGTCTTTGGGTTATCTTCCCCGCATACATGACTGTTGTCTTTGGTACCGATATCCTCCAGGCACTCGACATCGCAGCCGAATCGTCGTCTAAGAAAGGCTATTAGCTGGAGTTATGAAAGCGCTGTGCGCACATACCACTGTCTCCCACTTTGACCTGAGGGAGCGTTCAAGAGCCATCAGTCCTTCCATCAAAACCCTTTCACATTCTTCTGGCGCCTACGAAAGCGTCGACAGCTGTGCGGATCAGTCTCCGGAGCCATCCTAGCATTCCGCTGCGCGGGTCTCCAGCAATCTCGGCATTGCCTGGGGTGGATGGTGACGGCTTCAGGAAGCCTTGATTTAGTCGAACGCACAGCGAAAAGTGACCTCTGGTAATACTCACTATGACCACTACCCCACCAACGTCACGCCTCAATACAAACAAAACGGAGCTCGAGTCCCAATCATCTGGTGGCAGGCTTGCTGATATCCGCTGCGCGTCGGCAGTTAGGTTGTCAAGCATGTACGGCGCTTGTACTCGTCTGGGTGTAGCATCCATCGCGCGCAAATTTGCTTTTGAAATGCAGTAGATTCGAAGTGGGTTGTTCGAGTAGAAATTTGGACACGGAAGAGGTCCATAAAGGTATACTACAGTCACGTTAGCTAGAAGTCTCATTCACTGTCTGTTCGCGATGCGTTCTCTGCTGCAAGTATTCGAGACTTTATCAAATACTCATGGTCATGTTATTAGAGGTCTCTATGTATGCTATTCCTCGAACTAGAGGCCTTTCCATTACTCATTCACGTCGTTTGTGCTCTGTATCTCGGAATGCAGAGTCTTCAATCGCATTGACAAAAAGCCAAACATCCATCCTCAGATTTTTCGGTAAGCTCTCACATCACATTACATCCAACAAGTAGTCCACAGCTCCTACTTTTCTTCTTCTTTTGGCTGCCCTCCGCCTCTAACATCTCAGTACCTCGATCACCCCCCGCGGCCTCCTCACTAACTACCCTGCGTCTTGCATTTAAATCTGCCATGCTCACTGCTTTAGCGAACGGTCCATCGTCGTCCTCTACAAGCGCCTTCTTCCTCTCAAGCTCGTCTCTGCCGGGTGTGCTGAAAATAGAGCGCTTGCTAGTGACTGTGCCCCCAGAGACGTGAGACACCTCCGATACAGAAACATGTCGTGCCAAGTCGCTGGTCGCTCCTGGCACAGCCTTCCGGAATGGTGTATCCAGTGCTTGCTGTGGAGGAGCCAAATGCATCCGTAGATGAGCACTCGGCTCTAGCTCTGGTCGTTGCATAGTTATGCCGTCGTTTGTTGGGTGCTCGGACTGGTATGCAGGATTTCTGGGAAGATTTGCTGACGACACATAGCCGGTATCGGAATCTACTACCAGTCTCTCCCTCGCCTCTGCTCTTGCCTGCTCTCCTTGGCGCACCTTTCTCCATTCAGTTTGAGTGTAGGATCCCATGAGCTTTTCTCTTAGTCCAGGGTATGTCTGGGGATGATTGGTGTCGAAACTTCCGGGATCATAGGAAGGTTGCTCGTGAAACGACTCGAAGAATTCTAGCCTTGGTGTTGGAGGTGTGGGTGTGGTAGCGGGAGTGAGGGTAGGAAGGCGTGATTTTAACTTTGACTTGGAAGAGCTTGTCGTGCTTGGGAAGGGTGTTTGGGTGCCGAGTGGAAGATAGGCCGAGCGTTTTTGAGAGTTTGTCATCGGAGTGGGCGTATCTGGGCAGTCCGCGTAGGTGTCGCTATCGATGTCATCACCAACGTGAACCTCATCGTCCTGTGGACTTGTGGTTGTCTCTTGTTGTTGGCCGCGCGATGTCAACTCGCGATGTGAAGACAACTCTGTCGGCGTGCTTTGCGGACGTTTCTTCGGACTTCTCGACCTCGCACCGCGCTTCGCTGGTGACCGCCTTGCCATGATGCCACCACCTCTTCTGACGGTCACATTGGCAGTAATGCCCGCAGGGGAGCTACCCAGGTTACCATTGTCTTCTGTCGCGACATACTTTACGGACTCGGTCTCTTCAGTACCAAAACCATGCACGTATGCTTGATGAAAGTCATCGCTCTTAGGTCGTATTCTTGCGCTCCCTGGAGTGCTCCGGGAATCAAAGTTCGGCGTACCAGTGGTCGCAAGATCCAGTCGCAAAGCCTCGCTCAAGCTCCGTGGCGGTGATGGTGAGATGGCGCGGATCGTAGAGCGTGCTGTTGATGGACGCGTAGGACTAGGAGGTCCTGGTGTAGTTGCACGCGGGCGAAAGTGTGTTGACATTGTCGCACCCGATCGTCGTGTTGTTGACCGCGTAGATGCGATTGTTGCTGGGAGAAGGTGGGCGGGGTCCAAAGAGCTACAATGCAGGGCAAAGCCGATAAATCAGATTCCGGGACTAGGTTGCCACGTGGGATGAAAAATGCAAACGGAAGACTCAATCAGGCAGCATAAGTGAGAGTGGATGAGTGGCGCGCTGTAGAGTGTTTGCAAAGTGCTGCTGGCGGCCTGCTGGTAAGGTACCCTTACTTTCCGATGTTGAATTGCCTTCTCACCTGCCTTCACTATCACATTGCTGATCTGTATCTTTGGGTAATGTAACAAAGTAATCCAAGATGAGCCTCACAAACGAGGTTGGTTCGAATGTGCTCGCGATGAGTTGTTTGTTGTTGTTGTTACACAAGTAACGTCATTGTGTAAACTTTGCGGTACATGTGCCAAAGCGACACACCAGGAGGAGCCAAACACTTCGGTCATGCCGAGGTTTTTACACACGTAGAAGCAGATAAGTGGCTCCCCAGGCTTACACGAGCATGGTTCGCTTTTTGATGTAGTGAGCACCTTCTATGTATCGCATCGCCCCGTTTGACTCCTTACGCTTCAGTATCTCTTTTGTTTGTAACTCACAAGACATGTATGGGTTTACATTCATGCTGGAGTTCATTTGAATTTCTGTATCTTGCGCTATTCACTCTTCTATTCTACGGTAACAGTCATTTCCGAAGTATCCAAAATTAGACCGTCCATCCAATTCGTCTTCTTCACAACACAACTATTTCAGCAAACTCTACTCCCACTCATCCTTCCTTAGCCTTCGTAGTAACTGGATGCTTCACCTCTAACTCTTCGTCCTCCTCAGAATCTTCAGCATCGTCTGAGCTCTCCTCCTCTTCGCTATCTGAGTCGTCATCGCTATCTTTGTTGGTTTTCTTCTCGCCGTCGCTATCGTCCTCCTTTTCTTCGTCGCTTGAAACATCCGAAGAATCGTCATCTGTATCGGCATCAACGTCGGTGTCGTGGTCCGGGCTGACCTTTGCATCGTCTTCGTCATCACTACTTTCGTTACAGTGCTCGACGACGGAACTTAAATCGCGCACGTGATGAGGCTCGGCAAGCAGTATCTCCACAACTTTGGCTGTAATTTGACTTTCTTGCTTGTTGGACGGAGTTGGTGCTTCGGTCACCTTTGGCTCTTCACGTGCTTCGATTCCTCGAGAAGCGCTAGCTTGGGAAGGTACCGGATGTATGACAGTTTCTCTCCACACTCCAGTATCCTGTACTTCTTTCTCGTACACATTGTTGTCGCTACCTGCGACTACGCGCGCCTGGCGCTCCTGGCTGTGCTTGGAAGTACCTTGGCCCTCGAGCTTCTCGAGCGTCAACGCAGCTTTATCGGTCCATTTGCTGACAGCCTGGAGTGCGGCAATGCCAATCTTGAAGTTGCGCTTGTCTTTGATGTTAAGACTGCTATGCGTCTTTGCTGGCTTTGGAGCTTCGGGAGCATTCGGAGTGGAAGTACTAGTCGAGTGATGAAGAACGTTGGCAAGTTTGGGGTGGAGTTGGAGTTTGTGTGAAGGGAGATGCATCTTGATGAATGTTATATATTCAGGCTAAGTTTGAGTATAACTTCAGACTGCGAGCCTTAAGCACCAGGCTTCCGTGTTGAGGTATCGTGATGGTGGTTATTGGTTGCTGAATGACTGAGTGATGATGCATGTAGACGTGGCAGGGGAATGACTAGCTTTATACACATGTTATATGTGACATTTGTGTATTGCGCTTGTGGCATTGACTAGTATTGAAATTGAAGCTTTATGACTATTTTAATAGGAGTGCAATCAATCCTCAGTTTTGAATTCATATTGTGGACATTCACTGACTCACAACAGATCATGCATTCAACAACGCAAATAGTAATGCTAATCAAGGCCACCCTGCAGAATCGATCTTGAGCATGTGTCATATCTCGTGGCTAGTTATGGCTCTTATATGTTCCTGACAGTACTTTAATATGAAACTCATTGTTGTTTTAACAAGCTTTCCACATAGAGATAAATATGCCGATCTAAGTACTCTTCCTTCTACTCTCCTTCTCTCGACTAGTGAGATGTCTGATTTGTCTTGATTCTCTCGTTTTCACTCTCATTGTAAGTGGGCCACGTAGTAGCCCTCTGTTTCAAGGATTTGTATGGCTCCTCTAGTTTTATCTGTATTGAACATCAATTAATATTCTGCATATACGAGGTGATCATACTGTCTTTGGAACTCTCAGGTGCATGCTACTTTCATCGGCTGTAGGCCGGTTTGGCATTGGAAGGTTGCGCGGTGTGTCCTTCGCTGTGTGGTTACCTGGACGGGTTTCGACCATGATGAAAACAGATTAGGGCGAGCGATATTGTTTATTAGGTAAATCGATACGGTGCTTCCTTATGTCAATACTAGTGTTACGTGTGAAATACTTAGTGTTATGTGAAAGAGTAAAAAGGCATTTGGTGAAGTTTTATATGCGCTGACAGTCACAATTATCACGAAATTTCGCATCATGGGTCATACGGATGATTCATTCGCACTCTGAGAGACACCTGTGCTTTATGACACTCTATTGTTTAGACATGGTGACTACAGGCCAGTGACTGCGAGTGCTTTGACTCACTGGGGGTTACTCGTTGCATTGCATCCTACAATCATTAAGACTGGCCGGGGAATGTTAACACATCCCCTAGGAGATAGCCTAGCACGAATAGCTAGACTTCATGTGTAAGACCTGGTAGCTCGAGTCATAGTCCCGTCTTATCGAACACCAAACTCCGTACATGTTCCTTCGGCTCGATTACGACTAGCCATCGACCTTCGCAAAGCTTCGGAATAATGGGTAAAGATCACACACGGCATTGAGTTGAGCTGTTGTTCTGCGATCGCGCAACCAAACGTTTCTTTCTGTGCAAAAAATATCTAAGGATTATCATACGCAAGCCTGCGTAAGATTTAACAATGCTCGCCAACGAAGGGAACTACATGTCCGAGGTTCATCAGCCCGAATGCAGCTATCCCATGAAGACACACAAAATCAAAAGCTAAGAAATGAACATTCAAACACCCATAGCATCTCTCTACTTCTTTCAAGATCCGAGTTGCCGCCACGCTTCCTTCTGGTCCTCCGCAGCGTTTGTCTGCTGTCTTCTTTCCTTTTCGGCCGCCGTCAGAGTTTGAACGACATGATTCTTGATTGGTGACTTGGTGGAAATGTATTTACATTATCGATATCATCGTGTGATTTGTCGAAGCTTTTGTGCTGGTGGTGCTCGGCAAGATGGGGGTGCTCTTGGTTCGTGATAAAGAGCATTGTGGAAGTCGAGGCTTAGATTGTACCATGGTAGACTACAAGGTCGTTGCATGCGCAATAACTCGATAGTGGAAGAGATCTGCGTTGTTGCAGAGTTGTTTGATTATGGTTCGACTTTGAATTAGATAACCATCACATCAATACGCAGCAACACCATCTTCGATCACCTCTCCCAGCTTCACCGTTGAACTCCATATCCGGGTATACACCAAGTATCTGCTCTCTGTATTCTTCCACCTCTCTCAAGGGATCCTTCCCGAGGCTGTCCGTCGAGATTGACTTTTGATACACCGATGTGCTGTCCGTTGTCAAACGGTTCGCACGAATCTGTGCTCGCTCTCGCGCATCGCCACGTTGTCGACGTTGAATCGCGAGATCTTCATATGAGCCCCACGGCGGTGGTCTGGGGCCGTTCTGGATGTCGGTCGATGAATAAAACGATGGTGCGGGATTTGCGAGGCAGCAAACTGGTTGGAGGTGGCTATCTCGTGGCAGCGATACTGATGGGGGCCAAGCTGAGTGGTGGGCAGATAGCTGCCCGAATTGATTTTTCGAATTTGTGGTTCTGAGCTGGGTTCGCCGTAGTACTCGCGCCTCATCATCAACATCGTCCCAGTGGCCACGAGGTACATATAGCTCGGCAGCGGGGGATTCGCATGCATTCTTGTCGAGAATGTCATCTTTCCGGGGGCTACTACTTGGCTTATTCAAGTAGGCGATATTTGAAGACTCTTCCAAAGTCGGAGGTAGAATCGCGTGTTCCAGTACATCGCCTTGACTGAGCTGAGTTGGTATGATATTTATCGGTAGATCCGGTAGCGGCCGGCTTGGGATGAGAGAGTCGCTCTGCTTATACAGTGATGACGCCTTGGTATCAGAGCCCTTCAGAAATTTTGTAACTAGAAGAGGCTGAACATGAATCTGCTCACTTAGCCTTCCATATGTATCTCCGTTGTGCAGGTCGATCTCTTGTTCATGTTCGCCCACTACCAAGGCCGTCTCCAGCGGGAGCGTTGGCAACGGCCGCTGATGCACACCGAAATGGTCATCATGACGCTTTAGCGGCTTGCGCGGGACTTTGTGAAGAGTTCCATCGTTGGAAGAGGCCGATCGTTGCATCCGTGAGTGTGATGGTGGTCGGTCGTACGCTGTCACCTCGAATGAAGCTAACGAGTGGCTGCCGCGTGGAGTGACAGCCCGTGTGATGTGATTTGAAATGTTTCCCGATTTTGTACTCTCTGGTAATGATTTTTCATTGGGCAGGGATGTTTGTCTGTTGCTATACTGTCCCGCCTTGCGTAATGTTGCAGATTCGACATACTTCCCAGGACTGCTTGCGGTAGCCTGGAGATGCGAGTGGTTTTGGTCGGATGTTCCAATGTCTGCAGACTCTGTGTCGACAACAACATGCAATATAGGCGTCGCTGATGTTCGAAGAGGTTTTGGGCTAAGATCGTCCGGACTCGGCGGACGCGAAGACGCTTCCGTGACGCAATAGGCTTGATAAGGCCGCCTAAAGGGGATGTCGTGTAGTAAAGGCAGCGCCTCGCTAGGCGCTTCATCAAGTGTTCCAGATGGCATAGGATGGGTGGGATCCATGAGTTGAGGGATTGCGCGAGATCGACGAGGGGAGTAAAAGTTAGAATATGGTGAATTCATTGAAAAGATGTGATACTGTACGCCCAAGGGATGTTGCATGATAGTTTGTCTCTATCAAGGTGCATCATTCTTCCAAAGGTTCCACTGATGAAGGCTGAGAATCCGACTGTTGGCCATAACGTCATCGCACCGAGCACGTACCTCGTGATCGAGGCGATTGTCAAAGCAACAGCAAACGGTAGTGACCGAGGGCCATATAGTCTGTGCGCCGACACCTAGATACCGACTATAGAGTAACAGTCCGCAGCACCTTTCCTCAGACCTTGCTCGAAAAGCCAATTGAAGCCGCCTCTGTACCCACTCTCTCTAATTCGCTTGAGGATCCACAACTCAAACATGCCAATCTTATCGCCTTTTGTCCCTGTACCTTCAAAGAAGGTGAGAGCGTCTTGATATCCGACCAGCCAGCCGTATTTGTACTTTTCGTGTTCATAGTGACCGTTGGGATCCACACCGCTCCAGTAAGACACGTGCTGTTCGACAGCCTCATGCATACGTCCGTCCTTTTCGTGTTTGGCTTTCTCGACCATCCCATGCCTATCATGAGGGGACATTGCTGTATACTGGGGTGGTACAATGCTTCCGTCTTCTGTTTTAGCTTTGAAACCCCACTCACCACCCGGCATCCAATCCATTTTCCAGGTCCAGAAGAAACTACCGCCAGCTCGCTGCTGGTACCGTCTGCTTTGCGCTTGACCAAATTGTTGTACGAGCTCTGCCTTGGGAACCCCGCCGCCCTTGGCCCAAGAGTCTTCAGTCATGACGCAGGAATACTCGCCAACGATGACTTGTATTGCACCCCGGTCGTGTACAGAGCCTTCTTTGCCATCAAGCTGACCCAGCTTCGTGCCGGCTTCCTCGATGATTTGTTGTGGTGTCTTCGCTTTGTCTTCATCTGTGAAAGCCCAGTAATAGTGCGTGTCGATCACCACGGGGCATTGCGGATGCGAGTATATAGAGTTCTTCTGCAATGTCCAGTCGACCGCCTTCTCCAGGTTCCAACCGTCGGAGATTATGATTGGAATTTCGGGGTCGATAGCAGAGACAGCAGCTATACATTCGTCGTACCACTCATACATGCGCTCTGACTCCCACTCGGCTTCGTTGACGAGCTGGAGACCAGCAATCTCAGCTCCAGCCTTTGTGTCTTTGGCAATAAACTGACAGCAGCGAACACCCAACGCACGATTGGTATGGCTGGTCCAAAGTTCAGCACGCCCACTGTTGGTGCCGGAGTGTTCCTGTGCGTTTCCGCCTCCTGGCAATGCATGCAGATCGATCAAAACGCCAATTGAGTGTGCACGTAGACGTTGGATCAAGGCACGGATGCTGTTCCATGCTTCAATGTATATCTCTGCGTAGGGCTCGAAAGGGGTTCCCTGGGTGAAGACAGCACCAGGGAGGTCGTAGTAGCCAATGGGTAGGCGGACCGTTGTACATTTGGCTACGTTAGCAAGCCACCCAATTGCCTGGTCAGTTACGATACTCGCCCAATGCTCTTCAAACTTTTGTTTCGTCTCAGCCACGCCAATTCTGTCGACCCATGCCCGCACTGCCGCAAGCTCGCTTGATCCCTCGGCGCCGTCGGGGAATCGAGAACCTTGAAGCCATCGCTCAATGACATACACAGAGCCGAGATTGGTGCCATGGTGATAGCGGTAGCGAAGGATATCTAGGGTTGTCGGATCGCTGATACGATGTTGTCCACCGTGGCTGTGGCCAAAACCACCTTGCTGATGAGCTGGGGGAAAGTGATGTTGATGCTGTGCTTCTGAATTGCCACGCTCGTCGCGTTGAGTGAAGCTTTTGAGTTCAGTCTTGGCTTTTTGAAGGAAGCCCTTCATCGTGAACACGCTGATCGGGTTAGTCCACTGGTGAACGAATGCTTCATTTGGGTAACGTACGGAGTGTTGGTGGACGAGGGACTTGAGTTGCAAGTTTGAGTGAGGTTCTGGGTCTACACAGGTTCTGTTCCAGAGTTGATGAGTTTTGGAAGTCGAATCCAAAGACGGCTGGCTGTGCAGATGAGTAGATGTGGCTGAGACATGGTGGAGCCGCGTAGCCGTGCATTTGCTCTATTATGATGACGTAAGGCAAAGAACTGGGGACCCGTACTGCAGGCAGGTGCGTCCGGCATGCATGCCGGCGCGTGCACGAACTGTGGCTGCAGCATCTTATCGTCTATCTTATCTGTGGGCCGATTGCCAACTTGCCTCGGAACTTTCACAAAACCGTGTATTCTCGTGCTCGAGACGCGTCCCGCTACAGTCGTGATGGCATCTTCATTGCAAGGCGACAGGGCTCTTGCTAATGAGGTGCAAGTCAATTGTCATCCACGCGTCCTGGTCGTAGTTTTCTCGCTGGGGTTACTCGGCAAGCAACAACGGCGAGGGGAGACTGCAAAGATGCTAATCATCACATGACGCGTTCTCCAAAGGGCCCAACTGGTGTCTTTTGATGCGTGATTAAATGACGATTAAGATTGATCGTACAAAGAGAATAAGGAGATGGAGTTGCAGCACCCGTAAGTCATCCTAAGTTTGTACTGTGCTAGTCCAGGCGCCATCCCGCCTTCTCGCCAAGCTGGACCCTGACGTGTCACCCAATCGCGTCGCCTAGCGCCTCTGATGCGACCCCAACCACGACGCGACGGCTCACACCACTTTCATCACTCCAATTCTATTTTCACTTGTCTTCTCTGGAACTGAAAAAGAGATAGAAAGACTCGGTCCTAATCTGTGGCTACATCCCCATCCCATATCACAACAGCGCTTCTCTGCGCGTCATTCGTCCCGTCCCAACGCGTCGCAATATCCCATAAGTGGCATAGACAACATGAGCGCCACAACACCGCAGAGGCCAAACATGGTCACTCAGTATACCCCTTCCAAGACACCTTCGCGACGCGTCCTTGGTGATCTTACCCCCAAGGCCATAAATACGCCCTCAACACCCAAAGCCTACGAGCCATCTGAAGTTGCTCGAGCCCACAGCCCACTGAAGCAAGTCACTACGCACACTCCCACCAATCCTGCCGGCAAAGAGAACCTCATGACCCCCCAAACCAACTCGAACAGCAAGAAGAGAGGCATAGAAGAAGTCGATAGCGCTGAGTCGGTCGAAAACGTAAAGATGCTTGCCCATGCTCGTGACGAAAGTGTTCCCACCACTGGCGTGCGCCTGACCACCGATGCGGTGCAGAAACACACGGTACACTACACACGTACTTGACGCATCTTCGCAACACTGACAGACTGAAGGAAAATAACCCTATTGGCCTCGCAGACCCTGGCTCGCCCACCGAGCGTGCGACACCAACACCGTCACCCGAACCAGAGCCAATGCCAGCCTCCCAGAACAGCAACCAGTCGTTCTCTGACCTCCTCAACTACGAGATGTGCGCCAGCCAGAAGAGCGAGCACGGAGAACGTATAGCCATGCCAGCAACTGCCCCCACACCCACAACCGTAGAAGGGAAGAGGAGATCGCGTGCCGAACAATTGCGCACGCGTCTCAAGTTCGGATTGTATAAGATCAGGACGAACCAAGTCACCAAGCGCGACGCGGATATCATTGGGCCGTACGAAGCCCGCGCCTCCTACTCGTCGGACGCGCTCAACGCGTCCATGTCAACAGCTATGACATCCTCAGGCGAATCTCTAGGCGCTTACCGCGTACCAAACATCACCATATCGTCGCCTCGACGCGATCAAGGGCCTGTCTTCGTAAGAGCGAATCTGGACCCTTTCCGTCCGATTAGTAAACTCGGTCCCGCACCCGTCCAGTTCGCAGTTCCCCAAGGCAACATGCCCGCATCTTCGCGCATGGTACCCGGCTATGCCTTCTCGTCTTCACCACCGGAGCCTCAACTGCCCAAATCCATAGCCCCTGATCAACTTTCGTCGCCTATGCGACCCAGGAATTACTACCAGCCGCCCTCCAAGTCGACGACACGAATGGGTGAACACGATGCCGAGCACATCAATGTGCGGGAAGAGAACCCGCACTCTAGGTTTCAAAGACTGAAGCAACAACACTACAGTTTGGCCAGCAGTGGGGGTGGCGTGAAGAGCGATGCAGCAGAAGGCCTGCTACAACTCATGCAAGATACACGGTAGTTACCTCAAGTACAAGCATGGAAAAACATATCATTTCTCGTTCTTCCAGGCCAAACTATGGCGTATTCACTCCCCATGAAATCATGATCCCTTCGAATACCGTACTATACCGCACTGTGATGTTCTTTGAGGCAGGGTTTCATGCGACAAGTGCTGGCCAGCCAAAACGATGGCTTGGAACGTCAAGGGGAGAGCTGCTTTGAAGAGTTGAAATTTGGTATTACTACAAAGTGCGAGCATTGTCTTCGCTTTCCGCAATTGAGTCTTCGGATCGTGACTCCATCTCCCCATCTACCAACTGTTCCTGTACCATATCGTCGGCAGCTTCCATATTCTCTTTTCCCTCAGCATCCTGCTTTGAATCAGGATACTCCCCAACGCGCTCAATGAGATCATTCGCTGCCGCACTACTCCGCTCGTTCACAGATTGACATCCATCAACCGGCATTCCCATCCTCCTCGTCTTCCGTTCACTGTTCAGGTCCCGCGGGCGGATTACTCTAGACACAGGTAGTGTTTGTTTACTTGCATCGGTGATCAAATCTACCATGTCGAAGCACCTCTCCACAAATGCCTTGACAGCACTCTCGTCACGCAACTCCTTATCGCCGTGGCCGTTATAATGTGCGGTGAGCGCGCCACCCTTTGCGCCTAGTTTGCCAGACTGGATGGTGTTGTAGGAAATGTCTTCACCAAACAAGTTGCCAACCACAGGTTGCCGGAATTGGATACCAGAGAAGTGATACGTGACGGTGCGCATACCCTTCTCCTCGCTCGAGAATCCGGGGATCGTCCACTTAGGGATCTTGATGCGGAGAGGCGGTGCCGTGAGGCGGCCGCCGCTTTGAATGTTCCCTATCACGGCATCAACCCACGCCTGTACGTCCTCGTTATCGAACTCCTTGGTGTTGAAGTTGAGACTTGCTCGGCGAGAAAATCGTACGTCTACTGCCTTGTCTGGAAGTAGCACATCGTGGATGCGTTGCTGGAAGCTGAGTGTAAGTTTGTGGAAAGTGGCTTTAGCCCCACTGCCACCGCTACGCATCTGTATCTTAAGACTAGGGAACGTTTGGCCAGGCTCATGCTCGAGGTCGGGTCGGAACTCGTAGTGCAAGGACGGTGTTTGCATGCGCCCAGTAGCTGAAAGGTTGGGTGAGGTGAGGAGACTATTCAGGCCCGGGATCGTTGACAAGAAAGGCGACTGCGACGGTTGGGCGAGTGCAGCTTGCACTACTTGACTGGGGTCCGCATGCTCGAGGGGAAACAAGACCTGGCCAAATTCGGCGGAAAGATTGTACTTCGGCTCTGGAATCCAGTTGCTCAACTCATGTGTAGGTAATGACGCATCAGAGGCGGGTCGCTGTATGGTCGCTACAGTCCGGTTCACGAGACCGTGGAGTGTTGTCTTAGGAACTTTTTCTGGTTGCTCAGCGTGAGACTCGATAGACTCAGGCTCAGTGAGCCGTATGATGGGCATAGATAGACGTCCCAACTCTCGTTTGCGATACTTGTATTCCAAAGAGTCGTGTTCTGTGAGCACCGGCGATAAGAATGTTGCACTCTCAGCAGTTCCCAGTTTCTGGGTGTCAAAGGTACGTGTAGCGGGATCCTTGAAAGGCAAGAACTTGATCAGTGTTCGTTTGGCTTCTTCTATAGAGTTCAAGTCGAAGCCTCTGATCGTCAGCTGGGAAAAATTAGTCGGGTTCTGAAAAGTTTAGAGAGCTCGTGCATACCATCGTCTTGCCGACAGCCTCAATACTCGTGCGAGTCAGCATTGAGACGGTATCAAAATCCTTCTGCGTATAAAACAGCGAGACCAGGTCTGATCTGGAATCTATTGAAACGGGTCCATTCGCCAACTGACGCAGATAGTTGTTCAGGTTCATCCGCTTCATTCTCGTGTGTTGGAAGGCTTCTTCGATGTCATTGGCAGCGTACTCCGCTGTGGTCTTATCAGCTGTGATACGGAGGGCGTCGTGCGGTTTGTAGATATCCAGTCTCACTCGCCGGGTCCGTCGGATTCTGTCAAACAGGGTCTCTTTGTCTACAATCATGTCAGCGGGGTGCAGAGTTAGGAATACCAACGTACGTACCACCAGCCTTGAGCAGCGTCAACTGCCATGGTTGCAGAGAAAGCTCAAGCTCTCCGGGTGACTCAATCTCTTCTAAGAGCACCAGGTTCCAAACATCCCTCAGTATGCGATCAACAAGCAGCTGTTTGCTAACGTTCTTACGATAACGCAGGATTTTGACATGACGATCAACGCCAGGTAGGCGTTGAGTAAGACTTGTAGTACCTGGTTGCCACTCGGATCGCTCTACTGGTCCCTTCTGGTCTCCTGCTTCCTGTTTTCGCTTTATGCTGTTTATCACTCCCTGGTTCACCTTCTCTTGCCGTATGTTCTTTGCAACCGAGTAGAATATAATCAATTGCTGTTGCGTAAAGCCTTTCATAAGCGTTTTTCTAAGCTTGACAAAGGTAGTCTGCTTAACGTAATGCGGCTCATTGGGATCGCCATCGTTTCCAGGCCGCAAGGTCTCGACCTGCTGGTGTATCTCTTCCGGTGTGACCGCTTTCCCTTCTTCCTCTAACGAGGCAACGATATCTGGAACCTCGATCGGTTTTGGTTCTTCCCCTGTTTTGGGATCTTTCGGATCTTGAATGGCTTCGGTGGTTCCGGTAGGTTCTTCTTGCGGAATCCCAACTTCCCTCAGAACCAAGATGTCGGCATCGTCGCCTAATCGCTTCACGCCTAAATCCGCTGAAGTCTCTCGTAAGACCTTGCCCCCCTTTCCCCTCTTTAATCGATTCAACGGCGTCACTTGTTTTATAATCCTTAGCGTCGGTTGTTGTGCCTCTTCAGCATTATCGTGGCGGCGTGCAGATGCGGAAAAGTTCGCGTGGGACGAGGGACGAGGAAAAGCAGGCAATTGCCGTCGAGCACTTTGCGCTTCACATCGGAGGCATATAAATGCACTGGAGGTCCGGGGCGCACGCATGAAGGAGGACGAAGCGGGGGAAAGGTGCAATGGTGATGGCTGCGACGGGCTCGGAAAGTGCGATGCGTGCATCAACTTTCGTGACCGCCTAATTCTGCCATCGCGCTTTCACGTGCGAGGCGCGTCATAGTGCCATGCATCACAGTAAAGTCGCAAGTCAGATGTAGGAATTCGAATTAAAATAACACCTCTTAGGCCTTCAGGTTGGACGACGCCAGCTACAGAGGTCCTCCCGGAGATCAAACTCATCTACCTCATGATGTGGACGATGTCGTTTCCGCGCGGCCTCTGCCTTCATCTGCGATGCCTGCTGCTCCAGACTTCCTCTACCCCGCACGTTGGGCGAGTGGTTCGAGTTCATGTCTCCTGGCCGCAACGTCTCATGCGACTTGCGATGAGAGCTGCTCGTCCCGCGCATGTGTCTGGGCTCGCTCTCGCTCACAGAGCTGCTGCTGTCACCCCCTGCGAATCGTAAGGGCTGAGCTCGTGGCTGCTGAGAGTATGGCTTCTCGCGGTCGCCCCATCCATCTCCACCGGCAAAGATATCCTCTATGCATTCGTCTGCTTTGAGCTCGCCGGGTTGTGCGGACCAGTATGCGGCGAGGGTGCGTCGGTACATATCTTGGAGTTCGCCGGCTTCGCGGGATTTGCTCGTCAGGGAGGGCGCAACTGTGGACATTAGTATAAGCCTAATGGCTGGTCGAGCGTGTCTTACCTCCATGGTCCTCAAGCTCCGCCTGCTCGCCTGCCATGATACCAGCAATGCCACTGAAGACCTGCGCCGTCTTCAGGGCCGGCGCAATAAAGTTCTTGTCGCCTTCCGTCTGCTTCATGCATATGCCGACCTTGAGCGTACTGTTGATCTTGCTGTCCTGCATGAGGTACCTCCTCGTGACGCCTGGCTCCTCGCCGGCCATGGCTGCCATCTCGCTCTGCTCCACGTACTCAGCGAGATTGAGCCTGACGGTTCCCAATGTAATGCGTTCGCCCCGTCCTGAGCCCCTGCCATATTCTTGTACTACCTCGAACTCGACCCAACACTCCTGCAGCATGCCACTCTTGTCGACGGTGAGGCGGACAGGGAGAGTGACTTCGTAGTTGTAGGCGACTTTGTGGTCTTTCACCTGGCAGTTATCTGTGCGACCGCGATGCTCGGCGGCTGTCGAATGCGAGAGGTGCCATTTTATAAAGGATGTGCCAGAAACGAGTGGTACGTTGTTGAGGTCGATTATCTGGTGTCGTCAGAATGTTGTCGTACGCCTTTGTATGGACAGCTCACTCTCAGGTGTAGATCAAACTTTGGCTGCGCAAATGTCAGCCCATGTAGCTTTGGTGTACTGGCCTTGGCTTACTCGTCGGTTCTTGGGTACTGCAATCGTGAGTGTCTGAGTCGCAAATGCGACGGTGCGGCGCATGGCCATTGCTCACCAAACGCTTGCATGTTGAGGAGGGAAGAATTAAAGCAAGGTGATACGTGGAGGTGAAGGAGATCCGGGTCTCACTCGTGTTGAGCGTGTGACAGGGTTCTTTGTGATTGAGTAGCAGGAGGAGCGACGCGTTGCGACTGCGAAGGTAACCACGGACCCTGACCAGCCTGGCTCCCCGAATCCTCCGAGCCCCAACTCCGCCCTCACTCCTCTTCCCCCCACCACGTCGCTTTCACTGCCATGCCTGCAGATGCAAATGCCATTGCAGACTGCGTGTTACGGGCCTTCGCCCAGCTGCCTGAGAAGAGGAAGCCTAGGCCCCGCCACGATGGCGCGAAGGAATGGGTACCCCTCGCCGGAATCGTCTTATCTAAAGGTAACTGCTCACTTGCATCCGGAAGGAGCTATATTTGCTTATGCTCATGACTTAGTCAAGGTGACAAATTGTCATGCGTATCTCTAGGGTAAGCCATTTTCATCAGCCGACCGCCATAGTGCGCCGCTTCAAAACGGGTATCGTGTAGTCCAGGGATTTACCGGGTAACACCACCCACAAACTTCAGACAACAAGGCGAGAATGCCCCACTGGAAAAGGGAGGCTCTACAATAATATTGTCTTTACCATTTTTGAACATGTCAGCAATCGACGGACTTGATTCACAGACAAGACCATGAACCATGCACATCTACTGAAGCAATCCTAGCACTGGCATGAAATGTCTCCCCTCCAACAAACTACCCCTCGCACACGGAAACATCATCCATGACTGGCATGCCGAAGTCGTCGCCATCCGATCCTTCAACCGCTATCTCCTAGATGAATGTATTCTCATCTCAACCCCACCCTACACTCCATCTGACTTCCTTCGACGCTTGTCACCTGACGAGCATACCAAAGACTTGCATCAGCCGTTCACTATCCGAGAAGATGTCTCTATCCACATGTACTGCTCCGAAGCCCCTTGTGGAGACGCAAGCATGGAGCTCACCATGGCTGCGCAGGAAGATGCAACACCATGGACCAGTGCACCGCCGACTCTTTCCTCCACATCGGTTACAGTCGATGAAACAGAGCCTTCAACACTCCGAGGTCGATCAAATTTCTCTCTCCTAGGCATAGTCCGCGCGAAACCTTCACGACCAGATGCCCCGCCCACACTGAGCAAATCCTGTACAGACAAACTAGCAGTCAAGCAAGCCACGTCGTTGCTCTCATCTACAACATCCTTATTGATAAGTCCTCGAAACGCCTACTTGGAGACTATTGTGCTTCCAGACTCCCAGCATGTGCCACAGGCATGCGAGCGCGCCTTTTCTTCCTCTGGCCGCCTCAAAACTCTCGACCACAAGCAGACCACGGAGTGGAAAGGTGGCTATCGTTTCCAGCCCTTCAAAATCCTTCCTACGAGCCGAGAGTTTATATGGTCCCGCCGCGCACTATCTGCTGCCGAGAAAGCGGTACCTAGTAACCTCTCCGCTGTGTGGACACCGCATTGGCAGGAAACTTTGATCGGCGGCGTACTGCAGGGTCGGAAGCAACTAGATCCCCGGGGAGCGAGTAGAATCTGTCGGAGGGGACTATGGATGGAAGCTTTACGTTTGGCAGGATTACTAGGCGGAACAATGGCGGTCGGTGAGGCGCTTCGCAAGACGAAATATGCGGACACGAAAGGATCCGAAGAGTTGCATCAGAGGATCAAGGTCAAAGAAGACATACGGAAAGCCTTGAAAGGATGGGTAAGGAACACTGGGGACGACGACTTCTCCCTTGAACCCCCAGCACCACCGTCCTAGACTCGTATCGGGGTAGTAAATCCACTTTAAACATCTCTGATCCCGTCCTTCCCCTCACGAAACGTACCCCACGCTCCACTCCTCCCTTCCCACCGATCACTTACTACCTCCACTACCCCTACCATCTCGACACCCCTCTTCTTTCCCGTTCCCCCAGTATCACTGTAGTAGACTCTCGCGTCCATTTTCCGTCTCGGTAACCGGCTCACCAACACCTCCATGTCCGTGTACCGACCCAGCAAATGCATCAAACTCGGTACGACATCGTTACTAGCAAAGATCGAAGGTGGAATCGGAGGCTCTCGTCGCTGTAGCGGAGGCAGAGGGCCTAGTTGATTTTGCAGTGGAGGACGTTTCGGTGAGGAGGCGCGGGGAGGAAGAGCGGGGTTTACAAGGAGGGTGTGGAGTGAGTGGGATTGTGTTAGGTTTGTGAGACTTGTGAGGAACGTTGCTGCTAGGTCGTTTGCTTGGGGTAGTCAGTATACCGTATCCTGTGTACCTAGGTAGAGCAGGTTCTGCAAGGGAAGATACCTTGGATGTAGTCTTTCTTCAATAAAGGGTTGAGCACTTGAGCGAGGTTGTCGATTAATATGATTTTGATTTGGCCTGATTCTGTTTCCGTTTCTGGGTGTGGGACTTCTGGCGCTTCGGTCTGCGCTGGTTCTGGGTCTTGCACAGGTTTTGCTGCTGCAGTGATGGTAGCGTCTGAATCGAATAACAT
>JAESFQ010000238.1_pt1 | contig 19586 bp, 17 predicted proteins | sample 9269431 | NCBI WGS metagenome assembly JAESFQ01 (sample SAMN14502588, study PRJNA617103) | algae metagenome | isolation source: Plectolyngbya sp. WJT66-NPBG17 and co-occurring heterotrophs from well... | place: USA: Mojave Desert, Joshua Tree National Park, California | collected 2006-08-06
TCATCCCATCAAACTTCAACGTAATGACGTAGTCGCGAGCTCGACGCGTTAGCCACCCAACATGGCCTTGGAAGCACGGATCGCGGGTTTCAGCCTCTTTCCAATAATCTTGCTGTTCATGTACAGCGACATCACCTGAGTCCTGGACACATGTTACGTTCCTTTCACAGCATCAGCTCTTGTGTCGCAACACAATCACCACTACGAACGGCGGCGACTTCACAGAGATATCGCGTAATCTCCTGTCTTCTAACCATGCCCCCTAAACGGAAGAGGTCTGCTGTAGTAGCTGTGGTACCTACGACAGAGGAGGCACCTCCCATCGACCGATCACAGATGCGCCGAACAGACGTGCCTTTGCCTTCAAATATCGCAAAGCTACCAAGTCGCCAAACGACGCGTGGGGCAAATGCTGAGAAGACAGATCCTAATCTCAATCCTGACATCCTCGACGGAGTCACTGCATTACGCGCATCGCCTGATGGACACGAAGGCGCCCCGACGGATGCCATCCTGGAGTCTGCTGTCAGCAATGGTATTGCGAATGAGGCCAGTACTGCACCAGGTGCAACCACGAATGACAAGGCGCTTTCATCACCTGCCACAAAGGGCGATGCTCCGATAGCGAATGGCGCCGCCCCTGCAGCGAATGCTGCAAAGAACAAGCGAAAGAAGGCGGGCGCGCAGCAAATCAAAATGGAAGAGGAAGACCCCAACACAGGTGCCGTAAATGGCGTCGCTGGGAATGTCGCCGCTCCTGCAGCCAACACTGGGGTATCTGGCGATCCCGACGATGTTGATAACCTAGAGGCTGAAGACGAGGACGAGGCAGAGGTCAAGGAGGCCCTGTCGAGACCCCCACCGGTGAATTCCGAATACCTTCCTCTTCCATGGAAAGGGCGGCTGGGCTATGTATGTATCCTGCAGGTACTCCGTAATCTAAACTAACGAACGTGCATCTAGGCTTGTCTCAACACATACCTGCGTAGTGCCACACCTCCCGTCTTCAGCTCCAGAACCTGTCGCATCGCGAGTATCATCGAACATCGCCATCCCCTGAAGGACCCCTCACAGCCCGAACATGCCACTAAGAATCGCCCCGATAAGGAACAACCAGCTGATGTCGCGCGAGGCATGAAATATGTGGAAGAGATCGGCCTCGCTAATGCACGAGATATCATCAAAATGGTGCGCTGGAATGACAAGTACGGCATCAAGTTCATGCGCTTGAGCAGCGAGATTTTTCCTTTTGCAAGCCACGAAGAATATGGCTACAAGCTCGAGCCTTTCGCTAGCGAGACACTGCGTGAAGCAGGCAAAGTGATCGGCGAGTTGGGTCATCGAGTGACTACACATCCAGGCCAATTCACGCAGTTGGGCTCACCACGGAAGCAGGTCATTGACAACGCAATACGTGATCTAGAGTATCATGACGAGATGCTTTCTCTCTTGAAACTTCCAGAACAACAGAATCGGGATGCTGTCATGATCCTGCATCTCGGTGGAGCATATGGTGACAAGCCGGCGGCCATTGAGAGATTCAAGGAGAACTACGCAAAGCTTCCTCAAAGTGTCAAGAACCGTTTGGTGCTTGAGAACGACGACGTTGTCTGGTGTGTGCATGAGTTATTGCCTCTATGTGAAGAGCTTAACATCCCATTCGTGCTCGACTACCACCATCACAATATCCTCTTCGACGCAGATCAGATTCGTGAAGGTACCAAGGACATTATGGACCTCTACCCACGTATCCTTGCGACATGGAGTAAGAAGGGAATCACACCCAAGATGCATTACTCTGAGCCGACACCTGCTGCGATTACTCGCACCACACGGAGAAAGCATTCGCCTCGTGTTATGACATTCCCTCCGTGTCCTGATACCATGGATTTGATGATTGAGGCGAAGGACAAGGAGCAAGCCGTGTTTGAACTCATGCGAACCTTTAAGCTCCCAGGCTTTGACACCTTCAACGATATCCTGCCACATACGCGTCAAGATGAGAACAAACCCTGGAAGCCTAAGCCTAAGAAAGCTGCAAAGAAGGGAAAGAAGAAGCAGACTGACGAGCTTGACGATCTGGATGCTAAGATAGAAGAAGAAGAGCCGGAGGACGTACCTCCGCCCATCGTACCTGATGAGGAAGTGGGCATGGGAGGGCCAGAGGGGAGAGTGTACTGGCCTCCAGGTATGGAGGACTGGCTCAGACCCCCAAAACGCATCATCAAGAAGAAAGAAGACGCCGCCGCTACGCCAGCGAAGAAGAAGCGTAAGACCGCCACTGACGCGGCCTCATTGACGGGTGAAGCTGTTCCACTTGAGGATGTCAAGACGCCGATGAAGACACCAGCCAAGAAGGCCACACCGGCTAAGCGAGCAGCAGCAAAGCCGACTAAGAAGAAGGCGGCAGCAAAGTCTGTGCCAACACCTTTGGCGTCTGACGAGGAGGACGATCAGCTTAGCACACCTCCGCTTAGCGATGTAGGGACCGAGGACGAGGCTCCTGCTGTGCAGAAGCGAAATGCACGAGCTACTGCGACACGGAAGAAGTCTGGCAGGGCTACGGCCCAGGTCAGCTACGAGGAAGAAGCGGACGAGATGAGCATGTAGACAAGTGCAAGACCAATATCATCGGTAACCTTAGCGTAGCTAGTAATATCGATTCAATGTGTCAATAAGCGAAATTCGGTTCTTCAGGCGTAGGATAGCGACATCCAAAGCATGATTCACATCATCTCGGTTGTGTGGGATGAGTGAGTTGGTACGAGAAAACAATGCTCCGAACCTGCTAAATCCTTCCCTTCCCGCTTCAGGCCGTTATCCCGCCCCCTTCCTTCCCGGCCTTGTCCCTTGTTTCGCTGTCCGAAAGTCCTGGTACTCGACAGTCTTTTCCCCCGAATTCCAGACTTGATGCGTTTCTCCACAATCTGGCGTAGCCCGGTCATACACTCTCGCGCTTACCTATCTATTCACCTTCCCAACCCAGCTGCGTGGCCGAAAGGCTGTACGAACATGCGTTCGTTGGGGTAAAGACGCATAAACATGCACCATGTGGACCTCTACACTCGCTAGGCCCAGTGGAGACAGGAACAAAGCAAGCAAGTAGAGTGCCAGCGCGCCAGCCAGCGCGCCAGCCCGCCTTAATGCACATTACCCCTCACCACCACACATCGCCTAGAAAGCAAAGGTACGATACGTTGTTTGGCCGGCCCCCAACCTTCGAGAACGTTATCGAAGGGCGGCCCGTCGCTGTGCCGCAGTAACCGACGGTTGCCGAGGCATTCCGCACATCTTCTTAGCACCTTCCATTGCATATCCCACGGCCGCATGGGGGATGATGCTCAGCCGTGTCAGCGTGGAACGACATGATTGCTGGCTGTCGCAATAGTGGCGTGCAAAGGGTGTGGTAGGGGAAAGCAGGCACAATCACATTGCATGTATGCGTCGATAGCTTAATCGATAGCTTCACCATGCATGGTGTCATGCAGGTTAGTGTTCTTTGTGAGGGACAACTAGTCTAGCTAGTTAGCTAGCCGGTCGTGGGGAGGTGCAGATGCAGGACCACGTCGGAGGACATGGTTAGGAAGAGGGCAAGAGTGTGTCTTCGTTAGTGCGAACACCAGAGGATAATCTGGATAGTTACTTTGAGGGGTATTGGGTGGTGGGGACGATCTTTTGGGTCATTCGCTTTCAGGTACGAGTGGCGTATCCGAAACGTGTGGATTGAGAATTCATGCGTAATAGCGACAAGATGGGTTTACCAAGACCGTTATCTGTGGATAGGTTGTAGGAGTCGACATGCGCGTATTCTTGATTGCACATGTATCCATTCTCCTTTGCTCCACTGCGATAAAATACTCCGTACGATCTTTCGTGAGTTGAATTCCCACCAATCGTGCTTCATACGTGTCGGTCAAACTTGAAAATGATTTCCCCTAGAGCGTCCCTTGGTCTATTCTACACCAAGTGTTGAGATTCAGAATGCCCTCTCTAGTTCCCGTCGATCAACACTTACTAGCCATGACTCGGCTCCAGGCCGTGTCTATCGCACCTCTCTCCCACTTGCCTGCTGCCAATCAACTTCAAGTCAACTCGCTGCTATCCGCAAGAGGTTAACTTTCCCGCGGCTGCATATCTGCAGGTCTATCTGCACAGCCTTGCACAGATTAAGGTCCATGCCCGTACCATGCCCATGGACTCTTGAATCGAACATTCGGTGCGCTAGTGCATGTATTTTTGCATGGACGATGATATGTCACGAGCTGTGCTATAGTTACGAGGGGTTGGTAACCTATCCCAAGTCGTGGCTGAGAGCAAGGCAGGGACGTTGGATGTACTGCTCGGCTGCTGTGCGGAATAGCATTGCGCCGGTGGTCCGTCTTCAGGCCGCACCGCCGTGCCTGGAACTGAGGACCATGTGGAGACTCTCTTTCTGTATGTTTTGTCAGCGGCAGGCGGTGTGGCGTGCTTGTCTGGTTAAGTGCGATGAGCGAATGATGTTTTTGGCGGTTAAGGCGCCATCAAAAAGAAGGTTATATCCCGAGGAAGAATGTCTGAACGGTTCATGTCAGTAGAGCATAGCCTGTGTGAAATAACCGAGCCGTCAGAGTGAGCTCGCGTCGAGACATGATTTCCGGCACTACACAATCTGTGTCCGCGGCTCACAAAATCCTATTTTCCTCTTCAACTTCTTATCACCAACAAACTTGAAAAGATGTCAGAGACAACGCATTGTTCCTACGCTCAGACCTCCAGGATCCACATGCGATAAGAACACGAACACTGTGCTTGAGATGGAGAAATGGAGAAAGGCCGAGCTTGTGAATATCTACGCGAGAGGCCTGAGCGCAGAGAAAAACTCATCAAGCACCCGTCAAGTCCGTGCAGGATACGCAAAAGGGATTGGAAAGGATCCTTCGGCATCCCGGTGCCCGTGCACAGTGGAGAGCGCACAGGCTATGCGGTCCGGGAGTCTTGAATCACCATGATAGGTGCTATGATGTAGGAGGCTGAAGGAATGCGGTTGTGCAGGACGATGAAGAGTATCCTAGGATGGTCATGTTGAGAAATGAGTCGCAAGGTCGGTTGACATGACGCTTCAGAGCAAGGATCCGTGTCATGTATTGACAATCGTGGCTTTCATCATCTGGAAAAGAGAGTATTGGACGTAGAAAAAGGCCCGTGCGCGGAGCTGTTCTTAGCATGACGTTGTGGCTAATGGACGCCGATCAAGGTCCATGATCGTGTCTACACGCAGGCGCCTATGCGATATCAATACGGGTGCGATATCTAGTGAACTATTTTATCGGTGGTATGTGTTTTGGTGGAGCGGAGAGAACGAGCGTCAAGGTGGTTGCGCAGAGGCGAGGGGCAAACGCATGTACCGAGAGCTCCGACTTCCATAGCGTCCGTTACTTATGTTTGTCCTTCCAGCTTCTCTAGAACTCTTTACTGGTGTGCCACAGATAAGATGGTCGTAGAACCAAGAGCCTACTGCACCACGATGTAACCAAAGGGCAAACGCGTACGTGTTCCTCAAGCCAACAGCGAAACGGAAGTGCCGGTATTGGGAGCGCGTCAACAACCTCTATCGCCTTTACGAAGTTTACTTTTTTTTCTCAGCCACAACGTCATCATTCTAAATTTCTCTACCCAATCAACCCTCTCTGGCTCTCCCATCGTCTGACTGAGCAATCTCACCCGACGCATACACAGCACACACCTCTACGAGCTTCTTTCGGCCCTTTGGTCATCGATTGCGATGGCCCGCTCCGCGGTCATCTTCCTGCGCCTCACGCAAACTACTTACAGCGCGCATCTAACCTGACACCGCCACGCTCCCCTATCACGGAGATGAAATGAGACGCCTCCAGTGGAAATGAGCAACAAAGCAAAACGCCCTCCACCACAAGTTCCGGCTATTCTACTCCGCAAAACTCTTGTTTCACTGTTACGTACAAGATTGCTGCTTCCCCAGATTATCACATGCAAGACATAATCAAGTGCAAACTACCCGTCCGTCCGACAACGAAAGGTCCAAGACCGCCCAGCTGACGCTCTTCTTGAAGAATAGCCGATGGCCGGATTAGGCATTACAGCCGGCTCGAATGGTGGGTTTTGGGGAAGCGCCCGAGCGGCGTAAAGTGTGACGAGATGAGCGGTTCCTGCGTATCCGAGTAGCAGCACACCCAAAGAATGAGGCGTTTGGCGTGTGTGTCGTCAGTCTTGGTAGTCGTTGAACCTGCCTAACAGTCCATGTCTAACAATAGGGGTGGCCACTGCGACAACGACTGGCTTTCGGTGAGTCCGAACGAATTATTATCTATATCCCGGAGGGTTACAGATAGCCCGCACGTATACAGGACACCTATTTCCGGGTGCGACGTTAGAGCGAACTCCGAGTCACGTTCTTGTGTGCAATTGGATCCCCATAGCGTCGGGATATTGTTGCCTTGAAATCCGCAAGTATCCTCTAGCGCCGCTAAGTTTTGGCTTCACATTGCCCTTCTTCTCTTGGCTTGCTCGACTGCAATGACTTGCTGCTTATGGCTCTCGTACTATAGTAGTCGAGTTGTGTCCGAGGAGCAAAAAGGTGTACTGCACGCACGGAGATTGGAAGGGTTAGCGCAGACAATGCGACACACACACACAGAACATCGAGGGGTAAGTTGGAGTGGGGAGTCGTGAAAGTGTGGGGTACATAGAAATGAATCCACTCGTATTGCAAAATGCCTGTTCCATCGTGCGCATGAATCAGGGTGTCGTAAAATAGCTTCCAGGATCGTTTGATGGATAAGGCGTCTACGGGCTTCTCTCCGTCTCGTGTCGTTGTAACCCCCCACCCTTTCCGGGGCTGCCCAACAACTAGCTACCCATTCCCCACAAAGAAGCAATGCACGTCCGACGTTTCTGTATAGCGATGCACCAAGACGACGTGTGCAACCACGAGCGCACAAGGTCAGACTACATACTTGCTTGGATGGTAGTGCACTGTGAAGAAGGAAAACAGCAAACGCGAAGTAGGTCCATGAGAGCTGAGCCCATGATGGCACCTTGTACCTGGCAGAGGATCACTGCAGATCCCCGGTCGGACAAGCTAAGCAGGTGAGCCGGAATGAGCGAGCCCACCCACCGTCCTCTCACTACGCGATACGCACCTACCATCGCCCTGCTATCTTTGTCGCCTCTAAAAGCATTTCCCGTGTTGAAGAAGCACCGGTGGTAGTTGTAGCTGTACCGCCACAACATCAGCTTCAATAGGCATACCCGTTTCCTATCATTGCGACAGCGGCGTCTCCGAATCCACGCTTCCAGCTTCCGTTTGCCCCGCGCTGCCGTTCGTCAGCACTCTAAGTCCGCCTTAACCGCCTCTTGCGCGCCACGGCCGTTCACCGTCGCCGTGAAACCATGCGGCTTTCCCTTGTGAGCCCCTGACCTGGCCGTTCTGTTACCCCAGGTAGTCCTGTCTTGTGTTTGTGCACTTGTGGTTCGTCGACTGACATCAGCTGGTGCACGCTTGTGAGATCAGGTCATTCTGCACGTTTGAACAGAAGCGTGCTGTTGACTGGCGCGTGTATGCACACCTTTTGAAACTTTATGTGACGACCATGATGATCGTTCTTGGACATGTGGTTGAATCAACGAGTGCTGTCGCTTTTCCTCTCCGAACCCATGGGCACGTGGTCCGCGCGGGCAATCTACGCAAAGCTCAACTACGTCGGGGTTGGGGTGTGGCACGACTTGCTGACCGGCGCCGAACCGGTCAACCTTTCCTGGATAACGATCTCAGCTCATTAGATTTTTGTTCCTTCTTCGTGCAACTACGCTTGCAACCCATTGCGTTGGTAAAAGACCAGCTCGTACAGCCTTGCCTGGGACAAGCGTTGGGATGCATATGCGATGCTTGTGCATAGTGACCGATCTGGACAAGCTCGCGCAATCTTGTAAAGATAGCAAACCAGAATGACCGCCGTGAAAGGAGCGCGCGTGGGGGTTGTGTGAATGCGAGTGAACAGAGAATACATTTTTCATTTCGTGTCCTATGTGATGTTCTTCAGAAAAATTCATATCGTTGCAGGGTATGCCGCATAACGTCGCTACAAATGTACATAAAAAGATGCCGAAACCTTATTTGCCAGGGTCGCTTTTCCCACCCAGCCCAATCATTCCTAATGCCCTGTCGTAAAACCTGTTCATGCACGTTTTTCTTCGTTGGTGGGCCTCGTGTGTGTGTGCCCAACCTCGTATGTGTGTATAGCTTGTGCTCAGCAAGCGTCATCAAATCACAATGTACTCCCCATCCACGCGATCCATGGCTCTCCTCCATCGGAAAGGATGCTGTATAGTACTGAAAGGTCCATTTTGCCTCGGTATCTGCACATCGCCATCTGACCATTCGTCATCTTCGCGCCATACGCGTTCGAGGACTTCTAGACCACTGAGATTGTTGAAGAAGCCGCTCTCACGTTGAATCTCCACGCATCGTTGTCGCACGACGGCGCGGTGTTCGGGGTCAACGCATTCTGTGCCGATAATAAAGAGTGGCCATAGGAGGAACTTGTTGACGCAGCTCGTGATGCCGATCTGGGATATGTGGTAGAGACCCTGTGATACCAGATTTTGGAAATTAAGGGCCGAGGCAGGGAGAGTCGGTTGAGCGAGGCGCTCTGTGTAAAGAAGCGCCGCATAGCGGAAGCTCTCACTGATGTGGAGGAGCGCAGCCTGCTCTGGTGACATGGCGAGCATTGAAGATGTTGCTTCACAAGATGTGGATTGCATATCTCCAGGTGACGGGAACTCCCACTCCTGCAACCGAATACGAAGATCGTTCCACTCGCTCCAGAATTCGGAGCGCGGATCATCACGCGCAGAGGTGAAGGGGTCAACGTGCTCGTTGATAGGCGTCCCCCAGCCGTTGCCATCCATATTATCGAAACTGAACGAGTAAAAGTCTTTGACTTTCCTGGGTCGGGGGGATGACGTAGGCGTGTCGTCGTTGTCGCGTACTGGTCGGTTCTGACTAAGCAGATTCAGTCGTCCGAGTCGTGCAATGAGTTTGAACAACCGGCCTTCGCAGCCAGAATGGTGTTCCAATGCACCCAAGTTGGCACTCAAGTTCATCATGTCAAGCGAATCGCCGCGTACTTCAATTTCTCGGTCATTGACTGCAGCAGTCATGACATCAAACCAAGTAAAGAAAGTCTCGATCCACCCAACAAACTCCGACTGAACGTTGCGGTCGCGCAGGCTGAGCAACTTTTGCACGCCGGCGAGCTGCGTCTTGAATTTTGTAAAGCCGGAATCACAGACATGGAAGAGACAAAGAATGAGAAGCGTAGCGAGGACAGAGTCGTCCTGCGAGCCGTCGTAGTCGATAAGCTTCTTGTTGAGAAGGGCAATAGAGTTGGCCTTGTAGTGCTTCTCTTCGTCGGTTGCTTCGCCATGCATCTCGCGCAGCTCTCGCGTCGTCATCTCCGAGTATGCGTGATCTGGTATGAGGCGCGTATCGTGCAGAACACTTAGTCGTCGTCCCTCGATACCTCCGCGCATGCGCATGTTGTTGGTAGCTAGAGCACCAATCGCATTCTGCAATTCCTCATTGCGCATGGCCAGATGGAGAATGTGCATCCGGTAAGGGTTCGTATGGCTATCAAAAGCCACCAGCACCGGGCATATAAATTTGTCGTAGTAGTCCAGGAGGGATAGCATCCGTGGGGAAAGGGGTGAAGCGATGGTAAGGCTCTGAGGAATAGAAGTGGTGAGCGACAGTACGTCTTGAGACAGGGGGCCAGAGCCATAGGAAGACATACCCTCCGACGGGAGAAAGGAGAAACCGGGCTGGAATCCGTTGAAACTCGAGCTCATCTCCCCCTCAACAAAAACGTCCTGAAATACAACAGGACCCATAGTTTGCGAAGCTGCGCTTGCTTCGGGATAGTCGTGTATACTCTGATCAGAGCTCACACTGGAGCTCATGTCGTCACCAGTGGGTAATGAACGAGGAGCTTCGTGAAGGAAGTAGTGGTCCAGAGAGCCCATGGGTGCTTGGTCAAATGGCTGGTAGCGTGGTATTGACGGGTCTGCAAACGGAAATTCGTCGACGGGTGTGTTCGGGAACTCGCTCGGAGAGGGAAAGTCGCTATCGCTGTAAGTGCCAAGAGAGGCAGAAGAAGCCGACATGCCGTTATCCTCAAAAGGCACATGTAAAGAGGTTTGTAGTCTTTGGAGGGGACCCCTGTGAGGCTGGTGATGTCTGAACTTGGAAGCTTGGGGATGCAGGAATTCGAAGTGTTCTCCGTGATGTTGCATAGGATATCCCATGGGAGTAGATGGAGAGGGTATGGGTATGGGGCTCGTCGGGCTGAAGTACTGATACTCCTGTGGTGCGGAGAACATGGGGCTTGTAGGACTCCTTGGTGAGTGAGCAACAAAGTCAATGCTCGCACGGCTATTGAAGTTGTGCTGGGGTTGATGGTCACTGGTGGTTGACGCAGTGCTGGTAGAAGCTATAGAGTTCATCCGTTGGGCTTTTGGCTCCTGTGTTGCGGCTGGCTACTCCGACACCCCATGTTAGAGTGGTACGGTATCCTGAGCATTCTTTTCCAATGTCGACACACGGCCCACAGTATGGGCGGCGTCGATCACACTTGATTTGACGTTTCTTGCAAGCAAAGCAGTCGTCGGTGGCTCCAGTGGCGGGTGCTCTTCTTCTTCGTTTCCTAGGGGCAGCAGCGGCGGCGGCGACGGCATTGTTGTTGTTGGTGTTGTTGGTGGCGGTATTGTCTGCTTGCTGGACCTCAGCAGGCTGAGTGGTGGTGGATGAGACAGCCATGGTGGGTGTAATAAAAGAAGAAGTGTTATTGCAGTGCTATACAACGTTGCATCTGCAGGATGTGGATCGTGTATAGTAGGTGTATGAACAGAATAGACAAGAAGACGAGGGGTAATACTCAATGGAGCATAGAAGAAGCGCGTCACGGTGGGTAAGTATTATTCTGGCCTCGACGGGTCTGGGTAAAGGAAGCTTGGTCCCCCGTCAGATAAGGTCAGGGCCCTAGCGGACAGGGCTCTAGCATGCCAAGGGGAAGGATGCAAAATGCCGCGGCATACTGGACGCTAGGATATTAAGAGTAGAGGTGGTCATGGTGAAAGATGTGCATGAAGGATGTGGCCGGCAGCGAGTAGGCCAGGTGCCCGCATGTTCTCGCAGCGGCTGCGAGGGCTTTGGCTGTGGCAATCCCTACCACACCCCACAGCGCGACGGCGAATTGCAGGGCGATGCGAGGTAGGGTCGGGTTACATCGTCGAAAAGTGGTGGCACCCCGGCAGGAGCTTGAAGATGGATGGCGACGGTGGCCTGCGGCAGGACGGAGAGGGCTGGACGCCACGGAAGCTCCACCAATTGCGTGCTGCAGCGCCCACGATCTACTACCGGCCGCTAAGGTCGGAGCAGCTAAGAGGCCACAGCCACTGAGCGAGCTTGTATCGAGGGCTCCGGGGGGTGGAGGCGTCCAGGGCTTGTTCGGCTCGCTCGCTGCTGCACAGCTGCAGTGCGCCAGTGCTGGCTGCTGCTGATAGCGTCAGGGCCAGCATGGGCAACGTGAGCGCTCGGGCGAATGACCATTCGCAGAGGGTCGCGGAGCCGACCGAGGCGATCAATGTGCCGTTGCGAAGACGCATCGAAGCTGTGTAGAAGGCAGCCGCCGGGGATGGGTGGGCAGCGCTGGAGGCTGGAGGGTTGCCAGTGGGAGGACACAGCGAAAAGCCGCCCGCTGGTGAAGCCTTCCGCCAAGCCAAGCCCCGGATGAGTACGTAAGGTGTAAAAGACGGCCTCCCATGGGCACACCACACGCCAACCCCGCAACGCGAGGCTCTGATCTGCCGGAAGGCCTGAGGAGGATAGGGCAGGGTAGGGCAGGACGGGTGCGTGATGCAATTTGCGCGCCTCTGCACGCGACGGGGCAGCAGACACTGGAAGCAGACGTCTGACGGCGGGCACGGATATTGCGATGACATCGAGGACTGAGCACACATGGCGGGCCCAGGCGTGAATGATGCAAAGCTGCACGCAATGGCCGGGGTGCCTGGCAGTACCGCACGACTGCCAGCACCTCCAGGGCTGTCTCTGTCGCCCTGCCAGCTGCTGTCGCCCTGCTGTCGCCTGCTCCGCATCCCCCTTGGCAGAACCGTTCTTGTGGGACCCGCCGTGATAACAAGCCATGCGGGCCTGATGAGAGAGCGATATGACCATTGCCATCGCGAGCACACCCCCACGCCTCAGAGCAATCAGACCGTTGCAGTGCCCCTAAGCCCGTGAGCGACGTCTCACTCCTCCGCCCTCTGATCGTGTCCTGCCCTCCCAACAGCCTCAAGCACCTGCACCCATACCAGCCAGTGCATGAATGATGCCGTGGCTTCGGCCGCCGCAAGCGTGCCGAGTTGCATCTGCTGACGGCGCCTAGGTCTCCTCCAACCCGTCCACCACATTATTCGTGTAGAGACAATCCGTCGTCGAATGGCGTCTTCACCGATTCCCCATACGCTAGCCTGCTTGTGGTCTCGCGCACGTGAGCGCCAAGTCAGACATGCATCGGAGACATGCGCTACTTTGGTACGCTGGCTGTGCTCCACCACTCAACGATTTGTCTCAGGTAACAAGCAGCTTCAACCTCCCGTCAGCAGATGGCTTTGTCCTGTTAGTCAAGGTTTCACTTTCCAAGACATGTCACTAGCCGTCCGTACCTGGGGAAGCAGTTCACCGTCAATGCGCCTGCGCAAATGTGCACACGCGGGGTAGTATGGGGATACGAAGCCACAGAGCTCGTTCGCCCGCTCCAGGAATTCGTCGTGTTGGCAGTAGGCCATCCTTCGTTCCGCAGAAGACCCGTCGGCCGTGTCTCCTGATTCCAGACCTCGCTTTCGCACCGAACAGATTGCGAAGAGCCTCACGGATGCCGGCAGCATGCCTAGCTTCTGTCGGCCTAGACAAGATGATAGGAGAGTTGCGGCTCCTCCCATTCATTGTCAATTCCGGGCAATATCCGACAATCATCCCATTATGATGCTTCAGAGGTAGAATGCCTGAGGGTCGGAGTATGCCCGACACCTACGACTAGAGCAACTACGCCATGTTGTGGGACAGTTCTCGTAGCGAGCGGGTCATGGCCACTCTACAAATCACTAATTTCCGCCCAAGCAATTCTTCCGGCGCCATGTAGAGTATACAACATCTCCAGGCCTCGCTTCGCGGACCCTCGATTCCACGCTGCCCGGCCCGACAGCAGACGTTTCAAGCAACTCTGGCCAGGCCGAGGCAGACTCGATGTAGAAATGCTTCCGCGTTTCGATCTTGAAGATCGTCATTTCACCAGCACTTGGTAAGGGAACGACAAGATGAAGGCCGCAAGCGCTGGATCTTGAACAACCGGCGGCTGCGGTTGGGACAGCGACTAGAGCTCCTCGGGGCTCTATTTATGGTCCCCACAAGAACCCTGCGCTAGCGAACAGCACTGGCGATAGGGCCCGCTGGGTCTTGGGCTTTAGCGTCGATATCATCTGAACGTATCCGGTTCTTGCACACGCGGACACTGCGCTTGGAAGCGACACAGAAGAGCGGTCTGATGGCTGCGGTTCGACACAGTACTAAGTGCAGATCTGCTAGATACATGTTGAGCACGTGAGACACCAATTGGCTACAGCCGGAGCGCTTGACAAAGTTTCGGCCCACTAGCTGGAAGCGCTTTAGCTTGCACAGGTAATTTCGACTTCCCACGACGCCATGGAGCTCTCGTGGATCCCGTGGAGACGAACATCGGGCCTTGGATGGCGCAATTCGAGTGCACAGTCGGAAGTAGGGCAGACAACAAGGAGAACTTCCCGAGTATCCCACCCTCGTGAAAGCTGGGCTCTTTGGCTGATTTTGGTGCTTCGAAGCTTTGTGATGTATGGAGTAGAGTTAGAGTATGCCAAGACTTCGTGGAAAGTAGACGTACCTATAGCCTCGTGCAATAACTCCAAAAATGTTACAATTCAACTATACTCCGATATGCCAAGTACTGCAAGTCGCTTCGCGGCGCATGAGATGCAATGTTGCACGTCTGCAGTCTCTGGATGGAGTCGGGTCGAAGCTTCCAAGGCTGGAGCTCAAAGCTCGGATGAGTGGTCAATGCATAACACGATCCCCGCAAGCATCAACCCCACAAACAGTCTGACAGCAATGCACGTCATGCCATACCTTTGTATCTGAGCCTGGGTCCCCTACCACATACAAACACATCCTCGCCATGACTTCAAAGTTCTTCTGCCTCCGTTCTGCGCGACTCGCTGCGCGTCATCCGTGTCCTCGAAGAACATTTGCTTCAGCCGCCTCTAGCCGCGCCGACCACGTTCGCATCGTCGAAGTTGGACCACGAGATGGGTTGCAGAATGAGAAGCAGACTGTACCACTGGCGACAAAGATAGAGCTGGTCGAGAGATTGGCAAAGACTGGCTTGACTACAATCGAGGCAGGCTCCTTCGTCTCGCCCAAATGGGTACCACAGGTGAGATAGACATGATGAAGCCGAGGATATTCACTGACCATGAAGATAGATGGCCAACTCAGCTGAGATCCTCGAACACGTACTCTCGCGAACACCCCAATCACCACACCCAATCACATACCAATGGCTTCTGCCGAATGTCAAGGGCTTCGACAACTTCCTCTCCATGTGGCAGTCCAAGTCGCAATCCGGGCAAGACGCGTACCCAACTCCCCTGCCGTCTCCGGGTACGGACAACGGACCAGCCTTCAACACATCCTCATCCGATCCTAACGCCATGCCCTCTGCATCCTCCGGCGCCGAAGCCATGGGCAAAAGTCGCGATGCACCAACATCCACAACAGCACGCATACACGAACTCTCCATCTTCACAGCGGCGACCGAATCCTTTACACAGAAGAACACCAACTGCTCCATAGCCGAGTCGCTGGAGCGTTTCGAGCCCATCATGTCCAAAGCAAAGGAGATGGACCTCAAGGTCCGGGCATACATCTCAGTCGCACTCGGCTGTCCTTATGAGGGTCCAGACGTAGACCCGCACAAGGTGGCAGAGCTGGCAGTCAGCTTGCTGGAAATGGGTGCGGATGAGATATCAGTAGCCGACACCACCGGCATGGGCACAGCGCCTAAGACACTCGAACTTCTGAAGACCTTGAATGCAGCTGGTGTAACCAAGGATGACCTAGCGCTTCACTTCCACGACACTTATGGACAGGCGCTAGTCAACTCGGTTGTCGCTCTGGAGCACGGTATTCGTACTTTTGACGCTGCGGTCGGTGGTCTTGGGGGGTGCCCTTTTAGCCCAGGTGCGACTGGAAACGTTGCGACTGAGGATCTAGTCCACTGCTTCCATAGCTTGGGCGCAAATACTGGCGTCAATCTCGAGAAACTTGCTGAGGTGGGTGAGTGGATATCGCAAGAGCTCGGGAGGGCGAATGATAGTAGAGCTGGGAAAGCTACGTTATCTCGGTTAAGGAAATCTATGTAGTGATAGAGATATAAAGCTGTGTATCAACTCGGACTTCTTAAGTATGCCTTCATCTCGAGATGGATAGTATTCTTTCAGGGTCGCCATAAAGAGCTTTGCACGTGTTCTCCATTGTTTGACTTATCTGTAATGGCTGCGCTGTTGGCACGTGGTCACCTAGAGTTTCGTTACCCGTTGCTACTAACGACGCAGCTCTAGAGTTGCACACCCACTGCCGCTTATCGAGCTCGGAATCCTCGAAACAATCACGCTACTGGCACCTTTACAAAGTTACAGAATGCACAGCACCTCTCACTGGTTTATACCTGTGCTAATGGACCAGTTACCGTTACCAGCTATGACGATCAATCTTTCTAGTTTACCCATAGATATCATGCTCAAGGCACACTGGATATTGGCAGTGAAGGTGCTCTTCACCATAGCACTTTCTTAAGCTCAGCCTCTCAAAGCGCAGGTATCCACACGCGCCAACATATGCAAAATCTCAGTTGATGCCTCTTTCTTGTGAGACGTGGGTGTCTTTGTGAGGCGATTCGCACCACTTTAAAGGTTCTGAAGGCACGTTGCTGTCGGCAGGGCATGGGTATGTACATTGTCGGATCCATATATGCTTCATTGCCAAATCAGTTCAGAAAACACCGCTGAAACCGTGTGCATCCTCGATCATGTGCCCTGACCCGCCAGAAGTCTTGACGACTAATACCTTGGATTTGGATGCACACCATACTGCGTAAATCCTTCAAAAGCGATTAGTCAATCTTTGTGTCCCCGTTCACTTCGTCGGCTTTCTCTGTCTCGACTGAGGACGCGAAGACTTTACTTGAAGACTCATCTACGCTTCGTTAAGGGTACACTGAAGAGTTTGTTGCTAGAGTATACCTGGGTTTGTGATACGGCAGAAGACGGTGGAACCACAAGCTTCTTGCTGACGGAGCTTGACTTGAAAGAAGTTACCTTACGGAAGCTTCACATCAGTGTCACAGGCTTTGTATTCAACAACGTTTACGAGCTTCGTCGAAAGATCAAACTATACGACGCTCGTTCGGAGATTGAAGATAATGGGTGGACATGGGTTGTAGAGGAAAGAAGCCGTGGGGATGAAATCACTTCTAGGTTAGAAGAAGGCGATAGCATCAGTATTGGACATGAGAAGGAATGCAGTGAAAGGGTGGATATGTTGCAGGTATCGACCTAGGTATCAACCCCCTCCGCCTGTCGTCACTTGCATCGTGCACAAATCCGTCTAGGCAGTCACTTTGCCTTGAAAGCCCGCGCGCATATCAAGAACATCGTGTCACAAGAGGCAAGCGTGCTAGCTACAATCCCAGCAGAGTAGCTCTGGGTGAGACTTCAATTCTATAGCATACCAGAATGCTCATTCCTCCTTAGTCATACTAGCCAAAAACGCTCTGAAGATATATGCGTTGTTCTGCATTTTGCGCATACCAACGTGTGATGCTGTGTATGTGTTTAGAGTAGGAATGCATCATATCATATTAAAACTGCAACTCGTTATTAGGTACTTGATGTTTGGCAGTGGCCCATTGGGTGCTCTTTCCCAGAAGAAGTTACACGTGCTGTGTCCAAGCGCGACTTCTATATCCCCCAGCGCTTCGTGGCTTCTGTTTTCGTAACTCCTCTCATCTTTTCAACCTCTCATGCCACATATTATCGGATGGCAATCCGAGCACCGCGACTTTCCACAACTAATCACGATGATCCGCCAGTATCGCATCGCATCGCATCCTGCAGGCTGAAATGCAAGATGTGAATTCTTTACAGTATCAAAGCTTGCATCTGCTGCGTTACGCAGAGCCAGCCACAGAATCAAGGGCAGCTCGAGTAGGAGATCTTGACCGACTACATGCGATGACATGGCTTCGATAATAGTTGCTCTATTGATCGAGATCTTCGAAGAAATCGTCGACCAGCTATCTTACACATGGCAAGGAGGCGTCTGACTCCATCACGACGCCAAATGCCTTGGACTTATCTGCAAGGTAGCCAAGATGATGATGATAATATGGGTTGGCAAAGATTACCTTTGGCGTCGCATTGTTGAGGTTCGGTCCAATAGGGTTCAAGATTTTCCATGAGATCTTATGTCATGAAGTCATTTCTACGAGTGTCAGGAAACTGGAGCTGTGTTTCCCAAATACTCAGTTCGATGGGAGTACCGACTGCGACCGGATGGTCGATTACGTCTTCGGGGCCCCATCAAGGACAATATTGCGAAATGCATTTGTCACACATGGCAATAGACCATAACGGCCGCATTAGGTACCGTCTCTGAATCGCGCGATCTAGGCCTGGATGAACTTAACATCCAATCCTTCGATCAAGATTCGCTTCTGATCTCCATGTCCTTGGTCACTTCTCTCAAAGTAAAGCTTCGTCTTACTGAAACCCTGAAGCTCGTGGACTGCAGGGGTAGCGGGCATGCGGATATCGCGTTGTTTCCAGGTCACATGCCAAAGCTTGAATCGTTTAGCTATCATGGCAGACATGATGCCTTCTGATTGTAGAGAGATTCCCACCTTTTCCTCTCTGAGCACTCACCGCTACTCATGGAGCTCAAACTCTGCAACCTGACAATAACCGACAGAAATCCTATCGATACCTTCAGAGGACTCGCTGAATCTCAAGAAGACCTCATCTTAGAGACTATCATACTAAGAAGAGGACATTGGAGACAAGTCTTCACAAAAGTCTTCCAACACCTTCTGAAATTGAGTTATTTACTTCTCTCTAACCTATCAGTCGACGAGGTCTGCGTAAAGTTCAACAGTATTAACTAGAGCCCACTAACCATTATCCGCACTGAGTAATGCGAAGTCAACTGGGGTTGGAATAATGACGTTATGAGTGAGCACAATGAAGTCATTTCTGCTACCATGTTGTCCGGAGGGGTTTCAGTAAAACCCGCGTTCGAAGAGAGGAAAACGACTACGCTTGAGTATTGTCTGATCTATATGGTATGTATAATGTCGAGCTTGACACCATACAGTATGGCGACATGATGCAGCTGCTAGAGCGGGTGAGGGACTAGCATGGACTCAGAGACGATGGTGATATATTCAAGGCTCTTCTGGTTGTCAGACTGATGTTTTCTTATACCTGCACGAGCATAGAAGCGGTGTAGCCATTTAATGCGAAGTAGCGACAAACTCATTGCTTACTCATTGCGCGTCTAGCAACCCGCAGTACCTAGTGCAGCTCGCTCTGATGACTTTGAGGATGGCGCTCGATCGTCAAGCCATCAAATGGCGTCGCCGACGATCATCGGTAGTAGCTGCGACGTCACCTAATGTTACCAATGCTTAATCACCACTAGGGAAATTTTGTGGGGTTAAGTGTGTGATAGCGGAGGGCCCTCCGATCATAGGGGAAATCAACTTCTGCAATTATTACGACCAAGTTTCGCTAGCCTGGTTACACAGCATCACGAGCTCTCGACACACAACGGGCGCTGTGCACCACCACCGGATCAAACGGATCAAAGATCGACGAACTATCATCGACGACGAGAAAAATGAAACCGAAGCGTAATGCAGGAACGCTGAGCGTGTGAGCGACGGCAAACTGATACGCATTTTCTCGAAAAGAAAAGAAAAGTCGAAACATTAAAACGACGAAACTTGGATAGACGCCATCTCGAGGGTCTGGACCACATGCAAGAGTGCCCGCCCAAGTGCATTGTGCCTGTCAGACTGTGGCTTGCACTCAAAGCCACGTCGGCAAATTATCACAAGAAGCCTGAAAACCATCATCAGCTGTCAAGAAGCCAGACGATCCCAAGCGCAAACTTGGCAGCATCATAGCATAGTGCGCTCAGGTGTTGTATTTGAGTTTTGCGTCGGCGACACCATCGGTCGAGGCGCAGCGACCTGTTTGGTTGAATGTTTGATGAGACAGGGAGAGAAGATGACGTCGGGCCAGGGTTGACGTGGAAAGAAAAAGCAGGGTTCAGATTTAGGCTAGCTAGCGTGGCTGACGCATGGGGGCGGCGGGATCGACAAGGAACTTCGACGGAGCAAGGCAGGGACAAGGACGCCATG
>JAESFQ010000239.1_pt1 | contig 19554 bp, 15 predicted proteins | sample 9269431 | NCBI WGS metagenome assembly JAESFQ01 (sample SAMN14502588, study PRJNA617103) | algae metagenome | isolation source: Plectolyngbya sp. WJT66-NPBG17 and co-occurring heterotrophs from well... | place: USA: Mojave Desert, Joshua Tree National Park, California | collected 2006-08-06
CCCCGGTCGAATGTACTTCGGAGAAAACAAACTAGTGTTGGATCCGCAACTGGCAGGCAAGGTACACGGATAAGAGACGGTTCGATATCATCCCAAGATGATAGGCAATTGATGGAGGGAATACCTGGAGGATACAAAGATCCTTTTTCTGAAACGGTCTTGGGCATTTCTTTACCACCATCATCGACTATCCTAGCTCGTTCAGAGGCTCGGGTCGATTCCTACAGCAATCCACTCTACGACTATGAGATTGGCCCCACGGACATACTCCCTCTCCCGACACCGCAGTATGCGCTCTCCGCAACGCCTTCGACTCGCTACTCAGACTCTCCTGGGCCTTTTAGTGTCTCGTCAACTCCTACATCGATGTCGTCCTACTCTCCAGGTACGACACTATCCAGAACCTCAAATAGAACACGGCAAGCAAGTCCGTTGCAGAGCAGACCGCCAGTTACCCGTCACAGGACTCCGGATGAGGTCAATACTCGTCATCCGCACACGCTCTCCACTGTCAGAGAGTCGTCCACCTCATCGTCATCAGCATCCACCGTTGTTACAGATGCAGCAAAGCACAAGGACTACCAATCGCCTACCGGTCTCGCCGCGCTACCCCAAAGTCCTCGGGTATCTGACGTGATCACAAACGCAGAAGAAGGACCCCACACCCAAGCACCCCCGGAGCTTGCGCATCTTGCTGATCAGTCATCTGCATCCATGCCGACAGCGAGGCGACCGTCGAGGCCTAGTAGAGACGGCACTTCTGACATATCGGGACTTTGTGGTCCATCACCCATCATCCAAAGCAACATGATCAACTTTCCGTCTCACCACAAGAGAACCACATCGTCAGAGTCTAGGACTGGTCTTACTACGGCGAGATCTAAAATCAGTGTACCAGCCAAACCTTCTTCTCGAAACCCTTCGCCAAACCCTGCCTCGGTATTTTCAGCAGCTCCTAAAGCCCCAGTTCGTGGACCGACACCCGACGTTCAGCAAGATCGGAAGCCACGAAGGACTAGTGCCGGACCAGTACCTGCTCCTGCGCCCGCTCCAAGCCCGAGCAAGACTTCTAGGTTTGGGTTCTTTACGCGTCGTACCAAGACCGAGCCTACCCCACCAGCAACGACGGAGAACAAGCTCCAAAGGAGAGGACCGGCTGCAGGCACCGGCCACGAAGGCTATGGAAGATATGCGGTCAGGGGCCGTAGTGGAAGCTCAGTTAGCACCAACAGCATTGGACGATCTGCCAGCGCTGGAACTACCTCTGAGAGTCTCGACAAAACTCCCTCAACTCGCAAAAGCAGCATGACTAGCACAACGAGTGGTGAAATGGATGACTTCTTTCTCAATCGACTCGCTCCTGTCGTCATCCGAGGTACCGGCACTAGCTCAGATCTCTCTCGAAGCCCCGAACCAATGCATTCTAGCAGTAGTCTGGACGTTTCAGTAAACCAAGGTCTAGAATTAACCAAGACCGCAAGCAATACGTCGCAGTCAGCACTGGAGAAGAACCGACCTACATTGTTGCCTTCTGCGATGCCGGACCGTTTACGTAACGGATCACCGATGAAGAAGATGACACTAGGATCGCGAAGGCCGTCTGAAAGTGACGATGATACGAAGAGGTCATTCCTCCCTTCCATGGCCTCGAAACGGACGTCACGGGCTTTGCAGACTGCTCAGGGTCCTAAGGCACCATCAGTTCCAAACAGTCGAGTCACTGGGAAGATTCGCAAGAACTCCATCAGCGAAGCAGCCGTTGACATCAAGGAAGGTAGTTGGCTGAAATTATCAAAAAAGGACAAAGCCGAGAAGGAAGCGCCGAAACCTTCGAAACGATGGAACTTTTTCCAACGAGCCCATGCCGGACCACGCGCGGCAACACCAGCGGTTCCTACAGCTAGCCCTGTCAACCAAGGAACTGTTTCTCGCTCTGTCGCACACTACGCGTTGATGGACCAGTCCGCGCTTGCGCTTGACGACGTTGAGATGCTGATGCAGGAGGCCGATGAAGGGACAGAGAGCGCTCTCTCAGATGACGAACCAAGAAGGAAGGAGCGAATGCAATCCATGTTGCTCCCACCTAAGCCTCTGTTGCCATCTACCTTTGCAGCAACCCGCTCACCTTCGCCCAAGGTCTTTCTACGCCCAGAAGCACAACAACAACCGGAACAGCAACAAAGCAAGTTGAGCATCGATACAAAAATCCGAACGGTGTCCCAAAACTCTGAGCATGACTCACTGGCCGACCTGACTCCCGTCACTGACCTGTCCCGACCCTCGTCCCCCTTTGGTGAATCATCACTGGTTCCTGAAGAGAGTCTTGCGCCGGCAATCGACGTAGCACTTTCCCCGCGCATGCCCGAGCCTCAGCCTGAGTCGGTCCGCGATGTGCCCGTCCACGAAGAATTTGTCCTTCCCCAAGATCTACCATCACCTGGTCCACCGCCTACCAGCCCGCCTCCCCGGCCAAGTCGTTTGGCCCAAGTTGGCCGTATCCCTCAGGTCATCTCAAGTCGTCGCCAGCCCCGTCGTCCTTCTTCGCAATCGTTCTCTCGTCCCTTCGTATCGAATCAACCTCGTCCATCAGCTCCCCCACGAACCTCTTTCGATTCCATCGGCTCCGTTGTAGCGACTGCTTGTCCAGTCGAGCCATATCCTATTCTGCATGGCCTGAGTGCCCTGACCCACGGATCGGCCATCACTACTATCAGTCCTATGGAGGATGAAGCCAATCGTCGAAGCGAATTCTTCAAGTTCCCACCTCGTAAAGACTCTGAAGTATCCTATTCGAGCAGTTCAGGCATCTGGAGCTTTGCTCCTGCTGTCGGTACCGCTGTCGTGCCCTGTCCTAGTGCGCCATTATCAGACGATGAACTTTGGAACGAGTATGACGATCTGATTGACGAGGTGCTCTCGCCTGTCACTTCTCCCAAGAATCAGGACAAGAACAGCCTTCGGAGTCATCCATCCCTCGAGCCAATGCCTTTGAGACCGAAAGCGCCGCGAAACAGCTCTAAATCAGATGATGAAGAGGAGGTTGCGCATCCTTCGCTCCATCTCCGTCGTTCTCGTCTACTTGCTGTTTTACATTCTACCCAGTCTCCCACTTCCTCGATATCTTTCTCGGAGTTTATATCGGACTATGGTGAGCGCAAGATTAGCGTCATTGACCCTGTTACCGGCAGACTGAGCTTGCCTTCCAGCCCTCAGCTATCGGCTGAGCCCGCTACGAAGCGTTCAACTCGCTCCAGTCTACCAGCGTCCTTGTCGCAGAGTGCACGACAGTCCAAAGCTACCATCGTCTCAAGGTCAAGCAAAGATCGCGACAGTGCAAGCACCAGCCGATATCGCGACACGCGACTGATGGACATTGCCGAAAGCCAAGCAGACGGGCTCTTGTCCATGGCTAACCTTCGCTTCGGCGCCCTCATGACAAGCAAGTGGCTCTCATTCGGACGCGTCCTATTCAGCCCTGTGCATTTCGAATTGAAAGATCCCAATGAGGACCGCGTACTTGTCATCGACGGTCTTGGCAAAGACTGGTCTTACTATTGCGCACTCACCTACCCTGAAGCGACTGTGTACGATATGGGCCCTGATCCATCATCTACCACCTCATCTGAAGGCGCGTCTGAACCATGGTCGACACTCAGCAACCACCGCCACATCTGTCATCCCTCTCTTGGCAAGACTTTTCCGTTCCCCATGCACTTCTTCGCTTGCGTCGTGCTTCGATTCCCAACCGCACTTCCTTCATCGGAACACCGCTTCATCTTGTCTGAAGCCAAGCGCGTGTTAAGACCCGGTGGCTATCTCGAATTTAGCGTTCTTGATATGGACCTCGTCAACATGGGCAACCGTGCCCGTCGCGCTGTCCGCGGCCTAAAGATGAGGATGCAAGTAGCGGACGAAAGCATATCGCTTCGCAACATCAGTGACGAGGTCATGGCTGGTATCGGACGCAAAGGCTTTGTTGAGTGCAATCGATGTGTTGTTGGCGTCCCAGTTGCTGGCAAGCTCCCCAGTCTCGATGACGTCAAGCATACTATGACGAAGAGGAAGGGTAGCACAGCAAGCTCATCCAGCAACACCAACAACAGCATGCCCCTACCCAAAGGACCGAAGCCCGAGATATCCTTCTCCGATCTCCTCAATGCCACTTCGTCCTCCGAGTCTACGGATAACGGCATCACCGACATGGTGGCGCGCGTGGGTCGATGGTGGTATTCACGCTGTTACGAATCTCTCGTCCTCCCCGAAGCCGGTGAACCTGGCGCCGCTGCTTCCGGCAACCTTCTCAAGACCAGTATCTGGCGCGACCAAAGCCTCATCGACGAGTGCGAGAAGCGTGGAACTAGCTTCAAACTCCTCATTGGCTATGCGAAAAAGCCTGAGGTAGGCGTCCGACGAACCGTCAGCGTCTAGTCATCTGTTTCAATTCTTTTGAGCTGTGCTCTCAAGGTCCTGGAGGCTCTTTTCTTTCCTACTACTCATAATGAGTTTTTGTAACTTTGGGGTTTCATTGGCGTTTTGCTGCGTTCAAGCGTTTGGATTTTCTTATACCCTCGTTCTGTTCTTCTTTCACACAACTTGCATAGCAAATGGCGGCGTAGCATTACAAACACTACACAGCATGGCGCAAGCCTGGATGCATCATCACGACAACGACACGCGCACATCTATATAATATCTTCTTCGACTGGGTTGGTACATGCTGGCATTGGAAAACATTTGGAACGAATTGAAAGTGAAGGGTGGTTTGGTGGAAATAATACCCAAGGATGTCGATATGATACGAACGCGCTATGTAGATACGATATCACGATCGCTGATCAATACGAAGAATGAACATTATTCACTTGCAGATTCTGGGAACAAATTGTGACCAATACAATTATACAAACTGGCGTCTTCGATCCGGTTGCTTTGAATTCTAAACTATCGTAGCAAGCGCTGCCAAGAGTATTGGATAGGTGTCCCCACCAGTTTGACTAAAGTACATGTCCTTGTTCTGCGGGTCTTGTTGAAACGGAAATCTCAACGAGGAAAGAAAGCTCCTCCTATCTGTCACAAACACTGATGCCGGAAACGTAATCTCCAGACACATACCCCAAGCCAGCAGCAACTTTGTCGTCCTGCAAAACTTTTCTCTTAAGTAAGCCGGTGCATCTTCGGACAAGTTCCCCAAGTCTCGAAACCCTTTGTAGTCCCAGAGCCCTCGTTCGACATCGACAGCTGCGGGCATTCCGCCCATGAACCACAATTGTATGTTGATGCTATTGTGCAAGGCTACAGTGTTGGGGTTGATGTTGAGTGGCTTCAAGCCCGGCCCATGTCAAAGTACCCAGTTCGGCCATGTGGACGTCGTACGGCCCTGAGAGTTTCTTGTATTGGGAGAGCCATTCGCCATACTGTCGTTCGTAGTCGCTGAGGGAGTGCCATGGACGGTAAAAGACATCTTTGGTGTCTGCCTGTAGGGGCCGTGGAGCCGTGACTTGATCTTGGCTTAGAGCAATGCAAGGCATGGTGTTGCTATCGGATGGTTAGAAGTGTTTGGTATGAAGTTGGATAAGGAGGAGCACAAACTTGATCTTGTGTAGAAGTCTGTCGTTTGCTGATTTGGTGATATCGAGCTGCCTCAGCATATCATCCATCTCGGGCCTTTGTAGAGACTTGTATTTGTCGAAACGCTGTTGCTCGGTTTCCCACGTATCAAGATACGCTTTGTCGTGACTCAATGCATCTACGAAAGACTTTGTGCTCGTAGACTCGTAGGCGTGTCGTGCGGCGTCCCATGCGGTTTCCTTCTATGCTAACCAGGGGTTGTACGAGATCGGCGACAGCCAGTTATATACCGACAATCTTTTCTACGTCCCATCCAAGTCAAACTCATTTTCTCGTGCATTTCTGACGTACATGGAACACGCTGACCTTGTAAGAAATACCATCACTACCATAAACGAGAACACCACTGATCAGACAATTTAGGGCGCGAATCCAGACTCCACTCTCAAATTGAACCTGGCCACAGCAATGCTGAACGAAGCCTTGGCAAAGGAGGCGTTCGATGCCGCCATGATCAAGGCCAAGGTGGAATGGGCGTTTTACAAGAAGGAACCAGACTTCTTTGTCCCCGGTGATACATGGTTCTCCTGGAAGAGTCGGGAGCAAAAGCATCTCAGCACGCTGGAGTCAAACTATAACAACGCGGTAACTGCAACCGACACGGTTACTCGAGCTGCTTATGGCGACATGTCGAACCAGTACATGCTGGACAAGCAGCGGATCCGTGATGCTATCAACGGCGTCACATCACTACCAGGGTAAGTGGAACAATGTTTTATGACAATGACCAAAACCTGACCACTGCCTCAGCATCAACATGCCCGTCACCACACTTGGCGCCCCGGACGCCGACGCCATACTGAGGCAGATTACCACCGAGAGCGTCGTGACAGCACCCAAAGCCGACTTTTACCTTCCACTCTACTCCGCTCTGGATTATGCTGGGCGAGTGTCACAGTGGTTGAGCACTGCAGGAGCTAAAGACAAGCTACGCGATCAAGTGGATTTCGACTTCAACAAAGGTAGCAAAGTTGACGAGAAGAGCTTCAAGCATACTAGTGGAGGCAGTGGTCTGTTGTTCGACTATGTGCCTTTGCTCTCCCTCGGGGTCAACGCCCAAGTGGACAAGAAAGAAGAGAACATGTTCACCTACGAGGATCAACTCAAGACTACTTTCAGCATGTCTTGGGACGATCAGTTCCGAGCGATAAACATCAACTCTGGAAAATGGTACGTAGAGCCCTTTGACTCCTTCCTTTCCCAACATATCGCCCAAGCAGTCACTTACCGATAATACAGGGACATTCGAGGCAACACTGCTTACAAGGCCAAGTCAGACGCCCCAAAGGCAGTCAAGGGTCTGGCTCGCGTTGTGCAATTCGTGATTGTCTCCAATCTCGCCTTTGAAGTCCAGTTTTCCGGCAACACGATCAACGAGTTTGACAAGAAAGTCTCAAGCACCGTGTCTGGTGGCGGAAGTATCGGCCTCTTTGGTATCCCAATCGGCGTCAACGTAAACGCGTCGGAGGAGAAGAGCGACGCTACACACAAGGCTGATTGGGACCGCTCCACTGGAAAGTTGTCCGTCAAGCCGACACCAGATGGAGGCTTCGCCAGCATCATCGCGGTCATTGGAGAGAAGGTTGATCAGTGAGTGCAGTCGTTGGAAGTCCTAGACAGATGTGATTGCAGGAAGTTAGAGCGCTAGGTACATCCTTCCGCTACATTCTCCTTAGTTAGCAGGCTACCAGTCTTTACCAACAATGCAATGTTTTCTCCCCACACCCAATCAGATGATTCATGGCCCAGTGCGGTGATGCACATCTTGTCGAGAGTGAACTCAAAGGCCGTCCCTTTCCCAAGCTCCCTTGAGCGCCAAGCACACTAATCCTAATTCTTCCAAGCGCCCCGTGCTAAAACCATGTCCATCAACCAATCACTCCCACCAACTCCAAACACCTCCACACGCATCCATACTTTACATCAACCTTCTTTTACACTCTAGCATTCTGCAGTCGCGTTTCAGTCATCACCTGTCGAAAAGAGTTGGAATACAAGTGAAAGAGCTGGGTACAATAGGCAAAGATGAATCAGAACTTCCAGGGTGTACCTGATCGGGATGACCTGAGGCTGTTGGATCATCTTCGCAGTCAGTTGATGCCGATGATCAAAACTATGGATCGGTTGCAGACAGATATGCAGTATAGGATGAGTCGAGGCGAGGTCGTAGATTGGTAAGTGAGAGGCATGTAGTGATGAGCTTGTGTTGAGGTGTCGTCGTGTTTGTTGTGCAGCTTTGTCTCTTGTGCACGCGTATTTCCTGCTGTACTTTTACGTGTCATTTCTTTCGTATGAGGAACGAAGCTCTCTCTGTTTACCATGTCTTTCATGATCTGGCCCGATAATGCGGAGCTTAGACGATTACCGTACCCTACGAAACATGTGCTGATAGGAGACCAGGCCACAAATCCTTCATACAACCAAGACAGTAACATCGTACCTCAACTCAATCCATCTCCTCATAAACGGCGGCTACCGTCACCAATCCAAGATGGTCACCCAGAAACATCACATCCCGTCAAAAGATGCCGCCGGCAACCCTGTAGTCGACAGCGCCGGCAATGCGGTCTTGGTTGAGCGCGACGTCCGACGAAGAATGACCAGCATACAGGCGCTACCCACCAACACAGCGAAATTCGAAGCTCTGCATCCGTTTCCAAACCCATTATTCCCAATGAATGCCGGAGGCGGCATGGCAGCGAGTATGGCAGGTACGCTGCTGCGAAAGAGGCTAGAGCCCATGGAAGAAAACTGGGTAGAAGAGCGCATCCGCAAAGCATCAGAATGGTGCTTCGTACCAGAAGAATGGGGCATCACACCCCGGAAGCCTGACACCACTACCAGCGCTGCCGAAGACGAAGACGACGAGGACACCGTCCCTGAGTCGGAACGGCTGGACTCTGAAGCTATACCTACTACTCGTGTCAAAGACGTGCTTTCTGGAGACGAGATTGTGCATCTCTGGAAACATGCGCATCAGGAGGTCTTTGATATCAAGTATCTTAGGCAGAAATACCCGGCTAGTTACCCGGATCCTGGTGCTCAGGATGCGGGTGAAGGCGAGGGAGAGGAGGAGGAGGATGGTGATGACGAAGAAGATGAAGAAGAGGAGGAGTTTGAAGACGTCATGGATACGTCTGGTGGTGCGGAAACAGAAACGAAGGATGTGGTGAAACCAAAGGTGGTGAGGAAGAAGGTTACGGTAGGAAAGCTACCGGTGCACGAACCGGTGGATGGTGTACCGGTCCTTTCGCTTGGGTTTGCGCATAAGTTCTCGGAGATTGGCGAGGTATAGACCCAAGGCCAAGTCACGGGGTGGAGCCTTTGGTGTAGTTTTGATACCACGAGATCAGGATGTGTACACGTATGGTAATTGAGTCATTTGCATAACGACATGTGGGGTATCACGTTTCGCTGCGCCTGACAACCTAGCTCACTAACAAAAGGACTAATCATTAACTCACTCAGGTCTGAGCGCGTACATCCTAATAGGAAATAGCTGCCTAGGCATTCCCCGTTGTTGCTCCGTAGCTACAATCTTCAGTCCTGCCTCCTGGAACAGAGCCCTAAAATTCTTGTCTGACCGCGTGACGCTCGAGTCCTCCTCGTCGTAGATATCCTTGTGATGGATATCACTAGACAGGTTCTCTTTGAGTACAATCCAACTCCGACTCGTCGCATCACTCTCTACCGCCTTCTTCAAGCCCTCGCTACACCGTCGTAGGTAAACAACGAGTTGGGCGTCGGTCAAGTATCCCACACACCACTGGTTCCAGATGAGATCATATGCGCCCGGTTCTGGTATCCAGTCCTGCAGCCCTAGGTTTATGACTTTGCCCACCTGGCCCTTTCCAGCCTTTCCCTCTCCATCGCCAGCGTACTCGCCATTTCCCAAACTTTGTACTAGCTCGTCCGTAAACTTCTTCACAGGCTCTACTAGATCTACTTTCTTACTCACGCCCAACAACAAGCCCTTGGTTATGCGCCCGATGCCTGCGCCACAGTCTGCCACACGTTCTAGAGGTGGCAGCGCTTCTTTGGACGCCTGCGACTTGCCCCGGCGCAATTTGGTAAGGAAGTTGGAGGAGCCCTGCAGATCGATGCGCGAGATTTGGGGGAACCCGCCCAGCATGCCATTGACGTCGGGCGAGACGCTGTTCCAGAATTCGAGCGAGTGCGTTATGTCTATCGAGGCATCGGGCCGTTCGGTTTCGGGGTCCAGGGAAAGCGGCGCCTCTTCCATCCTGTCGACTGTGGGTCGGAGAGGGCGAGAGGGAGCGCGGAGAGAGTCTGCGGCAGTTTGAGTAAGCGGGTGTGTATCTTAGCGTTGATGTCTCTCTACATTGTGTGACAAACTTCCAATCGGGCCGGTGTGTGGTGGTGGGCGAGTATCAACCGGTGCATGGCGGCACTAAGAAGCTGATTGATGCGCGCGCTGAACTTGTCGTGGTGGTGGGGTAGCGACTAGGGACTGTTGCCGATTTTCGACGCCGACGCGTCGCGACTGTCCGCCTCGCCTACTCACATGACGGTACGCGTCCGTCCAAGCACAATGCATTTCTAGCCATGTCCGACAAGGTTAATGTAACAAGCCGGCATCCAAATGACAGGCGTTTACATGGGAGGCGGAGTGCAACATACCAAATAGGCAATCCCATGCGGATAAGCTGGGTACGGGTAGTTGGCGGGGTCCACACTATCAATGGGAAGCTACGACTGTCCCGCAGTTGCCATCAGCGTCCTACGTCTGCAGCCTATAGATAGCTAGCTGTCTCCTCGCCAGTCAAGGAGATGTCCTGTCTCTACTCCGCTCTCACACGCGCTTCATTTCGCTCCAAGCCATCTCTCCCTTTCCAAACGTCAATACGCAGAGCTCCCAGAAGTAGTCACGGCCCCTTGTGGAGACTTTATACTACGCAAAGCAACATGTCTGACCTCTTCGTTGAACTTACTGCGCCGAATGGTCGCAAGTACCAGCAGCCAAGAGGTCTCTTTATTAACAACGAATTCGTCAAGTCCAAGTCGGGCGAGACCATCACTTCCATTAACCCAAGGTACGCTTACTATCTTCAGTGGTAGTTAGTGTTAACGTTTTACAGTGATGAGAGCGAGATCGTCTCTGTCTATGCGGCTGGGCCCGAAGATGTTGACGACGCCGTGGCAGCCGCGCGGAAAGCTTTCAAGAACTCAGACTGGCGAGACATGGACACCAATGCCCGAGCTGACCTTCTCTACAAGTTTGCCCAGTTGATTGAGGAGCACAAGGAAACGTTGGCGACCATTGAAACATGGGACAACGGCAAGCCTTACTCCGTTTCGCTGAACGATGATCTGGGTGAAGTTGTTGGCACCATCAAGTACTACGCGGGATATGCCAACAAGATTCACGGCACAGTCATTGATACCTCGCCTCTCAAGCTGGCTTACACGGTTCGCGAGCCACTCGGTGTGTGTGGTCAGATTATCCCGTAAGTACCCCTTTTGTTGCAAGTACCTCGTACTGACCACATCTAGATGGAACTTCCCTCTTGCAATGGCGGCCTGGAAATTGGGACCTGCTCTCTGCACTGGTAACACGGTAGTCTTGAAGGCCGCTGAACAGACCCCTCTCTCCATTCTGTACCTCGGAACCCTGGTCAAAGAAGCTGGATTCCCTCCTGGCGTCGTCAACTTCATCAACGGCGATGGAAGGAAGGCCGGTGCAGCTCTGGCACAGCATCTCGACGTCGACAAGATCGCATTCACAGGATCTACAGCCACAGGAAAAGAGATCATGAAGATGGCAGCTGTCAATATGAAGAACATCACGCTTGAAACAGGTGGTAAATCACCACTGCTGGTGTTTGACGATGCCGACCTTGATCAAGCAGTTAAGTGGAGTCATGTTGGCATCATGTAAGTCGTATCCACGCCTTTGGCGGACCAAGCTGACACCATCAAGGTACAACCAGGGTCAAGTTTGCACGGCAACATCAAGAATCCTTGTGCAGGAAGGCGTATATGACAAATTTGTTGAGTCTTTCAAAGAGCACGTCAAGACCACCTCGGTGGTTGGCGACCCCTTCAAGGACGACACATTCCAGGGGCCACAGGTCACTAAGACGCAGTTCGACCGCGTTTTGTCCTACATAGAGGCTGGCAAATCGGAGGGAGCCACTCTGGTAGCGGGCGGAGAAGCGTACAAGAATGCCGGCGGCAAGGGTTTTTTCATCTCACCCACCATCTTCACCAACGTCAAAGATTCCATGAAGATCTACCGGGAAGAAGTGTTTGGTCCGTTCGTCGTCATCAGCTCGTTCAAGGAGGAGGAAGAAGCGATTGAGCGTGCCAATGATACGACATATGGTCTTGGCGCAGCCGTCTTCACGGAAAACATCACGAAGGCTCACCGAGTTGCTAGACGCATTGAAGCGGGAATGGTCTGGATCAACTCAAGCAACGACTCGGACATCCGCATTCCATTCGGGGGTGTGAAGCAATCTGGCATTGGCAGAGAGCTGGGCGAGGCTGGTCTTGAGGCATACACCAACAAAAAGGTATGTTGCACTAACACGCAAACATTCAGGACTGGCTGACATGTCAACTAGGCTATCCATGTTAATCTTGGAAACAAGCTATAGCGGACTTGCATGCTACGCCATGCCACGATGCCACGATGCCAGTTGTCATGCTGGAGACTGCGACCGGGCGATACTACTGGTCATATGTGCACCCAAGATATCCGCCCTTGGCGCCACGGCTTGGGCAATTGACGGGATGAGGAGAGTGGAGGAGGCTACAACATGTCATGAATGCAAATGTCGGTGTAAAGTATGTCTGCTGAAGTTGTTGCTTCCTTGACAAGTGTGACGTCCTGCAGGCACGCACTCGATACCCCTTGGGCAGCAAGAGAAAAATCCCGCACCGGCGGGATTTCTGCAGTGACCGTGGGCGCATCGCCAACAGTGTATGTGTGCCCAGCAGCGGAACGAGAATGCTTGCGTAAGCTCTTGAACGTTATTAGCGGAGCAGTGGGGTCCGAGGAGCGTTGTGACTGCAAGTGTGTTTGTTCCCATAGCTTGGGCGAACTGCTGTCAGTGGGCCCATGATGTCGTTCGTGGGGTCCGTGGCAGCGGTGTTCTGAAAGTAATGCGTGTGCGTGCAAACCGTTAGTGCCGGTCCGTGATGTGTCTTTCCAAGACGTGGTCGGATATCCCGAGAAGAGGCGGTTCGCTTTCATGTGCCCAGTCGTCATCCTTGTCCTTATCTTGGCGGCCTTCTTTCTCCAGCTTCGCTACCGTCTGCGGCGCACCCACTCCACAGCCTCGCCCCCTGCCCCTCTCACGATAATCCCTCTAGCAGTCCTTACTCGCCGTAATCGCCGTCTTTTCGCAGTGCAGGTTGTGTACAGCCTACACGCTGCGGTTGTCTGGGCTTCTGCTAGTTTGCCTTCGTTGACGCGCTAGTGGTGCTTCCAACGCTGCTATTCACCGGTCCGCAGAGCCCGAGCGACGCCAGCTCGCCCACCAGCGTCACTGCCCATACTCTGGCTCCAACTAAGGTTTGCGGCTGACATTGCAATCAAATCCCCGCTCTGCTCGCGTAGAGGTTGATATCATCGCCACTATCACCACTCCACTCGTACACACAGACCCATCCGCACTGTCCGCACATCGTGAGCCTGCCCAACCTGCTCACAGCCCGCATACCATCGACCTGGCGCGCACGCTGGAAGACGATCGCTCCCCCGTCGCCTCGCCCAGCCTTGCCTGCCAGTCATCGAGGCAGATAACAACAGCACCGACGGAGGCACGCTTCCTTGCTTTTCTCGCTCGCCTCTACCGGCCGCCCTAATACCGTGTCTGCGCGTAGCCTACCTTCTTCCTCTATACACCACTGGAGAGCGTGTTTGCGTTTGGCGTAATCGCTTCGCAGCATCCTGGGAAGGCACCAGTGCTACCACCGGCTCCGTCTTCCACATACCCACCCAACACGACCGCCGCCGCTTCCCCAGTCTATGAGACGAGAAACGACTGCTCTCACAAGCCATATACACATACTATACTGTTCTCCATACGCTCGCTTAGCACACAGCCTTCAACATGGGTAACCAGCAGTCGACCGGCAAGGATAAGAAGGGCGAGAAGGGCGGTGCTGACGGAGTGCCTCTTGGTCGCGAATATTACCGCTCTTTTGAAAGATCCGATACCAAAGACTCTACACGCTCCATACGCAACTCGTTGCGAAACAAAATTCCAGGCACCGGCAAATCCGACAGCCCGCGAAACTCCGTCGCTGCCCTCAACGACACCAACGGCAAAGCTGACAAGTCAGATGCGGCTTCAACCAAATCGAGAGGATCGCGACGGGGCTCGGTTGCTTCAGCTTCGGCAATCGTCCCAGAAGCATCCCCAGAAGCGGCTGAAAAGGTTGAATCCGACCATGACGAGCCGCAAGCGCCGCCCTCGCCGGTTCACGGCGCGACACTCGGAACGGGACACGAAGGAGTGAGCAAGGCTCAGAAAACCGGCGAAGTTGACCACGTCTCTGACGTGCCGCCGACAGGAGCAGCACAGCCTTTGGCCTCTGCCCAGCCGGGCGAGTCCATCCTGCAGAAGAAAGACCAGCCAATACCTAGGCTCCCAGAGCCTCCCGCGCCCACTGATGGTTCGGGCTCTCCCATGGAGCTCACGGCGCTCAAGACTATGGACCTGGACGACATGATTCAGAGACTCTTGGACGCAGCTTATGCCGGAAAAGTCACCAAGACGGTCAGCTTGAAGAACGCCGAGATCTTTGCCATTTGTTCGGCTGCCCGCGAAGTCTTTCTGAGTCAACCCGCATTGCTTGAGCTCGCTCCGCCCGTCAAGATCGTTGGCGATATCCACGGGCAGTATACCGATTTAATCCGCATGTTCGAAATGTGCGGATTCCCACCAAACTCGAATTACCTCTTCCTCGGCGACTATGTCGATCGCGGAAAGCAAAGCTTGGAAACTATCCTGCTCTTGCTGTGCTACAAGCTCAAGTTCCCCGAGAACTTCTTCCTATTACGCGGCAACCACGAATGCGCCAATGTCACACGTGTATACGGCTTCTACGACGAATGCAAGAGGAGATGCAATATCAAGGTCTGGAAGGCTTTTGTCGACACATTCAATACACTCCCTATTGCGGCTATCGTCGCACAGAAGATATTCTGTGTGCATGGTGGATTGTCTCCAAGCTTGTCGCACATGGATGACATTAGGCAAATCGCACGACCTACCGACGTACCAGACTATGGCCTATTGAACGATCTGCTGTGGAGTGATCCTGCGGACATGGAAAACGACTGGGAGTCCAACGAAAGAGGCGTTAGTTATTGCTTCGGAAAGAAAGTCATCATGGAATTCCTAGCAAGACACGACTTCGACCTTGTTTGCAGAGCCCACATGGTGGTAGAAGATGGTTACGAGTTCTTCACTGATCGGGTGTTGGTCACTGTGTTCTCAGCGCCAAACGTAAGCGCTACTGCAATTCTACTGTTGAACCCGGCTAACACTAAATAGTACTGCGGCGAATTTGACAACTGGGGCGCCGTCATGTCAGTTTCGGGAGAATTGCTTTGCAGTTTCGAACTCCTCAAACCTCTCGACTCGAGCGCGCTCAAGAGCCACATCAAGAAGAGCAGGAACAAGCGTCAAAGCATGCTTAACTCACCAGTACGTATCGCAACTGAGCTTACTGAACATGATTTGATTCAGGGCTATCTATTGCATTTATGGCAGTACTGACTTTGGCTCGCAGCCCGCACACTACGCACCTCAAAGTTACTAACCTTGTACTTTGATGTAGGATGACGAAGACATTCCCTCCCCTGGATCTCCGATCATCACGCGAACGGCTACGATACTACAAGAGCAAGAATTTCGTGAGTCGGCAGATTCTGTTCCAACGACGGACGAACCGGTGAGACGAGGTCTGTCCCAGAGACTGCGACGCGTACGGAGGAAGCCTGGACTGGAACAACTTGGCAGTCAGGACGACGGTGGTGCCACGGCTGGCCCTCGGAAACAAGGTCACAACAGAGCGAACACATGGGCAAACGAATGGACCCGTTCTCCTACATTGCCCACGAGCCTTAGCGCACCACTGCTTTTGCAACGTATACAACAATCTGATGTGGAGACTGCGAACACAGAGAGACGGAAGCAGAAGCTGGAAGAGCAACGAGCCTTGTGGGAGTCCACTCTTCCCAGGACCTTTTCAGACCACATTGGTTACTTCTCAACCGGTCATCATCTCGATTATGTGCATCCTGAGGAGATGCCGCCACCACCACCGTAAAGAGAAGTTCTGTGTGACTGCTGTATGAGGATTACATCTTCGTCACCCTAACCCCCATCCGCCTGTCACAGGCAACAAGACTATTTGCTTCTTTTGAAAGACTTCACGCGCTTACTTCAATTTTGTCATCTCTTTACTTCACTTTATTTGTTTGTGCATTGACAGGCGTCGGCGCACAGTGGCATTCTGCATGAGGTTCTGTGGCCTTGTCGGCTATGGAGCTACGACTGCTTGAATCAGGATATCTCTTATTCTGTATGCTCCGCCTGCGACAGCGGCGGACGCGGAGGGCATGTATAGCATACTGATGGCTTATCACCGTCTTCGAGTAATTTCATCCTCAACACTACTACGTCAAGCTCCCTTTTCGGTGAAGTCGCCGATCATGCATGTGCTTCAGATATAAACACGACTGCAACAACTCTATGTCGAAGCTGGACTAGGCGGCAGCTTCCCCGTCGCCCAAAAACTCGGACTACTTCCCATCACATACTCCATTGTACCCCCATTCTCGAATACGTCTTCCCACACCACCCACGCCCTATCCCACGCCTTGCCATTGACGCTGAGACTCTGCACATAGGGCGCCGTGGTCGAATTGCCACCGTCGCTGAAAGTAGTAGTAACAGTAAGTTTCTTCCCGTTCCCGAGATGTAGCGTGAGTTGTGGAAACCGAGGGGAGAGGATCAGGAAAGTAGTTTGACCCGTCAGCGGGTAGAGACCAATCATCTGCCACTACTCGAATCATAGAATCAGCATAAACACTTTCAAACCAACAAAACGAAACTGACGCAGGAAGAGATACTCACAAGAAGATTCGCCTCCATAGCCCCAGCATCCGAATTCCCAGGCAACCCCCGCACACCACTACCATACAACGCCGAAACCTCCCTACTCCGCTCGACGCTCCTCCACTGCTCCCCCAGCACAAAATTATACAAATACGGCGTCGTAAAACTCGGTTCGTTCCCCGCGTTGAAGAACCCGAGTTGGAAAATCTGATTCAAGCGATCGACAAACCGTTCGTCGCCGCCGATACGCGTCTTCAGCTCGGCAACATCGTGGATGGCGTTCATGCTGTATATCCAACTACTATCTTCGTAGTACGCGTCGGCCCAGTAACAGCCACCGCAATCCGCAGGGTCTTGTTTGACAAAGGAGCCGTTTGCGAGACGGGGGACCATGAAGCCGGTGTGGTTGTATGATGCAGCCGAGGGGTCCCAGTGGTTGCGCCAGTTGCGCGAGCGGATGAGGTATGTGGCTGCGTCTTGTGTTTTGCCCAGGCCGGCAGCGACGACGTGCAGGCCGAAGTCGTTGGTTGAGTATTCGACTGCGCGGCTTACGGCGCGCGTGAAGCGCGGGGTTATGTAGCCGTGTTCGAGCCAATCTGGGAGTGCGCCGCGACCTTCTTTTGTCGAGGAGTCAGGGGCTTTGGGGTCGAAGTTGTTGGGGGGAACGACTTCGGCGTCGGTGCGCATGGCGGCGAAGCCGTCTTCCCAGTTTATGGCTCCCCGTACGCCTTTGATGTAGGCGTCGGCGAGCACGTTGTCGGCGTTTGAACCGCCTTGTACGCGGCCGTTGTAGTTTGAGGAACGCGCGTCGGGCATGAAGCCGTCGTGGCGCCAGATGTCGATGAGAGAGCGGATGAATTCTTCGTAGGCTGTGGGTTGGAGGATGTGGAAGAGGGCGGTATGGCAGCGGTGTGTGTCCCAGAGGGTGGAGACGTCGTCGTAGTAAGGTTCGCCGTCGTTCCAGGCTGGATTCTCGCCTGTTCGGTTGGAGGGGATAAGGAACATGCCGTAGAGCGAGCTGTATACAAGGGACAGGTCTTCTGTATCTTCGGGGGATATCTGGACTTTGCTGAGGACTTCAGCGTTCCATCTGGTCTTCGCGGCTTCGACCAGAGTGCTGACTTCAGTGTCCTCGGGAATTTCTTCCAAGTTCTTGCAAGCCTTCTGGGAAGAGAGAAAGGAAATACCAACACGGGATAATACCTTGGTTTCGGTAAAAGTGTAGACACCACCGAGACGCCCAGTTCCGTTTACCGGCGTGTTCGACGAACTAGCATTTCCGTTAAAGGTCCGTGATCGTAACGGCTGCTGGTTGAACTTGCCGCAGAAGTAAATCGTCCAATCCGGTGATAGGTTCCAGCCGTTATTGTAGATGCCCAACCCTTCGTAGTGACCATCATCTGCAATACTGAAACTACCACCTGAATAGTGTTGCTCCCACCCAAGGCCTCTGAAACTGGCAAGTACATGCGAAACATCGATTACGATGGACGACACTGTGCCGTTCGGAAAAGAGTATGAGTACAGACCAGCATGTTCTGTAGCACCCAGCTCCACTGTAACCCCATTTCGCAGAGAAGACTTGTAATATCCCAAACTTGCCTGATCTGGTGATGCTCGCGGTTGAGACAGGTTCGCAAGAGGGTCCAGTACCTCACCAACCACTGGCATTTGGCTCACGACGCCGTATTTTGGCGCACCTCCGGTCCCAGACTCATGCATCATACTGAAGCCGAAGACGTTGCCTTCGGCTAGGTAGCCAGAGTACGCGTCGGTGGTGCCGTTCTGAACATCTGGTCCAAGCTTGACCATGGCGAATGGGGCGGCAACTACCCCAGGAAATCTATTTCCTCCGCCCTCCGTTCCTTGACTAGTAGTTGTGAGTGGATTTTTGGTACAATGCAAGGTGCTACTCACAAGACATTGACATATTGGCTGTAATCGTCCTGTATCTGCACAGATCCAGCTGAGGTTAGTATACAAGGAGTACAAATACTCATGAAGAGAGACGACCTCGTGAGGAACGACATCTCTAAAGTCGTCGAATGAGGTATTCCGCACGAATTTCAAAAGTGTGACTTTCCAAGGTTAGGGTAACCAGTACATGAGAATGGGAGTTGTTAAGTATGGGACATTTCCACCATTTCAACGTCACTGGCGCCACCAAAAAGGAACTAGCCAGGCAAAGCCTATTCTGCCAAGCGAGCTCGGGTTCCAATGAATAATACCGGGGTTTACGGTACGTATGGCGTAGAGTCTATCGTGTGGCTACGCTGTGGCTATTGCGTGCCGTAGGTGTCGTATATGCTTATTAGTCCGAGCGATATGGGGAAACTAAGGCAACGAGAACAGAGAAACAATATGTATGAGTATGGCTGAGACTCGAATATAAGGCATGCAAATCGATGTCCCAGCTGTTGTATGCTGTACCTTGCGCTACTGCGGGGTGCAATAAGATGGCCTGCTGACCAATGAGAGCTAAAGATACCAACATGTGAAAGACCAGTCGTCATTGTAAACTCGCACCTGCAGCAACGCTTAGACAAGGAGGTGGGTCTGACGTAGTCGTTTTTCGGGAGACCTTGTAATTGATAAGAGCTCCTGTTCTGCTGGATTATTGAGCGGCCGATGGTCGGACTGATTGTTACCTGTTGACGGTCCGCGTGCGGAGTTACCAGAGAGAAGTGTATACATCAATGCGTAAACCATAGTTTTACAACACCGATAAATCGCGTTTTCATGTGTTCCATTCGGGAGGTGGCTGTTGGCAGGCCCTGCTCTGGCAGACTTCCTGATCCTCAAACCAAGCCTCGAGACATCGGACAAC
>JAESFQ010000240.1_pt1 | contig 19528 bp, 20 predicted proteins | sample 9269431 | NCBI WGS metagenome assembly JAESFQ01 (sample SAMN14502588, study PRJNA617103) | algae metagenome | isolation source: Plectolyngbya sp. WJT66-NPBG17 and co-occurring heterotrophs from well... | place: USA: Mojave Desert, Joshua Tree National Park, California | collected 2006-08-06
GGCTTGAAGCTCGGGCGAGAAGGCTGCCGAAGGGTTGGGGCGTATCTGCAGAGGAGAGGCTGTTCGTAGTGATAGCGACGTCCATTACCGAGGATACTGTCGGCAATTACAAACTGGGCAACCACATTTAACATGACGTCGTACCAAGACTACAATGTCGATGTCTTTGTTCTGATTCGTGCATTGCGCAGCAGTGCAGAGTCGGCGATCTGGCTGCCGGCAGCTAACGCATCCCCGCGGTCGGGAGGTTGGTAACTTTCATGGCTGAGCTACAGCTCTTAGCTTCGCTGAGCCGAAGCTGTTCATTGAGAGCTCGACAGAGAAAAGGGCCGAGCTAATTGTTAAGTGCATTTAAGGGAGCGAACCAGTCGGGCGGCGTCCAACTGTTGAAACAACTCTCTGCGCCGTCTGCACACTACTACGATGAATAGAATTTCGAGATTGTTCACACATAAACGAAACTCCATTTGTGCTCGAGGATGAGATGGGCAGCCTCTGATGTCGATCTGTTGACCTAGACCTCTCTTTAGATCTAGTGCGACAATGGGAGATTTACAGCATGACGATCAACAAAGATGCCCCCCTTGTGTTGACATGGCGCAAAGGCTAATCATGATTGAGCTCTCAATAATTCATCTTGACTCAGGCCCCTATGGCTGGCATCTGTCCGCTGTCACTGCACATCCTCGAAACTTTGACAGGGCCCGTCGCACACGGGAGTGTCGTGAATCGGATGACGGCGTTGTTCTTGTAGGTGCTGGTCTTGAGAAGTTGTACTAATAAGTTGCTTGGCTAAAGGGAGTTGGCAGCACGTTGACTTTTGCCGCTTTCGATAGTCGCTCAGCCATTGCTAGTCCCGCGCCGTCTATTGTTGTGACAACGAGCTTGCAATGGTTCATGCTCGTTCCTGTCGCTCGACAACGGGGAGTCTTAACACGGTCAATCCCGTGGGTGGGCGTTTAGATCAAGCCTGAGACAAGCGGCCTGCCACGATAGTCAATGGCGTACGCTAGAGTCCGAGGAAGTTACTGGAGTCTTGGAAGAAGTTGATTTCTCCGGTACGTATTTGACGCGGTGCGGCGCAGCTTGATGAAGAGGCGCGGTCGAAGCGAAGCATAGAGGACACTGCTATGTAGACGTTCAAGCCTGTACACAGTCGGTAGTCGGGCCTCAAACGTAGTGGCAAAGATGCTCGTGAGGAACTGATGTCCCCTTAGCCGCTGTGTCCTAGCAAAGTATAATGTTATTAACCAAGGTTCAGTCCGTGCAGATCACTTTTCTGAAGCGATGCGTGAACAGGTGGTATATGTGGTGCTGCTTAAGGCTTTGATGGGAAGGAAGACGGGCAAGGATATGTCTAGGCAGTTGAATGCTTTCTAGACCGGCATGCGATAGCCGGTAGGGATGCTGTCGTCAGGTCGCCGTCCATGACTGCAGACTGCTCACAATCGTCACGGTTGCAGATCCCATGCTACCAGTGGGGGTCTAAGGCGGGTGGGCACGCACGATGCTACGGTGTACATACATGACGCCCACGGCGGCCGGGCATTAATGCATAGCGTTCCGATCCCGTGCAGTTGAATACGGTAGACGGATAGCAGGCGGCATAGGGCCGAATGCATCTTGCAGAATCCCGAGCGTTCGGGGGATTGGAAGCAGAGGCTTGCAGTGGTGCAGGCGTACGGGGAGCAATGTCGAGATATTCTCGCATGCGGCCAATGGGACGGACTGGGGCGGATGCAGAAGAAAATTGGCTAGGCTGATTGGGAGCAGGCTTGGGAGGCACTTGAGCCGGGGAACATGAGCCGGCGGAAGTTGCCAAGGCAAGTTAGAGGCGGCGCAAACCGTGAGGTGATGTTTGCCGCATGCAGGCCTCGAGTCTGCGACCGGGGAGAAGGTTCACTGTGGGTCAACAAGCGTGGTGCTGCAGTGCAGGTCCTGGCGCGCGAGCGTGTGCTCTGCGAGTACTGTGTGTGCATTTTGTTGTTATGCTTTGATTGCTTTGATTGCTTTGGTGGCACACAGCACAAGAGGATGCAGCGTGCTCGCGTCGCCATAGCATCGCGTTGGAGAGGCCGATGATGGCCATGGTGGATTTTGCCGTCGTCGAAGCCATGAGCGCATCGGCTGGGTGAATGCAACCAACACACGGCAACTCAACATGGACGACGACGACCGGGCAGCATGTCAGGGAGCAGAAATGCCGGGGACAAGGCGTGGCTTGGCTCGCCTGCACGGTCTCGCCGTCGCGACTAAGGATGCCTGCGGACTATGGTCGAGGTTGAGAGCAGGCCGCATCCCACACGCACCAACGCTCCGTTAGCCCTGGCCCAGCACCCCCTGCAACGCCTGACAGAAAGGCCCCTGTCCTGTTCACACGAAGCTTTTGTCGAGCAGGCGGGCGGCGGTAGCATCCTCCATCGGGATGGCATGATGATAATAACAGCACCAGCCGGACACAGTCGAGAGGGACATTCTCTCTGATCCCCCCCTGGCCACCTGACCTGCTGGCAGCGCGTCTGTTTTCCTTTTGGTCGCTCTTTCCCTCGCTTGGGCCACGACTTCCTCACGAACCGTTGGAAGGAACCCCACGCGCCCCTGCAGAGGCAGGCACGACCCTTGCACGCCTCGACATCTTTCCTGCTCTGCTCTTGCCATTACAAGACAGCGGTCCACCCCCCCAAGCTGCAGCCCCTCGTTCAAGTTAGCCCCAGAGCCGTCACTCTCAAACATTTACACACGTCGACGAGAGACACACGGCGTCTGAGCTGCTCCTTGCTGTCCTCTTTGCCCAACGGAAACGACGCCCGTCCCAGCTTTCCCCACGCCCAGCGAATCCCGTCCTCCGTTTCACGGCAAACACGACGCCTACAGGTCAATTCGTCGCCATCGACTCCACATTCGCTATCTGTCACCTGCTTCACCATCGGTCGCCATTCACACTACAGCGCGCTAGCTGTTGTCACGTCGGGTATGTCAGTCTCCGTCTGTCGCGTGGTAGTTGCCCGAGTACATTATTGACGTGCGAACAGCAAAGCAACGCATTCGATATACGTCACGCCAATTCGCTCTTGCCGTGTGCCATTGACCCATCTGTATTGCCTGTCTGTCAACCTCATCTACCAAATGCTTGGCACGTGCATCGGCCGCAGTGCAACGCCCAATTAACCCACCATCGACGGAGCCTTCTGCCTCAAGACCTCGTCCGTCCTTGATTCTTCAAATGGCTTCCGAAATGGCGGCCTTTGTCCCCGAGCAAGAAGAGATGGACAAGCGATCGAGCGCAGTAGTGGCGCCATTGAACATACACAAGTCACCAGCGAGGTCGCGCTCGCGTGCGGCTGTTTTCGGTCACAGTCGGCAGTCCTCATCAAGAGGAACCCTATCCAGCCGATCACAATCTCAGATATCGCCCCCTCTAACACCCAAGACCTCGAGCGAAGCCATGGCTCAGCAACAGCAACAGCCTCCACAACCTCAACCTCAACCCGTCTTCCACAACTACCTCCGCGCGTTTTACCACTACAGCCCAAGCTCGACAGTATCGTCGTCGACCGATGAGTCGTCCATTACCGTCGCTATCAACCAAGGCGACGTTATCCTCGTCCACTCTGTTCACCCCAATGGCTGGGCCGATGGAACGCTGTTGGCGTCAGGAGCCCGCGGGTGGCTGCCTACCAATTACTGTGAACCCTACGACAACCCGATAATACGGAATCTGTTGACTGCGTTGACATATCTGTGGGATTTGGTCCGTGATGGAGAAAACGGCGATCTCGGCGCCTTCTCGAGACAAGACTACGTCAAGGGCATGATTGTTGGCGTACGCCTCTTCCTTGTGAGTATGCCTTGGGGACGGTGTAGAAGAGTGTTTGTAGCCCCATCACTAACGTCAAACAGGAACGGACCGAGTGTTTGCAGAAGGACTCACGTCTCATTCTCACACACATAAGTCTACGGCGCATGCGCAAAGCTCTCTTGGGAGATTTGTCCACACTTGTCAAGACAGCCAAAACCTTGCAAGAAGCCTTGCAATCGAATGAGCTCCAGGTTCCCGTTTTTGAGCACATGGACGAGCTTGTGTTCAAATCCTTCAAGTTGGTTACTCGGGCCGTGCGTTTTCTTGACATCTGGACGACGGACGCAGTGGCGCTGTCACTTTTCGAGCTTGGCGACGCAAGTAGTCATCGACCACTCACCCCGCCGTCCGACGCTGCTGTGGAACCACTGGCAACATCAGCTCCTTTGGGCGAGAACAGGCTTTCGTCCAACGGCTGCGACTCTCCGCTTACACAGGGCATATCATCGGCGCACGATGACTGGTACACCTCCACCGCTCAGCCGCAAAGAAACGTGAACCGCCTATCAGTTGCCTTTTCATTGCCCTCGGAGCCAGACTCTCTTCAATCATCCATACCGCCTTCTCATACTTCAGTACCGTCGAAACGTATCTCCATGACACATCGCTTGTCCTACACCGGCAAATCAACCAGTGCGTGCAAAGGAAATCTTGCCAGCGAGAAGCTAAATGCTGCGCACGACTTGTTTTTGGGCTACATTGGTTCTTTCATTGGGTTGCACCTGCAATCGCGCTCTTCCGAAGAGCTTGCTCAGATTACTCAACACTCTGTTGTTGCGTGTCGCCAACTCCTCAAAGTGGTCGAGGAAGTATGGGAACGAGACTCGCGAAGATCCGAACAGCTGGAAGAAGCACGAGATACCATGTACACCCGTTTGACCGAACTAGTGCAAGCGACCAAGGACATGTTCGTCAACGCCGACGCTGACGTTGAAGACCTGGTAGCGCCTGAAGCAGGGAAGCAGATTGTCGCTGCTGCTACAAGCTGTGTTCGTTCTGCTGGTGACTGTGTTACCAAGGCTAGGGTTGTGATTGAGAGGATAGGAGATTTTGAGTTCGAAGCTGAACCTGCTGGCTTGGGGCTGCCAGAAACAGTATTCCAGGAGCTCGACACGGATAACCAACCGTTGAGCGTTCGGTCTGCTTCGCCCAAGCCTACAGAACCCGTTCTAGAGACCAACAAGCCACTGCCCGCAACGCCCGTTGAGGAACGTGAAATGCCACCACCGCTGGTCATCTCCGAGTCAAAGCCACTGCCCGAGGTGCCGCATCCGTCACCTCTCGAAACTAACAGGCTGAGTCTTCAGCCTTCATCCCAGCCCGTCATTGTCGAAAGCCCGACTGCAGTGTCGTTCAGATCGTCTCGGTCGTCATTGCCACCTCTAAACGCGGTACCTACTCCGATTCTGGCCCCGCCCCACGCGTCTGAACCCGTCGATAGCCCCCTTAGCACGACCCAGCAGAGTTTTGCCGGTTCAACCAAGACTGACAGCGTCTACATTTCCGTAAATGATGGGGGCAGCACCTACTTCGGCGCACAAGGTGATTCTGCAAGCATCCTTTCCCACACATCCACACGTGCCACCACCCCAGACCATTCACCTACAAAGAAGGAAAGTTGCCAAACCTTGATCAGCAGCTTTGGCAGTTCCTCCGAGCTTCGGTCTTTGGCAAGCGAAGATGTCGCTGCTGGTGAAGAGCACTTGTTGGAGACTACCTATGTCCATGAGTTGATCTACAACAAGGAAGGCCAAGTCTCTGGCGGCTCCCTACCGGCGCTTGTAGAACAACTGACCACTTTCGAGTCCACTCCTGATGTCGTCTTTGTCAACGCGTTTTATCTGACCTTCCGCCTCTTCACAACACCACTCGATCTTGCGCAGTGCCTGATCGACCGTTTTGACTACATCGGCAATAGTCAGACCGTCGGTGTGCCGGTGCGTCTCCGCGTCTACAATGTTTTCAAGGGCTGGCTGGAAAGCCATTGGTGTGGCGAAAGCGACGCTGTTGCTCTAGGTGTAATCCTCGCCTTCGCCACTGGAAAGCTTAGGGCGGCTATGCCTGCTGCTGGCAAAAGACTCGCCGAACTTACTTCCAAGGTAACGGAGGTCAGGGCTGGGGCTCTTGTACCTCGCTTGGTATCGTCTCTAAGCAAGACAGTTGCTCAAACCCCTGCCTTCACTCTTGCTGACAGCAATGTACCGTCACCAATAGTGACTAAGAGCCAGCTCAACGCTCTGCGAGGTAGCAAAGAGGGCAGGACACAATGCAGCATCTTGGACTTTGATCCTCTGGAACTTGCCAGACAATTTACCATCATCGAATCTAAGCTCTTCTGTGCCATTCAACCCGAAGAGCTTCTTGCCTTGGAATGGACGAAGAAGAAGAACTCAAAAGCGCACAATGTCAAGGCCATGTCAACGCTTTCGACCGACCTGGCAAATCTAGTCGCAGACACCATCCTGCAACTTGAAGACGCAAAGAAGCGAGCTGTCGTTATCAAGCAGTGGGTCAAAGTCGCGGGAAAATGCTTGGAACTGAACAATTACGACTCATTGATGGCCATCATCTGTTCGCTCAATTCGTCCATGGTCATGCGTCTGAAACGTACATGGGAGCTTGTGTCCACAAAGTCAAAGGCTCGTCTGGATGAGCTGAAAGCGATCACCGATGTAGGTCGTAATTACGCTGTCCTCCGACAGCGTCTGCACAACCACGTTGCGCCATGCATTCCATTCGTCGGTATCTATCTCACCGATCTCACATTCATCGATGTCGGCAATGGCACCACACGACAGCTTCCCGGTGATCCTGGTTCTGACAGTGTTTCCGTCATCAACTTCGACAAGCACATGAAGACAGCCAAGATCATTGGCCAGCTCCAGTCGTTCCAAGTTCCTTATCGACTGGCTCCCATACCAGAAATGCAGGACTGGATGGAGAGCCAGATCCAGCGAATGCACGCAAGCGACCAAGCCAATGTTCAAAGCTACTACCGCCGGTCGCTGCTTCTCGAGCCGCGTGAGGCTCAACATTCCACGAGGGGTTCACCTTCCATCGACAACAGTGCACAAAGCACCTTTTCAGTAGAGAGCCGAACCAACTCGAAGGACAAATTCGAGTTTCTCAACTTCAACTTTTCGACCGCGAACCTGAAGGGTTCATAGACATGTGTATTGCGCTTCACTGCGCCTCTCTTCATCGGCCGCCTCTGGATGGTGCCTGGCCACCGACATACCCTAATGTTTGCGTTTACACTGCATCTATTCTTGTCCTTCATGTCATGGGGCACTTACGATACCAATGCCGGAGTTTCTTTTGTTTGCTCTATACCACTTTAGTGATTTCTTTTATGGGAGGCGTATTTATATTCTGCGTACTTTGCAAAGGCAGATCACAAATATCTGCTCAACATTTCATACCTTTTGCATAGCCATTGGAGCGTTGGAAAGCCTGCATGAGTCGGGTCTGTGGCATTGGGAACAGGAAAGACGTCGCTCTCACAGCAAACGGTGTGTTGCTGCGATTAGCGATAAAAAGCATTACAACACGGACTTTGGAAGACAAAAGACATTCTTTTGTACTCAAGGAACCATGTGCAGAACGGTCTATGGGACTGGCAGTTCTTCGATGGAATGAAATTATCAAACAAATTACCATTCAGTCACTTCATGACATGCAAATTAAGAGTGATATTGACGCCGCCAGAAGTAGGAGCGCTAGACCAACAGCGAAGCGTTGTGCTGCTGTCTCTAGGGATAGGTTTCCAGATGGGGGTTGAAGCTAGCGATCGCAATCCTGGCAAGCAACCCCTCCCTGTTCTTCCGCATCTACCATCGCGTCACACGACTACCCTCCCATCAAACACATATACCCGGCCATACTGTGCTAAACGCCTACGCCTGTGATGACTATCCAAGACCTTTTAGTCGACGTACGCTCCCCCAGCGAATTCTCCACCGGCTACCTCACCTCCGACATCGCACCCACCGTAAACATTGAATACCAGATTATCGACCAGCTACCCGAGATCTACGCTGCGAGAGGGACAAATGTGGGCAAGGATGATCGGATAACGCTGTATTGTCGCAGTGGAAGACGCTCGGGTATTGCATTGGGAAAGTTGAAGGAGATGGGGTTTAACAGTGTGAGAGACATTGGGGGGTTTGAGGAGGCGAGAAAGGTCTTGGATCGCGAGCAGGTCCAAAGACAAGTGGATGCTGAGTTGGAGAAGAGCTCGAAGTATACGACTCAAGAGGCGGGCAAAGAGGAGGACCCGAAGAAACATGTCAGGATTAAGAGCTTTGGTATGTTAGTGGATGGGCTCACGGCGCTTGAAGAATGAGAACCTCCAGTAGATGATGGAGAGATAACCAGGCGTATCGGGTGCGTACGGGTATGTCGATGCTCATCCTTGAGCTTTTGGTCGACTATCATACGAAAACGATAATGTGAGAACGACACGAATGGGGTTGGGCACACGAAGGTCGTGATATGAATCTGTTTGATTTCAAACAATATACAGGTAAAGAAATGCTCCCTCAAACGAGTGTGTGAAGTTGGCTTCCCCCATGTTCAAACCGTTGCGCCGTCCATAATCCTGCTGCTAACCTGCCATTCAGTCCACAAGCACCCTGTCTCCGTGCATGTTCTGCGCTTTCGCACTTTGTCATACTAAGACAAGATCTTAGTAATGTCCCCGTGCCTGGGCTTTATGTTGGGGCTGCTGGCCCTCATCGTTAGGTTGGGGCTGCTGGCCCTTACCACGTCCACGTCCACCCTGAGGAGCGTTAGATGGCAGGACAACACCCAAAGCGCTAGGAGTGGTCTCACTGGCAAAAGAAGATGCAGCAGATGAGGCGACGGCGACGCTAAGAGACGAGGCGACTGCAGTGCTCGTACTCGACTCTACAGTAGCTCCCGAAGTCATGGCTCCGGTAGGCATAGCACCAGAAGGCCCAGCGCCAGAAGGAGGGCCACCACCCATACCGCCGGAGTTTTCGTTCTCGACACCCCCCTCGTCAGTCCAGTACGCAGCTGGGGTGATGTTGTAAGCGTTGGTCGAGTCCATGCCGAAAGCTAGCCAGCCAAATAGACCCTCGGAGATATCGTCGCCCAGCAGGACGTACTCCACGAACGGGTCAACATCCGCAGCTTCTTCGGCGAGAATGGAATCGTCAGAGTTTAAAGTAAGTCCCTGATCGTTGCTAGCATATGGCTCTACTGTATCTGCGAGTGTGATAAGATCTTGGTCGAAGAACATCTGGCCCACGTGTGTGATGTGGCCGTCGGAGATGGTCGAGTTTGCGTTTACGGTTGCATTGAGTCTGGACATGACGTGGATGTGCGTCTAAAACGTCGTCTTGAGTCAGTATTCGTTTATCCAAGGATAAAGATGATGAAAAATGTGAGCACTTACAGCACGGCCAGTGTAATGGCCTGGGAAGATTGTTTGGAACACAACAACGCCATTTTCATCACTCTGCTGGATGCCACGTAGCACTGTGTTCTGCAAGTTCGACTCGTCGTTCTCGCCAACTCCGTTGCCCTGAGCTACAACACCAGAGTATACACCGGTAGCGTTGCAATGCCACATCTCGAGAAAAGCCTGAGGGACAGGCTCACAGGTGTTTACATCGATGATCTGGATGTCCAATGTTAAAGAGATACCCTCTTGATCTTCGGTGATGTCCTCGCGCAGGAGCTCGCCTTCGACCCAGTAAGGGCCTTGGGTCACCTCAGGTGTCAAAATGCAGGAGTTGTTGCCTGCAAAGAGAGTGGCGGGATCGGTATCAACGGTGATGCCAGTCAGGTTTGACTTGTGGTCTGTGCCAAGCACGGTATCGAGGTCGCGGATCCGGAGATATGGTGTCTCTGCTCGGTATGTCAGTTTCCAGTCTGTATCATGCTCTTTGAAGGAGCATACCTTGGGCGATGGACCGCTTGGCGCGAAGCTTCTCTACCATGGCACTGCGACGAGCATGCATAGCGATGTCGTTACCACGCGCCTTCAGCGTGTCAGCGCAGTGCGCAAGAGACCGCTTATTGTTCGCTAGGTAGGCTCTTCGCTCAGCAGCCTCCTGCGCATGCTCTGCGGCGCTCTGGCCTGGGTGAGCGAGGGAGCTCTGTGCAAGGAGAGCGGCGCTGAGAAGAGCGGTAAACTTCATGATGAGAAGGTACTTTGAGGATTGAGATGCGGAAGGAAAGTGATGGTGATGAAAGCTCGAACTGCTGTTGCACACGAGGTTTATATCTGCAGCCCGTACGTCTCCACGACAAGTCTGAACCGCCATATGTACAGGGGAAACGAATCATATCCTTGCTCCATGCTCCATGTCCCTTGTCCTGCATGTTTCTCTTCGACCTGCAAAGTCGTCACGAGCATACGCAAGATATTCTAACCTTTCGTAGCCACCGCCAGGGCTTAGCGACATGGTGCCTTGGAAGCTTGTCTGAAAGCAGACGGGTAGCCATGTGTGCTTAGACCCGCCGCCCAAAGCTTCATCTCATGTAATTGAATGTACGTATACTTTGTTCAGAAGACGCCTGCGGTCAAGCAACTGTGAATGATCTGTCCGTCCTCCCATTGCCCTTCACCATGTCACGATACAATCGACCACCTAAAGCTTGAAATCGGCATCACCTGTCCGATCGTCAACGTCACCCTCTCGCCAGAAAACGACTCTCTTCTTTGGATCCCTGCTGCTGTCAATTGCATGATGTGTGATTGGAGGCTTACGTGGCTGTCTATAGCGGCTGTACTCCAGTAAAGTTTGCAACTGTGTACGCGAGAAACTAGACTACCCAGGACCCCACAGTTTGCAACCTAGCCTCCGCAGCTCCTCTGCATCGTGTTTGAAACGGCCATGCTGCTGTTGACGTGCCTTACGTATGTGTGGGTCGCGATTCGGTAGTCTCCGCCGAAGAAGACGCGTAGACATGTCTTGGCAAACGCTTCCCACCCAACTTTACTACGCTTGGAGTCAAGCGCATGTCCGGAGTATTGCTTATCCAAGATGTAAGTCCAGCATGGCCAATGGAATGTTTGACGATTATGCAGACGATGAATCCTGTTCAGGGAATGCTCCAGGAACGAGGCTTGGCAGGTAGTGTGTAGGTGCTTGCGTAGGTGTGCTAGGGGGTTTGCGTGCGGGCAAGAGGCGCGGAACGGGGGCTAAGCGTTTTGGATTGGTACTTAGCCTGGTATTTTAGGGCTGGGAGGGTCAATTTCTGGATGGGGGCGTGGATTTGCTACGCAAAGTGGCGGGGTGTTGCGAATATGATTATGAGGACTTTCTGCCATGTCAATAGATTTATGACTTCTATCTAGTTGTTTCGGATATCATGCTTATTGTGATTTTGCTAAAGCAGAGACTTGGTATGTCCCGAGGGTGTTGTTCCCGTTCGATCTTGCTGTATCTGTTCTCTACACCGACGAACAACCAGTTCACATAGATGTGGACTGTGAACCGACCGCCTATCACTCGAGATGAAGCTCGCCTTCGCGGTCGGCATAGTGATAATACTTCTGCGTCTCGGTCCATAGCGTCTCTTCGTCCATTTGGCTTGCATCTAAACCTGCAATGATGTCCCTGGTGATCTGTTAGCTCTGTCTTTCCAATTGTCAACTTCACGTACTTGTCTTCAGCTAGCACTTCGAAACCTGGCACACAGTCAATGAGCGCGTACACGACGTAGCTTCCGATGAACGACCATGAGAAACCGACGAGGGCCTCCATAACCTGAATACCAAGCTGCCACACGTTCCTATCGAAGAACACTCCACCGACGATTTCCGTGACTCCATCATAACCAGCGACTTCTTTCCGCGCAAAGCAGCCGGTCGAAATTGTTGCTAGGATACCACCGAGACAGCGCGTCGCGAAGGTGTCGCCATGGTCAACCCATCTCCAGCGCAGAGCGAAGTCACTGAACTTGATGCGAAGCGCTTGGCGACAGAACAATGCACCGAGCACCCCGAAGAAGAAGGCCGTTGGTAGATCGATGAAGCCCGCTGAAGGTGTAATCATGATCAGTCCAGAGATGGCGCCCATGAAGCAAGAGTCTAGACTCCAGCGCCCGACTTCCAGGTATGTGTAAAGCATCCAGGTAAGCGCCCCAGTGGCAGCGCAAAGGTTCATGACGCACAACGCCATTACCGACTTGAGGTTGAATGCCAGAGTGGTGCCAGCGTCAAAAGCGAGCCATGAACCCCATATACTGATCATAGCAAGAAGTTGGCACAGGGAGTTGACAGGACGGTGGATGACTAGATGTGATGGTGTTCGGGTTGACGACTTGCGTGAGCGGAACAAAGGGTATGAGAGATACACAGACATGGCCGTTGCTGTTGCTCCAGAATTGATATGTACTGGCCTGCCACCTGCGAAATCCAAAACGCCTAGGTCCATGAGGAAGCCTCCGCCCCAGACCATATGAGCCAAAGGGTTGTATACGAACGTAGACCAGAGCTACTATTTGTCAGTCATGTTCGCAGGCATGCCGTTGTCGTCCGATTGAGGAAACTCACGAATATAAAAGGTATCAAGGGAAATATTCTCCCTCTCTCACAAGCACCGCCTACCGCAATTGCGCATACAGTAGCTTGGAAGACCAATTGGAAGAAGCTGAATAATACTGCTGGTATGGTACCAACAGGCTCTGCAAGGACATTTCTGTGGAAAGCGTACTTGAAGTCCCCGAAAACTGCTCCTCCTTCGCCATATGTTAAGGTGTATCCAATAAGGAACCATTGTATCGAGCAGATGATTACTGCTAAGATAGCGGGCATGATTGCTGCTAGAGAGTTGGACCGTGTAGTGTAACCTGAATAGGCGATACCTACAGCTGGTATGATACCCCAGCCTCGAGAAGGTTAGTCGATATAGTAAACAGTTAGCGAAGATGTACGTACAGAAGACCGAACAAACTAGCACGAAGAGTGTATCAGTTCGGTCGCAAGCTTCCCATGCCTGCAGCACCTCGGTAGGTAACCCCATGGTTGACGTTCTTCAAACAACACTGACTCAAGTTTCACTTAACCTACTATGACGGTGTATATGAGGATGTAAGTAGAGACAATGAGGCTCTGTAAGATGGAAGACATGAGCACGGGTTTCAACAGCGGGCGCAAGCAAGCCATCTCGGATGAAAGCGTCCCACTCCCGATGTCCGCTTCTCACCTCAAAGCGCCCAGCATTGAGGCGCTTGGTAGGGACCATGGAGGAATGCCATTGGCTTGAACCGAGGTTCGTGTCGATTGCCGTGCGACGATAAGATAAGTAGCGTCTCCATGATCAACCACAGGAAGGCTGGGTGAAAGGTGCATTAGCCGAAGCCATGCCTAGCACCAATGTCTGGTACTGACTTGCTTGTGCGGCGCGTCATGCTCGAATATGGGGGTTTCAACAATTCGGTGGAAGGTAGGAGATGTCGATGAAGCGTTACAAAGGCCTAGGTCGCTGCACGCGGAGTCCCCCACTTTTGGTCGCACTAATGCCGTTTTGAGCTTGCACCAAGGCACAACTCCATCCACAAATTGTGAATATCACGACTGACCAACCTGCTCGACATGTCCGATAGTGAAGAAAACGACTTCTTCGGCGTCAGCCAGGATCTTATTCCTCCTGCGCCTATCAAATCTGCGGGCGCTTCTGAGATAGATTTTGATAATCTACTGTCAACCCCACTCAAGCTTCACGAGGATCTGAAAAACGGCTGCGGTGGGCAGCTATGGCCGGCCGGCATGGTTCTAAGCAAATACATGCTGAGAAGACATCGAAATGATGTCGCGGGTAAAGAGATAGTGGAACTTGGTGCTGGAGGCGGGCTCGTCGGGCTGGCGGTCGCGATTGGGTGCAACGTCGACACTACGTTACATATCACAGATCAAGAACCGATGTTCGAGCTGATGAAGCGCAACATTGCACTGAACGATTTACAGTCTCGTGTCAGTGCATCGATATACGATTGGGGAGAGCCGACGCCGTCACAGCTACCAGCACATCCGGACATCATCCTAGCAGCGGATTGTGTGTATTTCGAACCTGCGTTTCCGTTGCTGCAACAGACTCTGAAAGATTTGATCGGCGAGAAGACCGTGTGTTACTTTTGTTTCAAGAGGAGGAGAAGGGCGGATCTGACTTTCATGAAGGTGGCGCGGAAGATGTTCGACGTGCAGGAGGTGGACGACGACCCTGACAAGGAGGTGTATTCGAGAGAGAAACTGTTTCTGTGAGTGCAGACGAATCTGTCACGAGCCTTGACTGACATATGCAGCTATCGCATAACTAAGAAGGCTATCTGATCGAGAGTCAAGTTGGTGATGCGCTAGCATCTGTATAGGTGATTAGTTGCAAATGGCCTCTTACAACGTGCATCCATGGGCAAAGTGTTATGAACTCCGGTGATACCAACTAAGAGCTGAATATCCGACCTATTCTTCTTCTGATTCGTCCATCCCTCTCCTAGAATCTTCGCTCGCCGAAGGGAAACCATTCAGTAGCCACGAACCAGGCCGGCGCTCTATGTTCCTTCTTGCCGTGTAAAATTACACGTTTGGCTACCTTGTCGTCCGTAAACCATTCGAACCCACCTCGCTCAGAGAAAGCCGTTCCTTCCCCTCATCAATTGCGCCTTAGTAACATGATACCTCTGCTGCTCGTACTCTCGCACGTTGTTCAGATACGAGTCGATACATATCGCTCATGCTCGATTCTTCTCTAGCCATATGCTACTGCTGCACAACCGCTCTGATGTTCCCAATTGAGGCTGGATCGCCAATAGGTCTGACCCTTACGGGTACCTTGGTCCCTACCCGATACTTCGACGAGTCCTGGTGTTGCTCGTCATCGTCCTCAGCTGACCTTCGTCAAATCCATGCCGCATAAGAAGCTTATTTGCCACAAGGTGCATCAATTGTTCAGGACAAGCCGGTGGCTGAAGTTAGGCTAAGAGGACTACTTATTTTTGGAACCCGCTCTTATAGTTGCCATACAATTTATGAGACAAGAATGGATCTCAATACGACCAGGAGGCGACCCAACTGAGAATCGCCATCGCTCTTTGTCATGAAGTTGCCTACGCCGTCTGGGATTATTGTACTAGAAGAAAGAATGTTCCTCTGTGAGTCGTCATGTGAAAGTGGCTCAGACTACAGACTTCAAGGTCTATAATAACATCGATAAAGCACGCACATCTGGTGATCACTTTTATTGATCTGTCATTGATCCAAGCCCCGAAGGTACGAATACCCTTCCACCAGTGCGCCTTTGAATATCGCTAACTAGGCCAGACATGCCCAACACAGAAATGCAGAGGATGCAGACCCCATAGTGCTCATTCACCAAACCTACGCAGAATACACATGATATTACACTCCACTCAACGTGCTTTTCATGTGTAGACTGCGTAGTTTAGGACCCATCGTTCACACAGCATCACTTATGAGCAAACCTTGCAGATTGATATTGGGTTCGTACACAAATGCTTCATAAAATTCGCTAGAGTAATTTGTAGTTCTACTCCCAGGTCAAGCGCCCTCTTTGGCCTTCCGATGAGACTCATGTCGACTTTCGAATACCTTGGCCGTAACCCCGATGAGGGCAATGACACTAGAAACTGCCAGAAAGTTGACCACCATATTGCCCTTCTCCCACTCCTCTTCCACCTTGATGTTTCTGCGCAGCTTCTTCCGCCTGGCCCATATGTGCTCGTTGACGTTATCATGCGTTTCTTTATGCCTAATGTTGTCGAAGTGAGGAACTTCATTGCCTTGTTTTTGTTGTCCAGGGCCAAATCCACCCCATTCACCATAGGACTCTCGACCAGCATCCTTGTATGCCTCCCCACCTTCCTGGGTGTTCGAATATGCGTATTCAGCCCGCTTTGCGCCGTGACGTCCATAGCCCCCAGTCTTGTAGAATGAAGGGGGTGGGCCTCGGAAGGTACTGCGCTTCTTGTTCAACCCACTGGCCGGCCTTGAGCCATATGCAGCGGAACTGTAACTCCCCTGTGGGTATTCACTCCCGCTCGTTCCCCATCGCGATTGCCGTTGCGAATGCTCTAGTTGCGCATCATACTGAGCGCGCTTCTCTGGTACTGAGAGAACGTGGTATGCTTCGCTTATAGCGACGAAACGTGTAGAGGCATCGGGATCGTTGCGGTTGTGGTCTGGGTGGTTTTTCTTGGAGAGCGTGTAAAATTGACGCTTGATCTCAGAGGCAGAGGCTGTCGAGGTCAAATGTAGCGTTTCATAGTGGTTGGCAAGGGCATCCGCGTAGCGTGGAGTTGTAGTATGGAATCGCGAGACTTGCAGGCGGCGCGGAGGAGCAGGTATCGTGCGACGGAGACAGGAGTGACAGACATATGGCGAGGATATGCTCGATAGACGAAAAGCCGACGTTTGAGCGATTGATCGCAGGAAACTAGATGGGCGGGGTGGCATTGCCCATTACCAATATTCGAAGATGGGAGTGCCCATGCAGAAAGACGAGTTTGAATGAATGTTCGGCGCGCATGGAGGACGTCATCGCCAAGTTGCCGAGGCTAAGACAAGCATGGTCTAGCTGTGGTTAGGACCGAGTCCGTGGGCGACACTCCACCGGCGTCAACTAGCGGGGCGTTTCGAGATCCTCGTAAATTTCAAGATTACCCACGAGACATCAACCACGGAACACTCTACACGGTCATGGCGGCCAAGCTAGCGGACGAAGTCACCAACTTGAAGTGTATGGAACTGTGCTTCCTCTCGCGTAATAGCGCCTAACAGCGTACAGTGGACGACGCCAACAGCAAACCAACAAACGGCACGACAGAGAACGGCGATAAGCCCACAGGCGACGCGGATCATGAAGAGTCAGACGACGATAACGACGCCGAGGATGGCGCACTAGAAGCCGGCGAAGGCGCTGCGAAAAAGAAGAAGAAGAGAAAGCCTAGAAAGAAGAAGAAGGCTGGGGCAGCAGGCGGCGCAGGAGGACCCAAAGTGCAGACATCACCACCACGAGTCCGTATCGACGAGCTCTTCCCCAACGACTCATACCCAGAGGGTGAGATCCAAGAATATGTCAACGAGAACGCGTACCGAACTACCGACGAAGAGAAGCGCCACCTCGACCGTATGAACAATGACTTCCTCACCGAATACCGCAAAGGCGCAGAGATCCACCGCCAAGTCCGACAATGGGCTCAGAATTGGATCAAGCCTGGCATGTCGCTCACCGAGATTGCTGAGGGTATTGAGGATTCAGTTCGCGCCTTAACAGGACATCAGGGGCTCGAGGATGGCGATGCGCAAATAGCAGGTATGGGATTCCCGACTGGTCTGAGCATAAATCACTGCGCGGCACACTACACGCCTAATGCAGGCAACAAGATGGTCGTCAACTATGAGGATGTAATGAAGGTCGATTTTGGTGTACATGTCAATGGTCGTATCGTGGACAGCGCGTTCACTCTGACCTTCGACCCGGTATACGACAATCTGATCAACGCATGCAAGGCCGCTACAAACGCCGGTATCAAGGAAGCGGGTATTGACGTGCGCATGAGCGATATTGGCGCTGCCATTCAAGAAGTCATGGAGAGCTACGAGGTGGAGATCAAAGGACAGATGCTGCCAGTCAAGTGCATAAGGAACCTGAACGGACACTCCATCGGCCACTACACCATCCACGGCGGCAAGACGGTACCGATTGTCAAGGGCGGCGATCAGACAAAGATGGAAGAAGGAGAGACATTTGCCATTGAAACATTCGGTAGCACAGGAAAGGGATACGTTCGGGACGACGTAAGTCATCCGTCTACTACCAAGCTCACTCTCTGTCTAACAATTCCTCGAGATGGAGACATCACACTACGCCAAAAAGGCCGACGCCCCCAAAGTCGCCCTGCGTGTTTCTTCAGCAAAGACACTCCTCAACTCCATCACCAAGAACTTCGGTACTCTGCCCTTCTGCAGGCGGTACCTTGATCGTATGGGCCATGACAAGTACCTTTTAGGCTTGAACAATCTGGTCAGCGCGGGTATTGTCGAGGCTTACCCCCCGCTGTGCGACATCAAGGGCAGCTATACGGCGCAGAGTGAACACGTAAGTGGTCGAGCTTATTGGTCAAGGATATCTCCAAGGCCTTTTACTAATGCAAGACAGACATTTGTGCTTCGCCCTAACTGCAAGGAGATTCTCAGTCGCGGTGATGACTACTAAGCTTTAAATACACCCTATACCAGAAGCATTTGCATTTCTACTGCGGTAGAGTTGGATAAGGAGTGGATTTGAGGCGTTTTATTCGTCGCTCATGGGGTAAGGGCTTTACGTCCATGGACGGGTATCGAAGATTCTAGCAAACAACCTTGGACCAAGACGGCAATTGATCAGCATCACTGCGAGCATATATATTGGGGCCCAGAGTTCCAGAATTTGCATTGAGACGCATCGTCGCAATTGTCCAAAAGCATGCTACATTCGCTTGTGAGCATTAGATTGATATGATACCGCTTCGCGACAACCAAAGGAATCTAAAAGCCATCGCCGTCTTCTCCTGTCTACAGATGTGTTTTGTATGAAGTGCTTAACCCTCGAAGGTGAAGCTGGTGCCGAGCTTGTGGCCGGCCTCATTCAGCTTCTGGGTATCGAAAGAGCCACCAATACCAAAAGTCAGACCGCTGTTGACCTTGGTGTTGTAGGCGAGGGAAGCAATGCCGAGGTTGTTGATCTTGGCCTGTATGGGATTAGTACAAACGCGCCCGTGCATATCAGGGACCATCATACCTTAGCGAAAGACGCAGGGTCAAGCTTGTACTTGGCAGCGAGCTCAAGGCCGACGTTGTTGCCAGACTTGGAGTCCCAGACGGCGCGAGCACCAGCCTCGACAGCGGGGTTGACGCGCTGGTAGTACGAGGCAGTGAAAACGCTTAGGGAGTTGGTGGCAGTGACGGCAGCGTTGTAGAGAGGGGTGGTGTATCCGACAGCGGCGGAGTACTTGGTGATGGCAGCCTTCTGCACATCGTAACCGACCTCGCCACCAACGACCATGCCTTCGTGGCTAACGACAGCATCAGCTGTGGTGCCAATGGCACCGGCAGCCGAGTAGTCGACGAAGGCACGGCCGTGGAAGGCGGGCTGCTTGAAGTGAAGGTTGACTTTCTGGCCCTTGTTGCCGGCCGCGGGGCTGAAGTTGGAGAGGACCTCAGTCTTCAAGCCGCTAGCAAAGGTGTCGTTGAGCTCAACCTTGGTGGCCAGCATGTTGGCAGTGTTCCATGACTGGGTGATGCTGATGCCTGCGTCGTCGGTTGTCAGCAGGTTGATTCCGTAGCCTGACACAGAAGAGCCCCTCTTCCCCGGGGGCTGCTTCATGTAGAATATATAAGATTGAAAGTTGGAAGACGTATGAATGGGTATCAAGAGGCTCGTAGAGCGGGGGAGAAATGAAGCGTTGGTCGTACCGTTGGAAAGCGACTTCTTGCCCTCGAGCTGATGCATCTGTTAGCAGTCGCATTTTTCCGCGTGCCATTGTAAACTTACAGAGGAAGTGACGGGGCCATCGTGGGCAGAGGTTCCCTTGGCGGTGAAGTTGACACCGTTGGGGGCCTTGAGCTTGACCTCAAGGGCAGCTATGGGCGCGTCAGTGGATGGTTAAGAGGATCAATTGGAGTCGCAGACCTGCGTC
>JAESFQ010000241.1_pt1 | contig 19440 bp, 16 predicted proteins | sample 9269431 | NCBI WGS metagenome assembly JAESFQ01 (sample SAMN14502588, study PRJNA617103) | algae metagenome | isolation source: Plectolyngbya sp. WJT66-NPBG17 and co-occurring heterotrophs from well... | place: USA: Mojave Desert, Joshua Tree National Park, California | collected 2006-08-06
ATAGCCGCTGTCACAGGAGCTCAGAACCGTTCTTGTGTGAGAAGGAGAGCAACGTTCAAGCGCTTCATGCGGCCTGCTGAGGGAAACCACATGGCTTCATTGAGGATGCCATGAATGGCGATGCGACGCGTCATTATAAATTCGGCATGAGCTGCCAAGTGAAGGCAAAGCCGATAGCATGTCACCTTGTCCAGTAGATTCAGTTGTGGTTGCGTAAAAGCGCAGTATGAGGTATAGAGCGCGTTGGACGGCTTTGATGCTGTGCAGCAGCGAGTGCTGTGGATTGTTCGTGGTTTGCGAGCGCCGGGCGCTGAGCGGCGGTTGGGCATAGTGAAGGTACGAGCGTGATGCCTGAGGACTGATACTGATGAGGCAACAGTGTTGCACCTGTAACGGCGAAGTCGTGCGTGTTTTCAACATCTCGCTCGCAGTAGTACCTCGAACGAGGTCTTGGCGGCGTTGCAGGGCAGGGCGCATCGCAGTGATATAAAACGAGGGAGCTCGTGTCAAAGATTCTAATCTGCTGGTGGTGGTAATGTTGTTGTTGTTGATACTGGCGCCAAAAGCTCTTCTTCGATCAAGCGGCAAGCCGCAAGGGTCAACGAAAAGCAACGCAGAGGCAGCAATGGGTGTCAAAAATTCCCAGCCGACCCGAAGGCCAACTGGAGCGGTCATAGTTGTAGTTTTCAACTAGCAAAAACGCTACCTCGGACGAATCCTCACTGGTAAGCGTAAAGCCCGAGCACTTGGATGCAGAAGAGAAAGGAGGACGAGGGCCGGCGAGCTTAAGTACTGCGAGGGGACGCGCTAGCACCTTGGCGCGCTAGAGTCACATGATCGTGCACGGCTCTTGCTTTTCGGGTAATCTCCGGTAGACAGCCCGCTGACCAATGGCAAGGCCGCTGTCTGCGCAAGGGCATCTAGGCAGCAGGTCACGATTTTCAGCCAGCGCCAATGTCCGCATGAGACAGACTCGTTGGATTCACTGTCCAACATGCAGACCCTATCGCACAGAGAGAGGCTTCTGCAAAGGGATTGCAGACTTGGGCCGCGGCGATGCCTCCATTTGCCTGACTTCTCCGTGCTGTCAAGGACGCATGCTCTGGTCATCACCGCTCACCATTCTCAGGCGAGCTTCCTGCATTGCAAGTTAGGACATCTCGAAGAATAGTAATCGAGCGTACCATCATGGCCTTCTGGCTTTGAACGCAGGGCCCTAGTTGTGCATGGCGCATGCACGCCACTTGAGGACTCTGGCTATGTGGCAGTTCCCTCACCAACAATAGCATGTGATGGCTGAACGAAGCTACAGGTTCACCACCATCAACTCATGATTGCATCGGAGTCATATTCCGTCTAGTGCAAACCCCCACACGTTGCAAGGCTTTGTTGTGGCCCAACGACCGTCTTCGTCTCGGTACCAAGTGCCGACCATGTTCGAATCGACGCTTCGCTTGTGGAAATGCATGACAATGTCAAGGTAGGAATCAATACATGTATGCGCACACATCCCCTGATATTCCTTCTATTCGCGCCTTGCTCCTCCCCCCCGTATTTGCTCGCATCATGTCGCATCTGCCACCGCTGCTAATAGTACAGCGGCTCATAGAGGGGACTCGTTACCTAGGTACCTTCCATCCTTGGACATCCCTTGCTAGGTGAAAACCCCTCCTTTACTGTGCCTGCTGCTACTCCTTCCTGTCTCGAGACCGGCTCGCGTCGACAGCAGCAAGCACCAATTTATCTCACCATACAGTAGCTGTTGTCACACGTGACTCAGAAGGAGCAGAAGCTGTATGCCTGACCGGCGGCATCAAATTGCCCCGCTGAATCCACGTCCACACGGGCATTGGACGCCGATTGCTGTATCACCGAAGGCTCCTTCCGATCCCATAGGTCCGAAACATCGACATCGTGCTGCCTCGCGACATTTTCGAAACAGCTAATAGCTACGCGGTGCGCACGCTCTGCCACGGGGCCCTTCATCGTTTGTAGCCAGCCGATTGCCTTCCTTATACAATGGATCAATATGGCAGCCTCACACGACGTCGACGTAGGGTGCGAAAGACCCAAAAGACAAACCGAGATGGCTTGCATCATATGATGCACAAGGCACCACCAAGGACACTGTTCATATAGCTGAGGGCTATACTCATCCGGAAGAGAAGCAATAATGGTCCTCGCAGCTTCGATGCAGCTATTCGCCATGCGTCTCGAGAAAATTGCGTCATTCGCATCCTTCCATGGCTGTCGCCGTCCAGTCAGACATGGCCGTGTGAGCAAGATCCTCGTGCTGCAGAGCTGGAACCGCAGAAGCATGCGTTCTCGGGAAAATACACCATGGGGTTTGCGTAATAATTCATCGGGTCTTAGCTCGGGGGGTAACGACGAGGTCCACTGATCGAGACGCTGGCCAAGAAGCTGGGTATCCTGTTGGATGTCGTTTGACGACCGTATCATCGTCCCCACAGAGTAAAGAGATGTGAGAATATTCTGCGATATGATGGACAACTGGACCACAGCTCTGAAATAAGAGCCCGAGTTGGCCGCTATTGTTCGAGGTCCTATTGCCACAGGGAGAGCATCTGCAGCCATGTTTGAAGAGATGGAAAGTGTGGGCGAGTTTGACAATGGTGTGTTCCCAGTTCGCATGGGGTATGTCGCCTCCACTTCCCCTGTCGATACGTCTCCTGGGACTTCCATGGGCAATGGTACCGAACAACACGAATCCACAATGATGCTCGGCCGGCCGGTGATGATATTGAGAATTCTCTCAAGCGAGTACAGACTCCACCACGTTTGTACCAACATCTCGCGTTTCATCGGGCTCGCAGAGGGATCCTCGTTTCGTACGTGGAGACCGAGAGAGTAGGCCGAACGCAAAGCTACGCCAACAAGTTTCCAAGCCCTGCAATGATTAGTAAACCCGCCTTGAAGACTGATCACACCATGTGATTGAAACTCACCGACTAACTTGTCCCACACTTAACCAATAGAACGCGAGAAGACCCAAAACTTGGATCTGCGGCACATCAGGATGGGCGGTCATGGACGCTTCGTTCAAAGCAAACACCCGCGCCCTTGCTTGAAACATATTCGCATCGCCTTCAGGCCAGTCTTTGTTGTAGAGGTACGAGTAGTTCGCGCCGATAGCGAAGACAAGATTCAGGATAGCCTGCCATTTGGGATTAAGACGCGGTGCACTTCCCTGGCGCAGCGCCGCAAAGTAAGCACGAGTCTGTTCTGCGAAGTTGCGCGGTATGATCGGAAAGGAGTCGTGCACTCTGAGCATGTAGCATTGGACCAAATGCTCCGCGAAATCGGGTTGCGGCAACTCATATGGATCCACGTAAAAGTTGACACTTACGTCGTCGCAATCGGCCCAGAAGCTGAATGAGCTTACTTGCTCCTTGCTCGACACTATCGAAGAACGACATTGAGATATCGACCGGGACCACTCTCCGTCCGTCTTTTCGTTTTGCGAGAGAGCCACCGTACGAAACCATTGTACCTCTGAACTCTTGCCAATGAAACCCGTCGATCGCGCTTCGTCTCTGCCGTGCAGGTCTTCGTCCAACAGGTCTAACGCCTCAATCTCAAGATGCTCAAAGTGATCGAAGCCACCGAGTTCTCCGCTACCCTGTGAACCATGGCTGTCGACGTCCGCATGCGATGGTATGGGGGTTGGAGTACGTCTTTGTTCCGAAAGGTCGTCATCAATCTAGCCCATGTGAGCGTTTCACACTTATTCGTCTGCATAAATTGTCTCGAGCTAAACTCACGTCGTCCAGAAATTCACCGATTCGGTCCCTTTCTTCGGCGCTTACACGGTCTCTCAACTCCTTCAGGAAGTCCGTTAATTGGTGGCACTGCTCGGTAACGCTTGGGTCATCAGCTGTGCGTGCGAGAAACACACAGAGATTAGACACACATTTTTAGCCGGTCTTTCCGAGGCAGGATATAAACGCATTCGCGACTTGTGGTCACACAATGCCTGCATCTGGGCTTCTCGCCCGTGCATTTGATCTTGTGGGAACGACACTAAAGGTGCCGCCGTCAGAAACCGTACCAGATCAGAAGAACATCAGCCTATCGGGGGCCCTATCAGATAATTGTGACACCTGGTGTTACCAGACGTTGTATAGGATTCGGCACCAGTTGCCGCCCTTGGAGATTTGTACGCGACAAAGACTTACTGCGGTACAGGCCCGTGGTACTCGACGTCTGTCTTTCAGTATACCGTGTCTTTGCTCGACTCTTTGCAACCTTGGAATCGCAACTTTCGGTTGTCCAAGGGAAAGGGACCCATGGTCTGCTTGGTAGTGATGCTCCGGAGTGTTCGATGCCATGATCCCAGGCAGTGGATCGAGGCGGAATGTTGTACAGAAAATAGAACGTTCGTCCGAAACAGAAGAGGACGACGCGGGAACGGAGCGAACAATGTGAGAACCCCAGACTAAGGAAACTACCCGAGATCGACTTGGACTAGATGCGGCTTCGATCTGAGGACTACCGAAGATGCCAGATTCGTACGCGGGCATGGGTGGCTATCCCCTCAAGCCTACATGTCCTGAGGTGTACACCCAAACGGTTACCGCTGAACGTCAATCAAGTTAAGTTCTAATGGGCTTTCGCGTTCCCCCGTGATTTTCCTTTCGGGATACATAACCGAAGCCAATAAAAGCAGTGGCCATGGTCCTTAGCCCTAATCCTCCAACCCCGTCAATCAGGTCTATTGTGGGCTGATGTTGCTCTTTTCCCATCATACATGCCGTGGCATAACCGTACTGCGTAAAGTCTTCTGTTCCTATAATAGGAAGAGCTGCTGCCGACATCTGGGTCGCTGTCTTTTTCCCGCAACAGTGCCTTCCACAGCTGCATGTTCGCCAGGATACCTCCCAGGAATTTTCTATTCCTGGTGCCGTGATTGGACCACTTCTCATGCGGGCACCAACATCTATTGCGCAGTCTCAGCCATTGGTGAGAATTTTGTGCGACCATAAAATGTAGGTCGACATGCAGAGCCTACTACCATATCTTACCATGTGGATAATTCGCCACTGCTTGCACGATCAAGGCGGCATTAACAATCATCACTTCCCAGATAGGGCAAGAGCGACAGCTTGAGCACGTAATACTTGTTCAGCAACGCTGGGAGCATGCAAATCATACTCTCGTAAGCCCTAGCTGCCATGTTTCAACCCTGCAACTCTACCGGATGTGTCAGTGGTCTTGCGGGGCACCCTGACTCGACCGATGGGATGGCGACGGCACCGTTGCTCTTGCTTTGAGCCTGGAACGTACTTTGGGTAGGAATCGAGGGTTGAGTCGGTATTGCGGCACAGCAACACAGGATAACGAGAGTACATTACCACTTCCACCTGCCGACCGTCAATCGCAAAGTTAGGCTCTGTCACATTTTACTCAAAACGAGTAGAATGGTGCGTGTCAATCAAGAGGCACGCCCTTCTCTCTCCGTTGCCGCGTCCTAAGAATTCGTATCGAGAAGACACCCACATTTGCGAATAACAAGTCCAGCACCACGGTCTAGGATTCAGGGTGAGCGTGCTGCAGTCGACTGCCGTCGTCTCACATGGGTGGCGAAGCGGGAATGCTACTACTTCGGCTCGAGGCCTGCATGTTGAGTATATGAAACCTTATGGAAGGGCAAGTTGATGCATGACGTTGGGCAGGCAGTGTCTCACCGGCGCCCGCAGAAACGCCAGCCAATTACAACTGCCCAACGTCGCCACAGTCAGCCTTGCACCTGGGGTCTGTCACCACAGACCCATATGCCTGTTAAAACACAACTTCGACCTGGAAAAGCGAAACCAGGTTTTGGTCTGGAATATCTATCGTACGATTTCAGCAAAGCAGTTTTTCCATCCTCATCCTCCGTGCCGCCGTCTTGGCCGAAAAAATCTTCCGATGTCTCGATCTGTCCGCTACAGCGCATTGGTGGTTGGTACGTCGCGCACTGACTTTGGTACTCTACTGTATAACGACCTAAGGACGAATATACCAACCAGAAGACGGCTATAGCTCCGACTTGGGCATGTCGCTTAACACTGTACGGCAAATACGGGTTACCTCGCCGTACATTTGCGCCATCCCAAAAAGGCACGATAAGACCTCCACTATGCAGCGCAGGATCTTATCCTGGTTAATCTCGATCAGATCTAGATGTGTAGACTTTCCTGTTTTTCACTCAGATGCAGCTAGTTGCTTTCGGCATAAGGCATCCAAAGCTTGGACGATGCCAGTTAGTCAGTACGCGCACCCGACGTTCCTCCCGCGCGGCAATTAATCTACGACAATGGGTCTTAACATGCTACCGTTTATCGACGTATACTCCCGGTTAGGGCTATACATGGTCGTCGGTCCGCTATTGCCAAAACACAACTATTTCTCGCTCTTGATCAACCATGACCACTCATTGGCCCTATCGAGTTACGGGCATTGGAGGTGTCTATCATGCGACAAGTCAGGAATTTCAATTGCAGGCCTGCAGACGAGTCAAGAATAGCTGTGGACACTGCAGTCACCGGACAATTCCCAATTCTAGATGGCTTGAAGAGCTAGAAGGCCTTATCCCAGCAAGTTTTCAAGCAAGCTTTCCAGCAGATTGGTGCTCGCGATTCAGTATCCTCCACCGTTTTTAGCCGCACCGGAGAAACATCCCCCATCACATCGACGTCGCTGGGCAGACATCTCGCCTGTGGACACGCCTCTGTATGGAACAATCGCATTCGTATTCGGTGCCGCCGCTGGCAAAAGCAAGTTAGGATTGAGTTAAGCTGCAGCCACTATATTGTGTGTGTGTCTGATCCAGCGTGCCTCCGCCACTAGCACGCAGCTTACTTTTCAGCAGCTGCATGAAGCGCTGTCTGCGCAGGAAATTCCAAGATGCTTAAACCTTAAAAGAAAACAAGAAGAGTTTCCGGAATACGGCATCGCGTGACCATTCACTCCTGCCAGTCGAAGCACCCAGCATGATGCGGTTCCAGCAGCGATCGCTACCATACGCAGAATCATCAAAGGTGTCATGAACTCTACTGCAAATCCTTCAGCCTCAGCTTCATTCTGTCCCTCGGCTTACTAGTAACCGTGCCACTCACGACAACATTCTATCCAGGGACTTCCATCTTCATCTCAAAGTTTGCCACAAACGTCGCAACAAGCGCCCTCAACTCGGCTTTGCCGAATCTTTTTCCTTTGCGACTCCTCGGCCCATGTAGAAACTTTAAGAACCTGCAGTCATCTTCTGCCCCACCGTTCATCATCGCGCGCCCCGTTTCTCTGTCGATCCAGCGCTCGGATAAAACTCTTCAGAGTCTGGACCCCACGGCTTCGAATTGCGGTTTATCGTCCACGCAACGATCCGGAACGTGGTGCCACTGGATACGAAGTGGCTGAAGATTGTCGTGCCTGGGATGACGACGCGCGCTGTGGTTGGGGATGAAGAGAAGAGCCACAAGACTTCATTGCAGACACAGTTGAGGTAAGACACAGTCTCTAGAAGGCAGGCAACATCAAAGCCTGGATCTGAGGGAACTCTCGACTTGGGGATGTGCTGGTGGATTTCGGAGCGGAGGCGAGTTTGAAAGGCTGGATGCTGGGCCAACAGGCAGGAAGCCCATGTCAGAGCTGAGGACGTGCTTTCGTGACTGTATCAGTCAGCTTTATGCGAGAGCAAGCTTCAACTTCAGAATACTGACCCTGCTGCCAGGACCGTGACAAGTTGATCCACGGACCTCTCTTCCGACAAATCGCTACCGCATAGCATGATGCACTAGACATCATCACGACTTCCGCGACTTATGGCACTCTCACATTGCGCATTCACCTTGCTTTTCGTCACAAATTCAGAGAATATTCTCTGCAAGTAGCCCGTTATAACCTCAGCCTACCAACTAACCCAAGACGATAGACCGATATTAACCACATAGCACACTACCCTCTCCGTCGCCGGCTCAAGAATCTCGTAGTCCTTGCTCAACGCATCTCCGCTGTTTGTCAAAGACCCGATATCCCGACCCATCCCAGGAAGACCAACACTACCCTGCGTAACCTGCGTAGCATAACGACTACGTTCCAACACTCTGTCCGGCCGCTCACCACTATCTTCCCTGACCGCGCATGCAGAGCTCCGTCGGCCGTACCCAGAACACTGCATTCAACAACCCGTTGATGTCTAAAATGGAACATGGGCAGAACCCATTCTCACCACCCTGCCCCAGAAACCTTTCGACAAAGTGCTTTAGATACATAGCTCTTGTGTAATAGCGCATCTGTCAGTGCTGCTGGTGTAGTCAGGATAAGTCTACCCCCACCCTTCTCCATCAAACACAACCTTCTCCTCATCACCCACCAGCTTCTCCGCCAGCACATGCGTTGCAGTCTGCGGAATTAACCCAGTATACTTAAGCACACACTCAACGATCGACTTCTACCACCTCGAGCGACTTCATCATCAAAGCATAGTCGTCTTTATCGAAGAGCTTCAATTCCTTATCCTCTTTCGTGTAACGCATATAATTCATCTCTCCAAGCACGAAGGATTCGACGCACGACTCCCCGTGCCATAAAGAAGTAGCAGTAGCCGCAACGCCAGTGAGCGTATACCTACAGTTTCTGTTGTTTGATCAGCAACTGTCGCGCGAGCCTAGGGGCGCGCTCATGGGAACCACAACAACATCCCAATGCGCATGCGTGCAACAGACTCGCAATATCACACAGTTTGTGCGCATAAATGACACATCAACGAGAGGGAACGTGATACTAAGGACTACGATTATGTCTTATGCTATAGTACTAGCGAGCATTGCTAGTTGGCCAACTGGCCAACCTCCATCAAACGCCATGTCATGCTGAGCCTTGAGCTCTCTTATCCTAAACGCCGCTTGCTCTCTGGACGTGTAATCCACCAAACGCCGATTTGGTCACATTACTCATGAAAAGTGACCTAAAAGTCCAAGTCCTGACGAGTTGCGCCACTGTGCCCACCTTACTGTCCGAAGACCCTCATTTCATCGTCACTTTTCCGTGGTCCCCAGTACCAGGGCCTCGGTGCCCGATTCCAAATCCTCTACACGACGGTCGCTAATGTCCTCACTGCCCGCTCTACTTCTTGATGGATGCTGAGCAAGAACGGGCGATACGGCACCGTCCGAGAAATTACCTACACTACTCTCGCGAACCCGCTGTGCAACACTAGCGGCAATCTTCTCATCCAACATAGTTACCAGTCGTTCTGAATACTGGTCCAGTAGCTTAACCATGACCGTCTCCTCAAAGGCCTTGGTTTTTACTCTTTCTCCAATCGCCCTCGCCGTGGCCGCAAGCTCCCTCTCGACCTCTTTCGCGATTTCTGGGCTCATGGTGTCGCTGGTATTTGCAAGACGTTTTCTATAAGCTCGCAGTGTTCTGCATAAACTCTCAGTCGACGCTCCGATCTTGCTAGAGTCGTTTACAGGGGCTTTCGTGCGGCTTCGGGCGTCTAGTGATGCGCGGCGTTTACTTAGTTGCGGGTTCCTAGGACTAGGCGGCGATGGGGAACGATTCTTGTTTCTGCGTGCTGTACCCTGCCCTTGCCATGCTGTTATTCGGCCTTCGCGTGAGCTAGTGGGCATAGGAGATGGATCAAGTTTCGGCGTCGGAGCCAAAGAGAATTTTGATACTTTCTTGCGCAGTTTGGGTGACTTGTTGCCGGTAGGTGGAGGAGTCTCTTCAACGGGTGAGCGTTGGAAGCGTGCCAATTCGGATTGTGAGAACACGCGCCGCAGAGGTGGCTTATTGGACAACAAATCCTGGTTGGAAGGTGTGTTTGGGGCGAGCAAATCCATCGACTTTGACATCTCTTGACGATTAGGTGCTTGCAAAGCCAGAGCCCATGCAAATATAGTCCCGTCTACTGCTACTGTGACTAGTGACTTCTCGCCCAGCTCTTCACTCGCTTGCCCGGGTGTTTCCACGAGCGCAATATCAGAGACACCTTCTGTATGGCCCCAGTCACGAGCGACTAAAGAGCCGCTTTCATCGTAAACGCGTATGGACTTGTCAGTGCTTGACACACCAGCTATCAGTGGAGCACCCCAGTTGCGTGGTATGTGGACCAGGGAAGACAAGACGACGGCATCTCCACCATCAGTGTCGCATGCACGGAAATTGCTGAGACTTTGACCCGTCCGAATGTCAAATTTGTGTACCTGACGGTCGATGGTTGACACAAGCAGGACATCATCCTGATCGACGTCCCAGGCTGATGAAACTGGCGTTGCCTTTAGCATGATAGCTCGTGACATTACAAAAGCGCGGGTGGTTCCACGATCATCCTCAAGAGACAGCAGTTCGCGAACCACAAGACTTCGATCGCTCGAAGACGACACTAGACGCGTGCCATTTCGAGAGAATGAGACTCCATTTACTGCTCCTACGTGCTCGTCCAAGGTTTGCAGAAGGTCCCAGGTCTCTTCTAACCGTGTGAACACTTGAACGGTACGATCTCGACTGGCGGACGCGACAAAGGTAATATGCGACTCCTCGTGTATGGCAATGCTTGTGATTTCACTTGCATGCGCTTTGAACTCCAATGTGCAGGTTTTGGTTTTGCAATCGATAAATCGCAAAACACCATACTTGTCTCCCGCGACAAGGAAAGCGCCATCAGAAGAGACACGAACCGTCCTCAACTCATTGGGAACTGCGTCAGGATCATCTAGCTGCTCAAGCTGTACTTGAAGCGAGGCTTTACATGATCCTTGACTCCAGAAGATGACCGTTCCGTCAACCGCCCACGTGTAGTATGAAGCCTCAAAAACGTTCGGTTGCGCAAGGCCGGCATGTACTCCAAGTACAGCATTTCCGTGCGCAGGTAATGTGTGAACGACATTGCCAACAACGCCTTCGTCGTCGTCGGAGCACAGCTGTGACAGTCGAATGGCTCGGTGGGCGTCGACAGTGATGAGATAGTCTTTTAGACAAGCAATCACACCGATTTGATTGCATTCTGTGACCGAGATGGATGGAGACTCAACGCGCGGTGGAGGCGAGGGCGGAGGAGTCAATCTACCGATTAATTCGTTTATGTTAAAGGTTTTGAGCGCTCCTTGACTACCAGCGATGTGGAGTCGACCTTTGATGTCAACAGCTAGAGAACTGACAGCAAAGCCGGCGTCGACTAGTCTCGAGAAGCGGTGATCGGATTCAGTATCGTCAATAAGACATATGTCTCCCTTGTCAGAAGCCACAATGGCCTTGTTTCTGGCTATAGCGACCACACTTGTAAATGTGGACTCTTTCAAACTCTCCAGGATGCAGTTTCTCCCTGGCAGTGTCTTGTGCGTGGAACCCGATAGAAATGACACATCGCTCTGGCGCGCCTTGGAGATGCGCATCGTGGCGTTGAGGTCGTCGATTTTCCAGACCTTGACGTGTCGGACACCGACAGTTACCAACTTGTTGCCCATCCAGGCCATTCGGTTGATATGGCTGACGCATTTGTTGCTAGCATGTAGCGTGGCAGCTCCGGTGCGAGAGTTGATGTGCCAGACGTATAAGAAGCCATCGTTGGCTGAGCCCAAGGTAGCAAGGAAGCGGGAATCGGGACTGAAAGCTACGCAGTTTACGCCAAAGGTGTGGTCGGACAGGGAGGTGAGGGGTGTGTCTGAGGGAGCATCTGACGAGGCGGAGAAGATGAGTACACGAGGTTTATAACCCGTCTAGAACAAGTTAGGATGATGCAACATGGATTGGGCGTATGTCTTACCTCTCCGACGGCAAAAAACTTGCCGTCGGGACTGAAACTGACACAGGTCGCCGCCTTGATCTTCTCCTTCATGCTCCAAGCTCTATTGCTAGGCGACTCTGCCCAGTCATGACCACTGGGAGACGGGAGTGGTGAGCCCCCGAAACCAGCGTCGCGCAAAGAGACGGCCGTGCGGTTGCGACTCTCGTTTTGGGTCGGGGTCGATGGCCCGCCATATATGGATGCCGAGGGATTGATGGGGTTGGTAGTAGGTCGTGCGCGGTAGAAGCGCTGGGTGACATGGTCGTGGTCGTCTATGCATGCAATGACAGCGGCCGCACCCGCCGTGTAGCCAAAGGTGCTCCCCGATGGCAGGCTGTCGAAGGCATTGGCCGAGTTCGTCGTGGTTCCAATGACCTGGCGCAATGCAAGACTGGCTTCGGCGCGTCCAGCCTTGACGGGGGAGCGCGGGGTCGTCTTGAAGAATGGAGAGGGAGAGGGATTGAGCTTGATGCCAGACCCGATGGCTGGGCTCATCATCCGGGGATTGGAGGGCGTAAGCGACATCGCGGCCTCCAGGTCAGTGGTAGAGGAGGTTTGCGATGGCTAGCAGACATGTCAGAAAGACGTCATGGCACTAGGCGCGCCTGCTCGTGGGGAGGAGGTGAAAGGGAATATCGCGTGGTTGGTGAAGGAATCTCGGGCACGCAACTACTGCGGCGCCGGCACCGTGACCCTTCAGCTATCAGAAAACGGATGTGAGTGCGCAATTGGGCCGAGGAGAGACGCTTCTGAGTGGTGAGAGTAGAGAGAAAAGGCGTCTGCAGCTTGAGCGTTCGTGCATCAGGCGGCGACGCGCATCTGAGGGTGAATTGCTCAACGGGGCCTTTGTTTGGGCGGTCACGACACCCAAAGGAAGCGACGATCTACAGCGCCAGGAACAGGCGGAGTGCATGTCGCTAAACCCTATCACTATGCATCATCACAATCTCATCTCCAGCCACATCAATTTCCAACCAGGCTCTTCCGTCGAGTTCACACACACAACTTCTACACGTCGATGACATCCCAAGAGATTCCATGCAGGGTCTCAAGCATCGTCGACGCAGGTGCCCGCCGGCTGTGCCACCCCGTCATGCATCCGCCAGCTGGTATATATGCGCGTCGGATCAGTACCTGCACCGAGTGTTGCGACGTGGCAGAGTATGTGTGCGTACACTCCTGGTCAATAACAACTCTACGTAGCAACCAAGGAGATTGAGGATATCCGAATGCTCCTGTGCGAAAAGTGGGGCGGGTACATGCACCTCTCTTCGTTGTACGAAACAATGCTTTCAATTAGGCTATTATGACAAGAGCAGAACGAGTCGATCAGCAGGAATCTAGCTCTCTATTCAACTGCGCTAATATCCTTCACACAGACATGCCGGCAAGTGGTAACCCAAGGCCGACCATATCCCAGCTTTTTAGATTAGCGGACTAACTTCCATCCGTTTCTCCTCGCATCCAACCACCGAACATTCAGGAGACTTAACAGCGAAAATGTCAATAGCGCTCCGGTATAGATAATCAGTCTTATAAAGTCCTTTCCCTGCAAGTCTTCAACAGTGACCTTGGATACCAAAGCACCTGCTATGGGTGCGCCGATGACAAAGCCGATTCCGCGTATGGTTGTTGTCGCTCCATTCTTTGGATAGTACATCTCAGCACCAAACAGCATCTTCTGTGCCGAGTTCATAACGACATTGAAGACCCCATTGCTCAGCCCGTGGCAAATACTCATACCGATGAAGACTCCCACGTTGCTCGTCATTGCGGCAGTCAACCACAGTGCCCACGTTGCGGTGGCGTATACCGTAGTAGCAATCATCAGCATATTCAGATGTCCAATCTTGTCTGAAAGCCAGCCGGTGCATAGTCTCCCTGGAATTCCGACTCCTGAGTTGATGGCCAAAAGATAGGATCCGTGGGTGATACCGGTTCCTATGGACTCGGCGAACTCGGGACCGAACACCGTGGGTATTGCCAGCGTCAACGGATGTATCAGGTTTACGACTGCAAGTGAAGCAAAAAGCGGATCCTGGAAGACCTTCCAATTGACCATCCTAGTAGACCGCCTCTCAAACTTTCGGGGTGGGAGGGCGAGTGCACTAGAAACGGACAGGACTGCGACGCTGAACATGGAGAGCAGTCCCAGTGTCCACCGGATACCGACCGTCTCGAGTAACTCTGTTAGGCCAAAGACCCATAACATAGCCCCTAGAGCACCACATGCGAACATGATTCCCTGTGCGAGACCGCTACGCTGTGGGAAATATTCGGGTAAAATGGGCCCAAGAACATAGTTGAGGATGCCACTCCCGACACCGACCAGAACTCCATGGCAGCCAACGAGTGTTGCTAACTACACTCTAGTGAGCATCTGACGCGATAGCAGTTGGGAGCCTTGACTCACATTATGGCTTCCTGCAGCAGCTGCAAATCCTATTGCAATGAAGGCTGTGCCCAGTCCGCACAAATACCTGATATGGCCTCCTAGTTTGGGGAGGTACGGATAGTAGAATACCCCGAAGGCGGCGAATATGCCACCATTTCCTAGTGAACCTATCGCCGAGATCAACGGGCGTTGGGACAACTCGGTCTGAAGAAGGACACCCTCCATGGCAGACGCTTGCCGTCCGTAGTGTGCTTGGAACACTCCAAAAGATTGGTTAAGACCTATTATCGTAAAGGCCATGAGGCAGGTAGAGGCCAAAACTCTGCACTGTTGCGTTCGCGTTACAGGATCACCAGCATTTTCCGACTTGGTGTCGGTGGATGCACTGGACAGTCTGGGGCACGACTTGTCATCGTCGAGTGATGACTGGGCTGTGCCGGCTGTTGTCGAAATCAGCTCATATATACATGGGTAGTGGGATTTGCAGAGCTTGCCGTCTTGCTCAACATCGGAGGCGTTCATCTTTTCTATCGCAACGGCGAGGATTGTATGGTCCAGATAATGTACGAGAACAGTACTGTTCCCTCGTGTAAGAAACTGTACATGGGAACTCTGGCTTTCATTTTTCTTTCCGTCGCAAGATCCTATAGGCAACATCGTACGCGAACTACGGTTCTGCTCTTTGTTGGGTTTACCATTCGCTACCGATCCGTGGTACTGCCCGATGTCGTATCCTATGAGACTTTTGCCCCATCTTTGGCACACTTGGCCCTCAAAACGTTGCCAGTTACGAAACGCACCGGCACGTTCAAGTATCCAGACATCCGGTTGGCGTGATATAGCGGAGTCAGATCCTGTTTTCAAACATCCCAGGGAGGCGGACAGACTATAGGTAGTGCATCGGACCGCACGCAGTGCGGACCCACATGTTTCGTTGTGGTAACCAGACTCTACAGACTATTGAGCAGCATGGTCGGCTTTGGAATGCTGCAAGTCATCAGAGTTCGGAGTCATTCTATCTTTCTAGTATTGGTATCGGGATGGAAGACTCTGAATGGTCTACCAAACTTTGTGCTCAATGAGAGAGGCTCCATTGCCGGGCCCATACAGCTAGCGTATCCGTACGGCGGCATCTCCCATGGTAATTATTCTGGATCTATGCGACATATTGCATCGCTTGCACATGCAAACTCCTACATCTCGATGTCGCTGTTGGTGTGCACCTGTCAGCTGCAACATCTACGTCATCGGTTGCTGTGCTGTGCACGATGTTTGTATGCACTTCTTCTCCATTAAATGTTGAATCATTCAGTAACAGAGATGCGTACAGTGAGAATAGCATGGCACTCGCAGTCGCGTCTATGGCAGTGTGTTGTGGTAGGGAGATGGTGGTAGGGCGGGAATAGCCGGCGCGTCTTGGGTGGACCCTGGCTTGGGGAATATGAAAGAAAGTTGACCACGGTTATCGCCATCGCAGCGCAGCGCATCGCCTCAAACGCTCCAAGCCTGCACCAACCACTGTAGGCTCCCTTCTGCCCCATTCTCGGGAGCACCTTAGACGTCCGTATGTACGTGATTCGATCCGCACTGCGAGTGTCTACGAAACGACCTCCAGCGCGCTTTATCCACGGCCGCCGCTACCCTTCGACACCACGTTTACGAGCATTTCATACCACACGCATCCTCGCACAAGCCTCGAATCCACCGCCCGCGCCTAATGGCACACCTGCCGACCACGATGACGTCAGCAAGACGGGCCGAGAGAAGGGGGCCACAGTCGAGGAGCCAGCGGACGGTGCGATAGCATCAGAAGACCCCGAAGTCCTCGCACAAAAGCTCCAGCGATCGCGCGAAACCTCACGCAGGTACTCAGCTGCCTTGCGACGCCAACAACGGGGGAAGAAGACGCAAGGGTTGCCGCCAGTACACATACCAGACTGGTTTCTGAAGAAGAGGGTAGTACGGCGTGAAGACTTGCTCCGAGACCCCGCAGTAGCCAACGCGCCCACGGTTCTCTCTGTAGCGGTGACTCACACCGAGTCCGGAGAGCATGCCGTATGCACTATACCGGCTCGACGCGACTCGGACGCTACGCAGGTCTTGTCGCGACTAGTGCGTGGCCTGTGGAACAGGCGCCTGGACGACCATGAGAAGCTCAAGGTCGACAACTACCTAGAAGAGAGGACTGCCTCGGTAGACCAAGTAGAAACGCACCAGTCACAACTGCGAAACGACGAAGCAGTCGCCAGCACCGAAGCAGGACGTCCTGGCGAAGTACCCATAGCCACAATCACAGAAGACAGTGCTTTTATGGAAGCCTGGTCCGAGTTGAGCAAGTTACAAAGCGATGCAGACATGGATCCGCGCAAGAAAATTGAGGCCTTGAAGAAACAAAGTGTTAAGCTGGGCATGGCAGCTAGAAAAAGGGAAATCGCCAAGACTCGGCAGATGGGCAGCTCCAGACGCCTATCGTCCTTGGTCGTCGCTGAGATTCGAGCCACTATCGCTGCATCTCTTTCGTCATTAGAGCCGTCATCTGGCGACTCGTTTCCTGCTGCGAAGACAAACCTTAGCCTTCATTCGCCAACGGCTGAGCACGAAACATTAATAGATGAATGCGTAACGGCTACTGCTCTTGAAATGGGATCCGACGTTGTCGTCCTCAGTGCTCAAGATCTCGCTCACCTAGCCGGAGATTACCTGGGTGAAGGAGCAGAGCCATCACCACGTTCAATACGCTCGCTGGGCTATGAAACACATAGAATGAACTCAGAGCTCGGCGATCTCATGAGGGATATAGAGGACTCTGTCGCTGAAGACGAGTCCGACTGGGCTCAATCTTCGTCGGCGGATCAGTCTGATCCCAACCCAATGCGACCTCGTGCTATACCCCTCTCCATCATCTCTCTGAGGGAGTCTCTTACACCTACCCTACGAGCCATGACTCAGAGCTTGAAGGGCATGCGGTTCACAGGAGGTGACTTTGGGACATCTTCTGATGCTACAACCGATGAATCAGGGCGTGGCCAAAATCCGGGGGATATACAACTCGAAGATCTGAAATTAGCCACCCTCTTGGACGCACTCATTGATTCGGGAGACGTAAAGAAAAGCCGTGGTATCGTCCGCAGTGTCAGCTCACCTTCTCACTCATCTAACAAATCGCAAAGATCGTCCAAAACCCCTCCCTTTTTCGACTACTCCATGACTCAAGAAGGTGCTGAGCTTGAACTCAACTCCGCCTTACCAGCTACCGCAAAGGCCGATATCAATATGGCTGTTAATGTTGGCCCAGCCGCAGACGTCCTCAACGTCCCAACCAAATCTAAAATTATCTACGTCAAGGATTTCAAACAACTAAATGCTACACACTATGGTGGCCGTATCATTCAGAAGCTGGAAGAGCTTGTTCGTAAGCGGCGTAATGCTGGAGAAAGTGTCATGATTGTGGGAAGCACCTGTTCGCGCGACCTCACACCTGAACTATCAGCCAGGTATGCAATATTTCACTTTCTAAAAGACTAAGCTAATAATCCTTAGCGGAGTCCGCGCTCTCCAGAGTGAAGGCGAGAGCAGCTTCTTCAGGACCATCGTCGTCGCAGCAGAGTCTGGCAGCAGTAGCACACCAAACTTTGATGAAGCCATTGCATCATTAGGGAGCAACTCTGCGTCCTCTGTTGATCTTTCACCGACGGAAAAACTCAAATTCCGACGCATCAACCTATGGCACATTCAAGATATGCTCCGCTCATTAGACCCGTCTGCAGCTGCGGCAATCTCGGACTTGGAGCAAAGTCCTTCGCGATTTGCTGAATGGGCTCCTATTTTCCATGATTCGCAATTCAACCGTGTGTTGACGTACGATCAAGTGCATAGGGTGGCATTGACAGCTCTAGGCCTGCTTGTTGCACGTCCACCAAGTGGCATAGCAGCCTCTGAAGGTGCTTCACCGCAAGTAAGCTGGGCACATGTTGCTCTTGCTATGGGCTTGCTAAAAGCGAGTGACACGACTAAATACACGTCTTTCGATAGAGCCGCGGCAGCGACCCCAAAACGCACCAAGAACACCTTTGGCAACCCGGAAGGAGAGTTTCAGGCGGACCTGGGTAGAAAGCGCCCAGACGAGAAAAGCATGCAGCGGCAACGGAACCTGCAGCGCATAGCATCTACAGCTTCTAAACATGAAAAGCGACTCATGCCTGGTATCGCAGACCCGGATCAAATCAAGACGACTTTTGAACAAGTCCATGTACCCACCGACACAGTAGACTCGCTACGAACTATCACCTCATTATCACTGCTGCGTCCCGAAGCCTTCAGCTATGGTATCCTGGCAACAGAGAAAATATCCGGTGCTCTACTATACGGACCTCCAGGCACAGGAAAAACGCTTCTCGCCAAGGCTGTGGCGAAGGAAAGTGGCAGTACGGTACTCGAAGTTTCCGGAAGTCAAATAATGGACAAGTATGTGGGTGAAGGCGAGAAAAACGTGGCAGCCATCTTTTCCCTAGCGAGGAAGCTATCACCATGCATTGTATTCCTCGACGAAGCAGATGCCGTCTTTGCATCCCGAGATGCGATGCGTGAGCGGACGTCACATCGCGACATACTCAACCAGTTCTTGAAAGAATGGGATGGGCTTAACGATCTTTCTGTGTTTGTCATGGTAGCTACAAATCGGCCTTTCGATTTGGACGACGCTGTCATTCGCCGATTACCGAGACGATTGTTGGTAGATCTACCCACTCAGGCGGACCGGAAAGAGATCTTACGCATACATCTCAGGGGTGAACAATTAGACGAGTCTGTCGATCTAGCAGACATCGCCAAGCGCACGCCTTTCTACAGCGGAAGCGATCTCAAGAACATTGCCGTCTCTGCCGCTCTTGCATGCGTCAAGGAAGAGAACGAACAAGCCGCCATTGCCGCTGCAAAAGCCACTGCGGAACCGGAGTCTGAGTCTGAGCCTACGTCTTCTTCGGACTCAGAACTCAGACCAGGCCCTTCGGCTACCTCCACATCCTCTACGTCTTCCCAACAACCTTCCACGCCGCCAAAACCCCCACACCTCGTCCGCGGCCAAAACTACATTTTCCCTGAAAAGCGTATCCTACACTCGCGCCACTTTGACAAAGCGCTTCAGGAGATTAGCGCCAGTATCAGCGAAGACATGAGCAGTCTGAGCGCGATCAAGAAGTTTGACGAGCAGTATGGTGATCGCAAGGGCAATAAGCGGAGAAAGGACTTTGGCTTTGGT
>JAESFQ010000242.1_pt1 | contig 19434 bp, 13 predicted proteins | sample 9269431 | NCBI WGS metagenome assembly JAESFQ01 (sample SAMN14502588, study PRJNA617103) | algae metagenome | isolation source: Plectolyngbya sp. WJT66-NPBG17 and co-occurring heterotrophs from well... | place: USA: Mojave Desert, Joshua Tree National Park, California | collected 2006-08-06
CAATCAGCGTGGAAACATTCCCATTACAGCACATCGGGTCGCGCTATGTACTCCAGACGGCGCGTTCGAGGAACCTGTTCACAGCAGCAACCTATCTGGTCGTTGCCATGGTCGTCGCGGTGGCGGCTCTTTTGATACAGTCACTCATAGATCCAGAAGGCAATCTTACCAAGAGCATACTCCCCGCCAGTCTACAGAATGCAGCAGGCAAACACAAGACGTTTGGTGAAACGCTGCGCGACAAACGTCACAGCGCTATCCTTAACAATGCAAACTCACCGGTGGTCAAGACATCACATCGTATCGCCGACCTATTACATCTGCACCTACCTCACGTCCTCTCTGACACCAAGCCATCGGAGCCCTCAGTCGAACAAAAAGCGCTGGTCATACACCATGACCCCGAATCTGACGGCACGCTCAGCACAGAGGTTCATGCTGGAGACGAGGATGTTTTAAAGAAGCACGCCACCGCGAAAAAGTGGGAAGAGCTTAGCCACGAGGAGAGGAGTCAATGGAAAGAGAAGCTGAGTGATGCGGGTATGTGGGCAGTGGGTGAGGGTGAGACTATCTTGAAGTCCATATTCTTTGGGCAGATTGGTGGAGCGATTGGCCATGTTGCCCAGGGTGTGCTGGCTGGCTAGGGAGGAAGAACATGCCACGATGAGATGACGACATAATGGCCACGAAGGGCGGTCGGTGTGTGGGCTTCGTAGTGAGTGATACCTAATTTCCAATAACCTTGGTCACAGATGTTTATCCCAACAATACTGCGCGGTGAATGGATATGTATCACAGTGAACGGGAAGTGTCTCTAACACGGGATTGCTATTGGATCACAGCGCGCACGAACATCGACTTGGCTGTATTGCAGTACGGCAATAGTGAAATAGATAGCATGTGATGTCTTTGTTTCGGACTATCACTTTTTATTGTTTGATAAGCCTGTCTCCACTCACCTTTTATCCTCACCGCCGTTGCTAATTCTAAGTGCGTTGGATTCCGTTGCGCTTCCCCGGTGTAAGGATTGGGACTAGCTCCCGAGGCTCGCGTGAGGTCCAAGCGCTAGTCCGCGTTCGTGACATACGACGTGCGTCCAGCAACTTTGGCAACACCAATTCTACCCACGCACACACAGCAATAACCCTCGTTCTATCCTTTTCATGGATGGAGTGAGTACACAAACTTCTGCTGCGAGAGGCTTCCGTTGAAGCAGTCAAGATGGCGCAGCTTGGTCTCCTTTCGGCCAACCTGGACCGCTTAGTCCAGGACCTACGCTCAAAGTGAGCTTCATGGAGTACAGCAATTGTTACGGGGAGCTGACAAGCCAAGACATGACGAAACGCGACAACGGGCAGCAACTTCGCTGCGACAGATGGTTGAATCGGCGCATCGAGGTGAGAAACAACGCGATGCACCCCGCCCAAGCTGTGGGAAACTGATGGTGTGCAGAACTCGCGCCCAACCTCTTCACCACATTCAACAACGAAGTATACACCAAGATCTCGGGCCTCATTGTCACCGGCAGCGACTCGAACGAACGCATCGGCGGCATCCACGCGCTCAACGCCTTAATCGACTTCCGCGGCGACGATGCGGGCCAGAAGACGACGCGGTTCGCCTCTTACCTTAGGGCGGTAATGCGGGGTCAGGACATCACAGCCATGGTGGTAGCAGCCAAGGCCCTGGGCCGACTCGCAAAGCCTGGCGGCACACTCACGGCCGAGCTGGTCGAAGCGGAGGTCAAGGGCGCGTTGGAGTGGCTGCAGCTGGAACGCCTGGAGAATAGACGCTTCGCTGCTGTCCTCATCCTGCGGGAATTGGCGAAGAACTCACCTACGCTCATGTACCAATGGATTGCGCAAATCTTTGAGGTCATCTGGGTCGCTCTGCGAGATCCAAAGGTTCTCATAAGAGAGTCCGCCGCCGAGGCGATCAGCGCGTGCTTCGAAATTATATCCCCCCGCGACTCGCAAATGCGCCAGCTGTGGTTCGGAAAAGTCTACGACGAGATCCTACGAGGCTTCACCATCAACACAAACGAAGCGATCCATGGCTCGCTCCTCACCATGAAGGAGCTCCTCGACAAGAGCGCCATGTTCATGAACGACCAAAAGTACAAGGAGACGGTTGAGCAAGTACTGAAGTACCGGGAACATCGCGATCCGCAGGTACGAAGAGAGGTGGTGCTCATTATACCTATCCTGGCTGGTTATTCGCCTACCGAGTTTGCAACCAAGTACCTACACCAGTGCATGCTACACCTCCAGGGTCTGATTAGGAAGGATCGCGATAGGGACAAGGCATTTGTGGCCATCGGGCAGATCGCAAACGCCGTTGGAGTTGCCATCTCGCCATACTTGGAGGGCATCCTAGGTTTTATACAGGAAGGTCTTGTCGCAAAGGCGCGGAATAAGACCGCCATCAACGAAGCGCCGATATTCCAATGTCTCAGTATGGTTGCAGCAGCGGTCGGTCAGGCACTCACCAAGTCTGTTGAGCGGTTACTGGATCCCATTTTCTCTTGCGGTTTGAGCGATGCGCTTTTCCAAGCTCTTGTGGACATGGCACATTACGTACCACCGTCACGTCCTATGATTCAGGACAAGCTCTTAGACCTCCTCAGCCAAATCCTTGCTGGACGACACTTCTTACCCCTCGGCAGTCCGTTCCAGGTCTCACAACCTCCACAGATATGGACACGCGACCACAAGGACCCACAAATCATCGCGCAGCGAGAAGCAGAGATCGCACTGGCACTGCATACGCTCGGTAGCTTCGACTTCACAGGCCATGTACTGAACGAGTTCGTCCGCGATGTTGCTATTAGATACGTAGAAGCCGACAACGCCGAGATTCGGAAGCGCGCCGCCCTGACGTGCTGTCAGCTCTTCGTCAAGGACCCCATTGTTCACCAGACTAGTACTCACGCGACCAAGGTAGTGGGCGACATCATTGAGAAGCTCTTGACTGTCGGTGTAGGCGACGTTGAACCTGATATTCGATGGGATGTCTTGTTGGCACTGGACGTACGCTTCGACCGCCATCTCGGAAAAGCAGACAACGTCCGCACTCTGTTCCTCGCTCTTAACGACGAGGTATTTGCTATCCGAGAAGCTGCAATGTCTATTATTGGTCGCTTGACCGCCGTCAATCCTGCTTACGTTTTTCCTTCGTTGCGCAAGGTTCTTCTACAGTTGTTGACTGAGGTCAATTACGCCAACAGCCCTCGCAGCAAAGAAGAGAGCGCCAAGTTGATTAGTAGTCTAGTCGGCGCCGCGGACAGTCTTATCAAACCATTGATAGATCCTATTGTTGAGGTTCTGCTGCCCAAGTGCAAAGATCCCAACCCAGAGGTCGCGTCGACGACGCTCAAGGCTATTGGCGACCTGGCAACAGTCGGCGGCGAGGGCATGATCAAGTACATCAAGGATCTTATGCCTGTCATCTTAGACTTTATGCAAGATCAGACATCGGATGCTAAGCGCTTCTCAGCTCTGAAAGCTCTTGGACAACTAGCCACAAATGCTGGTTACGTGATAGAACCCTACCGGGATTATCCAGAGCTCATGAACATTCTGATGAGCATTGTCAAGACGGAACCAGAAGGTGATCTCAGAAGGGAGACTGTTAGGCTCATGGGTACCCTTGGAGCTCTGGATCCGGACGAATACCAGAAGATCATGGAACAGTCACCAGACAAGCACCTCATCTTAGAAGCGCAAGCCGTTACTGATGTTTCGCTCATCATGCAAGGTACCACTCCTTCAAATGAGGAGTACTACCCGACAATTGTCATCAGCACACTTATGGGTCTGCTGAAGGATCCATCTCTCGTGCAGTACCACACTGCCATTGTCGAAGCTGTCATGAACATCTACGCAACGATGGGGCTGAAGTGTGTCCCATTCCTCGGCCAAGTCGTACCTGGCTTCCTCCATGTCATCCGATCAACGCCCGCTGGACGCTCGGAGGGTTACTTCAATCAACTTAGCCAGCTTGTTCGAATTGTTCGCCAACATATCCGACCCTACCTGCCCAGTATCCTCGCGACCATCAAGGAGTACTGGAGTAGCAGTCCACAGCTACAGGCCACCATTCTTTCCTTGATTGAAGCCATCGCCCGCTCGCTGGAAGGCGAGTTCAAGGTCTACCTGGCTGATGTGCTGCCTCTCATGCTCAGTGTCCTCGATTCTGATCAAACCGGCAAGCGCTTACCCTCAGAGCGGGTGCTGCACGCATTCCTGATCTTCGGCTCAAGCGCGGAAGAGTACATGCATCTTATCATACCCGTCATGGTCACCATGTTCGACAAGCCAGGCCAACCCATCCAGATCCGGAGACATGCCATCGAAACGCTAGGACGGCTGTCGAAGCAAGTCAACGTCTCCGAGTTCGCTGCGCGCATTGTGCATCCCCTATGCAGAGTACTCTCGGGCAGTGAGCCAAGCCTGAAGCAGACTGCTCTTGAGACGCTTTGCGCACTCATTTTCCAACTTGGTCCAGACTACATTCACTTCGTACCAACCGTCAACAAGATCCTCATCGCGCACAAGGTACCCCATGAGAACTACGGGCGTATCGTATCAAAGCTGCAGAAAGGCGAGCCACTGCCTCAAGATCTCAGCCCAGATGAGCGATACGGCGAAGACGATGAAGACTTGAACCCTGCGGAGATCCTCACTAAGAAGTTAGCGGTCAACCAGCAGCATCTGAAGCAGGCCTGGGAGGCTTCTAACAAGACCACCAAGGAAGATTGGATCGAATGGATGCGACGGTTCAGCGTTGAGCTCCTTAGGGAGTCGCCACAACAAGCACTACGCGCTTGCACGCCACTGGGTAGCGTGTACAACCCGATCGCACGTACCTTGTTCAACTCAGCGTTTGTTTCATGCTGGACCGAGCTTTACGATCAGTACCAGGAAGAGCTTGTCCGATCTATCGAAACCGCACTCACGTCGCCTAACATTCCACCTGAGATCCTACAAGTTCTGCTCAATTTGGCAGAGTTTATGGAACACGATGACAAGGCCCTACCGATTGATGTGCGGATACTTGGTATGTATGCTGGAAAGTGTCACGCTTTTGCCAAGGCATTGCACTACAAGGAGCTCGAGTTCAACGCGGAGCAGAATTCCAGCGCTGTGGAAGCCCTTATTAGTATCAACAACCAGCTACAACAAACTGATGCAGCATTTGGTATACTGCGTAAGGCGCAGAATTACGCCGACGTGGAGCTGAAAGAGACTTGGTTCGAAAAGCTGCAAAAATGGGACGAAGCTCTGGCTGCCTACCAGAGGCGTGAGCTAGAAGAACCCGACTCTTTCGATGTTACCATGGGCAAGATGCGCTGCTTGCACGCTCTAGGCGAGTGGGACCTGCTTTCTAGCTTGTCAAAGGAGAAGTGGGCCAATGCGACGCAAGAGTACCGTAAGGCGATAGCACCGCTTGCTGCGACGGCCGCCTGGGGTCTGGGCAAGTTTGCGGATATGGACAACTACCTTGGAGTCATGAAGGAACAGTCACCCGATCGTGCTTTCTTCGCTTCTATTCTCAACATTCACAACAACCGCTTCGAGATCGCTGTGGACGAGATTGCCAAGGCCAGGAAGGGACTTGACACAGAGCTGAGCTCGCTCCTAGGAGAGTCGTACCAGCGCGCTTACTTGCCAATGATTCGTGTGCAGATGCTAGCAGAGCTCGAGGAGATCATGCAGTACAAGCAGAACGAGGGCAATCTTGAGAAGCAGAGGAGTATGCGCAAGACCTGGATGAAGCGGCTTAGAGGGCTGCAACCGAACCCGGAGGTCTGGCAACGCATGATCAAGGTGCGACAGCTCGTCATCTCACCAAAAGAGGGTACGGACATGTGGATCAAGTACACCAACCTTTGCCGCAAGAGCAACAGGATGAACCTCGCAAACAAGGCGCTACAGAAATTGCTCGACATTGAGAGTACGGGCGACAGCACTGTGGTTGAGTTCGTCCGCAACAATGCCCATGAGATCTCGCACCCAGTTGCTTACACGACCTATAAGTACATGTGGGCCGATCAGAACTTCAAGCAGGAGGCTCTTGATAGTATGAGAGACTTCACTGGGCGGCTTTCTGAGGATCTCGCGATGCGGACCCGGGCGGCGGTCAACCCTATGATGGCGCAGAATGGAATGAACGGTATGTCCAATGGCCAGCACATGTTCACGAACATGAACCCTTTTGCTGCCACCAACGGACACAGTGGAGTCAATGGTATGAATGGTTCAAGCATGCTAAATGGATCATCCATAGGTGTCTCGCCTACTGAACTGGCCGAAAGCCATCGCCTGCTCGCCAAATGCTACCTCAAGCAGGGTGACTGGCAGCAAGAGCTCCAAAACGGCGAGTGGGAGCACGAGTTTGTTCACGAGATACTGGCGGCATATGCAGCTGCTACACGCTACAACAAGGACTGGTACAAGGCCTGGCACGCTTGGGCCCTCGCCAACTTTGAAGTCATCAACTCTATCACATCCAAGTCTGACCGGGAGGCCACTGAAGTGCCTAATAACATCATCCACGATCACGTCATCCCAGCTATCCAGGGTTTCTTCAAGTCAATCGCATTGTCTTCAACTAGTTCGTTGCAGGATACACTCAGGTTGCTTACGTTGTGGTTCAGCTATGGTGGCAGAGAGGGAGTCAATCGCACCATCACGGAGGGTACCAAATCTGTACCGATTGATACATGGCTCGAAGTCATCCCGCAACTGCTTGCTAGGATTAACCAGCCCAACGCCGTAGTCCGTCAATCGATTCACCAGTTGCTCATCGAAGTCGGCAAGGCACATCCTCAGGCTTTGGTGTTCCCGTTGACCGTCTCAATGAAGTCAGATGTGTCACGACGTCAGCGATCCGCCAAGGAGCTCATGGAAGCTATGCGCGAGCACTCTCCGAAATTAGTCGAACAAGCCGATCTCGTCAGTCATGAACTCATTCGTATTGCTGTACTTTGGCACGAGCAGTGGCACGAGGGTCTCGAGGAAGCCAGTAGGCTCTACTTTGGCGATCACAACATCGACGGCATGTTCGCCACACTCGCTCCGCTCCATGCGATGCTTGACAAGGGACCGGAAACCTTACGTGAGATCTCTTTCATCCAATCATTCGGTCGCGAACTTCAGGAAGCACGCGACTGGTGCAACACGTTCAGAACTTCCGGTGAAATAGGTGACCTCAATCAGGCATGGGATCTCTACTACCAGGTGTTCCGCAAGATCGCCCGCCAACTGCCGTCCTTGACGACGCTTGAGTTGCAGTATGTCTCACCAAAACTCAAGGATGCGCATGATCTTGACCTTGCTGTACCCGGAACGTACCAAGTCGGCAAGCCTGTTATCCGAATCATCTCATTCGACCCGGTTGCATCTGTCATCCAGTCCAAGCAGCGACCCAGGAAGCTTGAAATGCGTGGAAGCGACGGCAAACCGCATTTCCACATTCTTAAAGGACACGAAGACATTCGGCAAGACGAGCGTGTCATGCAACTCTTTGGTCTATGCAATACCCTACTCTCCAACGACGTGGAGTCACGCAAGCGACATCTTAATATCCAAAGCTATGCCGCGGTCCCGCTTAGCACGCAGTCCGGTCTGCTTGGTTTTGTCCCTAACAGTGACACTCTACATGTGCTCATCCGCGAGTATCGGGAGAGTAGAAAGATTCTCCTCAACATCGAGCACCGTATCATGCTGCAGATGGCGCCCGACTACGACTGCCTCACGCTTATGCAAAAGGTCGAAGTCTTTGGTTACGCTCTGGACAACACAACGGGCCAGGACTTATACCGCGTCCTGTGGCTCAAGTCCAAATCATCGGAAGCCTGGCTCGATCGCCGCACTAACTACACGCGTTCGCTCGCCGTCATGTCCATGGTCGGTTACATCCTGGGTCTCGGCGATCGCCATCCTAGTAACTTGATGCTGGACCGATTCACGGGCAAGATCATCCACATTGATTTCGGAGACTGCTTCGAGGTGGCCATGCATCGGGAGAAGTACCCTGAACGCGTACCGTTCCGACTAACACGCATGTTGACGTATGCTATGGAAGTCAGTAACATTGAGGGTAGCTACCGAACGACTTGCGAGCACGTAATGCGGGTGTTGAGGAGCAACAAGGAGAGTGTCATGGCTGTGCTTGAAGCTGTAAGTTCTTTTCTATTCGAGGGCGATAGGGAAACGTATTTGCTGTACGAGATGCTAACCTAACCAACAGTTCATCCACGACCCCCTGCTCACCTGGCGCCTCAATCAACGCGACACCTCCCCCGCCGAACCAAATTACCCCTCGGAGCGCCGCCAATCCATCATGGTCGGCGACCCCAATAACCCCAACGGCAACGACCCCCACCAGATGCCCAGCATCGTCGGCCGCCCCCGCCATCGCTCCTCCATCGCCCCGCCCCAGAACAACGACGTCGACGCAAAGGAAGTGCAGAATGCGCGTGCGCTGCAGGTCCTGTCGCGTGTCAAGGAGAAGTTGACGGGTAAGGACTTTGGCAAGGGCGAGGAGCTTAGGACCGAGATGCAGGTTGACAGGCTGATCAAGGAGGCGACAAATCTGGAAAATCTTTGTCAGCATTACATTGGCTGGTGTAGTTTCTGGTAGGCTGCTTGCTTGCCGCGGCATCCGTAGCAAGAAACAGAGCATGGATGAGTTTGAGTAGTATGCATTCACATGAGCGAGCGAGCGAGCGACACGAGCATTTGACGGCTAGGCTGGGGGTGTTTAATGGGGTAGCATAGCATTGGCATTAGCATGACATGGTACGGGCGTGGAGTTTTGGGTTATTGCTTGTTTCTCACTTCCCCAATGGCGAGTTTTCGTGTACTATTAGATGAGCCCTTTTCTCTCTCTCTCTCTTTTTCCTCACCGAGCGGCATTGCAGTGGTGCGAGTAGGTCTTGGTATTGACGGGATATTGAGCGACTTGTCAGCGAGGGAGATATATGCTATGTCAATGATGAGTTTGTGTCTTTTATGATGATGGAGGACTATGGAATGTGATTTGTGGTTTGTGTGTACTTGATGTGTTAGTGCGTTGCTTCTTGACTTGCTTGCGGGGCTGGCAATGTAGTTGGCTGAACTTTGAGGACTGAGTAGGATTTGGGGTGCTTGCTTGCTTGAGGTGTTGGGAGGACGGATGTTCCTCGTGTTCTCGGTGTACTTCTCTGTAATGGGATTTTTAGCTGTAGACACGCTCGTGTTGGGGTAACTGGGTTCAGAGTTTGGTTTTGGGCAGTAGTGTTTCTCGGCCGGGTGAGCCCCTGGCTTGCCCGAAATATCAGAACCTTCCAGAGTCCACAGCCAGTCAATTCACAATCAAAAAGGCATTTATTCCCGCCAGTAATGCAGCCGATATCGATATGGACTCTTGCTCACTCAGCAGCGGTGACGATGACCTGCAGATAGAAGTCTGAAACTTTTAGTTTATGTTCCGAGTTGTGCCGCTAAGCAGGCGTCTTCCTAGGGCACCGGCTAGATAGCCGAGATGGTGTGGCCCCTATGGCCATGACTACGCGACTTTGCTGGCTTCTGGTTTGTCGCGACTGGATGTGCGGCAGATCGACGGGGTCGTAGCGGTGCTTCAATGGGGGGCTCGTGCAGGTACATAGGGTAGGTATCGCCGAAGATTTGTTCCAGGACTTCAGCTGACATTTTTATGCAGTTTTCTTTTTCATTTCACGTCAAGTCAAAGATCTGGATACGTACTGCACGCTGCAAAAGCGAATAACGGAGAGTGACATCATCGGGTCATTTGAAGCACAGTTTCCGACAGGCATTCGCTCGCCCCGCATGTGCCGCTGCGGCCTGACCTTGGCATTATGAACCGCAATACCCAGAATTCTGCGATCAATCGCTTGCCTACTAACGACAGCTTCCCACCTTTTCCCGACGTCATCCACAGGCCGGCGTCAAGCGCTTCTACAGCTTCGGTTTCGAGTGCAGAGGAAAGACTGCAATGGCGCAGTCACGCGAATGTCGCGACGCCGCTTGCGGATCCAACATCTCAGAACCCCTTCGATGATCCGAACGTCACTTTAGCATCGCCTCTGAGCCGCGCTGAACCCGAAGGCCTTTCGAGCGACGTGCATAAGCGGATTCAGCGAGAAGAGGAAGAGATAGAATACCATGGCGACGAGAACGCGAGGGCCGACACAACCTCTACGGAAAAGACCGATGGCTCCGTACGCGAGAACCAGAGGGCATTGGCTGCTGTCACTAGCAGAAGCACAAAGCGCAGCGCCCAAGACGCAGACGTACCAGAGAAGAGGAAGAAGCTGAGCTTCAAGGAGCGGATACGGCATTTCACCTGGACCTGGTTCTGCCTTACCATGGCTACCGGAGGTATCGCCAATGTTCTGTACACCGTTCCGTTTCGCTTCCACGGCCTCTATGCGCTCGGATGCATCTTCTTCATCCTCAACATTGTCCTTTTCCTGTTCAACGTCGCAATGATTTCTTGTCGGTTCTACTTCTACCCACGAACGTTTAAGGCTTCGTTTCTACATCCTACCGAATCCCTATTTATTCCCGCGGCTATTGTTAGTTTTGGTATCATCCTCATCAACATCAGTCAGTACGGAGTTGACACGTCCGGGGAACGAAAATGGTTGGAGCAATGCATGATTGTATTGTTTTGGATGGATTGCGGGCTTGCTGTCTGCTTCTCCATCGGCATCTACCTGCTAATGTTCGTTTCTCTCAACACAGATATGGTGACGAGTATGCTGACAGCTGCAGGTGGTCTACCACAACCTTTACCATCTCTCAGATGACGCCCATCTGGATCTTCCCCGCGTACCCTTTGCTCATCATCGGGCCTCATGCCGGTAACCTCGCGCCGAAGGTTGAAGACCCTACCATAGCCCTCACGATCATCCTGACCGGATATGTCATTCAAGGCATCGGCTTTCTGGTGTCGCTCATGATCTACGCTGCCTTCATCTACCGTCTCATGACACAGAAACTTCCCAAGGAATCCCTTCGCCCAGGTATGTTCATCAGCGTTGGTCCCTCTGGCTTCACCATTGCCGGGGTCATCATGATGGGCCAAGAGCTTCCGAGGACTGTACCCAGCGACTTCATGCGCGAGGGGAATGGCGAGTTGGCAGGCAAGGTCGGCATGATCTGCGCAAACTATATGGGATTATGGCTCTGGGGTCTAGCACTGTGGTTCTTCTTCGTCAGCGTCGGCGCGCATTGGTCCTGTGCCCGAAGAGGAAAGATGGACTTTGCAATGACATGGTATTCCTTCATCTTCCCCAACACCGCACTTACGACAGCCACTTTCGCCATCGCCCGCGCCCTCAACGGAAACAAACCCATCGAATATGTCGGCTGCGCAATGACCATCGCTCTCATCGCTATGTGGTTCTTCGTCGTTTTCATGAACGTTCGCGCAGTCGTTATCCACCAGATTCTGTGGCCAGAGAAGCAAGAGGACAGGACAGAGGGCGGATGGAAACAACAGAGTGCGGAAGAACAGCAGAGGAGGCAGAGAGAAAGAGAATTGGCTGATGGTGGTGAGAGTATGCGGGGTAGAGCGTGGAGTCGCGCGAGGACATTGGCTAAGCGTGAGGGTGATGGGACTGCCATGTCTGCGCTGGAAAGGTCACAGACTGATACTGGAGCGCGGAAGAGAGGATGGAGCTTTAGGAGGTGATGAGATTGGATGGCGATACTTGTAAAAAGGATGAGTGGTAGGAGCGAAAGAGGTTTTTGGTCTATGCATAGAGTTAGTCGATACCCCCTAGAACGATGTTTTGGTCGAGCGTTGGCATTTGTTCTAGTTAGATGTAAATTTTGCTTAGGTGTTTGCTCTTAGTAGGTTAGTCTTGTATGTGACATGGACACATTACATGTTTTCACGCCGCAGCCATTAAACATTTGTTAGTAAACATTTTACAATTGGCACACAATGCCAATATCCGGGCGGAGGTGAAGTGTCTAGATTTATTGGAGTTAGCTGTTGTACACGACAGACAATCACCTCATTCGTTTCCTGCCCGTCTACAACGTTACAGATAGAACGTATCTTTGGTTCCTTTCTTTGGATCGAGTTCCTGCCAGTGCATAAACAGTCTTATCCAGTAACTTTCAGAGCTAAGATCGCTACTCATGTGCTAATGTCGCGCAAAGCTCTGGTAGATGGAAAGGAAGGGTTCTCTCTATATAGCTGAGCGACGCCCAGTAGCCCTACTCGTACTGGGGGAAGACTATTTCTGACCAAGCACTCACGGCTGACAAAATAATGAAGCGCCTCTAAGCTACCCGGTATTTGTTGAAACTCTACAACATCGGCATACCCTCCATACCCGGGAGATTGGCCAACCAGCCATCGCGTTCCTCTTTCACACGGTTCGGCACGAGGCACTTGTTACCATCGGCAGGCTGCTGCGTCTTCAAGCCACCGCAGCTGGCACCCATGCAGCCCTTGGCATCATCCATAGCCCTTTGAAGCGAATCGTCCTTCCAGCCGAAGACGTAATCTCCATGCTGTCCATACCCGGTGTTATCTCCAGAGGAGAGAACGAAAGGCTGTGAGCCGTCAGCAGGCCACTCGGCTTTATTGTTGAACTTGCTGGTATCCCAGACGATCTACAATCAGGTTAGATTAGGTATTTGTATACGACGGGTCAGGGGATATACCTCGAGCATGAGCTGCGGAATCTTCACGGGGTGCGTTGAAGGGCATGCGCCACCTGTGCCAGTGCCGGAGAACAGAGCTGGGCCATTGGTGGGGTATGCGACATGAGCTTTGTGGTCGGGTGAGTCGAGGTTCTTTCCGTCCCAGCATCTGACAACGTGTCAGCGGTAAACGGCTTTGTCGCGAGACGGATCACTTACGTTGGGTAAAGGATGTTGCTACGGATACCACCCGGGCAAGGTGTAGTAGGGAAGCCCTCGGTGTCGAGTCTTGGGACGTTAGCATGCATAGTCATGACTATTGTCTTACTTGTATGCTTACCTGGCATCCTGACAAGGTGCAGCGTTATCGCCACCGAAGTTGGCCGCGTTGTAGCAGCGGAAGCAAGTCTGAGACTTCAGACCCTTGGAGACGCGGTTGGTGGCATCACCGACGAGCATGCGGAAGCCCTGCATTATTTCTTAGAGAACAGTGTTGCGTACGCATCTCTATTGCTTACTGGCTTGAAGGCCGTGACCTGACCCTTGCCACCGGAGACGTAGTAGACGACGAAACCTCCGGTGGTCTTGCCGGTATACTTGTCGTTGAAGAGTTCCCTGACGCATGTCAGTACGAAGAACGGCGGACTAGATGAGTAGAACTACCTATTGGGCACCTGAGGCACGCGCTTATAAGTCCCGTTACGTGCCTTGAAGTATACATTCGCGGTCCAGTAGTTGGAAAGCTGGTATCCCTTCAGTCAGTTTTGACCGTATCATGTCCATCACCTAGACTTACATCCTCGGAGTATCCACAGGTAGTGCATGTCGCAAGCTTGGCGACGTCCGTCGACTGCATCGTGATGTTGAACGCGTTTCCTCCAACTACCTGATGCATATGCGGGGACGGAGCTTGACCTGGGTTGACGAGAGGATCGATTCGATCGATGACGTTTTGAGCGCACCCAAATCGCAACATGGTGAAGCCCTGGGAGCCGCCGAACTGAGGCGCGGCCTGCGCGACGGCAGCGAGGAGGAGAGTGGGGAAAAGCATCACGAATGGCGATAATCTCTCACTGGGGGAGGCGGGGTAGGGTTGGAGTAGTACAGGACGATGCAAGAAAGACGCGCTGGAGGATAGTACTTCAAGAGATGTTCGACGCGGATTTCATACCTCTCCGACGCAACCCATATGCAAAAGTTTACCATCCATCTCAACTTCCGCATCCGCCATTCAACTGCCGACCCCATCTCGATTAGCACATACATATTAAGGTCACCACAACTTCTGTGATTGCATACGTCCTCGTGGCATCAAAGTAATGTCGGCAGTTGCGGAACTAATATGCTGATCCTGCATTCGGCTAAAGGCTTGAGATTGCTTCACCAACCTGATCACTTTCTTTGAACGAAATGTGGTACCGCAGTACAGGGATCGACAACTCGTCGTGGGGAAGCTGGGTAGAGGGCAGGTGAGAAAGTGGTGACGAATGCAGCGTTATTGGACAGTTTTGCAACATGGCATGAATCGTGAATTGAATCTTTTGTCCTACTCCGCCAGCTGCTATGCCTTGGCGTTCTAGCCCCACAAGCCCGACGAGAGTACGACTAGGCAGGTGCGGGGATTGAATCGGCAACAGCCTTGATACCTGCGTTCCAGATATCACCCATGCGTGTGTAGCCAGCAACGTTCCTATCAAATTAGTTAGTTGAACAATCTTCAAGAGAATGAGAGTTAAGACTTACGGGTGCAAATCATCACCCAACTCGTTCAGGCTCAGAACATTCATATCGACAATCGAAACCTTTGATCCCCTGCTCACTCTAGCAGCAACGATAGCCGGCAACGCATTGTTGAAAGTCCTAACGCTGGCTGCAAGACCCGACTTCTTCGACGGAATGATTTTGGCCACGATGACAACAGCATTGGGAACCGCCTTGAGAACATCATCGATCAAGAGTCCAAGTCGTCTCGGTGCATCGGCATCGGGTTCTGAAGCAGGGTTTCCTCTGTTCAGGTCGTTGGTACCGGCGTGGAGCAAGACGACATTAGGCCTGGATGCCAAACCGCCGCCAGCGACACCTCGGATCTGAGAGATGGTGAAGCCAGGGTGGCCCTGGTTGTCCTTGTCGGCCATGTTTCCAGACTTTTGCGTGCCGACAAAGTCGACGGTGAAGCCTGAGGACTTCAGGTCGGCCAGCAGCCTCTCACGGTACCCGTTCGAACCACCGCCGTTGATGTAACCCCAGGTGATGGAGTCACCTAGCGGCAAGATGCGGAGGTTAGTCGTCTTGCGCGCGACGAGCACATCGCGCGCTTCGTGGGGAAGAGCGTTGACGAAGGAAAGGACTGGTGCGCGTTAGCTATGTATCTTCGTGATACGCGTGGTACATACAGAATGCGAAGATGGCTAATGGCAAAGCCAAACGGGTCATCATGTTTGACAGCATTACGATCAGATTTCTCAGTCTTGTCGATACCACGAATGCGAGAGAGGTAGGACGACCTTTTGATTTAAAATAGCCAGCCTGAACTTACCCCAGATTTGCACTTGCGCACCCTCAAGTTGGCACACATGGCGTAAGTTCCTCCGTTGATTTAATGAAGCCGAGAGTCTAGCGCACCCTGATTGCTGTAAATCTGCGACAGACTTCGCCAATTCTCCGTAGGCAGAAGTACGGCTAAGGTCCTGCAATGGCGGCGGAGTGGAGGTGGTGACGGCATGGCGGTTCGTGCGCAGTTTCGTCATCCGACATTGCGCCTCTGAGCGTGGACGAAGTATTATCACCTTCGACTTCGGAGTCTACATTGCGACGCCATGAAAGCCTACCGACGGGTGGTAAGTCGCGACAACATTGCCATTGGCATCCGAAAAAGATCACGGTCGGTCGACCGCATGAGGTTGCTTTTAGCCTCGGTTCCTCACCTTGATGTTTCGCTGTTTCAATGTGGAGTGCAATTTGGCCCTTGACAGCTGCCCCTAAATCTCCCCGCATCCTAACTCAAATGGGTATAGCTTTGGCGACGATTGCGAACGTGCGAAGAGGGACAAGAACTTCTCAGCCTTATCATCTTTCATCTCGATTGTACATTGCACGAGATATATATTATGCGGGCATCTGGAAACCCTCATCCAATGGTGCTGGTAGCAGCGCTAGATGATTTCATAATTAAGGTTCTCTACCCTGATCCGCCGATAGAAAAACATATACTGCACCAACGACATCTCCGCCATTTACCATCAAAGAAGACCAGGGCAACAAAAACCCCGGTATGGTCAAGCAGTCTACCAATACTGTGCATTCAAAGTCGAGACTCTGGTTTTTCACACGAAACCTCCGTTTTCAACAGGTATATGCTTGATTCAAAGCCTTCCCCAGTCGACTTGCCTTGCTTAATCACCCCCGGAGAGGTCACCAACGTTACTTCTGGGCTTGGGCTGAATCTCTCCCCTTTTCTGAGCTCCATGCTTGTAAGATCGAAAGCCTGTATACCATCCTCACTTCCGAAGTTCCATGTTACCCGGGAAACCTGCCGGCTGATCTCCTTGTCGATCTTGACTGCGTGGTCGATGATGTCGAAGAAGTCCTGCTGAGAGACTTTCTGATCCGTCAATCGCAAGAGACCAAGGTTGGTGTTGACTTCATCATGAAGTTCGCACTTCCATTTTTGGAGTTCGCTATCGGCTTGAAGAAGCTTTTGCTGATCCATCGAATCCAGTAAGAGGCCGACAGTCGTTGCCCTCCAGGTGTGCAATTTTTTGACAGCGTCGATCTCAGTGGGAGACGATTCTCCATCATTCAGGCACGATTCTAAATCCTTGGTGAGTTCCTGGACTGGTAGTGATGCCGATCCAGCCCATCTGAACTTGCAGAAGACCTCGTGAACGATAACCCTCCACAGGAAGGCTTGTATAATGCTGGGACGAGTTTCTGAACAGTTGACAAAATCTAGGTAGCTTTCGTCTCTAGTAGTAGACACCATGTACTCCTTCCACACCCGATTCTCCTCAAATTTGGGTCGCTTAGGTAGCTTCTCGGAGAAATGCTGGATGCCAAAATCTCGGACCCTGTACCTCAGCCGTGTGATCAAATCACACAGGTAGTTGTCAGTGACTTGGTAAAAGCCCCGGCCTTGAGCTCGTAGCCCGTTAAGTTCTTTTGCTGCTTGTTTCCATCGCGACTTGATGTCTTTCAGGTCCACGTCGTACTGCGTACCTTGGGATTTCCAGTGTTGCTTTTCTGACTCCCAGTATCGTCTTTCATCCTCAAAGTGTTGTCTTTCGGACTCATGTTGCGCTCTCTCGTTCTGCCAATCCTTTTCTTTGAGCTCCAGTTGATCCCGAGCGCTCGTCAACTCGACTCCCCTCATCTGCAGCTCGTTTTCCATCGACTGCCTCAACCGAACTGTTTTTTGCACGTATGTAGTTGCACGAGAATCGCAGTCAAAGAAGTCCTTCTCTGCTTTCGCTCTTCGTTCAATCTCCTTCTCTAGTTTGGACGTCAAGTTTTTCAGGTCTTCTTCTGCATCTAATCGACGTTCGCGTTCTCGTATGTATCTGCGATAATCTTCATTGTCATCGTATTCTCGTGTGGATCGTCCGGCCGCGCTCCTTTCTGAGGGCATGAGTGCTTGCGAATCCTGCCTAGAAAAAACAGACTGCGAGCGTCGTTTTGTGCGTTCGTAGGTATCTTGAGATCTACGAATCTCTGTCATAGATCGAACATGCTCGTCTCTGTGTCCTTGTCCTGATCTGACTTCGAGTTTTCGCGGTGAACCTCTGATGAGTTCAGGCTGCTCTCTTGGTGGTGCGTCAGTCATGTCGACGTCCTGTCCTGTTGTACGTGTCTGCCTTCTTCTTTCGGAGAGAAGCTCGCTCGGTCGAGCGTCGTGAGTAGTCATGATTGTATGTGCTCGTACGGTCTACCACAGGTGAAGGGTTGTATCTTTGTTCTGGCGACGCGAATAGGGCAGCATCTAGTCAAGAAAGAAAATGCTGCGAATAAGCAGAAGCCTAGGAGATGGAGCGCCAATCTGCGAGACGCCTGCGCTATGTCGGGCTTGGGATATGGAAGCGACAACACGCACAGCTCCGCTTCGCCCCCTCTGACGGGAGAAGGATTAACGCAATCCGGCGCAGGCGAAGGATACCGCAGAGGGAATTATTCAGCTCCAGTCAGCCCGAATACTCAAGAAGCGAGTCCTTCACGTAGCCTCGTCCCAGTTTGAGCAAGTGCAGCTCTGCAATACAACGCTAGGCCAAATCCGGCGCCCAGGATGTTAGCCGCTCGTCCATCGTTCCATCTATGCATCCCAACACCACGGAGCTAAGCGCTGTGGCTCATCAAATAATCACTCTGCGGTCCAAAAGTAGAGCAGCCTTGCATCAGTCAATATTAGTGCTTCCGTGACGCGGGCACCACATCCACTCCACACGCGAGGCTGTGAACAGACAAGTTGCACCACGTGCAGTACACGAAGAACTCAGCCTTGCGGCTCATATCAATTCAGGTAACCTTACGGGCGACAGTAGAGCTTGCGACTAGTGTTCGGAAAGGAGATAAGCATGTCTTTCGTCTTGGCATTAGACCCTCGCTATCGGTTTGCTGGGAGAGGCATCATAAAAGAGACCCCCAAATATACCCAAGCGCTCGATGTTCGGTGTTTCAGGAGAAGGCTGGGGCTTCATAACCTAGTGGCGGCTCCAATACTTCTGATCACCAGGCTTATCTCCCCATGTTGCACATTGTCCGCTCAAACAGCCACCACCATTCTGCTTCAGCCTGATGCAAGTATGAGTCTGCCGCGCCCAAGCTGACATTTTAGAATCAGGCTCTCCCCACTCCCGCACAAAGTTTATGTATCTTAAACTCTTCTCATCACTCGTTGCCGCGAACCTACCAAACTTGTCTTATACCTTCATTCACAATGACGATCCCAGACGACTTCGGCAGGATGTTGAGCATCACTGCAAATGAGGATGATGACGACATCCTGGTCATCGGCATCGACTTTGGTACAACGTAAGTCTATCTTCCAGTTTCTAGAGCTTGGACGACTGGCTAAATCACGTGCGTAGTTTCTCTGGTGTTGCCTGGGCTACGTTTGCCGACTTTGAGAGTGACCAGGTCAACCTGATCACGACTTGGCCCGGTACGGGCAGGGAAGAGGGCAAAGTGCCGACCGAGTTGTTTTACGAAGACGACGAGATGATGTGGGGCTACGAAATACCGGTGGACGGCGATCCTGTCCGGTGGTTCAAACTCCTCTTGCTCAAAGACGAAGATTTAGCTGAAGAACTACGCTCCTCCGAGTTCATTCTCAGAGGCCGCAAGATGCTGAAAGAAAACAACAAAACGGCGACCGAGCTCATTGGCGACTACCTTCGAGTACTGTGCACGTACAGCCTTGAGCAGATCAAAAAGTCTCGCGGAGACTCCGTAGTGGACGCTCTGAGGTTCCATGTTGTCATCACCATTCCCGCTATCTGGAAGGAATATGCCAGGCAGGGTATGGAAGAGGCCGCAAAGATGTCCGGTATACTCACACGGCGACCTGCTGGAGAAACCACACTCAGCTTTGCGCCCGAACCAGAGGCTGCTGCCTTGTCAACGCTGTCTGAGTCTGGTCGCAAGACTAAGAAAGGCGAAGTGTATATGATATGCGACGCTGGAGGTGGTACTGTGGTACGCATTAAAATTTCTGGAGCCCTGTACTCGACGTGTCTAATCCTAGCAGGACCTTATAAGTTATGAGGTTAATTCACTC
>JAESFQ010000243.1_pt1 | contig 19419 bp, 25 predicted proteins | sample 9269431 | NCBI WGS metagenome assembly JAESFQ01 (sample SAMN14502588, study PRJNA617103) | algae metagenome | isolation source: Plectolyngbya sp. WJT66-NPBG17 and co-occurring heterotrophs from well... | place: USA: Mojave Desert, Joshua Tree National Park, California | collected 2006-08-06
CGAGAAGCGGGGTAACAGGCTTTAGGGCCCGGCTCTGACGAACAGGTGGCTTTGAAGGTACGGGGGGACCGCAAGACGAGTGGTGAGAGCGAGGTAGAGTGGGCAGCGCGTGACAAGTAGATGCGTCTCCAGCTTCATGCGAGTGATGCGGAGTGGGCCCGATCGGGTGTCGCGACATGATGACGGCCGTGTATACAGAGCTACCTGCATAGCGACAGCCACGACGGCGGCCGAATAGTGGCAGAGCCAAGTGGATGCTGCCACCAGTGTCATGGCAGTCCCCATGCGCGGCGGCGAGGCGAGGTGACCCGATATCATGTCACTGCGGAGTCGCTACCAAGGTCGTGTGTAGATGGAGATGGAGTGCCGTCGTGGTGACGGAGGAGTTGCTGCTGGCCTGGCAGACGGAGCGGGGCAGCAGTAGCAGCAGCAGCAGCAGCAGCGTGCAGTGCATGGACCGGGCGCTCTTTCCTCGCGTTGTCGCTCGTGCCTTCCCACCCCATCATCGGTCAACAAGACGGCGGGGAGTCGCTGCCGTCATGGTGAGAGTCGCACAAACAAGCGACCACGTCAGACGTCTCCCTCGTCCTCTTCGTCTGCCTCGACACTCCCTCTCACTACGGCAGACATTGTGCTGCTATCCACGCCGCCGAGTGCGAGCCATGCCTGTCTTGTCCACACAACCACGGCAGCAGCTCTTGCGCTCGTCAGCTCTGCTGGACGCGGGGAAGAGGAGTGAGGTGATCGATATGCTGCTGCTGGACCGCCCCGTGGCAGTTGACTCGTCATGGGCGCCGACATGCTTTTTCAACCCAGTCTTCTCCGCTCCGCATTTTCAAGCCAAGCTGCTTCTACAGCCGCCTGACGCAGCGCCAGTGTCACTGCAAGCCACAAGCGTTTGAGAGAACCGCTCTTCCACCGGCTTAGCGCTCGCGACCTATAGCAGCACCCAAGGCCTGCCAAGTGCTTCGGCCTTACGAGGAGCCTGACTTGTTGATGCTGTAGGCGGAACACGGCCCATCCGAACGTAATGGTTTCGCCTGTCTCATAGCGTCGTCATCGGCACTTTTGTGTGTTGCGAATCCTCTCCACTCACCCTCTCGTCGGTCCGTTTGTTTGTGAGCATCTTCGCAGCAGAGTGCTCGAGGAATTGTCGTGAACAGTGTCCCCAAGCCCGTTGCCAATGTTGTTTGTGGCTGGAATGCGAGACCGCCGGCGCACAGCCCTCCCCGCAGCCTGTCACAGCACCAGAAGAGTTAGCGCCCGCCGTCGCTTCGGCACTGGTCGCTGCTTGTTTCGAGCTTTCCAAACATTGTCAAACCTCGCGCTCCGTCAAAACTGCACCAAGTCCGACGCGCGCGGTTTTGAAACTGCCCCCGTACGCCCCAATGAGGCTGAGAACCTTATGCGTCCCGCTCTAGATCTTCGGGGCCCCAGGCATCGATCTCGTATGCGACTTCATGTCCGTTCCACTTCCGGCTTAACACGTCTCGGGGCAAGGTTCTTCTAAACATGTTGGCTGCGAACGCCGTCTTTGCCCCATGATGGCGATCAGGAATCAAGTTGCAGAAGCGTCGGTTTGAAAACGTTGCCAATCTCAGAAACTGCCCACTGCTCATCGACCTGGTCTGTGGTCACTGACCGACCCGTTTCCCGACCACTGTCCAAACTCTATAATTGCTCGGATGCCCCAAGTTTCGAGGCCTCAACCGCATCTGTTCAATCGGCAACTGTCTTTTGTTTTTTAGCAGCCTTGTAATACTCTCTTTTACTTCCCACTGGTTTGGGCTGCACTACATTCACTTAATCAACATTGCTGAGCAATTACTTCTTTTTTACCGACACACCGTGTAATACTTTCTTTTCAGAGCCAGCCTCGATTACGACAAACAGAACATTCCCAGCGGAAACGAATCAACGACGACTTCTACGCCAAACATTCCAATCACCAACACCAACAGTACCAACAACACAACACGCTTGCCATGCTTCATCATCAGCCCCAGATTCTCTCGCCTCTTCCTGAGATGAACTCGCAATCTCCTGACCCTTCAAGCCTTCGTGCTCGTAAGATGTCAGCCGGCGGTAACCGGTCTTGGTCCGAAGAAGAGGTATGTCAATCGTCTAGTATACACTCAACACATGTTAACAATGGCCAGGAAACCTACCTTCTTCAGACTCGCATGCAAAAGATGCCCTACAAGCATATTGCAGCTCACCTCAAGAAGACCGAGCCTGCACTACCACCAGCTCTCGCACGGTAGCCATCGCCGCAAGCGCAACAGCTCCGTCTCCTCCAACGCCTCTTGCAGCTCTTCTGGCACTGCTCCAGTCTACTCCATGGCCATCGACCAGGATGCCTACTCCCAGTCTTCTCGCCATAGCTCTCCTATGAGCTACACTGGTAGTCCCCATGCTCACCCCAACTCCATGACTACCTCTCCAGGCCGCTCCCAGCACAAGATTCTCCTCCCCAAGCCCCGCACTCTTACTCCTCGTGGATCTCCGGAGCCCTTCAACGGTCTTCGCATCAACACCGAAGTGGCTCATCAACCCAAGGTTGTCGACACTGACCGCCTCCGCTCCATTTACGAAGCTCGCCGTCAGCAATTCTGGGCTACCGTTGCTGCCGACTATGGTGCCGATGTCTCCCCCGCCCAGCTCGAGGAGATCTGGCGCAATGGTACCAACGCTGTCCGCCCTCCTACTCCTGATGCCTCGCCCGATGGTAGCATCATGCACAACCCCATGTTCAAGCCTTCTCCCTTCCCAGCCTACATCTCGCCGGCTCAGAGCGAGCCCGCCAAGCACTACAGCCCCATGAACCCCATGAACATTAGCGCTGTTTCAGCCCCAGAGCGCATGCCGTATATGCTGCCCATGCCTGTCCCTTCCTCAGGCCGACAAAGGGCTGGTACTTGGAGCTCGGCGCCGAGGGACAACATGCCCATTGCTAGCCTGCTCAATGATGATAGGAAGTAGATGTTTGTTATCATCATCCTGTACTTTTTGGGTTATTTCTTGGAACATGGTTTAGGTATTGGGTCGGTATGGCACGAGCAAATGATCTATTCTTCTTTACTTTCGTTAATTCTGCATTCAATCAAACCTTTTTTCCTTACATCTTAACGTCCTCGGTGGTATATGTCGGAATCGGCGTGGCATGCAAAGCATGTGAGACGAGACATGTTTCAGAGTTCTACTCAGGCGTTCTATGCTGCTCTTGGCGCATGCGGAGAATTTGTATTTTCGCGCTTCATTTTCTCGGGCTTATTCGGCATTGGTCTTTCACGGTAGATGGCGGCGGTAGTCAATCAAACAAGAATATCCACAATACTACTCCACACTGCTCAAGATGGTCCATCGTGTCATTGAACTTTCAACGAGCATACCCTGAACAAGTGCCATGTCCTTGAATTTCGCCTACCCTAGATGCCTTCCCAATACGGTCGGCTAAGCGAAGCATATCAAACACGAAAGCGAACCGAATACCTTTACCTCCTTTTACTGTACCTTTTTACAACCCCTTCTCCTTGCATGTCTGCCAACGCATACCGACATATTCGCGCCTGTGAAAGCTAAATATGCGCTCGCAAGACTGTGGGTCTACTGCCATGACGACGGCGACGACGACACACCACCAACCATTCATTCCAGTCTAATGTAATGTCCATGTCCACCATACCACACTACAGCAAGACCCGCCCTCTCGTCAACCACTTACTCAGATTTACCCGTCTACTGTCTAGTACTAAGCGCACATTCTGACAGCGGCAGCCTTGCGACTCAGGCTCAGGCCGCGCCGTGACAGTAAACGGTATCGGAACTAGAACCTAAACCTTGATTCACGGTCCTTTGTGAGGAGTAACGGAAGGTGCCGTTCGTCATAGGTAACGAGCGCGAACGTTTACGTAGACTTTATTTTTTTTATTTTTTAAGGTTTTTACTTTTTTGCTAGTTTGACGATCCGTTCGTATCGTCGGAATATTTACTTTGCTTTTCTTTGCTTTGCTTTGCTTTGCTGCCGTTGCCCGTTGTCGGTGTCGGTGTCGGTGTCGCTGCCGTTGTTGCTACCGTCCTCGCTACCGTCCTCGCTACCGTCGCGGTGAACGCTACCGCTGACTCGCTGCATGTTTGATAGCTGAAACGTTTTGCACCGCACTACGCAACGGTTTTGGTACCCGGCGCCAGTTAGGCGTATGTGTTTGTGTGTGTGTATCAGCTGACCTAACAACATGTGTCGTGACGTTGCGCATGTCAATTTTTTTCCCCTCACGTGGGACAATGTATTGCATAAGTGATGTGAAAGCCAAGGCACAGGATAAAATATGCGTTGAGTCTTTTGGCGGTGACGTACGACGTCCTGCATGATGAATGACCTCTTCCGTGATGAGCCGTAGCAGGGCTTTTGGAATTCCAAATCAAGTCGTCTTACTAAGAGGGGTCGGTGTGTGGAAAGCGATATGAGCCGTGTTCCTATTCTTGAACATACACATACATAGATAGATGGATAGACGCACACATTGCTGACGGTCAACCCATGTCTGCGGTGCACATCTCCCGCCCCCATCCCGCGAACGTCATTTGACTCGCCGTCCCACCGATCCTACGTAAAACGCCACAGCCCGTCCATGGCTCCGAGCACGCAACCCAGCAATCTGTCAGTGCGTTGTTGTTAATTTCCCAACTTTTATGCCTTATTGCCTTACCCATCCGCCATGATCCTTTCTCTTGACCCCTGTAAACACGCCACCTCATCAACCAAAGGATCCTCTTTCCTCTCCACCACTACCTAGTCTAGGTCCAAACGAGTCAATTTCCATGTACCTGGTCAACGCATATGCCGTGTCCTAATGCAGATCTACGCTCCGGCAAGGTGTCAGGGACGCGCCTTGGGGTCCGGTCTAGTGGATACGTCAGGGTCGCGTTGGCGGTATTCATGCGAACTGGGTTTGAGGCCTGGTGGGTATCTGTGAGCGCCTTAGTTTCGAGGCGCATAACTGTGGCGTGGGAGCGATGGATGCGCGCGATGGATTGGAAGCCTTGTAGGGCTGATAGAATCGTGTATGCATGGCTGAGGGGGGAAGATGACGTCTTCAGGCGGAAGTCGTGGGTTCGGTCATATCCGCAACATGCATGAGTGAGGGGTTCTCCAAGTGTGACCGAAGGTTGGTAAACATGCATGAGGCGATAGGAAATGTTGGGTCGGTGTTGTCGCCAAATGCGTGTGTAACGCGTCTCTGTGCAAGGCTTGTATCGGACCGTGGTGTCGTGGGGACTTGTGACTCCTACACGCAATCGCTGTGGTTACCTGGAGTAATGTTCGGCCGATAGTATTCCCGAAGAGACAAGCGCTGCACTGTGCTTGCGGCCCTTCTTGATTAGGGGTTGGATTCTGTGACTCTGTCTCTCCCCTCTTCCTGGCCAGTTTCGTTGTTCGGCTGCGACCTTCTCCTATCCTCCGGGTCTTGGTCACCCTTTCCGTTCTTTTGTTGATGCAGACCACTTCCCTCGATGTCATCTATTAGCTCTGCTTCTTGTTGTGAATTCTCTGTACCCTTCGCACTGTACTCTTGATCCATACGATGCATGAGCTCTTCACCAGGTAGGAGTATGCTTCTGTCAATTGCCAAGGGCAGTCCGCGATGTCTGCCACGTAGCATCGCAGCCATCAAAACGACTTTGCTTAAGCTCGCAAAGTCGCCGCATAAGCTGTAGTTCTTGTCTGGTACACCGAGGCTTAAACCAACGGTACCATATGCCGATGTGACTTCGAACAATACTGAGAACACGCTGAATCCTGGAGCTGCCTTGAGAATATGTCCTCGCTCAATGATACATATAAGAAAGAAGATCAAAAACTGGAACCAGATGTCGTAAGCGAGCTGCTTTTGCAGGTGAGATGCGATGCCAGCGGCACTGCTATCTTGTTCGTCCAGTCCGATCGATTTCTCCTCGTATGTGTTCGTCTTCCGCAGTGTCATCGTCATGGGGTAGATCGAAATGTACATGATGACTAGATATGCCACCAAACATGCGGGGGCGAGAGAACTCATGTTGATAACATATGCGCCACTGGTACGTAGTCCACTAGCCATGAAGAGTCCATCCACCACCCTAGCGCCAGTGGAGAGGGCTTCAACGTCTGGCATGCCGATGTTCAGAATCTCGAAGCAAAGCCAGGCTGTGACATCGATGCCAAATTGCACAGCGAAAAGGTATAGTGTTTCGCGCTTAGGGAAGAGATAAATGAAACAACGCCGTGGGTGTTGTAGAAGAAATTGCATCGTGTTCCTCATACGAGATTCTTTTGGCAGCATTTTCTTTATAATCCATAGCGTGATGCGGAGTAGAATCGGGAACTGCGTTTGGCCAGCAAATGCCAGGCATGCAGCAACAAGGAGGACATATGCATTGCCGCTGAAGGGGATGAAGTTGGCATTGAGCACGTTGAGTCCACCGTTGGCGAACTCGGTCACTGTCGCAAAGAAGGCCCACCATCCCGGATTGATAGCACCTGGCTGTTCTTCGTACAGCGTGTTTTTGGTGTCTTTGCGATACGCGTAAGGTAGTAGAAAGGTGATGCCAAGCATGTACCAAAAGACCTGGTAGCCGACCAGGATGAGCAACAGAGCCTGGAGTGCGCGATACTCCACACCTCCGAGCTCCATACGATCTTCCTCACTAAGTTCCCGAAATCGGCCCTTGGAGTCAAGATGGGGCTTGAAGGAGATGTAGTCGTGTCTCTCGGGCTTAAACTCTGAGGAGAAGCGGTCCAACATGCGGCTGAAGAAGTTGCGAGCGGCCTTGACCTCCCAGGGCGTCGGTATGAAGCCAAATCCGGTCTGGTAGTGATACGTTCTTCTTCTAGATATAGGCTCTATCTTTACTTGCGGCGAGTCCTCGTTTCGATGTTGGGTTCCCTTTCCTACCTGGCTTTGTTTTGCGTTCGGTCGCTGGCGCACGCCGCTAGTACTGCCGCTGCTTTCATTCTGATTTGAATGGCTGTTCTCAATATCCCGTACAAGTCTCTGCATAGTATGGGAATGCTTGACGACATCTGCCATCTTCTTGCGGAAGAGTGCTCTTCTGATGAGTACTACAGCCGTCGATACAAATGGTATATTGCCAATCATCAGCAACACCGCAAACGTAGCCTGCTGAAAGCCGGAAAGATCCCCGAGATCTACTGAATTAAGTCCTGCACGCAATTAGTCTACTCACTGCTCTAAACTTCTAACAAGCCGCTTACCTGTAGTTGTCATAGCACTGCAGCACAAGAATAACGCGTCGGTGTAGGTCAGATGCGCCCCTCCGACCTCTTCCGGTCCATCAGCAAGACCCTGCCCATACACAATGACCGACGAAATCGCAATAACAACAATGAAGTACAGCATATGCGCGCGATAAAAGTTCAGCTTGAACACCTCTTCTTTCAAGTATTTGAGGAAGTCATTTTTCGCCTGTCGCGGGTTGCGCAGGTCCTCAAGCGCGTCGTGCATCTCGTCGTTGTCGTCGAGCGGTTGCCACGACGAGCTCATAGTGGCTCTCTCCCTGGGTATATACTTTGCGGTATTTATCCAAGACTTGTACCAAGCAAGTAGCGGAATTCGTGGCGTGACAGAGACAGCGGCTGAACCTTGTGTCGAGTAGGCTATGTTTTGCTCCAGGCTGCGCTGCCCAGGCAAGTTCGCAGGGAATGATGTCATCCGCTGTCAATGACGAACCGCGCGTCGGACGCGACGCATCATCGTGGACGCCACAACGTCGATCTTCAGGTCCGCGGCGTTTTCGATTGGTTACTGTATTGACAAGTAGGTAGTTGTCAGATTGTAGGTTGTTTCCGCGCTGGTCCGGAAATGCTGTAGTCTGTGATAAGATACCGGATTTGCTATGCAATGAGGTCCGTCACGAGCATATTTACTAGGATCATCCATCGTATGTTACTGCTCGTGGTCGTACGTATGTGTTGTTCGTACTTCCTTTTATTCTATACATTCTACTACCTCTCGTAATTGTGTACAACAACCATGTCATGTTCACGAAACAATTGTTCGCGCGCATTCTCAGATGACTACCAAATTGAAACATGCGGCTACTGACCACTGTGAGCAAAAAAAAGAAGCACCTTGCCCGATTACATATATACGCCTACCACCGTACTATCTAAAACAAACCAAAGATTCTCCGTAATTGTATCGACCCCTTTCCTACCCCGAACACGCAACAACCTTACCCTCCTCAAACACAACACCCAGCTCCCTCATCTCCTTCTCCTCGGCCTTGCTAACCACCTTCCCCTCCCCATCTACTCTCTCAAAGAGCACGCCCACACGGCTCAACTTCCAATGACTCCACATCTTCGCGGACTCACTCCACCCACCCAATGCCCCAAAACAGGTACTAATTCCCACGAACCGCTCTCCGGGCACCGCCTTCCTGACGAACCAATCGTGCCTATCCGGTTCACCAAAGTAGCCTACTTGGCCGGTCCGAGTCACGAGCTTGAGAGCGCGGTACTGTTGCTCGACGTGAACTTCGGTGATGGACTCGTCCGGGGAAAATGTGGCGATATTTTGGCGGTCGGAGCCGCTGATTCGATCGACTTTGTTCTTGTATAAGTCCTCCCACACGGCCTTGATCGATTCTTTAAGGGGAGATTCCATGGCGTGCGCCCATTTAGGGTGCTGGCATAGGACAGGTCCGTGGTGGCCAACGCCGCGGCCACGGCCACCAAATCGGTTGTAGGGCTCAGGTTGGATGCCGACAATATCGGGGCATGTATGGAACTGGTAGGGAGACGATGATATGTCGGCTTTATGGTGAGAGCTCGTAAAAGTGGGGATGTCAGTTGTTGAAATAGCCGATGACATCGATTCTTCCGTCGGGTTCGCTACCAATGCCGAATCAGGAAGCCTGGAAATACTTGTCGCGACGGGCTGGAAGCATTCGATGGCAGTTTCATTCCACATTAATGTGTCGTTGGGCCTCACATCTTCATGTGGGTCGAATGGCGAAGGATGAGTGGATGCAGGAAGGAGATCGTGGTGAAGAAAAGGGTCCGACCATATCGCAGCAAGCTTACGGCCATCCTTCTCGTTGATGGGAAGCCATGATGCGTGAGGCGCCCATGCCATTCGCTGAGTGGGTGTGTATTGTGGCTGGACGAGTGGTGCTGAGTCCGGTCTGGATGCTTGAAGGAGACCAAGGCGTGAGATGGCACCGTTCTGGCAGTCACGTTAGTAGGGCTTGCAACTAAGAGAGACTGACCAAAGCAGCTGGTGACTTACCGAAGCAATCTGACCTTTCAGACCCACCAGATGCATACCATCTAATACTAAGAGCGGCCTCTGCGTGCCATTACTGTAATATTGTTTCAGGACCTTATGTTTCCCAGTAGTTAATGATACCTACTCGCTGTTATTATAATTGCCACCGAAAATGTAATGTTGAACGAACCTGCATGCCGCTGATGCAAGCAGTATTGCGAGGCTTCACGTCCTCGGGTCTCTCGTCACCAGTCCTGTCTTGGATGTTGTTGAACATTTCAATGAGTTCGACCTTGCAGATAATCTGCTTGATCCACTCTCCGCGTTCCATGTACAACGGACGTCCCAATATTCCCTCGGAGCTACCGAATAATCTCCTCTGTCCTCCTAGGGTAATGGAGATACCGACTAGATAGGGAGGGTCTTGTTCGACACGCCGCCAGTACGTGTCCAAGATGCAAGGATGATGGGTGATCTCATTCCAAGCGTGGATCAACTGTGCAGAAACGGTTTCAGCCTTCTCTGGTGGCGGATACATGGTCATGGGCATGTGTAAGCACATCGAGCTGTCTAATATTGCTTTAGCTTCCTCCGAGTCTTCCGGTTCAGCAGGTATGACTGGCCCAACCTTTCTCTTGTCTGAATATTGGTGTACGAAGTCAGTACAGGTATCACGTGCAATTCATACAGGGACATTGCTTACAGAGTGAGGCTAGTGGCTGGCAGCAGTCCCAGATCCGGCGTCGGTTCGCTACATGCATGAGGGGTCCCTGGTTGCCAAATTCAGGGCGAGTCAATGCATCAGCCCAGAGGAAGAGACCTTTGTAGTCCAGCGCATCGGTGCTGATAGTCTCCAGAAAGTGACGGAGCTCGTAAAACCAAGGCAAGATACGAATGCGCACCATGTGCTTCCAGAAGGCAGTTTCGCGAGTGGAGCTGTGAATGTGGTAGGAAGCTCTCATGAACGATTTCATGTCCTTAGTGTTCATATAGCCAAATATTTCAAGGATAGTGTCGTATGGAAGGATGTTAGTCGGATCGTTACGCACTTTGCGTGTCAGGTTTGCGTACGCAGAAGTTCTGGCTACAACATTGGCGGGTAGCATATCCTGGATCTTTTCCTGGAGAGCAGGATGTGGTGAAGGATCGCACACCACGTACTCTTGCCCCGGATTATTGCACCAAAATTGTTCTTGAGCCGTCCCAATCTTATAGTCAAGCTCCAGGACTGGCCTTTGGTCCCCCAAATGAGCTCTGATTACTTCCCACATCACATCCCTATCAACGTCCCTGCCCTTGTCAAGTCCTATGCTCTTCGCGAGAATGTCAAAGCATGCCTCGTGGAAGGGGAAAGCCTGGTTCTCTTCCCCCTCGTTGTAGGATGTAAGGTTCAGTGGCGAATCACCAGGATCATTGGGATCTCTTCTGTCTCCCATCACGTCGAAATAGCCATAGTCATTGTAGCGTCCTCGACCGGAGATGTAGGCTTTCCGCTGGTCATTGATGGCTAGTGCGCGGCACCGATTGATCCACATGTAGTCGTCTAGCCGGAGTAGTCGAGGGTCGAAAGTATCCTCCTCATCGGAATTGTCGTCATAATTGACAGAATCCACAAGATGCCCAAGCTCCAACTCGGAAGCTTGTGACCAACTGTCACTATCCACTTCTTCTGTGGACTCGGGTTCGGGCTCTGGGGTACGTGGTCGGAGAGCAACGTCGAGGATCTCGAATGATCCTGTAAGCAAGTCCGAGCCGTTACTGTCAACAGACTCTGTGTCATCAAAAGAAGATTCTGAAGAGTATCCATAGTCCGAGTCTGCATCGTCTTCTTCTTGCTCCTGCTGTTCGATGCGTTGCTTTTCCATTGCTTCACAGTCAAGCGCATCTTCCATCTCTTCGTCTCCATCATCGCTCTCAACGCCCTCGTAGCTCACCTTCTCTCCAGCACGACGTCTCTTTTCTCTGTCCAGTACACGTTCCCTCTTGCGCAACGACTTTCGCCTTCTCGATCCAATCCGGACGGCGCCAATGTTCATGGTGACAGCGCATAAGATGCAGTAACAATCGAAGGAACCCATGTCGAGCAACAAAATGAGAATGATAGATAGGCAGGTGTTGGGATAGAAGGCCAGACACTCTTATGTTATGAAGTCTGTAGATTCCCAGGATCAGGCGCACCTGCACTCTCGTTAGGCAAGCACTGTTAGCGCGACGCCACCATCCCCACCATGTCCGAAAGCGTGACTGCAGCCTTGCAATCCCCAACATCGTCTAGGCATCACAGGGCGATATCATCTGAGCTGGGTCGCGGAAGGACGAAGGTGGAAACCGCTTGGCAACAGAGTAGGCGTCACGAGGCCGAGTGACACGATCTGTGATGAATGCAACGATGTATGCAAGAAGCAGTTGATTTATGCAGGTCGGACGAGGGTGCTTCGCCTCGAAACGCGTCTATGCCCATCAAAATCCACTCATCCACGGAGCACTATCAGCGGAAGGAGAAAACAAAACAAGGGTCGCATCAATGTAGCGTCAGGATGGAATGCAGGTTGAAAAACACCCACCGCCGCAGCCTTTCTTAGAATCTGTCAATTCGAGAACTCTATAAATAGGATCGTAAGCCTTGACCCCATGGAACAAAATAGGAAGAAGAACCAGATTATGGTAGAGTAGGTGTCGATAGCGGAGCCGACCAGTGCTTCGAAAACGAACTCACGAATGCGCATCATGGAACTCGTCATCCTCCTGTGTTTCGCTATCTGTCCTCCGCAGAAGGTCGTCCCTCCGTGGCTCTGGCTCGGGGTTTGAGTTGAGGAGTTTACTAGGCGGCAATTCTTTCGCGATAATCTCCCGATATTCGGGTGAAATAGCACTGGGTTGCGAATTGGGCTGTTCTAATGGGAGTGTAGGTGGGTGGCTAGAGTCGTTGGAGAGACTGCTGTTTTTGGAAAGCGGGGCATGAGTCGGTATTCCGTCGAAGTTGCTGGGAAGACCTACGTTCTGCTGGTGGTGTTGTGACATGCCCACTGGCTGTGACTGCATGCCTGTAGGCCCGGAGGATGCCGGCTGCAGTGTTTCCGTAGGCTGTGCTGACTGCTCGACTGGCACCTGTTCCATTGATTGTACAGCCTCTTTTGGCTGTGGTGGAGGCTGTTCATTCGTCCGCGACGGAATGTTGAACTGCCTATCTGGCTTCTGACCAGGAAGAATAGCGTGAATCTGCAAGATTTGCTTGACGACCTCATCAGGGGTCTTTCCGTCACTAGTTGCTGTCAGCACGGTTAGTATACTAAAGAGTCGAGATATACTGACATCTTCGCGTTGATGATCCAATCGAGATCTTCTTCGCCCTCCTCACTTCCACCATGGCCGCCTTTTACGCGTCGGAAGAGCTGTGGGTGCCAATCCACACCCTCGCTGTTTCTCTTCGCAGCTTCCTGCCTTTGAATGTCTTCAATCTTGGCCTTGGCTTCGGTTGCTACGTCCTGATCTCTCCGCTTCACAGCCTCAGTCACGTCATGCCAGAGCTTTTGCGATTCCCGATCATCTTGTTCTTCCAAAGGCCGGGCCGACGGTGGAGTATGCTTGGTATGTGCGGCATCGAAAAGTAGCTCCTTCTTGCCAGTCTACAAGGAATCAGTATAGGGTCCAACCGTACAGTATTGAAAGCCTCACCGTCAGATCCTTGATGTACATCTCCTCGTTCCACTGACCCGAAAGCTCGTATAAGTTCTTGCCGCTGGCGTCCTTGATGTAGCCACCGATAGCGTTGTATGTTCCACTAAAGTAACCCTTGGTCTTGAATTCGAGATCAGCAGTGAGCCCTGTCTCAGGGCACCGGATGTATGCGTGGTCGCCGAGCTCATACTTCATCGTCCCGAATAAGATACCGCGCGCGTACATGTTGGGTTGCGTGACAAAACTAACTGTAGTGAGCTTCGAGACGTGCGATTTATCTGCTCGACTTACAAGCGCTCGCCGGTGTTTAACAGACGTAGAACTGCGATGCCTTCCATCATACTCGCCGCAGAGTTGCCCAGGAACTTGCTTCTAGGCTTGAGGGTACCGTCTATACGGATGTGATGTTCGGGCGCCATGAAGAAGTAGCTCGACTTGGGTGGGTGGTGCGACGTTTGTTCGGCGATGTAGTACCCCTTGGTGCCGTCCGGATAGTCCCAGTACCCTGTGAAGATTTCACCCAGGATGGGATTGAGCGGCTTTTTGACTCCCCTAACTCACATCAGTTGTTGCTTGTGGGCGTGGGAACACGACGGATATGCATACGGGGGCTTGATGTGCCAACCGCTCAGGTAGAACTTTGTCACTGCTACGAATCGCTTCACGGGGTCTTCAACCTTGGTGATGGGTAGAAGCGTCTCTGGATGTGCCATGAAGCTGCCTATCAGTCAGCATATGCGCCGCTCCTCATGCGTAGAAAGTGCTACGCACTTTGTTATGCGTTCCAGCATCGATCGCGGTTCGAGGATAAAAGTGGGGAGCGTCACACGGCTCAAGTCGGCGCCAGGTCGCAGTTGCGATATGATGTGGGAGAGCATGTTGCCCTGCTCCGAGTCCATGACGGTCTCGTCCTCCTTGGTAGTCTCGTCGCCGCCATCGTATCGTCGTGTCTCGTCTATAGAAGAGCCGCGACTACCTAGAAGTTCGGGCATGCATCAGCATCTGTTCGTACTGGAGGACAGGTTTGGCCGAGTCGGCCAGAAATTGGGAAATGACGCACTTGTGAGCGATGACCTCCGGTGTTTGGAGACTATGGGAAGATGCGGCATTGTGGGTACTGGCCGTGAACGAGAGAGAGGGAGGGAAGAGAAAGGCCAAAAATTTGTCAAGGTGAGGCGGACAGGGCCAGGCAGCGAGGTACCGACAGAGGATGTCTTGGGTGCTGAGGGTGCCGGCGAGGGTGAGCTCTAGTCTCAGCAATGACGAAGGGGGCTTCACAAAAACTAGCGACCCCGCGTGTTGAACTTGTTTAGCAGCAAACTGTCAACATCAACAACGCTCAACCGTGGAATGACAAGCAATAAGGAGGGTCTGGTGAGCCGGGCGACATCGCATAGAGTCTTCTGAGCATCCAGGTGACTACCACTACTATAGGATCGTCAGGCTGTGTTCTGCAAGCCTGCTGCCCCGCAGTCGGCACATGCGAAAGCGCCGCCATACGAAGTACGCGACACGCGCATGCGGCACGGCTCGGAACATGTACTTTTCCTCCGAGTATCCAGGACCTGCGATTACAGGAACAGTGGCATCAGATATAGTGGAGTCCGGCCCGGATGCTGCTTAGGTGTTATCTTCAGTGTCAGATTTTGGTGCGTGTCCCGCATTCCGAGAGAGCCGGCGGCGAGAAGAGAATTCAAGACAATGACACTGCTTGCGATGAGTACGCATTATATACCGGTGCAAGTTTCCCCCGGGATGTGTTGAATTCAGGGACTACCGAGTTTCTATGACCACCAGAGGCCTAAAGCCTAGTCCAGCACACTCTCACCGGCTTTACGTGCGTCTTTCGCGTCCTGGTCCTGAGTCCGCTGCACTTGCTCCTTGACCCTGTGTACCTGCGCATCGTCCGTGGCTATGACCGTAACCCCGGCTTTCTCGTATTCCTTGTAGACCTCTCCCATGGCCGACGGATCAACCGCCCTTGTCGCGTCACCTACCACCCAAGTCTTAAAGCCCTCCTTTTGCGCATCAATCGCTGTGAACTTCACACAGTAGTCGCCTGCGAGACCTACGACATAGACGTCGGTGATTCCAGCCTTATGCAGTGTTTCTGCGAGGTCGCTCTTGACCACAGATGGACACTTGAACGGATCCGCAAATGCAGAGTACATCTCCACGCGCTTGTCCTGGCCCTTTTCGACTATGTGGTCCACTTTACTGACGTCCAGCTCTGGCAGCAGCTCGGAACCTTTTGTACCTTGCACGCAATGGTCTGGCCATAGCCGCGTTTCTTGTGTTTCGTCTGGGTTGTGTGGGTTCTTGATGGTGAAAGTGGATTCGAAGGGCTTGTTGTTCGGCGGGGAGTGATTCGATGCGAAGGAGATGTGGTCTTTGGGATGGAAGTCTTTCGTCGCGACTTTGAGGGCGAACGGATATGTAAGAAACTCGTTGATGGTTGGTACGATGTCGCGTCCACCCTTTACTGCAAGCGCTCCGTTCTGAGCTGATTAATTTCACCGCAGTCCTTGCGGAACGTAGCCACTCACTGGTGGGCAAAAGTCTTCCTGTACGTCAACAATGACGAGCGCTGGTTTGAAGGACATGTTGAGTAGCTAGTCAGAAGGTAGTGAATAGGTGTGTTAGTGGGTGAAGCTGTCAAGTAGTGGCTGAGGGCAAAGGATCTGGAGGTTGTACGAATATAGCGGTGGTGCGTGGAACCACCTTATAAATGTTCATCAACGTCTAAGATCAAGGCAGCGTAATCCATGATGCTGCAGGTGCCTGGTGCAAGCTGTTCGGGAACGAGCCGTTGATGAATCAACGATTCCCAGGCGCCAGGAAGCTTGCCATGTGCGTTCTGTGGCTGGCCTTACCTAAGCAGGGCGCCAAGACTCTGCCGTCGGCTCGTCAATTCACGACTGACCAACATCACCAGCTCGATAACCACGCCCACCCTCTCCACTCCACCCCAATTGTTTCCGCCATGTTCGTCCAGCGCTCCGCTATCGCCGCAGCAAGGCGTGTGGCCCCCCGCGCCATTGCGACCCGCCGCACCTTCACGACCACCTTTGCCCGCTGTATGTTTCGCGAGGAGCTATCGTACGATGTGCCATTGACACTATAACAGGGGAGTCCACCGAGAGCAAGGAGGCCAAGGAGAGCAACATTGCACAGAAGGAGACTGGTCACTCGGCCGACTCTCCTAGCGTTCTTGCGGGCTTCAAGAAGCTTGACCGTACGTTGCGCCCGCATTTCGTCATCCGCATCGCCGCGGCTACGACAAGCCGAAACTATCAATTGCTGACGAGGTCAACTGTGTAGAGATCAAGACCGAGGAGGACCTACTGCCTCCCGGTGCGCAGCCCGGTACCGTTCCCACCGATGCCGAGCAGGCGACCGGTCTTGAGCGTCTCGAAATCCTCGGAAAGATGCAGGGTATCGATATCTTCGACATGAGGCCATTGGACGCCAGCCGTCTTGGTACGTGATGCAGCCCCTGGAAGCAGAAGAAAAGAAAAAAAAATTGCGCGAGTGTGGGTTTGCGATGGCGTGATGCGATGCTGATGAACTACAGGCACGATGGAGGAACCCATCACCGTCAACTCGGCCGGTAATGAGCAGTACGTCGGTTGCACTGGCTACCCGGCCGACTCCCACAATGTTCTCTGGATCACCCTCACCCGCGATGAGCCCGTCGCCCGCTGCATGGAGTGCGGATCCGTGTACGAAATGAAGTACGTTGGTCCTGCAGATGACGCCCACTCAGATCACCACCACCACGCCGAGAACCCATACCCCAAGCCCAAGACTATGGCCGACTTCCTCAAGACTGAGTACCTGCACGTATAAGTTTAGTCAACTATTCTAGAGATTATAGTGGTGTATCTATATGGTCGCGAAACCTGTAGCATAGTTTGGAGTGAGAAGTTTGTTCCCAGTTGAATGCACGCATCCGACTTGTCTGTTTTTCATCTTCTCTGCTGACCAGACTTGCACGTACGCACGACTCGACAATGGCTTGTGTACATGTCATGACACCCTGGTAGTCCTTTGCAAGGAAACCCAGCCCTAGTTCATGATCCCTTTAGAGCAATAATGCCCAGAACAACGCTTTCGATCTCTTTTTTCTCCTGCACCTTCCTCCTCTCTACATCGTCATCCACACTAGCAATACCAAGCTTCTTCCCCTTCTTCCCACCCTCCCCTCCCCCCAACTTATACACCTTCCTCACCTTGTCAACATCACACCACATTCCCAATTCCTCTCCCTCCCCTCCCACATCCACACTCGTCCCCTCTACAGCACTAGCCAAATGTTTACTCACACTTTCATTCGTGATGCTCTCATCTTTTTCATACGTGGCTTGCTCACCTGTTGACGATGTTGAAGCTGATGGTGACAGGGGTAGCTTGACCGCAATGAGAGTAGTAGTGTTATCAGCAATTCCGAATTTCTTGTATGACTCGCCAATGTTGTTGTTGGGTGAGAGGCGGAAGACTAGTTCAGAGTGGGGAGTGCGGGTTTTGGCGCGGCTGGTGAGGTGGGCGTGTAGGGCGAGGAAGGTAGCGGAGAGGAGGTGGTGGGGTGTGAGTATCTGTGAAAATGTGCATTAATACGAGTTGCCGTTTCGCTCAAGCAATCAAATCAATGCTGGGCATGCGTATAGAACTTAATTCGCATATCAAGCTTCATCAGTTGCGCAATTGGTTTGCGCAACTGATTTGCTCACGGATCACAATGATAAGACCCTGCGGGACAATGTCGCACCCTTCGTAATCGTCTCGCCGCGAAACTCTATCTCGAGTTGGGCGTTCTTTTGGTGCAGATGACTCAGCGGACCCTGAGATTGCGGGGGGTCGCTAGTCGCAAGAAAAAAGCAATGAACAGGTAGTGAACCATGACCTACCATGGATGCATCCAAGAAGGCATAGTCGTATTCTGGGTTGGCCTCGAGCAATTGACGCCTCAAGAATGAGGCGTTTTTCACGTCTTTGAATAGGCTCACGTGAACAGGGAAGTCCTCGTAGTGCGGTAAGGTGAAGGTTCGCACGGACGCCATGGTAGATGCGACGGGATGTTGGCGAAAGTTTAGGTGTTGATGTGCTGCAGGGAGAGTAGGGTTCGTCGGAGTTGTTTCGTCGTGCGGCAAGAGGTTCACTGGTGTGTATGGTGTTGTCGATGTTGACAGCCGGTGGGTATCGAGCTGGACGATGCTAGGCGGTTCGTCAGACGTCGATTTGCATTGGCAATCTCCAAGGATATCAGATCGTGGGTGAGTCTAAAGCTCGACGGCCGCTTTGGGCATGAGCGGGGACAGCCAAGCGTTGGATTGGTCGCAAAGGATGACGGTCGCACGGCGAATGAGGACGGATCTTCGTGTCGATCACCAGAGAAAGAAAGTAAATTGGCCGAACATGTCAGGGCAGGCACCGTCACAGCCGTCTAGAGGTCCAGGTTTCGAGGCGCCGTGTGGCCAATAAAGGGCGGACTCGAGTCGATAGCTGGAGGGCTTGCGGAGAATGGGCCTGTTCCCTTGGACGCATCGACGGGAAAGGCGCTTTCCTTTGCACCCGTTCACTTCCAGCGCAGACAAACCTCACTTCTTCTTTCACCCTCTCTCTTTACCTTCCTCACAAACCGGCCGAAAAGACTGCCCCGAGGTCGTGCTTCGTTGCAGCGACGCCCCAATCCGCCCCGCAGCCAGAGACGCAGCTAGAAGTCATGTGTCTGTCTTTTGACAGGTGATAGTCGCAAGCCACCCGAGGCGCACCACTTTTCCTGGGTTTACTTGCATCGGTCTTCTCCACCGGCACTTTCCGTCTCGTTCCTGTTTCGACGTGCATTACCAAAAGTATGGCCACCAAGCGACCCCCGGACGATGACCCCAATCTCGTCTCCAAGATCCAGCGAATCGAGCATGCCGACCCGCTGAGTCCACAACACCGCCCGCCGAACAACAACAACAACAACGACTTCTCCGGCTCCGTCAAGAAGAAGCTCGCCGACTCCAAGCGGACGGGTCAGGCGTGCGACCGGTGCAAGGTACGTGATGGAGCAGTCGTATCCGTGGATGCCCATTGGCCTTGTAGTCGCTGTCTCACCAGCAAGCGTCTCATTGCGCCTGCGACGTCATGGCGCGAACGACGCGCTTTTTCGAGTAGACGTCAGGACACAACTAACAACCACGCCAGGTGCGCAAGATACGCTGCGATGGCCGCCCCGAAGGATGCACGCCATGCGAGCAGAACAGGACGCCATGTCGCACCACCGACCGCATCACCGGACGCGCCACAGTGCGAGGCCATGCCGAGGCCATGGAGTCGGAGAACTCGTACCTGCGCGCCCAAATCGCTGACCTCCAGGCCCAGCTAAAGGAACATAACATCGAACCCCGCGCACCGCCTGCCTACAACGCGCTGCAACCGCCCAGCCACCCGTGGTCTTCGGCCTCCAACGACGGCCACGCTTGGA
>JAESFQ010000244.1_pt1 | contig 19394 bp, 15 predicted proteins | sample 9269431 | NCBI WGS metagenome assembly JAESFQ01 (sample SAMN14502588, study PRJNA617103) | algae metagenome | isolation source: Plectolyngbya sp. WJT66-NPBG17 and co-occurring heterotrophs from well... | place: USA: Mojave Desert, Joshua Tree National Park, California | collected 2006-08-06
CAAGACCCCTCCTTGTAAAGTTCGCGATAGGACGCGTTGAATCATGTGCTGACTTTGTCTTGTGTAGACTATTACCTGCAAGGTACGTACCGCTTGAGCTTTTACCTCCTACCGCGACCTCCGCAAACGCATTGTCCTTTGGAATCCTCCCCCAAGCTCCGTATCCTATCATCAGGCTTGGCATGCGGATCCGCAGGAAGATTCGTGACGCGTATCGGGCGGATGCCTCCGGAGAGGAGGGCTTCGGAAACAAATGCCGGAAAGATGACGTTGGTGGGAAAAGACAGCACTAACACTATCACAGGCTGCAGTTGCTTGGGAAGCCGGCAAGGACCTCTCCATCGAGGAGATTGAGGTTCTTCCTCCCAGGGCACACGAAGTCCGTATCCAGATCTACTACACGGGTGTCTGCCACACCGATGCCTACACACTCTCCGGCAAGGACCCCGAGGGCGCTTTCCCTATCGTCCTCGGCCATGAGGGCGCCGGATACGTCGAGTCGGTCGGCGAGGGCGTCACTAACGTAAAGCCCGGCGACCATGTCGTTGCGCTCTAGTACGTCCCCCTACCTATCCACCACGATCACAGCTAACAATCCCAGCACCCCCGAATGCAAGGAATGCAAGTTCTGCAAGTCCGGCAAGACCAACCTCTGCGGCAAGATCCGCGCTACACAAGGAAAGGGCGTCATGCCTGACGGCACCTCGCGCTTCCGCTGCAAGGGCAAAGACCTCCTCCACTTCATGGGCACATCCACCTTCTCGCAATACACAGTCGTAGCCGACATCTCCGTCGTCGCCATCGAGGAAGAAGCACCCATGGACCGCACCTGCCTGCTCGGCTGCGGAATCACAACTGGCTACGGCGCTGCCACCATCACGGCGGGCAGGGGCGGAGTAGAAGAGGGTTCCAACGTTGCCGTTTTCGGCGCGGGATGTGTCGGTCTGTCTGTTATCCAGGGCGCTGCCAAGAACAAGTGTGCCATGATCATCGTGGTTGATGTCAACGACGCGAAGGAAGAGTGGGCCAAGAAGTTCGGTGCTACACACTTTGTCAACCCAACTAAACTCGGCAACCAGAGCATCCAGGAGAAGCTCATCGAGATGACAGATGGCGGTTGCGATTACACCTTCGACTGCACGGGCAACGTAAACGTTATGCGCGCTGCGCTCGAGGCTTGCCACAAGGGCTGGGGTGAATCCATCATCATTGGTGTTGCGGCGGCTGGTCAAGAGATCTCTACCCGCCCCTTCCAGCTCGTCACCGGACGTGTATGGAAGGGTTGTGCGTTTGGTGGTGTCAAGGGCCGCACTCAACTTCCTGGGCTGGTCTCGGATTACAAGCGTGGTGACCTCAAGGTCGACGAGTTCATCACTCATCGTCAACCGCTTGACAAGATCAACCAGGCTTTTGGTGACATGAAGGCGGGCGATTGCATTCGCTGCGTTGTCAACATGCGCGAGTAACTACGCTCGGGCTCCCAAGACCAAAGTTGCAAAGCCAGGCTTTAAAGTTGTTCCGATTTGAGCGATGTTTCCTTTGTTTTCCTTTGTCAGATTCCTCTACGAGCTATGATGGCTATGCTGGAGATTAGAGAGCATGGCGCGGTGTTGGCAGATGATGACGATGTAGCATGAGTCGGCGTTGTTGTGTGTGTAAGCGGGCGCCTGGTTGGCTTTGGCTCGGGGGTACACGTAGTTCTTTTATGGAATGAAAAATTGAAGACATTATTCCTTTCTAGGCATGCAAACATACACAATATCCAACCCATCTCGAAAGCGTGGGCCGAAAGACCTGGGATCCTTTTACATGCTCCATGTTTCGAGACGTAATCCAGAGCACTGGATTGGCTAGCCGAGGAGTACACGTAGTGGATACGGACATCATTGGTCAAAGATGAGTTTGTTCATATTTCGGTGTATCGGAGGTGAGAGTACGAATCCGCGTTATGACGAACCGTGGTTTGAAGTGAGAGGCCGTGCGTAGCGCTTTCTAGAGAGTATATATGGCGACTCTTTTCTGTTTTACTTGTTAACACTCACACACAGACACACACTCTCTCACACACACTCTCTCACACACACTCTCTCACACACACTCTCTCACACACACTCTCTCACACACACTCTCTCACACACACTCTCTCACACACACTCTCTCACACACACTCTCTCACACCTTTGCCTCTCTCCCGAACAGACTCTGAAACCCCAACCAAACGAGCAGTTTACGTTTCCTGACACGAGGGATACTTGGTACCCCAATGAGCCAATCACAACTTCCGAAACACATATTATACCCATTGAAAAAGATCATCTCGAATGAGAAGTATCGCACACACAAGAACCTTTGTACGCCAATGTCCGCTGTGCCTTTTCGACTCAAGAAAGTTGTTTCTTGTTTCCTATCAACTAGAGGCTATTCACCTTGGAGACTTTCACTTGCCAGTGGTATGTTGGCGGCTTTGGCTCCGAGATACCAAAAGGGTCTCACCATGTCCATCGTCTCTGGTCTCCTGCTCCAGGTTTATCACGACAACGACAACGCATAGACGACGAGCCACTCACAACTTCCGCAACACCAAGGGCACAGAGGGTGCCAGACGCCGCCCGCCTCCCGCTCCTTTCTTCGAATGAGGGAGATCTGGAGACCAAGGTGGAGTCGCCACGACATGCAGCATTATCCATGTTTGTCTGGTGGTCTCTCCTGTGTAGATTCACCAGGACATGCAGCATTATCCATTGTGGTCTGGCGATATCTTGATCGCTTACGGCATATCTCACCAAGACATGCAGCATTACCTCTTCCTGTCCGGAGATCTCCCACAACACTCACCTCTCACACCTCACCGTCTCCGCTGCCTGGCTCTCTTCCTGATCGACCTCTCACCTTTGCGCATGGGACCAGGTCTACGAGTTCTGCCGATCTTTTCCGCAACACCTTCAAGCGCGTCGACTTGCGCACTGGAGATCAGGCAGCAATACTCGCCTTACACATGCGGCATTATCGTCCGCCTTTGGAGAGGGGAGCGTGGCTGACGGAAACAAAAGTTGATTTGCTCACGCCTTCCCCTCTCCTATAAAAATCTCGAGAAGCCAAGCGTGATAAACGATGGGGTTGCTTTGCTTTTGGGATCGAGAGGCTTATCTAGCCGATGGACTAATTCGGATGCGAGACCACTCCCATCAAGCCCGACTGTCGGCTGTGTGGCCTGCGATCCGGAAGAAGAATGAGATAACCTAGTCGATGGACTAATTCGGATGTGGTGGTTCAATCACCACAACAACTCAATGTGGGCTGGTGGTGATGACGGGCATCGATGACTCCCACGACAACGATACCAACATAGGACGATGATGAAAGTATCTAGCCGATGGGCTAATTCGGAAGCGGTGGTTTGACCATACTTTCCCAAATGCATCGCTGCCAGAGGTCGGATGAGCTCTCCAGCTCCTATCGGCAACTTCGAACAATTGTCAATGATAATGGGCGGCACGTAGATATGGATAGAAGACAGGATGTCGGTGTTGAGGAGGATGCAAGATTATATGTGAGCGCTAATTGAAAACACCAACCTTACGTGTGTTCCTTCGTAGTATCTGCCTTGATGTCCAGTCCGTTGATACCTAGATACGTTGTGACACCAACCACGTCTCCGTTCCCACCATAGCGTAGGCTTCACAAAACTGTCCTGGGCCAACTACACGACGTGTAATCTGTGTATTCGTCTTTTATTTCACCAGGAAAGAGTGCCGGCGACAAGCGGAGAGTGTCCGTCGATGTAGCGACGACTGAGAGTAAAAGTGACGCGTGGACGCGCGGACCCGAAGACGCGTAGCTGAGGGCATCTTAGTGCTTACTAAGACACCCTCGCACGGTCCTTGAATGTCAACATTCAGGATCACTTGCAGAGCCGCCAAACCTACAGTACGACATAAGGCATAACTTGCGCAATCCGACTCGTTACAGTGCACTGCAATAACCTGCAAGGTTCCGTCACAAATCTACGATATTGCCGCTATGAATGCACGTCGATGATTCGCGATGCACGACACGATGCTCAAGAACCCTACCCTTCGGCCTTTATCCAAGCCGATACACCTCCCCACGATGTGCACCGACTTCTCTATACTCGAGCACCGACACCATGCGGAAGATGATACTTCAAACATATCAGATTAAGACGAAGGAAAGAGCGGTGGTGAGGTACATAAGGGGCTAATGCTCTTCTCCAGAGCGTTAGCTATCAGACTGCTCGTCTGGGACAGCGAGCTACGGCTGAATAGCGGTGACTGTTCTCTGCGGCGGCCCTCCAGGTGCATTCCAAAGATGTGCGCAAGAGTGCGATATGCTTGGATCCTGGCGACCAATGCTGTACAGACTGCTAATTCACATCATGTGCGCCCTTCGGCAGCGGACGAACAGGCCGGACCTTTGGATCCTGACGTGCAGTAGGCCAATGTGCATCGTGTCAAATGTCATTCGTTCGGAAACGTCTCTTTCCTCAAGCATCTACCTGCCTGCTTAGTTAAATGCATCGACTAGATAACACCTGGCGACTGAATCGCTGCCACTACACCTACACACAAAGCAGATTAGTCGCGTGGTACCTGCCATCACTAACAAGCTCATCCCCGCGACGTTGTGACGCTACGAGACGCGTGTCATGAAGATGGTAACTTAACCGACGCACGCAAGCAGGCTAAGCCAAGGCTTCTCTAGGCGCATCCCGTCAAGGCAATGCTTGTTAGCTCTCCTAAGACAATAAGATTTCACCGAGTTAGTAATGCTCTCGCGGCGAGAGAGGGCCTTTTGTACGACGGGCCGTTTCTAGAGCGGGAACTAGCAGGCGTCTGCCCCAACTGTTTACCTCATATGGCTCTACACTCTGCGATGTTAGCCACGTTTTCGGCGGTCACTCACCTTATTGGCGGAGATCGCAACCAAGTCCAATTTCGCTGCACAACAAGGCTGACATGATTGACCTCGATCGGTTTAACCCCTTGCACCAGCTTCCACCAGCGCGTTTCGTCGTCTCAGCAAGCCTGCATATTTTGGCCCATACTAGGGCTGCGAATTCTTCGAGGTACGGGGTCAAGGATTATCAGCTGTTCACTCGGCTTTGGTGACGTTGATACTGAAGTCCTATCCAGTTATCTAATGCCTCTTCTCCATGTCTCAAGACCAAGCCGCAGCAAGAACGAACTCCTCAATGACTGTTCCTTCGTTGCGCACCATGAGAGCCAATTTTTCCCCATAGTACCTTAATAATGCTCGAATAGTATCAGCGACAAGAAGCAGTCTGCCGCAATAACCAGTTTCATCATGACACCCAGTACGACCTCACAGTAATATCAGCAAATGAGGTATTTTTCATAAACGAGATGCGCGGCAAACGGCCGACCAGGCGAGCGATATCCATGTATGGATGTCACACAGGAGATCTGCATTCCAGCTATGTGGACTCCAGATGCCGCTTCCTGTTCTACCCAAATGGATATCAAACTGCAAGGATGCGACTAAGAATGGTAAAGTGTACTGACACGTTCGGCAAGTTCAGCGGGGATCCACCCTTTTTTTAGTGAACTCTGACCCAATCAACGGATGAGCGTGGCCGGATACAGTTCGGACCTTTTGATACGCATGTGGTTACGAACGCAGCTCGAGCACTCGAGCAACCCTCGACATGTCTGTGATAATATGCTTCTGTGTGCTGCCATTCCGGCGCTGATGTGGCGTTTGTAGATCTCCCCACGATTCTGGACAAGGAATCTTGCAATCAGATCTGTCAGCCATGTCGATGACTACCTAGCTGTGCCGGTCTCGTGGTGCACCCCAAAGGTCTATCTGCGGATCATTATGGTGCTCGCTCTGGTGCTATCACAGTAGCTGGTAGATGGATTCACTAGTCCAGCACCCCTGGCTGCAACGACAGAACTAATCAAAATCGCCCCCACGTAGCATGGCTATAACGTCTTTGGCGGGACATGGAACCGTAACGAGACACAGTTGTACGACTATTGCGCTGCCATAGTGGAAGTGGCTAGCAATCTAGTGATGAAAGTGATGTGTTGGCGACCACACGTTGGCGGTTACACGACGTGAAGCACACGTGGTGTCCAGTCTTTCGGTGTATATCGCGCAGTCACCCGATCGAGCGGCCTATCTCAGAATGACTAGAGGCTTGACACGTTTGGCGATCTACAGGTACAGTTTCCTGATCCCTACACCGATGTTCAACGAGATCAGTCCAAATTGACACTAGCAATACTGTACCTACTGACCGCACGTACTCCGGTATCTTCCGAACAACTTCATCCCGGTTTTGCACATCGGTCGGACAATAAACCAGATGAAAGATCCACTTCTACCCCATAATGTTGCTGAATATGGTGAAGTGAACGACGGTCGTTGCCTGTATTCGTTACATTATCCCTCACACCGCATCCTTCGAACGACCGTTATGACGCCGTTGGATCATTACGAGATACTACCACAGCATCACGGTACTATCGCGAGCAACACGGCCGTCTGACAGAGATTCCCCGGTGCTCGATGAGAAGTAACCGTACATGATATCACGCCGACCACTGTTCCTGTCTATATAAACGGCAAGCCAGGAGACATATCCAACCATCAACACACAAACTTCCCGCACCACAACCACACACCACCAAACCACCGGCCGTCCAACCCAGCCCAACCAGTCTTCAGGATGAAGTTCGTCAACACCCTCCTCGTCCTCCTCGGCGCCGCCGCCCTCGGCGAGGCTGCCGGCTGCGGCTTCGCCAAGCAGTGCCAGTGTCTCTTTAACGATGGCTCTCACTGCTGTGTCTACGGCGAGGTAAGTAACTAGCCATACCACTCCGCCATGTGCAACGAATTCAGTCTACTCTCGCTCCTTTTCTCTCTCTCTCTCTCTCTCTCCAACAACCCCACGCTAACGCATCTCACCAACACAGAACGCGCAAACCGGTGACACATCCGACTGCACCGCCGTTTGCGCTGGCGCATCTCGCCTCTTGCAGAGTGGCGAGAACACGCCCGCGGCTTGCAACGCTGGCGGCAAGTTCTCTTGCGTTGGCATCATCACCGCTCAGGGCCGCACTCCTTGCTACAACAACAACGAGAGTATGTTTCCTTCTTTCCATCCATCCTCTACTATGTATAATCCCCTGCTGACATTTACTAGTCCCGTAGATGTCGCGTTCCGTGCTAGGGAGAAGCTAAGTCTTCTTAAGGATGACGTTGTTATTTTTGGAACATAGTGTTGCAAAGGAATGGCTTGATGCTCGATGTGGGGGTTTGAACAGTTATCCCTTGCCTGTTATGAGACGAGCATGAAACCCTGTATGACAGATGCAATACAAACACTTCAATCCCTGCCAAAACACTCTTCTTGCGTCAACACCGCTAGCGCAGATCCGCAAAAGCTTAGCCAGACCTCGAGCCTGGGTTTGCAGGCATCAAGGCTAGTTGAGCGTTGAAACATTTTCTAGCCAAACAAGGCTCAAGTCACATGACAGTGTGCAAAGAAGAAGACGAGGATCGAAGTAGTATATCGTATATTTTAAAGACTAATTGTAAAGGACCGTTATAGACCAGGGTTCCCACACCCGAGCAGACCACGTAATCAACCACCCCACCTCTATCTCAATACCCAGTATTGACAAGCTCATCCTCTGCGCGTCACAGACGTCGCCAGATTAGAGAGCAACTAGCTACACCCCGCCCCTTGCACATCTTCCCTCAATACTAATTATTCAAACAATCCGAGGTATATACAACCCATCCATTATAATACCCATCCATCCACTTTTGTCGTATTCGTGTTGTCGCTTACGATGCTCGTAACTGATCGTAATATCATCGTTCCTAGGTGCTGAGGCAATGCGCTTAGTCGTCGGTCTCGCCCTCGAGGAGGTCGAGCTCCTCCTCCTGGTCGTCCTGGGTGAGTGCGGGCTGGTTGCGGGCAGCCTCACGCTTGCGGGCAGCGGCGCCGGCAACAGGAACAGTGCCGGTGGTTGAGCCAGTAGTAGCGCCGGTAGCGCCAGTTGCACCAGATTGAACGCTTGCGCCGGACTGAACACCAGTAGCGCCGGTAGCTCCAGTAGCGCCGGTAGCACCAGTCGCGCCGGTAGCTCCAGATTGAACAGTAGCACCAGTAGCACCAGTAGTAGCGCCTGTGGCACCAGTTCCGGTTTGAGCAGTAGCTCCACCAGCGGCAACTGGGGCGGAAGCAACAGCGGAGGCAGCGCCAGCGGCGGGAGAAGCGGCTATGTCAAGTTAGATGGAGTAAATATAATTGATTACAGAAAACTTACCGGCAGCGGGAGTAGCACCAGTGGCGGGGGCGGCAGCAGCTGCTGCTCCAGCCATCTGAACTGGGACACAGCCACCGAAAGGTCCAGCACGAGCGGGGTTCTGGCAACGGACCATGCAGACGTTGCTCTGGCCTGCTACAGTTCCGGTGCAGGTCATGCCAGCGGGCATAGAAACAGTAAGGGGGAGATCCTGCATCTGAGTGTCGCGGTTACGGCCACGGTCGTTACCCGGAAGGTTCTGAGTAACGGTGGCGGCCTGCCAGTTGGTGCCTGTGGCAGTTGGGTCGACCATGCAGGTGTAAGGACCGGCACCGTCAGAGTTGACCTGGTGAACAGTCATCATGACTTGACCACCGGCGGTGACCTGAGGAAGAGTGGCGCCGTTGAGCTGCATGACTTGAGCAGTACCAGCCGCGATGTCGTTGTCACCTCCACCGAGTGTCTCACCGCAAGTGTCTGCGGCATCGCCACGGAAGCGAGTGGCATCCTGTTGGAAGGGGTTTCGGTTGGTGCCGTCACGAGGAGTGTTGGGGTCGACACCAATGGCAGAACCAGCACCTCCTGCATCACCGACAGCCTTGATGATAGCAGCGTGGCCAGCCACGAGGGAAGAGGAAGCCAAAAGGCTGATGGAGATGGTGGAGATCTTGGCGAACATGTTGATTTTGTTGATTATTGTCTGAACCGGTCAGAGAAGAGATTAGGTAGTAGAGTGAAGAGGTATTAAGTAAAATAGAAGAGAAGTAGTGATTACTGTAGTTGCTGAGTTGGGAACCTGTGATGCTGGATGCTCTACTTAGGTTGCGAGGCAGGCCGTCTTTATACAAACATATGGCAGCACAGACTGAGACCAAAAAGGATATCCGGCATCGCGACGTGTATGGACTCTGGCTAGTTGCTAGGTGGTGAGGCGCCTCAGTTTGGCCAAGACGTGAGAGCCTGGTAGAACAAGGTTTCAAACTTGTCGTGATCACATAATAACGGTGCATGAGTTTGCGGAGTCCCAGAGGAAAGCGTGCGAAACGTGATTGCGGCAGCATCAACTCCAGAAACATGTTCAGGAAACTCATGACTCCGGGTGACCGTGCGTCAATGGTCGCTTCAATCTACTCTGGCAGGTCTACCGAGCCGATCTGCTGTAGACTGTAGCGGTGTTCGCTGAGACTCTTGGACATACGAATCGGTGAATACTCTGTATGATGAAGTTGATTTGGAACCATGTAATCGTAGTCGGCAGTAGCCAGCGCAAAGTCTTGCATGAATCGTCCATAGCTTACCGGTGGGTAAACATGCATGCGGCTAGGGCTAAGCATTTGGAGGTCTGAGATTTCGAAGCTTGGCAATGAACACAAATGAACCCTGTGCCCCATGAAACGGAGAGTGGCTGAGGCCACGGGCGGTCATGCGTGCCGTTTGAAGAAGTTTAGATTTCAACAGATGATGCGTTCACCCGGGCGCATCTTTGGCAGGCGCATTAATGTGTATTCAGTGACGCTGTGCAGTGGGGTTCTGGTGTAGTCTCTGATGAGATGCAGAGCGCGATTCCATCTAACGACAAGCTACACGGCGCCAGCCACAACAAAGATGTGCGCAAGGGTGTTACGCGAATGCTGAGCATGCATGCAGACGATGATCGGGTTGATCAGGGTCTCGGTCGGGCCAGTTCGAGCCGGTGTTTCCATATCCTGAAGCACGAGAGCGGTCAGTTGAAAGTTTCGTCGTTCCATTCTGGGAACAAAGTTCTTTAGTGGCACATCGTTGGTTTCATGAGCGATGGAACAACATCGGGGGTAGTTTCTGCCTCCGGCGCGACCATGATCCGGCCTGAGTATGCCATTTGTGGCTGTTGATGCGGAAATGGGGTGGGACTTGTTCTTGCGTTGTGGACACGCTGAGGGTGAGGTGCGGTTCTGAGGCGCAGCGCCAACGGCTAGGCCCGCGCATTAGTCAGGGTCTTGGCAAACCTCCCTGTGGCCGACCGAGGCACACGTCTCAACATCACCGGTCAACGTCCCAACTCGACTTCCGGAGCAAAGCAGTGGTTCTCACATAGCACGGTCGCTGACAGCGACGCAGTACGTCTCATTGATGTAATAGCAATCAAGAATTGCTAATAGTCAAGCTGCAATGTTGGTGCGTCATTCGGTTGCGCATTTCGATACGTCTTGTCAACCACAAGAGCTAACAGCTATAGTGGTCTAGAAAGGAAGATATTACCTGAGCATAGAACCGATTGCGCTCGGCACGAATTTTAACACTACGTCTTCCCCTCTTGGAACATCGACAGTTTATCGAGGAATTCGACGTCGCGCGGGCTTGTAATCTTGTTGCAATAACGTGCCTCATACCTCCCGAGACGCCTCAGCAAGGTCTTTCTCCTACATGTTTATCTCCGTAGTGAGAGGGCAAACGGGCAGAGAGATACATAATCTGAGGTCGCGACTTGGGAAATGTGAAGCTCTCTACGAACCTTTCCCTAGGTCAGACTCGCATCCAAGACAGCTCTACGATGGTGTATCGCAATCACCGCAAGATCTGCCACAACGGCCAGCGGAGCATTTATATTCGCACGAATGATTGGGCTCGTTGTGCTTCTGACACTATCGGAACTTTGCCGTAATTCATCTATGACTTGATCTTCAAACCAACCCCGCATCATTAAGCAAAGCCAGTCAATTCCCCAGACTTTGCTACAAATCTGATAATCTTCGTGACACTCATAAACATAAGATATATAAAATCGTACTTGAACCAATGAGGCAGGTGCAAGCAGTCTTGGCAAATACGTCACTCCGATGTTCGGTACTTGCTTAAGGCTGCCCGCGATAAGATCAGAACAAGTCCATTGGCATTATCAAGCACAGTGACTACATTCGGATGCATGGGCTTTCTGACTCAATCCTCCTTGCGATATCTATCCGCTGTGATGTATGACGAGCATGTACCTCGAAAGGATGTATAAAGGACAGTTTCGAAAACTTGGTAAATGTCCGCAGTCCGCGTCTTCGGTACACAGACTGAGCATTATTCAGGATGGTGTACTTCACAGGACTAGCATTTGCAGTGCTATATAGCCAAATCGTGGCTACGCAGAACATGCCTTTCGATGCTCGAGAAGCAACTATCGACTCGGTTCACCATGCGCTCTACTCCGGGCTCTCGACATGCCGTGAAGTGGTATCGTCGTTCCTCGCCAATATCGAAGCCCACAACAACCGAACAAACGCCATCATCACCCTGAATCCCAACGCTCTGACCATTGCCGATGACTTGGACGAGCAACTGTTGGCTGGAAATGCTACTGGACCTCTCTTCTGTGTTCCGATACTGCTCAAGGACAACTATGATACAGCAGACATGCTAACTACTGGCGGCAGTTTGGCTCTGGCACAATCGCAACCAACTGAAGACGCTCCGAGCGTAACCGCCTTCAAGAACGCAGGAGCCATCATCCTCGGCAAGGCTAACCTGCATGAACTTGCTTTGGAAGGCATCAGCGTGTCGTCACTGGGCGGCCAGACCATCAATCCATACGACTCTACTAGAACACCAGGTGGTAGCTCTGGAGGTACCGGTGCTGCGGTCGCCTCATCCTTTTGTGTTTTTGGCACTGGGACGGATACCGTAAACTCGCTCCGCAGCCCGGCATCAGCCAACTCGCTATGTAGCATCAGACCTACCCGTGGACTGGTCACCCGAACGGGTATCATCCCCATATCAACTACACACGATGTGATTGGACCCATCGCGCGAACAATCAAGGACGTCGCAACAGCTCTGACCGTCATGGCGCCAACCGGTTACGATGCAGCTGACAACGACACCGCACTAGTTCCCAGCCACATGCGTAACATCAACTTTGCCTCCTCGCTTTCCAGTACTTCGCTTACAGGTCTACGCATCGGCGTATTAAATGGGTTCTTCAACCGCACCGACTCACCTGAAGTCACACCAGTCAACAACGCCATGGACTCTGTCATGTCGCGCCTTTCAGCAGAAGGTGTGACGCTAGTACCCATCGACGAGACCATCTACAATGCAACGGCGATTCAGACCGCGTACGATGTTCAACGGTTCGAGTACCGCGAGCTCATGGACCAGTACCTCGAACGTCCGTCGCTTAAAGGCGAGCATCCGACTACACTGAATGATCTGTACTCGCGCAAAGCAGCCAACGGGACCCGTGGAGAATTCCTAGTCCTCCCCTCTCAGTACGAGTACGTCAACACCGCGCTTGTATCCTCCACGGGTAACGCCACGTACAAGGATCGTCAAGCCGGCATCCGCAATCTCACTCTCGCTCTTCTCAATACCTTTACTTCCAACAACGTCGACGCAATCCTCTACCCCGAGCAAAAGAACCTGGTCGTTACGATTGGGTCGCCTTCCCAATCTGGGCGCAATGGCATCCTGGCTGCATTGACAGGTACGCCAGTTGTCACTGTACCAGCAGGTTTCTCGGAACCGAGCGAAGATGCGCCGGTTGGCGTGGCCATCGGTATGGAGATTCTGGGGAGGCCGTGGGAAGAAGAGAAGTTATTAGGTATTGGGTATGCGATTGAGCAGCTGCTGAAGGTGAGAAAAAGTCCATTTTGGGCGAGGGATATGGTAGAAGTCGGTACTTATAATAGTGTACCAGTTGTTACACCGGATAGGGAGAATATTCCGGCCGTGTATCCATTAGGGACGCTATGATGGGTTGGAAGACAACGAGTGAATTGGAAATGACAATCATCACCATCGCATTACATGTATTTAGTAACCTATCAATATGTCTCGCAGCGTTGGCTTCCAAGTATAGCAAGACCATAACAATATGCATCGACATCTAATTTGGCTTTTTTGGGGGGTTTTGCACTTGACGACAATATAATGTCGTATTTCTGAGGTCTAGAATATTGCAGAACCGTCGCAACATTGTACATTTCAACTTCACGCCTTCAGAAGTCTAGTCATTAGTAACGAATGCCAGTTTTCTTTTCATCATCCAAAGAAAATTCATGCTCTGAGCGAGGATACGTTGAAGGCACTCTTGTTTTACAATTTCTTTTTGTTACTGGTAGAAAGAGGCTATACCACACTTGGGCAAGTTTTTGATGATACATATGCGTGCCTATGTACTCTTCTCAAGAATGGATTGTGTACATCTTTTTATTTAGTCTTGATAGAAACAGCTAAGTAGATAGGGATGCCTATTAAATATGGAGATATATTTTGTGATAATCAAGGCAGCTTACATTCTAGAGTCAAAATGCTTATATGAACTGTAGAAGTCTGCCACCGCCACTGCACCTTCCCATGCTACAGTCTATTGTAGCGCTTCTTCGCATATCCAAGCTCCTTTCCTCTGCTCACTGTACTTTGTTGGAGGTTAGTATTCAAGATTAAAGATTCCGGCGCAATTCGAGAGGGGGGGAACGTAGCGCATCCGCGCAGGTTGCAGACTTTGTTGTCCGCATCGTGAAGGTTAGGCGCAAGGGTGCTCGAGGGAGTAGTGGAACGCTGAAGCAAGTCAATACGCCCGTACGCAAAACCCGCATATGCGATCACCGCAGACGCGATCGAACGGTATCACGGCTGATGCAATGGTATTTGCAGCGCGGCGCAGTAGTGATTTTTGTGGTCAGCGACTGACGGGGTTGCACGGACGGTCTCTGGAGGCCTGGCCTGCGGTTCGTGGTCGCTGGCTAGCAACAACTATCAATCGGAGCTCCCCCTAGGTACGCACTTTGACAGAGGAGCCTATGGCGGAGTGGATATATCTTTTGAGTGATGATTGTTACTGAGCACCTCTGAAGGTGTGTTCTGTTGCCCGGATCGCAATATCCTTCCCAACATCCAGTGCGCCGCTTGTAGGGCAGGCATGATTATGGCGGCCACGAGCCGTGATAGACCGTTGTGCAATTTCCACAGCACCGTCTCTTGCCATGCGTCCACGTCCACGTTCCTAGCCTGGTCCATCTGATCTTCAATCTGCCTTCGCAGTCGTACAGCTTTGCTAGGCAGCTCTAGACCAAGGGCAAGGTACAGTCCAACAATAATCCATTCCATGATAACTTGCCTATAGAGACATTAGCAGATGATGCGTGGAACATGACGCGACATGTTGGGTTGGCATCGCGCGGTAATACGTACATGCATAATTGTAGAGTCACGCTACCACTAATGACGTTGAAGCGCATACCCTTCCAACCGTCCGTCCCTGGGTCAATGCGCCAGCGCTCGAAAGCGAAGCACATCATGTAGACAACATCGACAAGAAAGAAGGGTAGACTCAAAACAACAGTCGTAAGAATCCGTACCTCGTCCCTATCGGCAAGATAGAGACGCGCCGAAATGACTGTGGTGGACCAGATCAAAACGAGGAAACACGCCAGATAGAGCGAAACGCCGGCTTTGGTGGGTTCCGTCGCTGCAAAAGTGGGCCCATCTCGTGAATCTGGATCGATGCCACCAGCGACGATAAGAATGAACGAGATGATGAGTGGGATATGGAGCATGAGCAGAATCCATTGCATGCGTCGTCCTTTTGGGCGCGTCGTCGCGTTGAGCAAGCTGCTAGTAGCCATGAACAATGGCGTCAGGCCCATGGTGGTAAGGATAGCAACGCCACTCTCAAGACTCGTGTTCGCCGTCTCCCCTTTCGGAAACATGGTGGTGGCAGCCAAGTCGAGCGAAACCTGAGTAAGCCGACATATGGATAACAGGGCAATCCAGATCCATGGCGAACTGTGGCCAAGGCCCTGGCGGATAATGAGCCAGATGGAGATGACCAGGTTGAGAAAGAAAATAACAAGTGTCGCTATGTTGACAGTGGCCGGGTAGGTGATGAGACCCACTTCACTCGACGAGGCAACCATCAATTGCTCGACATTGGGGTTCTGGATAATGATGATGATGATGATGATGTTTAGAGGCAAAAGGGACTGGAGAGGTTGGCAACTCGAAGACTTTCCCGAGGTCATCGCTAATTCCGCCATCCGAGCGCTCCGCCCCAACGCCAAGCGCGCTATCACGTGGCGGCGTGCATCCAGACCCCGAGCTTGTTCTGACGTTTGTGACGATTATTGTCACACACTCATCGATCCCGACATCCGATTTTGGCATTCGCTCTTCCACTGCGTAGTGCTTCTTTTGGTGCTTGTTGATATCTATGTCCGACACAACATCGGACATGAATCGAGACATCAACATCGCGCGGTAAGGCACTCCTGACTCGGTTATCACGCTGCATTTGCCACCTGGTGGGCACTGCCCCCGAACCTCGCCATCACACTAGGAACAGACCACTGTGCTTGGCCTTTTCAATGTCAACAATCTAATGTCGCGATTTCCATGCTTCAAGACGCATGGTGTTGAGCGATGAGTACATGCAGAGTTGTCGCGCGTCGGACTGCGGGGCAGCAAGGAAGTTAGGTGGTATGTTTTCCCGAGAAACTATATAGGCATTTCACCGAAATTCCAACCATTACCTTTCATGAAATATTCTGTACAGTAAGAACATCGGAAAGAAGTCGTATTTATATACAACATCCTGTTCGAAGGATTCTTCGTTCTGCGAATGAAAGCCAACGTCTTCCCTTTCTCTTACGCTGCTACAATAGAACCCAAATATCACATCACATCACGACTTCGACGACTTGCCCTTGGAGGTCGTGCCTGCTACCAGCCTCACTCCGCACGTAGACCCCTCTCCCATGCAGCGCTATCATCGTAAAACCCTTGCCAGTCCGGGTGGAGATCAGTACTGGGCCCGCACGGCTCCGCAGACTCAATCGCGGTCTGGCACGTATCGGACGTGTCGTTCAAGTCGGACACGTCCACACCGCTGTCCTGCCTCGCCAGCCTCTTCTCGCACTGAGTCTGCTCAGCAGCGGCTTGGGTGGCAGCAGCGTGTATCTCGATCAAGTCTATGGCTTTCGGCTGCTGGTCGTAGGGCATGCCACGGCTATGCAACCACTTGGCCAGCGGTGGGTGCTGTTCAATCCCTACCTTTCCCTGGTGTTCATTCTCCACTCCTTGCTGTGGCTGACCCACCGCCGGGTGAGGTCCATGCATCTGTGCTTGCGGTGTCCATTGCGCCGCCCCCAGACCAGCAAGTAGTTGCTGTTGACGGCGCTGCTCCCACAACTGCACCAAGCCACCCAGGACAGGTTGCCACTGAGCAGGACGGTGGCGCGAAAGTAGGTACACAGCATCCGCACTTGGGTTGTATCCAGGCATCAGTTGTGCTTCTCTCAGGACTGGCACCCATAGCAAGGGCATGTCATGCGGCAACTCTATGCCGTTGATTCTGTCGAGGAGTAGCATCTTGTTATCAAGAAGACGACGAAACTCAATTTGCTGCTCGTCCGTGTAGCCGGTGTAGTCGTTTGGAGCATACTGCACTGCCATGTTTGCCATTGGGAAGGACATATCTTGCACTGGGGAGGCGGTGCAGGCGAGTTTTGATGGGGCCTCTTGGGGTGTTGGGGGTGTGGGGAAACTACAAGGTTAGTCAACACAATGCTGTGCGTTTGTATTAATGGTGATATGCGCCTTACCGTTGGTTTCTTGTTGCTAACAGGTGTGCATGTACTACAAGTAGCTGAGAGACGTGTGAGTACTGGAGTTTGCTGAGAGCGACCGAGACTGTGTTCAATCTCTTCGTATACTTTTTTTCCTTCGACTAAAATTTCTCTCCAGCACAGCCCCAAGTCTGCTTTCAACTGTGGTTGAAAACAAAGTCTGTGGGACTATTCGCTCGAAGAAAACTACCCCCAAAGCGAAACCTTGGGTAGTCATGACTATGAATTTCGTACCATATGTCTGTCACACCTGATTCAAGATCTGGAGATGAGATTTGGTGACAAAGGAAGCGCGTTGATTGGAATGTCTTCCCGTCGCAAAGTCTTTCGTCACCCCACCAAAATCTCTCCATCAATCACACCAACGCACCGGCATCCACATGTCAATATTGACAAAGTCGTCGCAGCAACGAGCTCTGTACCCGGGTTACCTCTTGATATCTGCCCTCAATTCGTTCGGCGAACCTTGGTTGAAGTCACGGGGATACCTCGCTTTTCACCAATCGCCCTTACCCGATTTCAAGCACTATCGGGACGGCCCGCCCGCCAAATCTCGTAACGGACAGTTACTCGGTTCCAAAGCCGATGACGCTCGCTGCTTTACTGAACAAAAGTATGCCGAGAAATGCGACGGATAAAGAAGGTCTAGAAATGATACTGGCTCCACTTGCTCATCGAAATTCTGCATAGCCAGCCTGCGTTCGCCGCGCGACTGATGCTACAATCGCCGCCTTAATTCTACCCGCACAACTCAAGTTACCGAGCCATCTGAAGAGCCAGTCGTTGGTATTGGCGATGCCAGGGAGGGTATTGGAGGAGACACGCCTGAGCTTACACTCACAGGTTCTGTTGACGTAGCGCTTCGCCCTGCAGTCAAATCAATCGTCGGTGGACTTGTCGTTTCTCGAGCCGAACTCCTCGTCGTGACACCACATACACATCTCATCAGCCATGTCTAGACAAGAATCCCGTCATGCATACCATAATATATCTCTTCCATCAACACCGATGCGTCTTCAATCCACGCCGTAGACTCCCAAAAAAAATGTTTCTTAGGAAGCTCATGACTTTGGAGTTTCGGACGCCAACTTCAACACCCGTTGCTCTCAAACTCAGGAGAGTAACATAAAATGGTCATATGGGAGCTGAAACAAACTAGGATGTCATTGTCGCACGAGGGGAAGTTGCCGAGGCGCGTGGTGCGCGCGAAAGTGACGCGTATAGGTATCAGATTTACTCTGTCACTGCAAACTGAGATTTCTACGCGTAATCTGGCAAGCGGCATTATCGCTGTCATTAGACGGTGCGATGTAGCACCTTCGCACGCTGTGCGGAGAAAAAGAGTTCTGAAAGGGTGTTCATGGCAACCAATCACAAGTCCGCAGCATAAGAATGCGGTGTTACGTCATCCCGAGGTCGCGTCACCAGCTCTCAAGCGTCACACCTCTCCCTTCGACTCTTCAAACCAATACAACACCAGGCAATTTTAGAGCAGGCTTATGGTGCGGAGCAAGGTCATCTGTTCGGGGTCTCACTATACGTCTTTCACGCATCGACAGCAGCTACAGATACACTTTGGTATTTGGATTGCGTTCGCATCTAGTCTTCCCTATACTAACAACTCGGTGAACATACAGATGTAGCTTCAATTCAGTCTTTGGACTTGTACTCGATACGTCTCCGCAAAGCCCCCCACCAGCCAAGCCTGCTTACACGAAGCTGAGCCCTTGCACGACGTTCCAGTCTACTCGTATGCCGCCCTCATGAACAGGCACTCGATATCAGGAAGCATCTCCAGTGGGTCCTCACTGGCATCCAATGCTTTATCATCGACGAATTCGCCGTCCTTGTCAACATATCGCTGGGGAGCAAGTTCCCAATGGCCTTTCCTGGAAAATTCCGCCAGACGGACGCGGCAGAAGACAATCGACTTTAGCCTCTTAACGAGGGGGCGCTGCGTATAGCCATAGGAGATGTCACCGTAAATGTCCTCGAACATACGCACGACCGTCACTTGGAGATCCGGTTTCGCCGCTGCAAGATCGTCAAATGCACTAAAACTGCTGAGATTTGGGAACAGCTCCCAATCGTAGTCATAACGCGCATACTCGGGTAGCAAAAACGTGATCTTCTTCAGCCGGGGAGCTTCCGCTAGCATCCATGCCAGCTTGAGCCACGAGTCCTCAAAATCGAGCCGTGGGAAGCGTTTACGATCCTGATATGTCCTCCGCGGATACGGGAAGGGCATTCGATCGTATAGCTCATTCAAGCGTGTCCAGTTAGATGGACACCAGTTGACGGCCCTGTCGCCGCGGTCGCTCGAGCGGAAGGGCATAACGAAGGTGATTGATTTCATAAAGCCCAGATTCCTCCGTCCAATCTTCGTCGCGTAGGCATACGCTACTACGTGGCCGTTGAGACCCGAGAAGCGGAACTCATTTTTTCCGTAAAAGATCTCCGCTGCCTCGACGTTGACTTGCTTACACGTACGCAAGAGACCGAG
>JAESFQ010000245.1_pt1 | contig 19390 bp, 23 predicted proteins | sample 9269431 | NCBI WGS metagenome assembly JAESFQ01 (sample SAMN14502588, study PRJNA617103) | algae metagenome | isolation source: Plectolyngbya sp. WJT66-NPBG17 and co-occurring heterotrophs from well... | place: USA: Mojave Desert, Joshua Tree National Park, California | collected 2006-08-06
CATTTTTTATTTGCAAGAACACTGTCTCTGTGTTTATCTGCCTCTAAAGATAGTGTTCAAGTAGAAGATGCTGAGATTGAGGAAGGCGCCAACAGCGAAATGCGTGTTTTTCAACACATTTCAACAGACCTTCAAAAGACATAACATATAACAAAGAAGACTCTAGAGACAATAACCATTGTTCTCTGCTCGCAAATGTAACGTCTGAACGTGAGAACAAAAGATTCATTCAAACTGCACAATACCGTTACCTATCCCATGCCTATATGTCGATATTTCTTTCAGAACAGATACGATCATGTTTCCATCATCGTGGTAGAATTCTCTTACGCATGTGTTCAAGATATGATCGCCTTGGCAAGCCAAATATCTACGTCGAACCGTGAGCAGATAGTAGTCTTGAGCACGAGAGACACAAAGAACACAGCGCCAAAAGAGCGCAAGTTCGCATAGCGTCTTGGCAACCCCTCCACCCCCCATTGGCCCTGTCCATCACCAACTTACGCACTCTGCACTCCCTGCACAGTCATACATTCACACACCAATGCCATAAATACCATGGCAACATCAGACACCCAGGGCGCGTCCTACGAAGCCGAGCACGTGCACTCTGTCTACGAAGAAATTGCATCACACTTTTCATCTACACGCTACAAGGTGTGCGTCCACCTTTGCTACCTACTAGTGGCATGGATTTGGAGGAGAGCATGCACGACTAACACAAACTCTAGCCCTGGCCTATTGTCGAACGCTTCCTAAAAGAACAACATGACGGTGCTATAGGTGCAGATGTAGGGTGTGGGAATGGGAAATATCTGGCTGTCAATAAAAATGTGTGGATTGTGGGGAGTGATCGGTACGTTGTGATTTCCACTTTTTTCCTTCCCGAATGGACTGTTTGTGAATGTTTTTTTGAGGGTTGATAATGATATAGATCTACAAACCTTGTCAAAATTGCCAAACAACATGAACCGCACGATGTGGCTGTGGCAGACAATCTCTCACTGCCGCATCCAAACGGAGTGTTTGATTTTGCTATTTCGATAGCGGTCATACATCATTTGTCTACGCCAGCACGGCGGGTGGAAGCGGTGAAATGTGTTTTGGATCTACTACGGCCTTCGTCATCGTTAAACGGAAACAGGACTACCGGGTTGGAAGGTGGTAGAGCACTGATCTATGTTTGGGCACTAGAGCAAAAAGACAGCAGAAGGGGATGGGACGAGGGCCACGAGCAGGATGTCATGGTGCCGTGGGTCTTAAAGCAGAAGAAGGACAAAGAGAAGGGACGTAAGAAGAAGAAGGACGAGCATCAGGCTGACGAAGAGGAGATGCCGAAGCCAGAGGGTGATAAGACGTTTTTGAGATATTATCATCTGTATCGAAAAGGGGAGCTCGAGGGCGATATTGAGCAGGCTGGTGGGCTTGTGTTGGAGTCTGGATATGAAAAGGATAATTGGTGGGCTATTGCGAGACTCAGATGAGCACTCTTACGATACATCTATTGTTGTGCTATACATCGCGCGCAAACACATTGTACAACCTTGCGTGATCTGCGTCTTGTGGGCATTCGTAAATCAAGTATGCATGGTGCTGTTAAGCCTTACTCAGGTCAACAGGTAGGGCGTGGCTGCTCTCAGTCAGCGGAAACAGCTGGTAGTAGAAGCCTATAGCGCCCGCTACAAGCACAACGTAGTAGGCTACAGTCCACCCAACACCCCTGCCCTGATACAACGGGACGCTTCTTTGCTCATCGTCTTTCTTGTCGACGTCTGGCGGTCCGATGGGGATACCAGCTTCGACTCCCACACGACCGTAGAACCGAGGAAGTCCCATCCAGTTGCAAAAGGTATGTGCTAGTATGCACGTATAGACATTTCCAGTCCTTATGAAGACGAAGGCGGCGAAGAAACCAAAGAGCGATGTGTACGTGAACTGGAAGAGTGAGCGAAGCACGGCGACAAAGAACGGGACTTCAGAGTGGGTTATGCGGAACTCGTAAAGGTGGTGGAGGTGCGCGATGCCGAAGTACAGTGGTGTGAGGAAGATGATCTGCTTGCCGGAGAACTGAGCGAGGACATGGAGGGGGATGATTAGTGAGCGCCAGACAAGCTCTTCACTGACGGGGCCCTGAGCGTGTTAGCATCCGAAGAAGTGGATCAGAATAGACAACTTACAACTACAAAGTTCCTGTACCCGATCCAGCTGCTCAAGGTCTCGCGGAATCCCTCTAGCTTAATCCAGTCTCTCCAGCCACCGTCTACGATGCCATGTTCGAAGATTGGACCTGCGAAGAGTATGATTACCAGCAGCATGGTGCGGATGGTGTCTACGGGTGAAACAGGCCACACGCCAAGCAATCTGAGGATGTCCATGGCGGACACATCATGTTGGTAGAGTACGACTATGGTGAGGACAGAGCATAGGATGGTCGAAAAGGTCACTGCACGTACTCGAGCGCGTATCGAAGACGGCGCATCGCGTGTAAGGGTGAGAGAGGGTCGTGTGGCCGGCGACAGGTAGAAGGGGATTACGTAGATGAAGACGTAGGCAGCCTGCAGTCGTGGGTGTTAGCTATATTTCAGCATGTTTTGGTGCATGCGGTGCTATTGGGTGAGAAGAATAGCCGTGGTGGTGGGGTGCAAGCCTGAAACGTACCGACAGAAGCGCTGCCACGTTGGAGGAGAGGACAGGCGGTTTGGGAACTGGCAACACGTTAGAGCCCATAGCAATGTTTCGACAAGATGCGCAATAGAGTTGGTCCGATGTGGGTCGCGCAGGCGTTTAAGGAGGTTTGAGGTGGAAGGGAGCGGCCCAGGCCAATGGATCGATCGTCACTTACCGCCGTTGACATGTTTCCTGTACAAGTCCTCGAGCGCACTGAGCTTGTCTCGCCAGCCGTTGAGGGGAGGCGGCATGGTGAGGTGTTGCAAAAAAGCAGCAGGACGTCAAACGCGCTACTCGTGTGCCAGGAAAAGAACCATGGGCGGTGTGTTATAGCTGAGCGAGGCCCCCTCGCGTTGTCGCGAGCATGTTGTTTGGCAGCCACTCACTTATCGATACACCACCGACTCCCATTCGGCCACGCTGGATCACGTGCCCGATCGTCCGTTCGTCTTCGGCTGCCCTCACACGCGAGTCGCGCCATCAGCCATCATCCTCGTCGTCCTCCAAGTCTAGCACGACCTCCCGCGTTACCCCTGCAGGACGCACACCGCAAGGCCCACTGGCCAGCCTCTCTGCCACTCGACGGCTAGTCCGGTCCGCTGCTCGTCGTCACTGGTCCATCCCCAAAATATAATTTCATTTTAGACGTTGAACCGCGACGCGCCTCCATCGGCTTGCTAGGAGCGCCGTTCGACGAGGGTTCCCCGGGCGCATCGCATCGTCAAGTGGACTACGCATCCAGAAGCTCATATCATCTTGTCGCGACCAGTATAGACTAGACAAAAGGCATATCGTGCTATTGTGCGAATTGGGTCCGTCTCTGTCCAAGTGCTCAGAAGTCGCGGGTCGTGCTCGATCGCTTGCCGGGGCTGAGCTGGCAATTGGATCGCTCCTGCAGCGCGAACCTGCTTCTGCATACAGCCACGAGCCCTCTTTAGGCCGAGCTGCTGCCAAACGCCCGTCGTCCTCGACTCACCACCACTCCTCGTCCTCCCTCCGTCCATTCTTCATACTGTTAATGCCTGCGGGCCATCACTCTTTTGGATATGCTTTAGCACTTTTGTCACTCTTTGACTATCTTCACATACTTACTGTCTTTACGTCCTTGTTTTTTTACTGCGCCTTTACCCCATCCCCATCATTAATCATCGGTTTCGACTGCTCCGCACGCGTCCACCAATCCACATCTCGGCACACTCGGCCCACACCACCACCACAGCATGTCCTCATATCATCACCGCGCAGACTCGCAAAACACTCTCGCACAAGGTCCGAGATTTTCACCGCCGCAATCGCAGTCGACAAACACATCTCCTATCCGAAAGCCGCTTCACGAGCGCTCAAACTCGCAAACCAATCAACACTCTGGGCCAACCATCCGCATAGTCCAAGATCCCGGCCGTGACATCTATCAGAAATATCCCGTTCCCAGCGAACCCTCGCAAATCCTGCCCCCACCCCGTCATGCGCCGGGTTATGGCTTTGAGCGGCCGGGATCTCGCGTTTCAAGTGGCAGCCAGGTCGCCAGTACCATTGCAAAGTTCGAGGCGAGCCGAGCCCGAACACCACAGCCTATCCTGTCTCGCAAGAAGGGTTTCAGACACTCGGCCTCCACTAGCATGTCTGAGGAAGACACCCTCGTGGCATCTTCCTTTACGCCATCGACTTTAAGATTTTCCCAGGGGAGCACTGCCCCATCCTCACCCCCACCGGAATTAGAGGAGGATGCAAAAGGCCTCGAGGTACTTGAGGAAGTCGTGTCCTCACAATCGCAAAGGCCAACCATCCGCGCTGTTCCTCCATCCTCTTCCGGCGGAGACTCGTTAGAAAGCCGTGACCGTGCATTAACGCCCAAGGCCTCTGCTGCATCCTTTGCTTCACCTGTTCCTGCCGCCTCGTCACACCCAATCAATAATGCCGGAAACTCGTCAAGTGTCAGCGTCGGTCGACCGTTACCGCAAACTCCCCAGCACTCCGCGTCAACCGAATCCAAAGCTAGGGGGCCTGCTCTCACTAGTGACACTGACTATCGACAACCTGTATTGAATCCTCAGCAAAGTACCGAGTCGTTCACGTTTTCTGATATTTCCTACACCAGCATCGAACCAACACACATACTATCCTCGTCGCAGCCATCGCCATCTCTTCATGAAGCCAGCACAGCATCCTTCGCGAGCGGCATCCGAATTAACTATCCAGTCGTCCGCGCGCCGTCGACCAATAGCTCGCGAGCTGAATCGCAGAACGCACCTAATCTCGCATCCCGAATGCAAGACCCGTCGCTGGTGCACAACTGGAGCTCCCAGCTGTCGACAATCGCCTCCGTTTCCGAACGCGATTCGCGATCCCTCGCCCGAAACTCACGATCCATCGGCGCCAGATCACATTCACAGGAGAGCTATGCTGGCAACGGTCGAACAGCGATGCCGCGTCGGAGAGGGCAGACAATTGGAAGTGCACAGTCGTCGTCGGACAATGTATCGTCGGAGGGTCATACCGAGTTCTCCGCAGTACCTCGACCGCTTTTCTCCCCTACGTCAAGAGCTTCGTCAGAGGATAACAGCGAGCATATGGATACCATCTCACCGCTGCCCACATCGATCCCGCTACGGATGAAGAATTCAGGCTACCTGCACAGGACCAACAGCTCTGATGCCGTATCGATGAGCGACTCGCGGCCTGGGTCTTCCCAGTCGCACATGTCTACATTCCTTGCAAACAACATCCCAGCCTGGGCAAGAGTCTATTACCAAAAGGGAGAACGTATCTCAGTTGGCGCTCCGGAATCCGAGTCTTCTGGTAGCATACGGTTGGGAACGTCCCACAGCGGACGATCGCGCACTCCTTCGGAGAGCAACTTCCCACTTAGCATCTACCGACCACGGAACCGTCCTCGTAACCGAGCTTCCCATGCCGATACTGTTTCGCTAGCCGATGACGTCCACTCTATTGACGGAGCAGTATATGCGGTTGGACCCAACATGTACCCGCTTAGCGGTTACTCAACACCACACCTCCGGACTGATCGCAGAGGACAAACACGATACAGCGCTTGGAATGCGCCATCACTGGATGATGATATTCACATTACACTCTTCGGTCGCCAGAACAGACAGATCCTGCTCTTCTGCATAGGATTCATCTTCCCGCCCGGTAAGTTGCCGTCTGGGTTACAAACTGTACGCATAAAGCAACGTACTAATTCGGAATACAGCTTGGATAATCGCCTCGTTCCTTCCTTTGCCCCTCGACCCGAACCTTGTCGGCACCCCCACCGTCAGCCAGGCCGACCTGGAACAGCAATTCGCCCAAGCCATGGGTCCTGCTGATGACAAGTCCTTCCAGAAGGCAACTTGGTGGCGCAACCTCAACCGTGTCATGTCTGGAGTAGGGACGCTCCTGATCGGCGTTATCGTGGCATTGGCCATTCTCGCATCCCGAATGTAATGGGTGACACCCACCTTACACTCGGATGAACCGATCCAACTTCCATCTCCATCGCCATACTCGGCCATCTGCACCCGACATTTGCGCGCGATGCATTTGCATAACGAATCATTTTACGAACATAATCATGCCATGACGCAAGTGTTAATGTTTTTCTGGCTCCGTTACACGACATGGAGGCTCGGCTCGATATCTGTTTCGATCTCGCTTTCCGTCTATTGTCTTATCGACGCACAGCCGCTGTTGTACATTTCTCACTTTTCAATTCTCTGCGCGTATCGTGTACGGCATGCTGCAGTTTAGCGGGCGTTCTCCTTTTGCTGCTTATTCTGGTGTGACCGGAAGCGTATTACCCATTTGCTTTGCACCGTTTGGCGACGTCAGCCACGTTACAATATCATTCTCTTCAATATTCTATATCTGTTACTTGTCACCTGTTGGTTCGCCTTGGTAGTTTGATGTGAGGCAAGGATGCCGGTCAAGGTGGCTGGGGATCTGAAGCGTAGCGTCAACCGTGCGCTGCTCCTGGATAATATCACCGTGGTTCGAGCTTGACGAACTATATGACCTTGTAATTATAGTCATGCGTACCACCTCAGCTGTACGATGAGACGGCAATATAACGATTATCTTCTCTACTACTTTGGGGCCCTGAGTTGATTACCCCAGGGTTGGAGCGGAAGAAATTACGAGCTTCACATGCTATCAACTCGCAGATGGAATGTCTTGACATGTGTCAAGTGGAGCATCGCACCGTGCACTTGCTCCCAGCTGATGCTCTGATCAAGTTCCGAACACGCACATGGACTTGTATCGCTTTTGAGCAGCCCTCCGAAAGTTTAGCACAGGGCCTAGTGGTCGTTGCTAAGCGCTGCGTGCCGTTGCCATGAGGCTACGCCATGGGCGAATGCACAGCCATATGTCGCAGATGTGAAGGACTGTGGCGTGCTTCACGATAATGGACGTGCAATCCCAGCGACACGTCGAAGGTACGCACGGTGATGGGTATGAGTCGCATCATCAAGACGAACATCTCACCTCATCTCGTCTGGTGAACTCGCCAAGTGATGACTCTTCACTTTCACGTCATATCCATTTCACTGCCTACATCTAGACGCAGTGGCGAAGTGACTCGGTGGGACCTTCCCAGATATGCGGGGCTCACTCAAGATGAGTCGAACGGCGCTAGTCCAGATCAAGTAGTGGGGCTTATGATGTCGCTCTTAACAAAATAGTCCCGCCTTCACAGTTTCTGCAGATTCACAACAAGCTCACGAACCGTGTATTAAAGGCACCTCTCTTACTTCTACTTAACCAAAGCACCTTACATACAAGCTCCATCGACAACTCAACCATCATGGCTGTCCGCGCTCAATTCGAAAACTCCAACGAAGTCGGTGTCTTCGCTACACTCACAAACGCGTATGCGATCGTCGCAGTCGGCGCGAGCGAGAACTTTTACAGGTGCGCATGGCTCAATAGCTCTTTGCGGTTTCATCCAGTACGGCGAAATGCTATGCGACTGCGACAAGCAAACCCTGCGAGAACTCAATACTGACAGTGGCGTAACAGTGTCTTCGAAGCCGAACTCCAAGATGTTATTCCTATCTGCCACGCGACCATTGCAGGGACCAGAATAGTCGGCAGACTGACTGCTGGGTACGTTCATCGTCTCGCGATATTTCGCGATATGCAACACCTACTCAAGACCACAATCTAACCTGTCCCTAGTAACAAGAAAGGGCTCCTCGTCCCCACCACAACCACCGACCAAGAACTCCAGCATCTCCGAAACTCCATACCTGACGCAGTCAAGATCCAGAGGATAGAAGAGCGACTATCAGCCCTCGGCAACGTAATATGTTGTAACGATCATGTCGCTCTTGTACACCCGGATATCGAACGCGAAACAGAGGAGATAATAGCTGATGTGCTGGGTGTCGAAGTTTTCCGGCAAACCATCGCGGACAACGTACTCACTGGTAGCTACATGGCCCTCAGTAATCAGGGTGGTATTGTGCACCCGAAGACAAGCATCCAGGACCAAGACGAGCTGTCAAGCTTGCTCCAAGTGCCGCTTGTAGCTGGTAGTGTGAATCGCGGTAGTGCAGTTGTGGGTGCGGGTATGGTCGTCAACGACTGGATGGCTGTCACTGGTATGTACACAATGATTGAAGAATTATAGAGCGCAGGACTGACTTGAAATTAAGGTCTTGATACCACCGCCACCGAGCTGTCAGTTGTCGAGTCTGTGTTCAGGCTCGGTGAGGGCAACGGCCCCGCCAACATCAACACCACCAATAAGGATGCTATGGTCGAGTCTTTCTACTAGGCTCTGGTTCATGGATAGGATTTCATGCTTTACTCTACTTGTCATCAGTTCCAGTGAGTCGCTGAAAGATTTACAAAATCAACCCGAACTGCAAAGTATCGGAAGAAGCACTCGACGTGCATGAGAAGCGGGACATTGGGTACTCTATTTTTGCGGCACAGCACAGGGTCAGCAATATCTTTATATTGGCGTCCGAGTTATCTGAGCAACTGAAGGTTCTCATGATAGGATAGTGTGTGCGACTGTGCACGTAGATTCAAAATGGACAGGATAGGATAGCAATGTCAAGAGTTGCGCACCGAATTTGTCTACTAAAGTGACATCGTTTTGTTCCATGCTGAAGATGTGACAAACATGCAGCTAACCGAGTACTCGGTCTTGTATCACTGGTGCAGGTACTTATGCAGGTACCTTAACCCTAAATGCTGGAGGCGGTGGAGACATTCTGCCGACGCTAAGACATCATCGTTCACGAAAGTTACTCTGCGCCAACGCTCTTTCACCAGCCCTCGTGGGTGCACAGCATATATCGAAACCCGCCCTCCATTATTTAGTGATATCTCGACCGCTCTATCCCTTGGTTATGCCGCAAATTTGAACGAGAAACCTCCACCCTTCTTCCAAATCCCAACCCCACCACGACTGCAACATGTCCAGCTCCGACTCAACAGCGCTCACGAAGCGTAGCGCATCGAATGCGCTCATGCCACCGCCTCCCGCTCCGAAGCGCATTAAACGCCCCTCGGTAGTCCTAGACGAAGATACTTATGTTTCCGCCGTTTCGCACATCATTCGACGCGACTTCTTCCCGGGGCTAGCAGAAGCCGACGCACAACGCGAGTACCTGAATGCTGTGGAGAGTAAAGATCGGTCATGGATAAAAGAAGCCGGCAAGAAGCTTACACAGGTCATGACCCCATTGCCGAGCGGGCAAAGAAAGATGGCTGCGAGAACGCGGTTCGACAAGGCAGGCGGAGCTGGTGATAAGACTCCAAGTGTATGGGGCGCAGACACACCTGTTACGGTCGCCGGGACGGATATCGAGGACAGCGACGAAGGACTAGGTAAACTGGACAACGTCGACCTCAACATGAGTTTAGGCGCATTCCAAGCAAAGTACACGAGCGAAGACCAGGAGAGTTTTAGTCAGATCATCGACAAGCAAAACAGAGCCAAGTTTGAGAAGAACACCTGGCTAAGGGAAGGAAACATGTACGCGAGCAAACAACGCATAGCACAGCAGAAAGTTATCGAAGCCCGAGCCGCCGCGTCCGAAGGCAAAGAACTAGTACTCAGCACACGACCAAGCCAGAACCTCGACGAGCGGCCCGCAGCGCCCACAGGCCATCGACACACGGCTATGAACAGCCTCATGTTCGGCCCCGACAGCGTAGAACAATGGGCACCGACTCGCGCCCAAGAAGCAGAGAACACTTCTCTTGCGCCCCCAAAGAAAGTCCTCTACAACAACACCCGCCTTCCCGCTCCCGAAGCCGACCCCCCTCGGCCACCCAGCCCCACACTCTCAGCCGTCCGAGACGCCGTCGCAGGACGTCCACGTCTCAATCCCAGCGAAGGAGGTTACACAGGTAGCGAAACACCCCGAGTAAATGGCTACGCTTTCGTTGACGCACAACCCCCTTCTCCGACCGACGAAGACGACGACGCACCGACCGACCTCCTGCAACGCTATGGTCTAGATAGCAGTAGCACAGCTACACCATTTACCATCAACGACTCGTCGTCGCGCGAGAAAATGCATCACAGAATGGTGGAGCAGATTGGTGCTAAACGATCCAATTCTCACACTCAGGCAAAGCCGACGGGCTCAGGTTTAGGCATCTTCACAAGCGAGACGCCGAGGTTTCTGAGTGCGCCGACACCTAGGAGGGGAGCGACAGCCGTCGGCGGCCTGACACCAGGAAGGAAAGCGAAGGAGGATCTGACGCCTGCTGCTCAGAGACTCTTTGAGAGGATGGGCGGGGCGACGCCGAGGGGTAGTGGAAGCGCTGGGTTCGGCGGTGAGGGGAGTAAAGGGTCTGCGTTGGGAAGGGAGTGGACGCCTACATCTAAGGCGAAGAGGAGGGTGTAGAGTAGCTGCGTTTTGTGCGAAGGAGGCAAGTCTGTGCGAAGTGCTCGTGCAGATGTCGTCTTTTGGTGCGAGCAGTTACAGTAGTCATGATTAAGATAATGATACCCAGCATGTACATGTATTTCATCCACAACGCTAAGAATTCCTCACGACACCTTCAACAAAGACACTTGACAGCATATCAACTCCAAGAAAAAGAAACCTACGAATCCCTCCTCGCCTCACAGTCCGATATCGTTCAAAAAGAAGATTACACGCTCAAACCCCATATGAAGACGCATATACAAATAGATTATCTACCTAACCAACCGCCCTCAAGGCCTGCGCAGCCCGCCCAGGGTATCCAATTCGAAATAATACTATAACACAGCTATGCAAGAGAGTGAGATAACGCAGAGTAAGTACAAACAACAAGAAAAAAACAGAACAAAACGCCATTGCGGCTACCTTCAGAATGCGTCTTATCCAAACAAGCAAAGTTTCCGCTGGATGCAACCCTTTTCCTGATACAAAGCAAAAAAAATGATAACGAAAGCATGTATGGATCATAATGTACAATTACCATCACCGTCAACATGACCATTTACAATGGGTGGAAAGGACGTGGTGTTGGTTCACCCACCCCTCCTGCGCTGCTCTCCAGGCCCCTGGTAACTCCGGAATTGTGTGCCTGGGGCGTGGTAGCTCCGATACTGCCGTCTGGGCCTCGATTGTAGGTCTGAAGACCGTTCGCCGTTATGTTGGGGTTGAGCTTCGCGTTGCTCGTACTGCATCGGTGGCGGGTGGGGGTGTGTTGGAGAGTAGGCTTGCTGCTGCTGCTGCTGCTGATGTTGATGCTGTTGTTGTTGATGCGGAGGGCCCTGTTGTGGCGGTGGCAATGGTTGGCCAATAAAGGGCAGAGGCGGCGGCCCGCTATGTGGGTGGGGTGCCATGTTTGCGGGAAGTATTGGTTGGCCGCCGTATTGGTGGATTTTAAGCGGCTGGAACGGGGGTAGAGATGATGACGGCGGGGGCGGTGCTTGGAAGGATCCCGGTGGTGGTATGTAGCTGCCTTGGTAGGGCGGAGCACCACCGTATGCCGGTTGGTATGGTGGAGGTGGTGGGCCTTGAGGCGGATGTGAAGTCGGTGGGTAGCTGGGTGATTGCGGTGGATATGGCTGGCGAGGTGGTGCGGGATCATAATGTGCGAAACGGTAACTGATGGTCGGTGCTGATGGCAGTGGACCGGGTGGCTTCGGTGGAAGCGGCAGTGCTCCTGCGGGTGGTGCATATGGGCTTTGATGACTTGGTGGAGTCGGGCCTGGCTTGTTATGCTCCCCATAATGAGGCTGGGGAGCATGGGCTTGATATGGCGATGCTGACGGTTGTTGAGACGCTTGATGGCCACTCATTCTCCTGTCGTGCTCCCATTGCTGGGAGGCTTGTTCATGGGATTGCCGACGAGATGGAAACATGCCAGTCGATGGCCTTGTTGGATCGTATGCAGCCACTTCAACTCGTTCCTGTGTATTCAAGGATTGGTGACCTGAGTTTCTCCACGAAGGAGGTCCCAGTGCGTATTGAGAGCGATCTGGAGGTTCGCGGCCCAGCTCGCGTGCTTTCCTGTCTAGAAGTTCTCTGATCTTTTGCAGAGGATCCCGACGACGCAATGACTCTTCAGACTCTCGTGTCTGAGGAGGGACACTTGGATGCTGCCACGACTGGGTATTGGATGGCGGTGATGATGGCGGATTGCTCTGAGGCGGACCACTCAACGCGTCCATCAGTGCTTGATCAATAGGAGGCTCTTCTTTATTCATCACGGCGTCAACTCTAAGAGCGTCGCTCCTAGATGGTGTCTGACGATGAGTAGAAGCTTCCCGCATCGATGGTGTACTCGGCTCCTGAGCTGGGGGCTGTGATTCTCTGGACCTTGAAACGGGAACTTCTTGATCGTCATTGAGGATGTCCATGATTCTATGTGTCGATAGTCTCGGTGTCGATTTCGCCGGAGCCTCAACCTCCTTAGCCGACGGTGTGATGTTGGGTTCGGAGCGAGACACATTTTGGGTGAGATCTACTGCAGTCTGGGTGCTCTTAGGAGGGCTGCTATGCGCAGCCTGAGACGGCAGTCCGAGCGGTATCGCTGGCTGCGCGAACTCTGGCGATTTTTCTCGCACGGGCTCCTGCTTGATAGCAGGTGTTGTCGCGCGCGGTGGCGGTGGCGGCTGCTGGCGCGGATCCGGGTAGTGATATTGAGGTTTTGGTGCGGTAGTAGTGCGCGGCTGGTGTGCCGATATGTCTGCAAGCATCATGAGCAGAGCAGCATGCTCATTTGGAATGACATCAATCCTCGGTGGGTCCGGTTGTGGTGTCGGCGTCCTTTCGACTTCGATAGCGGCATCAGCGAGGCTTGAAATGTTGTAATGTGCGATGGCTTCAGTGCGGTCTGGGCCGTCAAACTTCGCAAAGCCACCGGCAACATCTTCAATAGAATCATCAGCCTCCTCATCGTTCTCCACAAAAGCAACGCGTGCTGCAGTGAACTTCCGTCGCACAGAGTCATTCCCTAGTTCCTTGTCCGCCTCGACGTAAGCCCTGCTACGTGAGGCGAACTTTGAGCCGATACGGTAATCTTCAGCATGGTGAGGTTCATCACTGAAAGTTGGTGGGAGAACATTGTCTTCGTCGTCTGTAGCATCAGCTTCTTGGCCCTTCATCTCCCGCTCGAGCTGCTTCGCGCGGTAGAATATTTGAAGCATAAAGTCGTCCTGTAGTTCCCGAAATCGATTAACGTATTGCTCTCGCTGGATATGCTCCTCGGCAACGCGAACTCGCTCCAATTCCTCAAGTCGATATGTGCGCAGAGAATTGATTTGGTCCAGACGAGCATCACGGCGCTGGTCCAGCTGAGCCATGACGGCGTCGTACTCGGGGCATTCTTTGTGGTACCGGGGATCCTCTTCAAGATTCTTGGTAGTGCGGTTCGCCAACTCCTCTAATAAAACCTTCTGGACCTTTGCAAGACTGCGGTAGCTCATCTTGAGATTGAGCTGTCGACGCAAATCAGTCTCCACATTGATGTCCGGATGCGGTTGGCGCCGACGACCGGGCAAACGCCTGCCGGACTTTGCAGGGGCATCGCCATTGGTCGGCAGAACATTCTGAAGGCTTTGATTGCCGTCAACATCTGGAACCTGGTCAGGTGAATTGGGTGCGGTGCTAGCATCAGTTAACTCAGGAGGTTGGTCGGCGGCGGTGTCTGCGTGTGCTTCTTTTGTTTTGCGCTTTTTGCGCGGTTGTTGTTCGGAGGCATCGCTTTGGGTTCGGGTGAGAACTCCGTTTGGACGTGTTTTGCTGGACTGTGTTGAGTCGTTTGATGCGCGTCTCCTCTTTCCAGCCGTTTTTGGTACCGTTGAAGTCGCACTAGATGCGGGTTTCTGGGGCTCTGGAGTTTGCGTGCCGTTCATGGGTGTGTTGTTGTCGAATGAGCCATTAGACCTTTGCGGCGAACCAGAATCGGACGATGTTCGGCTGCGCTTGGCTGGTCGCGCATCCTCATGCTCAGAAGTTGCATCTTCGTTTTGCGCATTCTCATCCAGAGAACTCCGGCGACTGCCAGAGCTTGCGCTAGACGGTCCAGCCGAGCTTGTGTGGTTAGACGTGCCTTTTGCACCGCGACGCGTTGTCATTTGGAACGGTACTGAAGGAGCAAGGCGAGATGTCTTCGAACCCTGAAGACTACTTCGCTTATTAGACAATGCGCTAGCGGCTATGCCAAGGTTAGCATAACCCTATAGGGAACATGGACAAGCAGCTGAAGTAGGCTTGCGGACTTACGTGATGCCTTGAGAGGGGCGTTAGAGATGGCCTTTGTGCCTTTGAACTTTCGTTTCGGCGGCATTGTCGTTGAGTGAGACCTGGAGCTGGAAACCTTGACGAACCAGCCATTAGCCCGGGATCATAACATGATGAGACGGTGGCGGAAGATGGAACTTGGCTCCTCGCATGGGATCTGATACTTACAGGTACAAAATTTGATTTTCGGTCAATATCCGATATTATCACTTCCTGGTGTAGTAGGTGGAGTGATGGTAGTGCTGTAAGCAAGACGTGTCAGCATATGGTCGTCGCAATATCAGTGGCAAGGAACACATGGTCGATTCCATGGTGCTTCACTCTGATAATGCCGTGGAAAAATCCTGTTCGTGGTGTGGTTTTGCGCGACGCAAATGATGGATGTGAAGTACTTACTATGACCAGTCGCCTCAGCGAGCGCAGTGACTTGCTTAACAACGTGACGCGAAGCCCCAATCAACGATCCATAGACTCATGGGTTGATTGCAGGGTAACAGAAAACTGCTTCAATACCTTTACACGCGATTTGCTTGCTGGAATCGAGGGTGCGGGTGCTCGCAAGAGAGAAGCAACCCTGCAAAAGGAATGCTCCGTGTGGCACGGTCGAGCAGACGCGCTGAGATGATCAGATGCTTCAGAAATATCAGAGCAAAGAGACAGCGGAGAGACGGCACTTGCAGAGCAAGCTCCAGAGGTTGTCGAGGGTGTTGTAAATTGTGTAGCTTCGGCGCATGAAGATGAAGCTCTTGTGAGATCCTTGGTCAGGCCTCGCGCCTTGCCCGATTGGGATCTGAGTCCACGAATGACAGCGCTCTTCAGCTGCAACAATTCCAACGAGCGTCGTACAATAGCATCTGGACATTCACGCAGTTGCCATGCGACTCGGTTCGAAGCTGTCCTGCAATCACCATGGCTGCTAGCCCGCATTGACGGCGCTGTTGGTTCAGCCCTTCAAGCCCTCTGATGCAGCGCGCCAACCAAAGAGGGCAATGAGCCAGATTACATGCATCACTCATCGGCCCTGTCGCCACAGTGTCCAGCCGCTACAAGTCATCGCGTCTGCCCTCTTGCGCGCTCCCTCACAGCATCTCCCTCTTGGCCTTCTCACGAAGCATTCGGCGTACCTTCTGGAAGCCTTCAAGTTGCTTCATCCAGGTTTCACGTCGCACGTCATTAGCCGCAGCGCTAGACGGGACGATCCTCCCGAATCGTCACCATTGCCCCTGCCCCTTCACTTGGAGGTTGCAACGCAAAAACGAACATGTTGGGTACTTGAAGTGAAAAAGACGCATATTCTCGTCTTCTGTTACAGTCTTCGTTAGCAGCTGCGTCCTTTGCTGCGAAGAATGCGGCGCAGCATGCTTCCGTCGCATGGCATTGCATGGCCTGGAAATAGGTTCAAGTAGGCAAGGGGGCTTCGGCACAAGCTCTTCTCCACCTGATCTCCTATCTAGGGTGCTTGTAAAGCGTGCGCAGTGTCTATACTATCCAGATTATGATAGGAGCTCAAGTAGTTGATGTCGTGTGTGACGAAAAGGACAAGCGAATCAGCGAAGGGTAGCATAGAGCGCGCCAGAAGACGTGTGTTATGATTGAACCCCCTATAGGTCGCAGGACTACGCCTCCGGGGGTATTAAATATTATCTCCAAGTCCACTGTAGTAAAATACTCTTGCGAAACACACAATTGCTCATTCCTGTAAATTAGTAGGAACTTGACTACTACGACGCGTTCCTGTTGGCCGTTATTGACAATCTCTCTTTCTTCCCCAACCACGCGATGGTGTACTATTACTACCTCCACCATCTTAGTTCTGTAAAAATGTACACTTGATTTTTGCCAGCGCTATATCTCCTACTTCCGTGGCTTTCTTCCATTAAATTGTTTATGCTGCAATCGTTGCAAGTAGCATGATATTGATGACTTGTCGTAGAGTAGAAGAAACCTAGCTGATTGTACCCGACTGAAGTACGGCATTGCGCACACTGCAACGTGGGCTAAGGTGAGTATTTATTGCTTTAATTCGAGGCGACACTCTACAAAATCTTTGTCACACAAAGATACCGCTCGAACAGGATCGTATGTCTTCTCCAGACTACCTGGATACCTCCAAAAAATCCCAACGAACCATATTCCAGCTCACCCAGAACACCTTCAGAACATACTCTCGTCAGCAAAATCTCACGCGATTACTCCTCACCAAATCTCCCCATTCCAGCCACAAAGCCACCCAAGCCACCCGTCCGCCCGTGCACAACATCCGCCGAATCCGGCGCACACACACACGCACAATCTCAGGGCAATTACGCCCGAACTTGTCATCATTCATTTCCCCACATGCTCGCCATTCAACGGCCGACCGGTAGGTTTGTAAAATGAGGCCAGCATATCCGGGCCTATTTGCCACGATGTCAAGCGGGGATCTCCCACGTAGCGTTGTGTTCGCAGTTCGCTTCCAACGCCCACGCTAGATATGTGGGGCAAGGGGAATACTGCAGCACCTTGCTGCGGGCATAATGCATGCTATTGGGTTAACTGCCGTTGGATGTCAGTCATGTAGCGCCATCGCGAAATGGGAACCGTTGAGGTCGACGTTGAGGGGTTCGGTAGAGTAAGTTTCTTCAATACGGAAGAGGAGGGGCCACATACTTTATTGACAGGGACAAGAAAAGCGTCACATACTTGGGACTAAAAATTGGATATGTCTTCATTATTGATTTTAGGTAATACGCCTTGTTTTGTGGCTTGATGTTCTCTCTTTCCGCTCTTATCCGAATTTTCCATCTTTCCAGGTACGCCATCCGATTGACCAGCAAATAGCTGAGATAACTAAGACAAGATACACTACACATGATAACATGATGATTGTCCGCTCGAAACAGCCCCATATGCTGGAGCCCAGACGTAAAAAAAAAGTCGCGATGCGAGAACGCTCAACGCTCAATCGAACCCCCGTGAGGGCGAGAGCTAGTGACAGAATGGGAATACAGAACACAAAGGGAGATACCCAGCAGGTATGAACAGCTAAGGAAAATCGTATCGTACGAACGTGTAGAGACATTACTTCTTTGACATGATATGCGTGACATCAAGGGAATAGGCTCAACACTCCTCGGCATTATCTATCATCGGTCTGGAGAGTACTGTAGGGCAACTCGACGGGAGCCACTCATACTGCTTCGCGGAGAGGAGTTGAGCACAAAGTCGGGGATCGGGGGCGTCATCGCGCGGCTGGGAGGGGATGGACTCCTTGACTTGGACTGGATGCTTGCCGCACGTTCGCGAGTGAAGCTTCTGGTTTGGTGAAGAGAGGGAGGACCCGTGGCGGTTTGGCTGAGATTGCTGTTTGACCTCATCCGACTGAATGATCGCGGGGGGCATGCGATAGCCTGGTTTGCGTAGGGGCTAGCCATGATGCTCGTACCAGGCGTGGCCGTTGGGGGTGGCAGACCAGATGGGCTCTCAGACCTAAACAATGGATGAATGTGTGCCTCGCTGCATGCCGGACTTGGTGGGCGTGAGATGTCTGGCATCATTCTGGGAGGTGGGGCCAGGTCTTCATCGTCTTCTTCTGGAAGTTCCGAGAGGAATGGACCATCCAATGCGCGCGCAGGCGAATTTGGACGACTACCAGGGATGGGATCCAATGTCGTGCCTCTCGATGGTGCTGCTTGCTGCAAGACAACATCACGTACCGGAAGGCTAACGCTGCTTGTGTCCCAGCTGTCGAATCCATCTGAATGGGAGACGGTATCAATCGACTGTCGATTTGAATAGATGCTGGCGGGGGTGTCTCTAGCGAAGGACTTGTGGCTGATGAGAGTGGTGCGCGATGTGACCGGGCGGACTACATGACGAAGAGACTCTCGGAAAGATCTGAGCGACTGTGATGATCGAGTGGAGAAGGTAGGCGAAGGCAAGGCTCCGAAAAGCTCAGATTTCTGGTGAGCGGCCAAAGGAGTGGAAGGCGGGGCGGCCTCTGCAAAGTGAAGATTGCTTGGGCGCGAAGTCCGCAGTTCACTCATGACTGAGTCACGAGGGCCTGATGTGATGACTGTTTGGACTTTTGGTGCTTTGCGGTTCCATAGCGACGAGGTGTACAGAATAATCTGACTGAGGCAAGAGATGACCCAGACTGCGATCTGAGCTGAGACATGACTGTCCCAGTTTGAGACGGGTGCAATAGGAGGGTTGGCTGTGACCGCTGCCCATCTTGACTTGATCATGACGATCAAAATGAGGGACAGCACCAGCGCGGCGCCGGATATGACAACGCTGATGGCTACAAGAGCCTTTCTTGCCCGACCCGATCGTTCTAGAGCTCCGCGGACGTTTCCTACATTGTGGAATATGTAGAAGCCAACACAGCAGAGTGAGACGACATCGAAAGTACCTGCTACTGCAGCAATGCTGACCAGGGAGGATCGAGCCGAAGAAAAGGATGCCGCTTCCAGAATAGCCAAGATTGAGTCTGCAGCTGTGCTTGACCATGCAACAACGCCGACAAGAGAAAGGTATAATTTGCGAGACTGCAACATGATGAATGAAAGGCGTAAGGTAATTGGCCAGCTAAAAACCCCAGCCGAAGTGCTGTTGGTGGAAAGGTAACAGTCAGCCCGGAGTACCTCGAGGTACGAGTAGAGACGGCAGCAGGTATAGTCGTATTATAGTACCGGGGGTTCAGGGGGGTGCTGCCGATTATTGGTTTTGGTTGAGAGACGCCGAGAAGGACGCTGCAGAGAAGTGGGCGAACTATGGGATCAAATGCAAGATGGAGCCCCAGTATTGTTGCTGTGGAGAGGCGCGAAAGCGAACAGGCGCGAGACGAACGCGTTGCAGGAAATAATGCGGCTGTATAGCTGCAGCTACTATAGTCGAGCAGGCCGTTACGGGGCGTGGCTGATGCGGGACTAGTCCGGTTATAGTATGTACGGTATGGATGGCCGATGTTGAGTGGAACGACTAGGGACTCCGACGGGTTTGGGGAAGCGAGTGTTATGCGGCGATGAGTGACG
>JAESFQ010000246.1_pt1 | contig 19385 bp, 20 predicted proteins | sample 9269431 | NCBI WGS metagenome assembly JAESFQ01 (sample SAMN14502588, study PRJNA617103) | algae metagenome | isolation source: Plectolyngbya sp. WJT66-NPBG17 and co-occurring heterotrophs from well... | place: USA: Mojave Desert, Joshua Tree National Park, California | collected 2006-08-06
GTCCAGATGTCGCTAGTAGTCAAACTCATCGTGAGTCGAAAGGCAGAAGCTTTTATTCAAGGTTTGGGAGGTTCCGAAGGCAGGGCAATCAGCGCTTCGAGCATTGCAGAAGATTTCGAGGATGAACCTTGGCCTAGGATGAGAGGCTTATACAAAGATTGTATCCGACTTTCAATTCATTCGAGACGTATTGAAGACAGTTCTTCTGTGGGAAACCGAGTTGACAAGGTCGCAATGGCGAGTCGTCGAGTCTGTGGCCTCAAACCGTTCTCACGGCAGGGAGCGAAAGATAATACTGCAGCTCCATCGCTTGAACATCATGTGACGTGTCTTCCGCATGAAGCATGCTCATTCATTCGTTTTCCTCAGCCCCTGAACAAAGATACCACGAACGTCTCGATAACACCCTTACCCCAACATCCTTGCCAAGCCGCCCAAGCTGACATTCAAAGTGAAGCTCAGTTTCACACCCTTAGCTTGTGCTGTAAACTCCTGGTTATGTTCACTCCATTCTCTCCGGATCTGCGCACGTTGTTGGAGAGCACTGGGTTGCCTTTGCATGCTCTCCTCTTTATCGCTCTGTCTTCGTAAGAGGGTTCTTCTTTGCGCATTTTTTGTGTCTTGTGAGACTGGCCCTATCATGGCCCGGATGCCCACAATCTGATGCGGTGGTATGTTTTCGAAAAGCAGTTTGCCGCTCTGGCTCTGCATGATGAAGCTCTGATACCGGTAGGAATGCAATACTAAGCAGTTGACATCCGATATGGCAGTCTGCTCAAGGAGCGTAATGGCGGATTTGTAGTGTCTTAGATCCCAAACAGCGGCGTTTTTCTCGGTTATGATTAGAAAGTTATCTCCGGCACCAAGTGCTACAAGGCGTGGTCGATCAATCCAACTCCCGTCCTGAATGTTGTTCTGTAAGGCAACGAGTAAAGGGCCTGGAAGATTCTTCCAGAGATACGAAGCATTGTCGTGAACAAAGAAAGACGAATTGTATGGCCCCAACGTACAGCGTATGTTGGAGATATTGCGGTTTCGAGCGTACAGAAACTCGACTAACTCGGGCGGAAGCCCAGAGCTTTCGATACAATCTCTTCCATCGGTATCACGCCAGGTGAGGAGGAAGGTGTCCTCAAAGCCTAGGGTCACATGATGAATCTTCTTCCATTGTGAAGAGCTGAGAAGCAGGGCCAACTTCCTTGGAAGACGCACACTACATCATTATCAGTCCCCGATTTCCTTGAGTGTTTCGTGTATCAGAGCATACTGTTCTCGTCTCGACGGACACTGGAAGAAGTGGCTGCCGCGCTGGCCAAACGTAAACGTGGAATCGCACATGTGCCGCCGAAAAGTTCGGGCTCGCTAAGACAGAAAACGATTGGCCTAGATCAATAGAAGCGGTGTGCGACTCAGAAGCTAGTGGGTCGCTATAAAGCAGCGATGTTGTGAAGAAGTAGACAATCGCGCGACTGATTGTGTTGACATTCGCCTTGCCAAGCTGGATCGCTTCCAGGGTCCAAACAGGATAGCAACGGTCTGAAACCGTTGGCCGGGGACACGCGCGAGTTTGTGAAGACGTCAGGGCGACGGAAAATCATCCCCAGCTGTGGTTTGCGCGCTTGTGTGTCCACTGCATGTCAAATCAGACTTTTGAGCGCATCGCTAACAGCCGTAGAGGTTTCTCCAGCTTATGGGTATATGACGTCATAGCTTGCTTCCACCCAATCGCGCGCAGCCGGGCATGAGTGCTACCGCGAGCAATACCTCGTTCTTCTCGTTCGGACTCGACGACGGCTTCATATCCAAAAGCTTTGCGGGACTAAATCAGTATGCTAGCAACAAAGTTCCCTATACGCGGTGACTGACTATCCTCAGCCGCAACCTCCCTGCCAGCCTCCAAGACCTCATTCTTGGCAGGTCAGTGTCAGAAGTTCACTGGGCAGCTCTAGGACCAGCGCCCAACTCCTGGATCCTCAGTTCCAAAGACTCGTCAGGCAAGGAAAGTCTACGCTGGGGCTCTGCTATACCCACACGACTCCAGACTATCTTGAGCAAAACATGGCATTCTCCACACTTGCGTGCCTTCCTGGGGCCGGAAGATTCCTTCATCATCTGGCATCCTGAGCTCATACGTTGGGCAAATCTGCCACCGAGCCTGGAGGATGCGTTGCAGTCCTGGCTGACACCTTCTGGATGGCGAGTCGGACCACCCCGCATTGTGACCTGGGGTCCAGAAGGCGCGTTCTTCGCCATGAGTGAGTACGGTGATGTTGTGTACCGCTTGGGCGACGGAAATGCTTGGGAAATCTACAAAGAGACGGTAGAAGAATGGAAAACGGAGAAGGGGTTCCTTTGGAGCGATCTCGCCTTCATTACTGTGGATTCTACAAGCTCTGATCAATTCATCGCAATTCGAAATGACGGGACATGGGCTGGCTCCATTGACGATATCAACGAAGAGGCGTTGGAGACCTTCGCGCTCAACTTCTTCGCCCGGGCAAAGAAGAAGTCGAAGCCCAGCACATCCCAATCGGGTGAGCAGATGCCAAATGGTACAACAAAACCTACGGAAGCGAAGCCAGATGCGGCGACGCAAGTGCTTTATGAAAGATGGTCTACAGAGACGGCAGTCATGTTCGCGGCCGCCTCGGCAGCAACGGGAGGCTCGAAACCTAAAGCACCACGGAAACTCCAAGTCCGCTCCACGTCGAGTAGTTCGGACGCCTCCCGACCACCGTTACAACGCATGCCATCCGCATCGCCCAAGCTGCTCTCCATGTTCCCATACCTACCCAGTACTATTACGACTTGCAATTTAACAGCATGTACGATACTCAAATCTGCACCAGACAGTATACACGCTTGCCAGCATGACGTGGAAAAGCTACTTAGAGCAAGCGGTCTGTACAGCTACGAATGGTTGCGTCAAGAGCGTTTGCGATGGCATCCCGACCGATTTGGACGACTATGCGAGGAAGAGTGGAGGGAGACGGGGAAGAAGCTTGCAGGCGAGATGTTCAAACTGATGAGTGTGTTGATAGAAGATCTCAAATCGCAGAAAAGTGAAGGCAGTGGTAGTAGAGATGCTTAAGATACAAAGTCTAGGACAAGTCGCCTGGGTATCCTCAAGCCTGCCTAGCAATCAACCTGAAACTTCCATCGTCTTTGCACAAACTCACACTACTGCTTGCAGCCACGTCCTCGAATCGACGTCTCCCCACTGGCCTAGCTTCTTCCGTGACGACATCATCCATCTCGCAGAACAGCATTGCTAGTATCGAACTCTTCCACAGCCTCTCACTTTCCACGCCCCTACTCTCAAGATGAACTAGCAAGAGGAACACAGCCGAAAGTGCAATCATCGTAGCCGGAAAGGCGACCCACGTCCAATTGATCTTGATACAAGTCGTCGTGTACCACATTGTGCCTTCAGCTGGCTTGTTGTAACCCTCCGTGCCGTGGGTGCGGAGGACGGTGTTTATCGCGGCAGTCAGATTCGTCATGAGACTGTCAACGTGTTCCAGAGGCGCAGTAGTCATCTGTCCGTTGTTCCACAAGACACGCATAGCGGCGGTACCATGACGATCCTGGTGCATGTCTAAGACAAATTGCTCGCCATAGATAGCGTCAAGGTGGGACCAAACAGCCGACGTGGATCGGACGAATAAAGACCAAACACAGTCTTCAGGATACCACACGGGCTCTGCACCCGGGCCCTCCATATCCATATAAGTTATGTTGACGGGTGCGGCATCAACGTTGCTTCTGGCGACGGCTATGTATCCAGGGGCTTCTGAAGTTCGCTCGTCACATGTAGTTTCTACGCCGTTGCGAAGGGTTTGCTTTGTAGCTAGGCGGAAGGAAGTGACGCCGCCAAAGGCTACGTCTTGGCCGATACGGATGCTTTTGATGAGCTCTTCTTTGAGGACACCGTCGTGATATGTTGCGCTGAAGGTCTTGACTGCAGGATACAAGCCGCAAGTGATAGCTTGGTACTCAGTTGAGTCACGCTGTGTGTATATCATGCCTATCGTCGATATGGTGCCGTTATAATTCATTGGTGATACATTAGTCACGAGCTTGCCCGGCCAGCCGCCGAGTGCGAACTTGACTGGGGCAAAAGCAAGGTCATTGTCGGAAATCCTTAGAGAAAGTCCAATGTTCCTTGCCTTTGTGCCGTTCTTCATAGTGAGATCAAAGTCGGGTCCGAGCGGAACGGTCGTGTTTGTGCTATTCAGTTGAAAACTCGTCGTTGACTCAGAACAAGCCTCGCGACCACCGCACGCTTCTTTTAAATAGGCTTCTGGTAGGTAATCGTAATTTTCGTAGTTGAGTGGTACTTCTACCACTTGTGAAGTGGCATCTTGGCACCAGTAGTCGACAGCTAAAGTCGAAAAGGCCGATCCACCAGTAGCCGGGAAAGTGCAATTACCGGTTTTACATCCATAAGAAAGAAGGGCAGTCGTATCCTGGAGGGGTTGAAGTATTCCGACATCCATAGCTACAGTCAAAGGCAGGTACTCGTCGAACACATTTGAAACTCTCCTTTCTCCACTTTTGTTGAAAGCGTTGGTTCTGAGTATTCCGACTGGGGCGCTGTTATCGGGACGGAGACAATCATTGAAAACGATGAGTTGCTGTGCGGCAAATCCGGTGAAGGCCGACATAACAGTGATAAACGCGCCCATCGCAGCGATGAAGCTGGTACACGTAAGCTAGCGTCTAGACCAAACTCATGTGCACGTACTATGGTTTCTTGATGCGAAGACCCAAGATGAACAAGACGGAGCCCCATGCACCACGACTTGCAGAATCGAATTTTGCCATGTCTTCGAGCTTGCGTGCTTTGCGGAACCATTGCCATTTTGACTGGCTAATACCTGTTTTTGTCAGAAACTGTGCCAAAATACAATATAAATAGTTTTGGGCGCCAGACGTACCCTCCGCAAGTACCATGCTCACCCCAGCCCTGATCATCATTGAAAAGAGAGAGACGATGGAATTGATGCTGACGATCTGAGGCCAATCCGGCAGAGGGCGATTTTGGTGCGCCATCAACGTGACAACTAATCCAACCAGTGACAGTAACGCAAAAATGCAACTGCATGTTTCCGCTGTCCAACCCTTCCTCCATAATCGCAGTGAAGCGTTAGTGAACGCTGTCCAACCTCGAGCAAGGGCGCGTGGGATCACAGCCAGAGCACCAACAAATCCTGCAAAAACTCCACTGTTGCTCTTTGAAGATGTCTTCTCCGACTGACTCTGATCGGAATCCTCGTCCGCGGTGGTCGTCGGTCCTTTGCGTTGCTGGAGCAGCGGACTTGATGGTAGTGGCCCTGTGCGATCCATGGTTGAAAGGAACCTTGGAAGGCGACAACATGCACTGCCTACGTTTGGAATGCTCTCACGTTATAAAGAATGTCGGCATGGATGAAGTGTGAGACGGCTTGGCAGGGCGTAAATGCGGCGTCCTGCTTTAACGGCTCTACAGTGCGTACTAGTGAGGTGTAGAGTGCCCACAACGGCAAGGGTCAATCCGCCCGGGAATCTAAGGATGCATTCCCAGGTAACATTGTTGTGCTGAACAGCTACCGAAGCTTCTCATTCTGTTGTCGGTGGACCCAGATGCTGTCACAAACAGTGCAACCCGTAAATCTATCCCCTCACACCTCTGGAGAACTTTCCATCATGTTCGTGCGATGGAAATACTTGTGGATTCATGGCCCCCACACGAAACTAAACCGAAGCGCCTCGCCCAAACTCAAGTTCTTTGTCCCGTCTATCGTTGGGTATGCGGACTAGCGTGACGGCAGTTTGTGACCAAGTTGCAGGAAGCACTGCAGGGTGCGGGGCGGCTGATATGCGAGGCCGGCCAGGCACGCAGATCCTGGGCGCTACCTTGAATACCGAGCACGTGCCTGGGTATCTTCGCCCCTAGCCTCCACAAGATTCAGGCACTGTTCCAACACCGACTGCGGCTAGTCGCATATCCCAGCTGCGCACCCAAGTCGAATATAAGATCTATAATTTCTACATGAAGCGAAGGCAAAGATTATTGTTCTAAAAGTCGTCATTCTGCTGACTAGTGGATGTCGACGTCCACGACTGATTCCGAGCTGCCGCAGATACCAAACAATGGTGACCAGGGTATACGCCTATCCGTGAAAACGCCGAGTAATTCAAGAGGCCGTTATTATAAACAGTACATTTGGCGACGAAGCGCCGAACCGGATGCTGAAGTCGAATGGCAGTATAAGTCTATGAGTACCAGCTCGGTTGCTGGTTGTACCCTTGGCTTTCACCAGCATGGTCGTCGTCGTACTCCTCCACTTCGAACTTGGAGCCTAAAGCCTCATTCGCTTCTCTCAGCATAGCAGTCATTTGCAAGCTCATCCTGCGCATACGCTCATCCTCCTCCATCTCCTCTCTTCGTACTTTGTTGATCAGACGTTGGCTTTCCTTCGGCAGAGGACTGGCGGCTTTGCCTGATTTTTCATCGAGCATGGCTGGTGAACCAAAGCTTTGCCGATTGTAGGGTTGTGATCGCTCGTATGAGCCAGGAGTAGCTTTCGGACTGCCGTACAAAGATCGCCTCTCCACTGTCGAACGTCGAGATACTGGAATCAGGGAGGGCCGCTTGTGAGATGGCGTTCCAGTGTTTGCACGAGACACAGGTCGTGGGATCAGTGAGGGCGATCGGTTCGGCAATCTTCGTTCGGATAGTCGCGGTGTTGAGGGCCTCGATTCCGTCTCTAGGTTTGTTCCAACTACCACCCAATTGTCTGCCGTACGCAGTCGCTTCGCCATCCTTGGTCGCTCGGCAGTGATTGATTCGATTGATTGAACTCCGTAGTTGTCCGTTGGGTACTCAGTAGGTGCTAGTCGCTGCACTGGACCTGCCTGATAGGGGTCGTCCTGGAGACCGAGTTTCGCCGCGACCTCCTCCTGCACGTCGATGTTGTATCTCGTTCCTCCCCCTGCCTGGAAGCCTCTGAAAGGTACAGTGCAGAAGTGGAAGAGCTTGCCAGCCACTCCTCCGACCAGACCCATGATAGACCAAGGTTTGCTCTCATTGGGTGTCGTGTGCATTTCACCAACTGCGACCTGTCTCGCCACGCCAACCTGCGGTGTAGGTGGTACCGACCAGCTGCCGCGCTGCTTCTGGAGGTTGAAGTAGTCATCATAGTCGCCGTCTCGTCTTGTGTAGGTGGTCGACCCGTCCATACCCCCAGCAAGTTGGTAGCGGTCGTTCGCAAGCGGAGGTGGACTTTTGGTGTTGCCAAAGCGGTCGCCGTTCAGGATATGTTCATCCCAAGGACTTGTCGCCGACTCGTGCGCCGTAGAGCCATACCGGGAACGCTTGCGAGTCGCGTGGACATCTGTAGCGATCACCTGGCGGCCGGATGTTTCAGTCGCATGCGAATGCCGTGGCGCCGAGCCGAAATAGCCTGTACGAGTTTTTGCGCGCGCATTCGAGGGCGAAGGAGTATATGGCCCAGACATGTCGTCGAAGTAGCGCGAGGTTGCCATGCAGGGAGGTGGATACGGAGGCAGCCTTTGGGTGGTAAGGTTGGTTCGGCACCGCTAGCGAGCGAATAGTATCAGGTTTACTGCACGAATTATTGCTACCCGTCGAAATCTTCCTTGGCCCGCTGCTTCAGATGGTAAAAAGTAACTAGAGGTACATGTCGGGTGCGGCGTATCGTGTTCGGGGGGGGGAGTGGGGAACTGCGGAGGTGAGACCTATTGTTTGTGTTCAGCTGTCGCTGGGGAGGCGGACGGACCATCATCATCACCACAATAAGACACAATCGCAATATCTTCTCTTTGTATCCAAGTCGAAGGGATAACTTATGGGATTCAACAGAGCAGCGGACCTATCTATATCTATGATCACGACAACGCCCCCCATGAGGGTATACCATTGCCCGAACGCCGCCGACAAGAGAAATGACTCCGTACCAAACGCCAACGCAATCTAAGAATTTCCCCTACGCCCTCGCTATCCATCCACTATGCACAAAGTATTCATACAATTGCGATGACTTGTTCGTGTCGATCTTACAAATCTCTCTGGCCGTCTTCTTCTTAAGCGCGCCGCCATTATTAAGAGCTGCTCGAATGATAGTTTCCTTGAGCGCTAGATATGGCTTGGGCATGATACGTAGTGTGCTGCACATCTCCACCTCCTCCGCATTGAGCAGCTGGAGATCGGCCTTTGACTCTTTACCGAACTTTAGAGGCACGGTGTTGGGTAATGATTTAGGCACGAACTTTGTCTTGGAATGCTGTGGCGTCAAGACACCGTTTGCACCATTTACACCGTTCTGTGCGCGGCCCGGAGGCGGCGTTGTAAGGCCACTGTTCTGCTTGACGTGCAAAGGTAGCTCCTGGGCAAGTAATGCTGTGGCTGCGGAGGGCTGTTCAAAAGGTGGTTGGGGCTTTGTCATCCTACTGGAGGCCAGACGATCGAACTGCCCAATTGGAGGCGGTCTCGTTTGTCGTTGCTGCTTCTCCTGTTCATACTTCTCACCGGCTTTGAGGCTTGTAATCTGCATGTTCCTCCACTCCTGAAGCTGCGAGATAGCCTGCCGGAGGTTGTGTTCATATTCAAGGTCCTTGCAGAATTGCTCAAAATCGGCGTGCTGCATCATCCTGGCAAAGGGCTTGGCCTTGTTCATTAGGTCTTTTTCTTCTTTTGTTCGTTTCTTGTCAGCCAGCTGGTTCTTACGGTACTCTAGCAGCTGATGCTCGAAGATGATCTTCTTGCGCTCCACTCGAGCATCTAGGCGGTGGTTGTAGATTTCCATGATAGTCATCTTGAGATCCATCTCCGGCTCCAGCTCGCCCGTTCTCGGGTTCAGGCCATCACCCGGGTCGAACTGCATGTGCTGCACCGCCTCTTCTGCTTCGTTGAAGTACTCCGTCTCGAACTCCAAACGACCCGGCATGTATCCCTGGACCTCGTGACAAGCGGGAACACTCGCCGTGGGCTTCTGCTTGGGCGCATCGGGTTCGCGGCTTGCAGCTTCCTCCTTCTTCTTCTCTATCCTCCGCTTCTTCCTCGCCTGAAATTCGTGACGTGGTATCCGGGTGCTGAGCTCAGTGTCATCCTTGCTGCAGTGCTCGGGCAGAGGGAAGCTAGGGCTGTCTAGGTATGTGTTGATGTAGTGGTCGCGGACCTCGTCCTTCTCGCGGTAGCCTCCTATATGATCCGCGATGTCTGCCCATGACCCCAGACCGTATGTTTCGGCACCCTCCAGTAGAGCCAGCTCCTCGTCAGCGCCCCAGTCTTCCGTGTATATGGGGATCGAGTGCTGTTCTATGACTTTGAACTTGTGTTTCGCAGGCTGGTGGTCCCGGGAAGCCTTGCCGTCGGAGAAGCATGGCACGCAAAGGTCATATTCATTGCAGACGTCTTCGGCGCAGCGTATGCGGACGGTCGACGTGATATCGGACGAGCAAACATCGCAGACGTATTTGGTGCCGCCTTCAGTACCCCGCGTACCAGTCTTCTTCTTGATGACACCCATGATGCCCCGCTATGTGCGCGAGCGCAGGTGAAGGAGAGTCCGGGGGTGGGTTCAGGGAGCTGTGGCTGTGGCTGTGCACTGCAAGGGCGCGGGTCGGTGTCGGCGGGAGGGGGTGCTGACTAAGGAAATGTAATCTAAGGCCGCACGTCGCAATGAATGCTGGACTGCGACGGGCGCCTGGGTGCGAATAGCGCGTCGAGTGAAGGTCGTGTTGGGCTGCAAGGTCACGGTGTTGACATGCGCTCGCCGGAAGGTGTTCGCGGCGGCGGCAGCTGCAGCCGAGGCCGGGATGGGCAGGCTCGCTATCACAGAGGAGCGTGACGGCGCAGTGTTGGCCGGATTAAAATAGAAAAGCAGATTCTCCTCCCTTCTGCTGCGACACGCGAAACACTGCAACCAAAGGCGAAGGGGATTGGCGTGTCAGTGCGTGGTCACTCCGAAATGAAGGCTAGTTTCAGAGCCCCAATGGCCCAACTTCAAACAAGGACCCTATCCTGAGCATCGCAGCATTGACGAAGACCTGGGGCACTCGGACGTTGGAAACATTGCCACCAGCCGCTCCCTATACCTCCGTCCTGCCTGCTCTCCCTCTCCGTAGACCTCCCTCTGCATCCCCAGCACCATCTCCGCCCTTGGTGTGCCCCTCGTCGCCTTCCCGCTTGGCTCCACCCTCTCGCTATCCGCCCTGTTCTTCCTGCATCTACCCACCGCTGAGCTCCCGCAACCATGTCTTGGAAGCTCACCAAGAGTGCGTATGCCGCCCGTCCGTCTGCTGACTGTCCCCCTAACGAGTGCTGCAGAGCTGAAAGAGACGCATCTTGCTCCCCTCGCCAACACATTCAGTCGCTCGTCGTCGACGTCGACAATAGTCGGTGACCAGACGACGCCCAAAGCCTCGAGTTCCGCAGCCAGCGCCACCACCCTGGGAGACTCAAGGGACAATGGCATCGGTACTATGGACCTTCTGCTCGCACTCACCTCGTGCTGACCCAAGCCAACAGCAGCCTCAGAAGCCAACGCAGCCGCGCCTGCACCGCCCCTTCGACCCGGTATCCTCATAGTCACCCTCCATGAGGGCCAGAAGTTTTCGCTGCCAGCGGGCGCCGAGCAGCAGTTCAGCGGCGGCAGCCACCACCAGGGCTCCATGTCCCAGGGTGGCGGACTCTCCGTAGCAGGCTCAATGCGACCCGGCTCGTCCTCGCGCAACCCAGCCGCCGGCTCCTACACGAACCGACCCCAGTCTGCTGCTGGCAGCATCAATGCCGCGCCCACCATTCACGGTCGCTACTCCTCAAAACACCTGCCCTATGCTCTGGTGGATTTCGACAAGCAGCAGGTCTTCATCAACGCCGTCTCGGGTACGCCAGAGAATCCACTCTGGGCGGGCAGCAACACGCAGTACAAGTTCGATGTGTCCCGCGTGACCGACCTCACCGTGTCGCTATACATCCGAAACCCCTCGGCGTCGCCCAACGCGGGTCGCAACGAAGACATCTTCATTGGAACTCTCAAAGTCCACCCTCGATTCGAGGAGTCACGGCAGGACAGCAAAAATGGAGACGGCTCAGCTGGTCAGGCCGGCGCTGATTGGATACCAGTGCAGTTTGGCAGCGGCCAGATGAAGGTTGGTGTCAACTTCGTCGAGAACCGGCAAGATCGTCTTGCGATTGACGATTTCGAACTTCTCAAAGTGGTGGGCAAGGGCAGCTTCGGAAAGGTCATGCAGGTGCAGTACGTGCTCATGCGCTCTCTTGCATTTATATATACTCACACCGCACAGGAAGAAGGACACGCACCGCATCTACGCCCTCAAGACCATTCGCAAAGCACACATCATCTCCCGATCCGAAGTCGCACACACTCTCGCCGAGCGGTCTGTCTTGGCTCAAATCAATAACCCCTTCATCGTTCCATTGAAGTTCTCTTTCCAGTCGCCAGAGAAGCTGTACCTTGTGTTGGCCTTTGTCAACGGTGGTGAGCTCTTCCACCATCTGCAGAAGGAACAACGATTCGATATCAACCGAGCTCGCTTCTACGCTGCCGAACTACTATGCGCCCTGGAGTGTTTGCACGGCTTCAACGTCATCTACCGTGATTTGAAACCAGAGAACATTCTGCTCGACTACACTGGTCACATTGCTCTGTGCGATTTCGGTCTCTGCAAGCTCGACATGAAGGATGAGGATCGGACGAACAGTAAGTCGAGTCTGAATGTGGCTCGAACTGGATAACTGACACCTTCGTAGCATTCTGTGGAACCCCAGAATACCTCGCTCCAGAGCTTCTTACTGGCGCCGGCTACACCAAGTCTGTAGATTGGTGGACGCTCGGCGTTCTCCTATACGAGATGTTGACCGGGTTACCTCCCTTCTACGATGAGAACACCAACGACATGTACCGCAAGATTCTTACCGAGCCTCTACACTTCCCTGGCCCTGAGATTGTTCCACCGGCTGCGCGCGACCTCTTGACCCGCCTTCTAGACCGCAATGCGGAGAAGCGATTGGGTGCCAAAGGCGCAGCAGAAATCAAGGCACATTACTTCTTCCACAGCATCGACTGGCGAAAGCTGCTCGAGAGGAAGTACGAGCCTAGCTTCAAGCCTAATGTGGTATGTAAACATACTTTTGATCAAAAGACCAAATCTAACATGCGCTCAGGTCGACGCAAAAGACACTGCCAACTTCGACCGCGAATTCACCTCGGAGGCTCCGACAGACTCATATGTGGACGGCCCCATGCTTTCCCAGACTATGCAGCAGCAGTTTGCAGGATGGTCGTACAACCGTCCTGTCGCGGGTCTGGGCGATGCTGGTGGCTCGGTGAAGGATCCATCATTCGAGGGTGTAACAGAAAGATAGTGCACTCGTGGTCTCAATACTCTAGTTTCGGAGAATGGCCGTTGAGCAGGCGCGCGGCATGTCACGGCGATGGAGCCGATAGCAGGCACAACACCCGCCGGCCTTGGATCCACAGAGGGAAGACGTGTTGATTGGTGGGACCTCAGCGCTCTTTGATGCTTTTTGGGTTCTGGGGCAACGGCATGGCGCTTGAGGCAGCATTTGTGTGTGAGCAGCCTAAGTTCAGGCAAGCAAATCAAGACGATATCCCATTGAGTTAGCGATGCACATGTCTTAGTGAGCAGCTTTGTGGTGCTTTGGTAAGTCTGGTAGGCGGAACCAACGGGATGTCGTGACAGCAAGCGCGTGGTAAAAGTGGTGCCCCTCCTTCCCTCAACGGAGCTCTGACGCAAGCGGGGCCAGGTCGAGCCCGCGACATTTCTCCCGTGACATCTGCCAAAACAACAACCCTCACCTTACTCACCCCTTCTCCGTCATCCCCCACTTGTAATTGACCCTGCTTCTCTCCATTTGCACAAGTTTCAAAACTTGACACCTACCCAACTAATTCCTTGTACCACACAATGCCCGGCTTCGCACAGGCCTCAGACCTCAACGCCTGGTCGGCGCTCCAAGACCACCATCAGAAGCTTGGCAAGGACATTGTCCTGAAGGAGTATTTCAAGAAAGACCCTCAGGTATGTCTGAATCAACTCACTCTGGTACATCAGCTGAGACGGCGTAGCGATTCGAGAAGTTCAGCCGTACCTTCAAGAACGATGCCGAGAACTCCGAGATCCTGTTCGACTTCTCCAAGAACTTTGTCACAGAGGAGACTCTGAAGCTTCTCATCGAGCTCGCAAAAGAGGCTGGCCTTGAGAAGCTCCGTGACGACATGTTCGCTGGTGAGAAGATCAACTTCACAGAGAACCGCGCCGTGTACCATGTCGCTCTCCGCAACACCTCCAACCAGGAGATGAAGGTCGATGGCCAGAGCGTCGTCGAGGGCGTCAACTCGGTTCTCGACCACATGAAGGAGTTCAGCGAGCAGGTCCGAAGTGGCGAGTGGAAGGGATACACTGGCAAGAAGATCGACACCATCATCAACATTGGTATTGGTGGTTCTGACCTGTATGCGAATCTACACCAATACTTGGATACTCCGCAAGTACATGCTAACTCCTACTAGCGGTCCCGTCATGGTCTCAGAAGCCCTCAAGGCTTACTCCCAGCGGGACCTCAAGATCCACTTCGTTTCCAACATCGACGGTACCCACATCGCAGAGGCCCTCAGGGACTCCAACCCAGAGACCTCTCTCTTCCTCATCGCCTCCAAGACCTTCACCACCGCCGAAACTGTCACAAATGCCAACACCGCAAAGTCATGGTTCTTGAAGAGCGCAAAGCAGGAGGACATCGCCAAGCACTTCGTTGCCCTCTCCACCAATGAGGAGGAGGTCACCAAGTTCGGTATCGACAAGAAGAACATGTTCGGTTTCTCCGACTGGGTTGGTGGACGTTATAGTGTCTGGAGTGCCATTGGTCTGAGCGTAGCTCTCTACATTGGCTTTGACAACTTCCACCAGCTCCTTGCCGGTGCTCATGCCATGGACAAGCACTTCAAGGAGACCCCCCTCGAGCAGAACATTCCCGTTATTGGTGGTCTACTGAGTGTATGGTACTCCGACTTCTTCGGTGCCCAGACTCACCTTGTCTCTCCGTAAGTTTCTCACTTTCGCAGCTACGCCTAGTTTAACATAGTCCAGCTTCGACCAGTACATGCACAGGTTCCCTGCTTACCTCCAGCAATTGTCTATGGAGTCGAACGGAAAAGCCATCACCCGCAGCGGCGACTACGTAAAGTACACTACCGGTCCCATCCTGTTCGGTGAGCCGGCTACCAACGCCCAGCACTCCTTCTACCAGCTTCTCCACCAGGGCACCAAGCTCATCCCTACCGACTTCATCCTGGCCGCCCAGAGCCACAACCCTGTTGAGAACAACAAGCACCAGAAGATGCTTGCATCCAACTTCTTCGCTCAAGCTGAGGCTCTCATGGTTGGCAAGACCCCTGACGAGGTCAAGGCTGAAGGTGCGCCCGAGAACCTTGTCGCTCACAAGACCTTCCTGGGTAACCGACCCACTACCTCTATTCTGGCCGACAAGATCACACCTGCCACGCTCGGCGCTTTGATTGTTTACTACGAGCACCTCACCTTTACCGAGGGCGCCATCTGGAACATCAATAGCTTTGACCAGTGGGGTGTCGAGCTCGGCAAGTCGCTGGCCAAGAAGATCCAGTCTGAACTTGACGACGACAAGGAGTCTACTGCGCACGATGCTAGCACCAGCGGTCTTATCAACGCTTTCAAGAAGAAGGCGGCTTTGTAAATGGCTGGTGATTCGTTACGAGAGGCTGTAATGGCTGAATGACTTGATGACTGGAGGCTAGATTAGGTAACAAGGATCTGAAGTATCCGTAAATCGAACGGAGATTATGAAGTACCAATGAACACATTGAAGTATTATTGTCGCGCCCCTATGTACGCATACGCAAGCAGGTTGTCAACTTCAATCGACTCTCTTACCTCCGCCACCGTACCCATACCCTCCTAGTCCGTAACTACTGCCCATGCCACCTCCTCGCCCGTTCGCCACAGGCAAACCGTAGCCACTGCCTCCATTTCCAAATCCTCGTCCACCTCCACCATTCATCCTCTCCGTAGCATACCTCTTCAGTCGTCTCGGCAATTCAACGCCACGGAAGTAAACGACGCACACGGCTGCACTCGCCACAGCGCTCAAGAAACAGTACACCAAGGTACTGGTATATATATGTCCTCCATAACCACTCCAACCTGGAGGCAGCGTCGTACTGGGATACCACCGCACACTAAAGGCCAAGCTCAAGGGATCTCCAATCGTAATCTTGGTGTTCCGCGTATGACTCGACACGGAATACGCAGTCGCCGCGTCCACCGTCCCAGCCGCCACACTCTTCGGGCTGGCATGAACCAGCAAGTTCAAGTAATTCCCCACATGCAAATGACTCAATTGCAGTGTTCCCGCCAGCGCGATAATCAGTGGTGTGTACATGGTACTTTGGGTTCCTAGCGCGCCTTCCTGTGTGCTCTCGTCGCTCACGCGGTATTCCGTTTCGAGGACACTAGGAGGGAGGGGTTTGGACGGGATGCGGCAGGATAGAGGGGCGTCGTTGTGGATGTAGAATTCGAGAAGGTGGAAGAACTCGTCAGTTACAAAGTCTATGGTGCAGTTTACGTCTTTTTCGACGCCGAAGTTTAAGTGGAGGGGTTGGCCTGTTTCGTTGCAGGTCGGGAAGGGTATGTATTGGAGGTGACCGGCTGCGTCTGTGATCTGGGGACGAATGTGTCAGTTGCTTTTCTTTGTGGTTGTTCGATGCGGATTTCTGGAGGGACGGGGGGAGGGTGCTGGACGTACATGTTCACCCGTTTCTCTGGCATTGGGGTTAGCAATTGCGCTCGCAGCTTCTCCCGTATAATATTGACACTTACATAGTCCTATTCAAACAGCTCACTGGAATCATCTCCCCCGGATTATATCCGCGTGCTTCCTCTGCGCTCTTCATGGGTTCCTGGCCGCTCAGTGCTGTTGCAAGGGAGGTCCAGAACGAAAACAACGCGACAGCAGGAAGCCATGAAGGTGACTGTCGTTTCGAATTCATGACGACGGTGATACGAAAAGAACTCAATGAATCACTCGGCGCATGTGTAGTGGGTGCTGCGCGTAGGGCAGCTGCGATGGTCGAGGTGCATGTGTCAACTTGGACATTGTTGCGTACGAATCGAGTCCCATGGCCTGTGCCCGCCCGCGGCGAGACACTCCCGGTGCAACTCCGCAGTCTAAGTTTTACCCTTAAAACGTAGCTGTCAATGACAAGAAGAGACGAACACGTGCGTTGCGTAAGGCGGAGCATGTTCTTGTATTACAGAAGGGCCGATACAGGTCAGAAAGCATACAATGTTGCTCGCTCTGCAGATGCTGTTATAGTACAGTATATACACGTTCAATTCATACATGCTTGGTCTTGGAAGCTATGCAACCCACTAAATGGGCGTCATCCGCATCTAGATTTACCATCCCTTCCTCGTTAATTCCGTCACCCGGTAAGTAATGTCCCGGAAGCCCTTTTGAAACCTCGCCCTCCACCTCTCCGACGCCAACCGCTTCCTCTTCAGCCCACCTCTTTCGTGGAATCTTTGTTTATTAAAGTCGCTCTTGACCTTGTTCCTTGCCATCAAACTTCCCAGCATGCCGATGCCCCTCACTATATCCCGTCCACGGCTGGCATCTAGCTCCACGGTGCGTCCATATGTCGGGTTCAAGCGCGGATACTGAGCGAATGTCTCTTCTTGCTGTACAGCGAGTGAAGGCCCATGCAAAGGTTTGTTGGCAAGAGAGGGGTTTATATCAGCATCGGTCATTGCCATGGCGTCGAAATTTAGGCCTGGCTTCTTGAAAGGTCGTTTGCTACCGGAGCCCGCGAACTCGGCGCCAAAGGGACGACCGGGCTGTGGGGCTGGCGCTGCGTTCCGTGGCATATATGACGCCTTGCTAGTAGACATACTGCCGAAGAGGGAGTCGAGTGCCTGTGTCGTCTCGGTTGCGGTGGGCTGCGGCCGAGGTGGTGGTGCTGCGGCATCTCGCTCAGGAATGTAGCGGGCTTGTGGCCGTTGGGCCTCTTGCTCGGGCAGATATTTCTCGTCGTCGTCTTTCCTTTGTGGTTGCGCAAGCCGTCTTGGTGTGTCGGAAATGGCTCGTTGACATGTCCAGGATGGCGTTGTCCGTCTTGACGTTTGCGGTATCCGTGTGAAGGTGGACGGACGGAGCAGTAGCTCGCCCAACGATCGCGAGGCCATTGTAAACCCTTCCTGTTACGCCCCTAGCATTGGCGGGGGTGATTAGACGTGTTGTGGGCGGGCAATGGCGGGATGGCTGCAGTGAATGAGGGAAGTCATGCATGTCGCGCTTCCCAAATTTGTCGGCGTTGTAGTGGTCCGAGCGTTTCTCAAGCTCCAAATCTCAACTGCGACTTCTGTCTCTCACTACAACACGCGACAGGCACCTCTCGACAATCGCTCGAAGCAGCCTCCCCGAACATCCCCACCGAGTCTCGCGACCGTACATCTACTCAACATGTACGGCTATCCTGGTATGTCAAGCGATTCTTTGCGACGCGAACTCTGCTAACATGTGCAGGTGCTCCGGGCTACAACCGCCCTCCAGGCTTTGCAGGCACTCCACCCGGCATGGCAGGCATGGCGCCGCCTGGCATGGGTAATTAATCGCAGCAACCAACAATAGCGAAGCTAACATCGCGCAGGCCCTCCTGGCGCTGCAGCTCCTCCCGGTGTAGCAGTGCCCCCGGGTGTCGCAAATGCCCAGGGCCCGCCAGCAATGAACGCACCACGCGCTCTGCCGTCCGGATGGCAGGCGCCCACGAACATGCCCACTTTCAACTTCAATGCGCCCGTCATCCGTCTGGGAACACAAGGAGGACGGGCTGGCGCCGTTGACAGCCCCGTCGGCGGCCGAAGGGACAACGCAGCACCACCCGGTCGCCGTGGGCTTGGTATGGACAGAGATGGCGATCGCAGAGATGCAGTCCAGCCCGTTAATCCCCCGTCCCGCGAAGACATCGCACGAACCATCTTTGTCGGCAATATCCCCGATGGCGTTGGAGGCGACGAGGGCATGGAACGCATTCTGGAGACGGCAGGAAAGCTCGTTCGCTGGACGAGAGCTACTGATGCCAACAACAAACCTCAGACGTTTGGGTTCGCTGAGTTTGGAGACGCCCAGAGTTTGGAGACAGCCGCAGAGATATTCAAGGATGTGCGTGTGCCTACAAAGCGCCAGAAAGCCGGCAAGCCCAAAACCGAGGACGGGGAAGAAGAGCATGTGGAGACGACCAAGTTGCACGTCATGGTTGACGATGCCTCGATCAAGTACGCGGAGGAATGGAGCAAGACCCGAAATGAAGACGAAGCTACGGTTCAGTTCAGGCTCGACAGCGCAAAGGAAGCTCTTTCCTCTGTCCTCGCGAGCTTCTTCAATCCACCGAACGCGCCTAATGTCGACTACGCAGGGGACACAATGATGCAAGATGCGCAGGCTCAAGATGGTGAAGACGTGGAAGTTGCATTCGTCAACCTTGCCAATGGTGAGGATGAGCTTGCAGATATCCCAGCGGAAATGCGCGACATCGTCGCCGCAGAGATCGCTGCTTTCCGTGACCGTTCCAACCAACGCGATCGCGAACGACTCCTGAAGGAAGAGGAGCTCGAAGCCGAGGAGCGCAGGCGCAGTGGTAGGCGCGCATCGCCACCACCCTCTGCCCCTACTGGACCCGGAGGTGCCAATGGTGTCCCGTTAGGTCCCAGGGCAGAGCGGGGTCTTCAAGGTGCCCCCAGTGGCCCCAAGGGCTCACAGTTTCCTCGAGACTATCAAGGTGGTGTCAACTTTGTCAATGGTGGTGCCGTAAACAACGGCGTCTACATCAACCGGGAGGATGACGATGACTCTGCCAGTGACTCGGAATTGGAGCGCCGTCGCAAGAAGAAGCGAGCAGAAGAGGCCGATGAGGCATATAAGAAGCAACTTTCCCGCTGGCTCCAAACCGAGCGTCGTACCTTTGCTTCCGTCGAACGTACGAACGACTACTTTGCGAACATGGACGCGGAACGCGAGAGGGCTCGTGCGACACAAGCGAAGTATCTTCGAGAATTCGACGATGACCAGGAGGCAGCTACAAGGCGCGATCTCTACTACCGCGATCACAGTGATTGGATCCGCGAGCGCGAGTCAGTTCGTACCCAAGAGGCCAAGGAAGACACACTCGATCGAGAACAAGAGCGACGCGAGCTGGCGTCGCAGAGGAAGCAGAAGGACCATGCCCGCGGGCAGGCCGATGCCTTCTTGGAAGAGCATGGTGAGGAGCTTATGCGCAGAGAAGAACAGCGCGAACCAGCAC
>JAESFQ010000247.1_pt1 | contig 19385 bp, 20 predicted proteins | sample 9269431 | NCBI WGS metagenome assembly JAESFQ01 (sample SAMN14502588, study PRJNA617103) | algae metagenome | isolation source: Plectolyngbya sp. WJT66-NPBG17 and co-occurring heterotrophs from well... | place: USA: Mojave Desert, Joshua Tree National Park, California | collected 2006-08-06
AACCAATGAGCTAGGGCTCCAATCACGACCGCACCGAAGATGGGTCCCGCATAGTTCATGTTATCTCTTGTGACTGGCAAGATCTGAGGAAATGGCATCCAAAGTACGACGAAGACCAGGTAGCATAGCGCAAATATGTTGACAAGCAGACCGACGGAACCGAGCTTGAATGGTCCATATGGCGGAGGTGGTCCCCGGATCTTGCGCAAGAGCATGAACAGGATAGGGAAGAAATACGATACGTGCAGCGCGAGAGCTTGGAGGGAGATAAGCGCGTTGAAAGCAGTCGTGCTGGCTATATAGACGAGCGATAGGCATGTTACAACACTTCCGACCAAGAGGAGGGCATTTACAGGGAGTTTGAGTGTGGGGTGCACCTAAGATTGTCAGTCAATGCCAGAAATATGGTTGAGGAAGCCACCTACGTAGGAGAAGAAGTTCGAGAAAGGTAAGCCGTTGTCCCGGGCAAACACCCATACCAGTCGCGAGACCGAAGCAAGGGCGTTGAAGAGTGCGATGAAGAGAACCACGGCTATGAGCGCAGTGAGAACATTGGCTGCCGCGGACGAACCGGTAATATCGTAGATGACCCATAGAAGCGGAAGCGGCGTAGCGATGACATCGTCGATCGGGCCCATGTAGAAGAGCAGAATGGTAGCAAAGACTATTAGCATTGCCGAGTTCGCGACACAGGTGATTATGATACTTCGTGGCACGCGCGTACGCACTTTCTGGACTTCATCGCCTATGTGCCTAGTCAGTAGAAGAACGTTATGTTCAGGAGATATAGATATGCGTACACATGTGTAGAACACTATCCGCGCCAGTGACAGAGAAAGTCATACTCAGGAGTCCGAGACCCCAAGAAACGCCCTTATTGTTCCAACCCGACTCTTCCCATACTAATGTTTTGAACACGAAGTCAGGGTCGCTGCGCGGCCCAAACACGATGAAGACAACAACTACCACAATGAAAAGGCAGATGTGGAGTATGCCACCAGTAATTTCGAAAGCGTCGAGGAATTTGCGAAACCAAAGATTGAACATGAGAGGGATTATCATGACCGCAATCATCATGAGACTGGTGTGCCATCGCTCAGGAACGTAGTTTTCGTTGTTGAAGATCGCTAGCGATGTGATCATATTGGCGAGGATGGAAGGTGGCCCGCTGCAAGCAAAGCACCAGGCACCGACCGTAATCCATCCTGTCTGCAATGTGAGTTACAATTGGTAACAACTAGTACTAAAACGCACCTTGCAGCAGGCCCCAAAAGCGAGGAGCAGCAGGAGCAAGATTGGCTGACCAGCGATACTGAGCCCCAACGGTCGGATCTCTATTGACCTGTTAACAAAGACCTAGGACGGATGGTTGATACAAACATCGAAGCTAGCTCAGCCAGGGAAAATCCAACGGCACAGGCACCAATTCCAGCCAAGATAGAGCCATAAAAGATGGAGGCGGGACCACCGTTGATCAAAGCAAACTGGAACGTCACTGCAAATGACTCCCAAGAACCGAGAATGACGACGGCGAAGTTGATCACAGCTGGAAGGTTGATATACCTCTGTTCTCGTCAATACTCTGCTTTGCTACATGGATTCACATGATGCTCACCTCAAGCTGAGAGGTCAATCGCTCTCCTCCCGAAAGCGCACCTAGTAGATTTACTACAGCCTTCTCGCCCTGACTGGATCCTTGCTCCAGAACATCGAGCTCAGCGTCTGACTTGAAGGTATTGGGTTCCATGTTGGCGCGAATAGTGCCAAAGCAGTAATCAACGTAAGACGTGCCGGACTGCGAATACCGAAACTACTAAAAAGCGGTGACTGCGACAGTACCCTGGAGAAGTATAACCAAGAAATTGCGACCTGCGTTATGTGGGAAGCTCCGGTGATTTGCAACCCTTTTGCCAAGTTTCCAGGCTAGATTAAACTCGAATCGCGCCCGCAGTCGTATGCAGGGCGTCTATCAAACTTCTCCATTCCTGTAAGTAAGCCCCGTCTCACAGCGATCAAGGTTCATTTCTCCGGCATATTCACTATACCCGAATGGTTAGATACGACGTGCAAATTATTGAACGGGGGTACAAGTGTGTAGTCTATCGCATGGAGTAAGTTTTAAATATTCACTGCAGCAAATAGGCTCGCCTTGTCCGGGGCCGCCCGCATGGCAGATAACGGCAGTTTATCTTGTTTGCGTAACGTGAGGTGGGGTTTGTACGCGAAACCACCGATTCGGGCTTTTTGTATCCAAGCGAACAAGGCAGGATTTAGCGGCGCGTTCCGCTTCATTCCCCCCTGTAAACCTGCCATTGGACAAGAGTTATATCCGGTCGATTGTAGCTTTCATTCTTCACCGATCAGGCCACCACAATTGGAACAAGGTGCATGCTGTACTTTACAGCGCAGCTCGTGCTGATTCTGATGGTGTCTTGTCGGCAAGCGATTTAGCGAGGTACGCCTTGAAGAAGGTGTACCGGTAGCGGATGGACATGATGAGTGCACTGCGGAGAGCGGACTAGCTGTTGTGCGCATGCACAGACAGTCAGCATGCGGCAGATTTGGAGATCGTGAAACACACGAATGACATTCCGTCGTCTTGCGGCCGGCTTTGGAGGCCTAAGTTTAGGCCAGTGCGAGGGGTAACTCCCCTGGTACTTGACGTTTTACGGTGACCGTGTCATCGGGAATAAGGAGAAGAGGAAGAAGCAAAGCAAGCAACCCGATTGGCAGACGCTGACGCTGGGGGTTATTCCCGACAAACACGCAAACGCGTCGAGTATGGTTGATATGAATGAGCAAGAGATGAACTATGAAATTGAACATGACGGACGAAATGATTACGCGACTAGACACAAGACCATGTTGTGTTGGTGCTGTTGTGTGAAAAGGACCGTGATCGTAGCGCGTATCGGATGGCTGCTTCTTCACTGCCCTAGCGGCGCCACGCTCCGCATCCCCACAGTGCAACGCCGAGACATGCACTCCCAGATTCTCTAACATGAAATCCCCAAAGTCAATTCCTCAAAAGATAGCCATGGCATTCGGCAAGCTCCCCACACCCCCAGGAACATTCACTGGTTTACTCACAACCAGAAACTCCCATCTCCCTCTCTCTTTGCACATCTTTGCCAGCGTCTCGAGATCCCAAAGCTCACCAATCGGCATCCCCCACATACTGAGCATACACGCATGCAAACTGGTCTCATAGTTTTCCGGTGGCCAAACCTCGAAGCCTACATTGTCACTCGCGGCAGCTGCGAAATAGTTGTCGTGTAGAAAGTCCTTCATAGACTCCGAAGCGTCGAGACCAGTGTAGAAATGCTCATCTAGTGGCATGGTGCTGCGTTCGGTTCTTTGAGTGGAGGAAAGAGAATTGTATGTAGACAGCCAACCTGTGCGTACTAGAAGTATATCGCCAGTTTGAAAAGACGTTCCTTGAGACTCGGCGCATGCCTGCAAGTCATCCGCTGTTATGGGGTGTTTGGTGAAAGGGTCGTATTCCTTGCCTGATTTCTGGACCCAGGAATACACGTCGAGGAGAACACCGCGACCGATGATGCCTTTCTTGGCCCAGGCATCGATTCCAAGTTTTCTTGAGCGTTCAGGTGCTTCTTCACCGTCTTCTCCGTCATCGTCTACGTTGGCCATGATATCGTCGGAGAGAACGCCGTTGTAATGACATTTGTACTTGGGATGCGCAAAGTGCCGGAAGCCATCCCATTGAGAACTACTCTGTGTGTTGAAGGATACTTCGTCATCGAAAGCGCCGGGACCTATGGTTTGAATGCGATGCTGCAAGCCTTTCCGCCCAAAGAACGCTGGACCGGGAACGTTCAAAGGTAGATCTAATGACACCGATTCTCCTGTCTTTACATTCTCTTGCGTGGCTTTTGCTATCCGCTGTTGAGTGAGGAGGTTCAGACGGCCGAGTTCGTCGCAGCCGCCCCAGAACCAGGCGTTATCCTTCGGTGTGCCTGCAATGTGTGGCAACGCTGAACGTTTGGGAAAGGTTGATGAATCGCCGTTCGGGCTTAACCGCATATTGAATGGTTCTGTGATATCTTAACAAGTTCTTGGAAAGATGGTAGTTAAGAGCCAGGAATTATCTGGTGATGAGATAGATTGGAGATGGCGGTCAGGGTAATACCAGTGACGTAGGCAATCGTATTGCATGCATACATGCTAGCGCTTCCCCGCGCCCCACTCTATGACTCCATTCAGTGCTTGATAAAAGCTTCAGGTCATGTTCTGGCTCTCGCGCTCGAGCCTGATGCATCTTCTCGCGAGGAAGCTAGTAGAGCATCTGTACATTCAGTGACGATGCTCAAGCGCAAAACCTTGTGCTGCGCAGGAGTGTTTGCGTTTCCCCTTCGATTAGATGACTCTACCTAGGTATGGTTTCTACTACATTGGTTCATCAGAAGCTTCGCCATCTCATACAACCTACTCTGCAGTATTATCAATTCATCAAGCAGTCACTCCTCGGTCGAGATCGCTACAAGGGATGCGTGTTTGGTATCAGCAGCCACTGCACAAGATTAGCGATGATGAATGCGCATCAAACGTGCGGATGTACAACTTTCACTGATGCGATGGTGTGATGTCAATTCCACGTACACTAGAGTTCGATTCTATGCATGCGTTTCCCCTACACCGACTGTCATGTCCGTTAATCTGCTCTCAATCGTCGCGCACATTCGATTAGTAGATAAATTGAAGCGACGTGTAACCCACCCAATCATATAGCGTATGACGAAGACATCATGCCGCCTTGATCTCTTTACCAGTGCCGCTTTTTTCTTCGGTTGGCGACCTCGCAAGTCCACGCTTCGCACCCGCATATCTACCATCTTTTTCTAACACGCCCGAAGGCACGGAAGGCTCGAGTGCTGCCGTCACTGAAAACTCCAGATGTGATCTAACAGCTTCCTCGACTCTCCTACGCGCTGCTCCCAGCTCAAGCGCTATCTCTCCTCGCCTCTGCCACTACCCTCATTCACAACTCACGGAGCTGTGCAGGTCTTCTTGTGTGCCTTCCAATCCGCTTTCTGACATTCCTGCGAGCAGTATTTCGCCTTCCTACACTTCGCACATGCTGAGAAGGCCTTTCCATCCTTGGGGCTCCTTCCGCAATTAGTGCATTCCCCCTCTTTCCTCGGCCCCCTCCCATTCTTGATGACTTCAGCCATAGCCGGCACCTTGGTACGCATCATCTCGACCAACGTTCTGATATTCATACCATCGGAATCCTTGGCGTCGACGTCTCCGCCGTGCTCAATGTACCACTTCAACATTCGCACACTCTTGCTCGTATCACCATGAATGTCAGCTTGAGCTATCTCGGAACCTGTAGTGCTGTTGAAACGATTCTTCGCGTTGACCGAGCCTCCAGCATCGAAGAGAATCTGCGCGAATTCCGGTTGGACGTAGGGTTTGGTTGAGATTGCCCAGAAGAGAGCTGTGCTGCCCACGACGTCTTTCCCGTCGACGGGTACTTTGAGATCATTGGCCAGGTACCTTACAATGCCTAGCAATTCCTGCTTCTTGTTTGGTAATACATGGAGTGCCGGCAACAGCACAGAGTAGATGGGCGTACGCGTGGGGCCCCATCTCTTCGCATATAGATCCTGTCTGAGAGTCTCGCGGGCCTGCTCGGTTCCGCCGAGTTGTTTGATCATGGTTTCTACGTAGTTTTGCAGTGCATCAAATTCTTGATTGAATGCAGCAAGAAGCGTCTGGCCAACGGGATCCGTGAGGTCACGACTGGGTACCGTAGGGTTTTCATGGGCCCAACCACGAAGTTCCATGCCGTCCATGCCCGCGAGTTGGTCATCGGAGTTCTTCATGTCTTCCAAAGATCTTGAATACTGCGTGTTAGTGGTTCACTGAACACATACAAGGGGCTTGTGCTGTGTACCGGTTTGATCGCGGCTGCATGTTCTGCAACATCTGCATGAATTTAACCGACATGTTGTACGTTGTTGAGTAGAAGTACGGAGATAAGGTAAGAGTAAGTGGAATAGTGTTGTTGAGGTCAGGTCAGGTTGCACAATGCTGAGAGCTGATGAGGGATGATGGCGTTGTCTTTTACGCTTGTGGTTATCGATAGCACATGTGTCTGTCCCACCCATGTTTCAGCTGAGGGGTCCGAGTGCCTTATAGGCGCTACTTCTCGAAGGTTCATGAAACTGAAAATCGAATCGTAGAAGAAGAGTGTATTAGGCGATGAATAATTTCAATAGGTCCGGTGAGCGAACTCATTCCCAGCCTTCAACGCCAGCGTCAGACTCTGCATCCAGATGCAGAGCGATCACAACTCCTAGAGCCGAAGATAAGTATCCTCAAACGCCATTAAGCGCATGAGCATCACAGACTGATGGGAGCATACATGCTTAGGACCCATGTTCTAGACCACCCAGTGTCTACTTCTTCAGTGCAGCATCGTAGAGACTGATAAGTATACCAACTAAGGAACCAATTTGCAGCCCGTAATATCCTCCGGGCACGTTGTTCCCTACACGCGCAACAGCATACTCAGAGAAGGGACCCCATGCACTTGGCGCGAATGCCATGTTGACGGTCTCTCGATAGGCACTGTACGATAGGATTGCCCGCGCAATGTTGAAAATGAGCGGGTCAGCGGGATATTGGTTGTCGGAAGACTTGCGCGAGGTGTTTGAGCGAAGAGTCAAATTGAAGAAGTATGAAAACATCAACGGTAGCACCCAGCTAGTAAGCGACCAGAGGGTAGCCGGTGACCACCACTCAGCCGAGAGCAGTGCCCAAAAGTTTGGTCCTCGGACATCTTGGCTGTTCGAGTACGAGGTGAAGACGGTAGGTGTGGCGAATAATGGGGTTGTGTCGAGTGTGTTCCATTGTAGTCCTATAGCTTCGACGAGTAGGATGACAGTCTGGATGGTAGCGACCGAGCTGGCGTTTTCGCGGATGAATTCCTTCAGCTCATCGATCCGAGTCCTGTCCCATAGCTCGACAGCCTTGGTCTGGACTACTTGGAAGGACTGGTCGGCGATTTCAGCGAGTTGTGCAGGTGATGCGGGAATGTCTATTTCGTTGATCACTTCGGAAACACGACGAGAGGCGGCTTTCGGTTCGACTTCAGAGAGGACCTCGGAGATACGGCGAGAGACGGCTTTCGGCTTTGGTGTACGCGCGACCATGCTGCGGATCTCTGGTGATATGATGGGGGTAGGCTCTGGACTGCGCGAATGTTAGTATCGGCGCGTAACGCGTCGCGTAGGCAGGTTCGACATACGAAGGTTCCCTGTTAAGAGTTCGGCGGCGCGTCGTCTTGGTAATTGTGAATGATTCTGATGGCGAAGACCGCTCGCGCTTCACTGGCGAACCATTTCGGCCATAGTAGTCGCGAAATTCAGGAAGTTTGGCAAAGGTAGTCTCGTTGGAGTTGAGATGGTTTCCAAGCATATCAACGAGATCATCTTTCAGGAGGCCATCTGCACTGCAAACTACTTGTTAGCATTGCGACACACGCGCAGGATCAATTGTTAGCCTACTGAGGAAGTCTAGCCTTCTGCGCAAGGTCGATCAAATCAGCCTTGCGCTTCCTCTGGAGCCAAGAGTGAGACATGATGAGTGGTATAGATCAAGTCGCGTAAAGTTTGCGATCAAATTAGATGAGAAATTCAAGCAGAAAAATGTGTCGTGGGCGAAAAAGGTGGGGGCGGTGTGGTGTTGATCGGATGCACAGAGACTCGAGATGTAAACACGATGGCTGGGGCTCACGTGGCTCATGATTGGGCGCTAACTGTCGCAGGGCTTAGCCTACATTATATATTGATGTGCACGCCAATACCATGTTGTCTCTGAGCAAGACAGATGTGTTGTCGCAGTCTTGGTCGCATTCGCGACGAGATAGTCGAGATACCTAGGTAGTCTTAACTGCATCAAGCCATCGTCTGCACTGTCCCGTGCTTTTGATAGCTCACAGCCAGGGCTTGCAGGGATGCGGCTGCGCAGTCCCGGTCTTGGCCGAAATTTTCCATACTGACCGTCATTGCACGGCCACAGCGGCAGCAACGTCAGTGTTTGAAGTACACCCTTGCATATTACATCTCTCTCTATCTGCTCCTCCTCTTCTATACCAATCTTCAAACTCTTCCCAGTGCACCGCTGCCATCGAAGCGCTCATGGTACTTGCCCGCGTGGCCAACTTCTTCACAAACGGAGACTCTACCACCGACCTGACCGACGGTAGCCGCAGAAATGTCGCCAATACAGCACAAACAATGGAACTTCCCATGGAGGATACCAGGCGGGGAGCCATGGAGGACGAGGTAGACGAGGAAGCAGCGCGGCCGCCGTACCTACATGTGAGGATGCCTAGTCTGCAGAGATGAGGGATGCCAATTGATCACAAACAGGCAATGCTGGCAGGAGGAATAGGAGGCACCACTGGTGACATGTTGATGCATTCGCTGGACACTGTCAAAACGCGACAACAAGGCGACCCGCACATGCCACCCAAGTACACATCCATGGGCAACACATATTACACCATATGGCGGCAAGAAGGCTTCCGGAAGGGCTTGTATGGTGGAGTCCAACCAGCCTTCCTCGGATCATTTGCAGGCACCGTGTGCTTCTTTGGGGCATATGAGTGGACAAAGCGGACCATGATTGAATATGGGGTTGCGCCCTCAGTCGCATACTTCTCAGCTGGTGCGCTTTCCCTTCAAGCCCACTTGCACCTGGGCTATACACTGATAACTGCTTAGGTCTCCTTGCTGACCTCGCCGCCGCGCCCGCATACGTCCCCTCCGAAGTTCTCAAAACCCGCTTGCAATTACAAGGCCGCTACAACAACCCCTACTTCAATTCAGGCTACAACTACCGCTCCACCATCGATGCCGCTCGAACGATAGCAAGGACCGAAGGTTACAGTGCTCTTTTCCACGGCTACAAGGCTACGCTCTGGCGTGACCTACCTTTCTCAGCGCTACAGTTTGCCTTCTACGAAGAAGAGCGGGGTTGGGCGAAGAAGTATATGGGCTCAAACAACATCGGACTGCCGCTTGAAATTGCGACTGCAGCGACAGCAGGCGGCATGGCAGGTGTCATAACAACGCCACTCGACGTGGTCAAGACGCGCATCCAGACACAACACAATGGCCCATCTCCTGGGTCTCCAATTGCACCCAAGGCCTCACTGTCACCCACAGCGACCTCAAAGCACTCAACTCCATCGCAAACCGCCAAGCCACCATTGACCCAGAGTCGACCAATATCCACGTCTTCTCCCTCAACAACATTAAAAGCCCACGGCGCTGCAACTCTCGACACATCTTCCGTGTTGACAGGCCTGAAAATATTATACAAGACAGAAGGGATTGCTGGATGGTTCAGAGGCGTTGGGCCGCGTGCAGTTTGGACAAGTGTGCAATCAGGGACCATGTTGGTACTGTACCAAACGCTACTCCGGTATTTCGAGCAACATCCCTTGTCTAGGGTTGAGGATGTATAACATATTGTACGACTTGTAAGAATAAAGGGAAGACACATGAACGAGGACTTGGGTTATAGATGCATCAGCGGCGTTCTTTGTAGATACATGTTGCTGTTCAGCAAGTCTGAAGCGATAGACTTTTTGTGATTATCAAGATATTACACTCATAACATATGGACTATGCAGGCAGCACTTCGATGCAGGATAGTCGTCAGTTATCAGAACATACACAGTACCACAGCACTACTACTTAATCTAGCCCATATCCTCCAACCCTACCCCAACACTTTACCCCACCTAATCCCATCAACCAGTCGTACTCATTTCGGTCTCAAGGCCATCAGATCCGCCAAGAAGCGATTCTATCTCCCCCTCATCTCGCCATCCTGTTCCGCCCCACCCGCAATCGTTCCCCGCTTAATCCTCCTAAAGCATGCAAATTGAACCTTGGTCCCCTCCCTCAGCCTCTTGAGACTCACTCTCAAATTACCCAATTCATCCTGCAACCTCACCCTCGCCGCATTGTCTGTCTTTTGGTCCAGGACTTGGTAGATGTCAGTTTGTATCTGCGAAGCTTTCTCCGTAGTGTACGCAGCGAGCGTTTGAGCCATGAACTCTACGTCAAGCGTGGCTTGCATGAGCTGCGGAAGGGAGATTGTGGATAGATTGGGCGATTGGAAGGTTGTGATGAGGGAGCTGGTTGTGGATTCGAATAAAGAGCGCAGAATACGTGGGGTGAGCGGCGCGGAGGTGGTTGAGGATTCTGTGTGCACGATTACGATGTCGAGGAGTACGGTGAAGACATAGGGGCTGGGATCGCGGTCTGCTACGCTTTTTCGCGCGTCTGGAGGTGGTGCCCAGGTTGGGCTGAAGATGCCCGACTCGATCGTGTTATGGATCTTGGTAGCGTGTGGTTTGGTGTAGGAGCGGAAGAGTTGTGCGTCGAGTTGCGTAAGTACGTCGCGGATCCGGTTTGTTTCATCCGTGAGTTGGACACTGAACAATGTCTCGAAGAGGGTGAGAAGCTGTGGGGTTATCTCTGTTTGAAAAGCGGCCATGTTGGCGAGGGTCAGAAGGAGACGGACAGACTGGTGTGTGTTAGTGGAAGGTATAGAGTCAATGGTAATGTAGCTTACCTTTTTATTGGCGTCGACCCTACCCCAGTCGTTACCACTCTGGTCGTCTTGCTCGTCGATAGTAAGATCATCACTCTTGATCTCAAACTCAGGGCCCAAAGCTTGCCTGCCTTTCTCCGCACATTCAACCATTCCGCTTAGCGTCCTATACAAGCTGGTGACGAACTGACTTCTAACCATCTGCAGCAGCTTGTTGCTTGGCGGTACAACGACATCCACTCTGGTTTTGCTCGACGCCTCAACATACAGTATCTTTTGCAGATTATTTAGCAGAAAGCTCTGTACTGCTAGGAAGCGCTGAGGCAAGTTGGTGGTGTCTTTGCGATCAACGTGACGAGTCCAGTCTTCAAGCACCTTCAGCTTCTCGGCATCCGTGTTCCAAGCTGCACATACAGCTTGCACACAGCGCTCACGCACACCACCAAGTAGCAAGCGCAGAGCTTCGTCAATGCGACCGCTACCACCAGACTCGGGAACTTGCAATGACGCGAGTTCGTTGGCTGCAGTGCCAATCAAGACGAGCATCTTAGAAAGGTAGTGAGACCCCGAAAGCGCATTCGCATTGGGAGGCCAGAAAGCATACTTCTCCCAAGGTTCTCCGCGAATGGGTGAAGGTGGCGGTGCTTTGGCAGGGTCAAACCTGGACCTTGACGCCGACATCGGACTCAGAGCTGCGCTTAGTGGTGTCCCTGGTGTTGTTGGTGTTGGGCTCAGCGGCAGTGGTGACATAAGCATGGAAACGTCTTCGATAGGAGGATCCGAGAAGAATGAGAACAGATGGTCCCGTAGAATGCTAATGAGTTCGGTGGTGCCTCTCTCGAGCTCAGCTTTGTTCTCACTGCTGAGCCGGTGGTGGACGGACGATTGCCCATGGTGACCTGTAGGCAAGTTTCGTTGCGCGCGACCAGAGAGGAATGACTGGACAATCTCCCAATACTCAACGAGTTCAGCCAGCAACCCGACCTTATTTGAGAGCAAGGTCGTCATGGATGCATACACGTGTTCCCAAAACTCGGTCACCTTTGGAGTGTCAAGCTTCGAAGGCTCAGCGGTAACATTGCTGCTAGTGGGGACCGAACGGAGATGCTTTTGTAGCATACGCAGACTCGGTTTCTCGCCGTTCGCCAGATGACGACGCAGGATTTCAATTTCAACCAGCGAATGCTGACACTTGGAATTGAGCATGAACTTGAGATGTTCGTAGCGTGAAAGCAGCCATACCCATATCGGGTTGTCCTCTACGCCCAGCTCTAGCATGATAGAGATGATGCCCAGGTACTCATCCGACTTGGTCTCTTCAGTTCCAGTCTGTAGGTGCGTGAAGTGCGCTGCAGTCAGGCGTTTCCACGAGTCGCGCTTGAAACGTTCAATCTGCCGCTCGACGTCTGACCACATCCTGGCAGTTACGATGACCTGGTGTATCTCAGCATCCGTCAGTGGTGTCCGGTTAGACGTTGCCTGTTCTACGATGTATCGGGCTTCATCTGCATATTTCCTTGCGCGCTTGTATTCTTCGGTGATTGTCTCGTGATCTTTCCGGCGTATGGCATCTTGCATGGCCGATCCAACTTCGAATAACCCCCGGTGATGCTCCACAGACTCCATAATGGATTTGAGTGTCTCTTCTCTCTCACGTCCATTCAGCGCAGGGCCCCAAACTTCTTCCGCTTTGACCGCAACTTCAGTCAGCGGGACCTTGATGCCGTGCACACCGTATTCACTCTCTTTAACTAGCGCATTCTTTCTCTTCTCCGTAGGCACAGCATCAATCATGGCCGGTGTCAGAGATGCGCTTGTCTTTCTGCCTGAAAAGCTTGATCGACTTCTTTGTCTGCCAGGCTGCAGGGAGTTGGGTGCTTCTGCCTGCTCCTTCCCTTGGTCACGCATCTCATTGTATACACGGTCGATGGTAGCTTTGGCGCCTACGAAGCGATCGAAGTTGGATTCGACAAGGACTTTGAGCGAAGCCGACTTCTTCTCAATTGACCGGGAAAGGAAGTCAAGACCAGCGAGAAGGGAGTCGGTAGAGGCTTCATTGTGGACTTGCGAGAGGAAAAGGGAGGGCGAGAAGGTCGTGGAGCTCAAGAGGAAGCGATTGCCTGTGTGTCCATTAGACAGGCCCTGTGTGTATTACTATATTGCTAGAACATACGCAGCTTGATATCGTCCTCGACCTGAATGTTCTTCGCACGCAGCACCTGCACTACACTTGGGTACATGCCCAGAGGGTCCTGCTCATCCTTCTGAACCAATGTCTCTACGCCATCTTTCGAGCGCTCTGCTCCCGGGACCTGCCGTGAATATCTGGAACTAGGCTCTAACACTGAATATCGCGACTTGGACCGACGTATCGCTTGTGGTGTGGCTTTGGGTGTTGGCTCGTCGAACGTATCCTCTTCGTCGGCTTCGTCTTTCTCTTGTGGCCAGGCTGCGGGGTACAGTGTCGAAAGATTATACTTGTTCAGAATCTCAGTTTCTATAGAGGAACTCATTGCAGCTATAACGGGCGATGTCCGATTACGATTGCTAGAAATGCAGTGGTGGAACGTCGGAGTGCTGCGTGTCGCAAGTGGCAGCTCGCTGAGACGCGGTTGCGACCGCCAATCAGGCGCGCGCGGTTCTTGGCGGAAGCAGTGACTAGTCGGAGCGAACTCTACTCTCATCTCACAACACAACGCAAGGAGACTTGTATCTTCATGAGCATGAAAAAATTCTGTGTTGAATTCATGTTATCTCGTGGTTTTTTCTTCAGCCATGCTCAGTCCGCGCGTTCTTCTCCAGAAACTTCCAGCTCACAGGATCTGGATAGATCCATTTCTCGAGGAACCATTAATTCATCCATCACTACTCAAATTGTCTTATGCTCTCATGTATGTCTAACGGGCATTGGTAGATCTGCGAAGTACTCTTACCACAACGGAAATGCCCCCAGCCTCTCACTTGAGATCGGCCAGGAATCACCGCTGTTCTTTCTCATAACTAATAAAACAGCTACTTCGCACCTTTACCACTTATCCTTTCAGATAAGAGATTGACGAGCGTCATTTATTTTGGTGTTATTGTCTCATCAGATGTATAATATATCCTTTGATACCTCATTATCCTTCTACCGCACATCCTTCTGCTAAAACTCCGATATTGCATGCGACAACTTTCGAGCATTCATCTCTCAGTACAACCATGGAGTCTCCCGCGTCTGCAAGCTCTTCTCAGTGCGCACCCGCGATTGATGAACCTATGGACGCAATTCTACAGGCAGTCGATGATTCTACCGCAGAGGATCCGGACTTTCACGGCAAGCTTGCCAAAAACCAGCGCAGAGTCATCGAATCGGAGCTCTTAGACCCCGTCCAGATGTGAGTGCAATCTCCAGTGTCTCTATATTGACTTGATACTTAGAGAATATAGTACCTTCAACAATGAGGCAGAACGTGTTCGCGTCTATACCAACCTATTGCCAGAGCGTTTCTATCGTACATTCTACGAAACTTCAGCCACCTTGAGTAAATACGTATCCGTCGACATGCATACGAAGCATCGCGACAGGAAGAAGCTCAAGATCGAAGCCGGAGTGGCTTTCCAGCCTGTGGCCAAGTTTACCATTCACGATTACCTGCACAGAGAAGGTATTGAGCGACAATTAGTATGGAACCAGAAGGTAGATCCTTCTGGTTACATATCGGTGTTCAACGATATCTGTAAGTATCGTTTTGGAATTGATTAAAACATTTACTAATGCTTCTAAGCACATGCCATCAGGAGGGCAAGATTCCATTACGATGACAGTAAGCGTATCGGTCAGCGTGTCAGCGTCGCCTGCATCAACACAGACGGATTGATTCCAGCAACAGTACACGTCAAGTGCGCATCCAAGATCTGCATCCTGACAAAAGAGCCGGGCCACAAGGAAGTCGAGAAGTGGAAGATGATCTGGCGAGACGTAGATATACCTGTCTGGATCCACAAGAAAGCACGAGATCAGTACGGCCCTACTATCACTTCTGACCAATTGAAGGCATCTGGCGCCGATATGTGGACTTCCATTACAGAGATTCGCGGGTCCAATCTGAAGGAGGAGGGACCCTTCGGCAGTGTTAGGCGAGATTCGATCTGCGCAAAAGGTCATATCTATGAGTGGCTATCCTGTGGGCCGATATCTGATTCGAGAATCGTTGACATTTGGCCTTGGGATGGCAAGCGTTTGCACACCGTTAACAGCGGTCGTCAGATCCGAAGCCTCGCAAATAGCGGACAGCCTTGGATTTGGAACAAGGTCAAGAAGATGTGGGTTCCAGACTGGGTTCAGAGATCCGCTACTACCCATGAAGCTCAAGGTGCTGGCAAGAAGCGCGAACACGAAAACGATGGAGATGACAGCCGCAAGCGTTCTAGGACTTGCGAATGCAAGAAGACACGCTCACCATTGTCAATGAGTACCATCACGTTCAAGGAGACTCGACCCCTACCTCTCGGTTCTGGCATCATCACTTGAGTTCCATCGGTATGTCAGATGAGACAGATATCGACCAACTCATCTTCAACTCAGTCACACTAGTCGATGGTGCATGGCGACACAACACGAGACAGCTGGACACCTATCCCTTTTCAATTTCCATTCTTACACCCTGCCCGCTTGCGCTCGATTCTTGTCTTCATCATTTCCTTTCTGCTCTGCGTTCTCTTCTTGATTCAAATCCGTCACATTCCCATTGCTGCTATAGCGATCATTCGTCTTTTCGGAATTTATCACAACGAAGTTTTGCAAGCGTCAGTACGGTGGGTAGGCCACGCACATAGGTTATTCAGATTGCACTTAACAAAGTCCATGGGTCAGGCTGGACGTTATGGCCAAAGGCTGACTTACAGAAATCGGCGGGCTTTTGACGTTAGTTTAGTCGGCTTTGCATTGCGCTCACGCTCTAAAAGCTTAATATGATTTAGCGTGTATAATTCCTGGAGTCCACAGCATATTGTGAATAATTCTACTGCTCCCTTCTTTCTAATCAAGGACTAGAATCGTCACAATTTTGTGAAAACGGCAACTGCCGAGCTGTGCACGTATGTGGAAGTCAAGGAATGTGCGCAACCAAGAGTGCATTGTGATGGTTTAAGGGGAACAGTTATGAAGTCAATCCAACGGGTGCGGGGCGATGTGCTTTGCATGCAGCAATGTTGGCGGCACGCGACCCCACCAAAAGCCGCCCGGAGCTACGGACCCATGGCTGCATTTGCGGCTGTGCAGGTGGCGACGATCTGACGAACGACGACTGTCCTTAACCCTCGAGCCTTCTCTCCTTACACGCCTCTTTCGAGGACAAAAGCTTTTGGATTTTTTTTGTATTATCCTTCTCCACCACACTCCCAAGGGTTTATTCGTTAGCAGCACTGCACCCGCTGCTACTCAAGTCCGCAGAGATGCCTGCGCCACTGGCCAAAGGTGAGTACGGATAACTCCACTTATGCATGTCGCTGTAGTGTTCCCAACGGCGTCACCATCGCCTCTCTCATATTGCATATTCCTTTATTATTCGCTTTCCTATGCCAACCTGCTTGCAGGCACCGGCTCGTGCTTCGCATCTACACCAGGCAGCAGTCAAACCCCGCCGCATCGTCCTAACCACCCATTCACATCAGGCCTCATCATCGCCGCGTCCGTTATCGTCGCCGCTGGTATCGCCATCTACGAGTCTCCTCAAGTCCGACAATGGGCCGACCAAACCCGTCGCAAGATCGCCGTAGCGCTGCATAGCCTCGGTGATGACATCCAGCCCCGCCGCCCGAGCGAATCCTCCGATGACTTCGACGCCAGGAAGCAAAGAAGGGAAGAGTTGATCAGGAGAAATAGGAATGAGTTGATCAGGCGAGCAAGAGAAGAGGGTATTGCTGTCGACCTGGATGAGCTGGCTAGGATCGGTGCTGAGACTGCCGAGGTGGCTGCAAGGCGGTCGAGGGCGGATCGGACGAGAAGCTTCGACGATATGGTTGGCAGTGATGGCATGCTCAGGGACAATGCGACGGCAACTGGCAAGGACAACTCAAAAGGCGACCTCAAGAAGCGTGGTGCTGCCGGCTTTGCTGCCGGATCTGCTGCCGCTGCTGCCATGGCGAACCCCTTCTCTGACGACCAAGTACTACTCGACCATGACAATGAAGACGAAGCACCCCCACCAAAGCCATCTAACTTCGAGGAACCTGCTACCCGCGAAAGCTCTGCTACCATCCAAGCTGATGTCACCTCCACGCCCACTACTGGTACACTCGTCGACCTAACACCCGATCTCGAGCACTCCGTTCCCGAGAGCCCCTCGCCCGCACAGGCCGCACAAGACGATGTCGAACAAGCCGCCCAGTCCTTCTACTCCTTCACTTCGTCTACCTCGCAAGCAGGTAAACCCACTTCATCTCACCCCTTCTTCGATGACGATGCTGAGCACGTCTCCACTGGGACCCTGACACCTCGCTCCGAGCGCTCCATGACCATGAGTGGCTCTGTCGCCGACAGTCACGCCAACAGTCACACCAACGACGTCGCCATCCTTAGTATGCCTAACAGCGAACAAAACGACACGGACCACGATGCACGTTCAGAAAGCGGCTTCACTGATGCATTTTCCGAGGGTGGCTTTAGCGAGTTCGATAATGATAGGCAGGGCGTCATGACGCCTACTTCCTGGACCGATGTTGGGAGTGACGATGACAGCGAGTGGGGTGGTGCTGGTCAGGCTGGCCATGTGAGCCAAATACATCAGTAGATGTGCTCTAAGACAGGAGTTTCACTTGCTTCAAAATGATACTATAGGGTCTGGCATGGCGTTCAGGGTTCAACTTGGAGTTTGGAATAGGTGGGCATTGTTGGATCGAAACAGGATTAGGGGCACTAGACAGCCATCATCGTTATCAATTTCATCATACTATCTTACTCGCTGACAGCAGCATCACTGATCAAGTTTTGGCTTTCGCTGACGCATCACAGATGATTTTGGCATGTGGCCGCGAACAAAGGGCACTAAGACAACTAGTATGTGAAACCATGGTGTCAACACATCACCCACACAGTTTCGATTTTTATAAATTCTGTCCTTCCTTGCACCATCTTGGAATATTATGCCGATCACAAGTACAAAGCCATACCGCTCACGGGATGCCCATTCTCAGACCCAGACTTCCAGCTGTGTTCACTCGATCGCCATATATCGAGACTCTCGATGAAGATGGCATCGAACGAGGACCTGCATCACATCAAGCACTTTTTCCGGATGGTGAATTTAGGACTGACCAGACAAGCAACTCAGTGACTGGGAATGTCGACCTGATGAGCTGCGATGCAACTTGCCTTCTCAACGAAACATACCCAGCGCAAGAGATCGATTACATACTCCTAGCCGACGCAAACACGAAACTAGCTCCCTATAACCACATTGCACATATCCCGTCGATAAATACTGCAAAGATATGGTCACGCTATTCTTATGAAGTTGCTGTTGCATACATCTACCTTGCCCACCACATCGCACCCATGCGCTCAAACACAGCGCCAAATGATGCCGCCATTACGCCCCTAGACGAGCTAACAAACTCAGCCATCCAAACCATCCTTCACCAACTCCACAAAACCACGATCCACGCAGCGCAGCTAACGTGTGAAAACGCTAACCTAGGCGAAACAATAGCATGGTACGAGCAGGAGAATGAAACCCTAGAAGACAAGAACCGCATGTTGGCGAAACTACATCATACAGAACGCAGGCTGTGTAGGTGCATGGAGAAGGACGGGGAGGTGTATGGCCAAGATTGGAGTCCGAGGTATGGTCAGCGGGTATTCGTGAGAGGCAGGCTTCATAGCTTGGATGGGGAGATATGTGGAGGATATTGGGTGGATGGCGATGCATGATTGGGAGGAGCCGAGTTGCGGAGCTGGGCTCTATGTAACGTTGAATCAGGAAGGCGTTACGGTTAAGACTGTCAGGGAAGGGAGTGTGACAACGGTGGTGGCAGAGAATTGGAGAGTGAGGATCCAGGCTCCAGTGTTTGATACTCAAATGTGAGGACCTGATCGAGTGTGTGCCAGATTCGGATCTTGTCTTATAAGGCATCAGCTCACAGTCTCGGAAGAAGGTTGAGCACCTCCTTCAACAGGTTGGACCATGCTTTGGAGCATAGACCTGTTTATTACATAGTAACACAATTCTTCCTCTTCTTCTTTGAACCCTATACTTCGTTCTTTTTGCCCTCCTTTTCCTCACTGGAATCCACAGCTGTCATATTTACCTTCCTCGCTTCCACATGTCCACCATCCAACATCCTTTCAACATCCCCGGTCAATCTATCAACACTTGCAATCGTCCCAGGACCCGCATACGCAATCTGTCCAGAAATACCTTTGTACGACAGCCTGATACCTGCCTATCAGCGGTTCGAACGCGGGATCAGCGCGTGCCTCGGCCTCATGGATTACGGATTTGCAGCGACGAAGTGCATTGGCAAGACCTGGGTTGGCATACGACGTTCCTATCATGGTAGTTGGACAGTCGGTGAGGCCCATAGTGGAGATTTTTGACGACATTGGGATTTCGTTGAGTGGATGAATAGTCAAGATAATTGATGAAGTGGGATGCTAATGTTGTTCATGTAATTGAAGTTGGAGGGTAAACACGTCTGCCGCTGATGCATCGGTGCATCATAACAGCCGTCACATACCAATATTCTTACCCACCGTACGTTGTTCCAAGTCGACACGTCACATCTCTTCCACTCCAAAGCAACTT
>JAESFQ010000248.1_pt1 | contig 19369 bp, 20 predicted proteins | sample 9269431 | NCBI WGS metagenome assembly JAESFQ01 (sample SAMN14502588, study PRJNA617103) | algae metagenome | isolation source: Plectolyngbya sp. WJT66-NPBG17 and co-occurring heterotrophs from well... | place: USA: Mojave Desert, Joshua Tree National Park, California | collected 2006-08-06
GAAGCGAGTAAAGCAATAATGTGGATATCAATAGGAATCATAATTCGTAACGACGGTAAGAGGTTATCTCCCTAGTAGGATGTATTGATCGACTGAGCATGGTCGCGTTTTGGCCAAGCCGAATAAGCAAGTGGCAAAACACAGTAATCATGTGCATGAGGTCGTAACGCCGGATTGTAAGCGTAATTTAAGAGGGTGTAGTCAAGGATAATGGTATAATCCCAGCTCCTCCCGTGAAAGAGCGGTGTGGACAGAGATGCAGAAGTGGGATAGTTGCCAGACTTCAGTCGCTCAGTTGAAACCTCCCGGGATGCTCTTCATCGGAGACTCTGGAAGTGAGTGAAAGTCATTTTCCTTTTCCTCCTTCTTCTCATCATCAGGTGAAGGTTCGTGCGAATACTTGGGCTTGAGCCTGTTGCCGATCTGCTCGAGTCTGTTGTCCTCCACGGAAGATAGTGAAGAGGTCGAATCACCGCGCATTAGCGAGGGAGTGGACTCCGGACTATGCTTCGGTACGGTTGGAGAGTTCAACGACCCGTCTGAGTTCGTTGAGACACGGTTGCGGAAGGGATTTCTAACGGGTAGGGCTGGAGCAACTGGCTTGGCAACTTGCACGACGCGTGCGCGAATGGCTTGCGGAGCAGCGGCCTGATGAACCTCATGGACAATTGGCTCCTCCTCAAACTCGTCGTCGTCGTCATCGTCATCGTCTTCATCGACGTCTTCAGTAGCTGTCGAAGTGCGAGGAGAGCCGTTCGACTTGGGCTCAACAGCTCCATCTATCTTCGTTCCTGTAGCCGTCGGTGTTGCCTTTTCGGCTTGGCTATCTGCACTCCTTGCTCGTGGCGGGGTGGCTTGCTCAACCCTGGTCTCTGGTACTTCTGCAATAGGGGGCGTGGGTGTGCGTGCGACACTTGTCCTTGGTGGTAGTGCAGGTGGTGTCTTCTTGACTGTCGGAGGAGGTGGCGGTAGATCGTCAGTCTGTGTACTCATATCGACCGTAGGCGTTCGGGGCTCAAGTACGCCACTGATGGTGCTTGTTCGCCAACTTGACCGTCGACTGCCGGCAAAACTTGACCGATCCGTACTTCTCCGGAACGTGGAATTTATGAAAGTGTTGTAGATAGGACTTGTTGGGCTCGGCTTGAATTCGAACTGTTCACTTGCCGGCCGACTGTGTGTGCCTGCTTCCCGGATCTCTAGGCCGGCTTCTTGTAATGCCAACACGCCGTACGGGTCGGGATCAACGGCATCGGGAATGCCGAAGGTCTTGTCTTCAGGACCTGTTATCTCAAAATCTGCCGGTGGAGCCTCATCCGGTATCAGAGACTCGTCCACGTCCGTATCACCTTGGGCCGATCTGAGCGTCTCCATGAGTCGCCTTATCTCGTAAGGTGGATGCCTCACTTTCCCCGCCAAAATGTCCTTGACTCCTATACGCTCGCCGTAAAACCGTTCGTTCTCGTCGGTTCGTTCGATGATAATCGTTCCGTCTAGTTGGAGGCCAGCATAGAAGCCTCGCGATTTGATGTAGGTGAATAGTGGTGACTGGCGCTTATGAAGCTCCGAATCGAGGATACCACCAATACCGGCTGGGCCTGCGACTGCACTGATTTCTCCTCCCAGGGTGCAGCGGATAGACTGGAAAGCCTCCATTGCTTTGTCAGAGTTGATGACAATGACGCAGTCGTAGATGTCCACGCCGACGAGGAAGCCGACACCAACGGTGTGCATCATGATGCCAGACGGTGGTGACCATGTTCCATCCTCCTTGCGCGCAACCAATACGCCGGCTCCGCCAGATCCGGAGACCCAGAGGCCGGATCGCATAGTCGTGAATATGCAGAGCCCTTTGGCATTCTGAATCACCTTGGACGGTATCTTCTTGAGGACTCGCTGTTTTCCCTTGGGTACGTTTGTGGTAACCGGTCGGTCTTCTTCTTGGTAGAATCCATCCTCTGTGACGGCGTTAGTACTTGGCGGCACGCATCCGGAGTTGACGTACTACAGAAACTCTTGAGGATCCTCGCAGCCTTGTCCGACTCGATGTCTAGCGTTGTAGGCCAGAAGGCTTCGGAACCGACCTTGTTGGACAGGCGATTGACAGGCGCACCGAGCTTGTCAACCCAGTTGTAGACTTTGTCAAAGCCTTGCTTCGACTGCGTCTTCGCTGTAGACCACAGAGCCATGTTGGCGGGCTATCGATGTGTGCAGAAGCACTACGTCAGAGGTGGGCCAGCGTGCTATGAGTGCGCTGCAGCAGTATTACACATTAGAGATAGGGAGCGTTCAAGTAGGGCAACTCGTACGAAGAAAAGGCAAAGAGTAGGGTCAGGCGACGGAAGCAGCGGGTGTGGTAGACCAGCGGGCTCCAACCGTTTTTGAGTCCCACTGGTACGTCAGCTGTAGGCTAATGCTGGCGGAGGCTGGCGACGGGGCGCTCTAGCATCGGGTACCTTAATAATAACCCTGGGCATTACCAACTCAGTTGACCCCTGCCCATCACGACTCAATCCAAGACTTAGTGACGGTGATGGGATATTGATTTACCAGATACAGCCCATAGCGGGGTTGAACACGGCTGGTGGGCACCATCTCCGAGGCTGCAAGTCGCCTAATTCGTTGTGAGAGGGCGCCACCAGGGACGAGCAGAGAAAAACCAAAGTCAAGGCCAGTGGATCAAACTAGCCATGCGCCGTGAATCAGACTCAGGCGCACGTGTCGTCGAGTCTGGACAGCCGGGCGGGTCTGCAATCTAAAGGAACGCTTCAAGCAGGACATCCCCGTCTTCTTCACTCGCTGCGCCCGGAGAAACAGTTTCGCCGCGCGCCGGTGGGTCCGAGAGACGCGCCAAGCGATTCCCGACCCGGCGCGTCTGAAGCTCGTCCAAAGTAATGTTTTGCGACCGCGACAGCACCTCGACAAGGAGCAACCAAACACCTCGACCACCCCACAACAGCTTTATCGGGGCGCATGTGAGGCACCTCGTCCGACGTGGGAAAGTAGAGCCCAGAAGTCACCTCAGTTTTGGTTTCTTGTTGTCCCACTGCATCAACTCGCGCCAGCACGACAGCAATGTTTCGTGGACCGCCTTCGACTCCCGGCCGCAGCTACTACGACGAAAGCATACACGCCCCATCGACCACACCCGCCGGTCCTCCACCCCGCGACGAGTCCATGTACCCCTCTTCAACGCCCGCCGGCCCGCCGCCAGGCATGAGCAAAGATCTCTTCGGCAACACACGCCCAACGTTCAATCCAAACAGCTACGACTATGCCAGCAATTCGCTCTTTGGCAGCTCACCGCCCAAACCAAGCATGTTCGAAGGCGCTGGTGCTGGCTCAATAGGCACTTCAACCTCCGGACGGCCCCCAACACAGCGAGGGCGCTTCACGAAACCCGGCCAATTTCAAGCGCCCACCAGTGCTCTGCAACGAGACGCCGAAGGCGAGTCGGAAGAAGAGTACACGGACGAGGAACAGCAAGATGACGAAGATATGGACGAAGACGATTACACCGAGGAGGACGAGCCCTTCTCCCCACAGCGGCGCAACAAGACACAGACCAAGTTTTCCCAATCCGTCGTCTCAAGAACAAGTGCAAACGATATGGATCCAAGCCCTACGTTGGTGCGTTCGGGCGCAAAACAGACACAGTTCGATCTTCTCGCGCTCGCCAAGGGCCTTACATTCAACAGCGACCGACAATCACTACACGAGTCCGACCATATCATACTGGAGACGGAGCGCCTAGTCGAGAAGGTCCAGGAGTCTCTTCAATCGGATTCGCCAGACAAGCGCACTGAAGTGCTCGGCACAGTCGCTCAGGAGTTGATCGCAACCTGGCCAGATGCATCCAAGTCGAATTCACAAGAGCTATCACAAGCCCGTCAACTAGCCGCTCTTCTGCTGACCCTTCACAACCCCCCACAGATCGGTCTAAACCAGCGGGCCAACGCCCTTTCACTCGTACCTGCGCGCACCGATTCGAAACAATACACACCCATTCCAAGAGTACTCCTCGACTGGCTAAACAGCACATTCTCTGGCGTGTCTGAGGTTGGAGAGGTACTGAAGGAAACACGCGGGTATTCAAGGCATTCGTCTTTCTGGGAAGCGGTTCATGTCTCCATCGTTCGGGGCAATTTCTCGCAAACTATGAGATTATTGCAGGGCGCTCAGCTCGAGCACGCCGAGACAGCCGAACATGATGGACTAGGTACCACGGGGTACGTCGGATCACATCTTCAATACGCAAACCACGCGCTCCGTCAAGCAATCGACCTTCTCCGGGAATGTCCAGCTATTGCATCCGACGACTGGGATATCAAGGGACATGACTGGAGCATTTTCCGGCAACGTGTACACCAAGTACATGCTAGCTTGGAGGAATTCGCCGAGGGCGATAGTGCGAGCCGTCACTCAGTCTCCCAGCCTTTCAAGGCGGCACACTTTGGCATCTCGCAAACCCAGGCAAGCTTCCAGCTCAGTGTGGCCAGTCGCAAAGCAGAAAGTAAAGTACCGTGGTCTGTGTACGAGAACCTGGGAAGGGTCTATCAGCTCTTGCTAGGTAATGAAGAAGAGATTCTTACCTTGTCAGCCGATTGGATCGAAGCAGTTGTGGGCCTGGGCGTCTGGTGGAATGGGGAGGAGGAAGACTCTGCACAAGGCAGTTTGGCAGCAAGCCGTCGCTCCATCATGCGGTCACAACGAGTTCGACCTGTCGACGTGACTCCGGTCAAAGCGTATTGCCAACGGCTGTCTTCTGCGCTGGCAGCCGTCATTCAGAACAGTGACGAAGACTTCAGTGTTAATGCTGTAGACCGCTTCGAAGTAGGCTTGGCATGCGTATTTGATGACAACGTCGAGGGCGCTCTCCAAGTCCTTCAGGGATGGTCGCTCACCATAGCTTCTGCGGTCGCAGAGCTGGCCAGTGCAGGAGAGTGGTTCACAAGCGCAAAGGGCCTAATGGATCAATTCGACCAGAGTGATCTAATGGTCTTGAGTTATACTGAACAGCAGCAGCCAAAGGGGGTGACAAAGGACGACTTGCTTGTTGCCTACTCCAATTTGTTACCTGCCAGGGGCCAACTCACGGGTAATGACGGTCAAACATCCAAAGAGGGCTGGGAAATCGCCGTACAGATTCTCGGCAGATTGGACGATGGCATGACGGCGAACGACCGCATTGAGCGGATACTAAATGATTTACCACTCGAGTCCTCAGCTCGTGTTGACAAAATTACCCAGCTCTGCCATAATCTGGGTCTCTCACAGCACGCTGTCATTATCGCTCAGGTAAGTTATGGCATAGGAGTTTGTCCGGGTCCGAACTGATTGTTACAGAAATATGCCGACCATCTCCGCACAAACACTGAGAGCTATGGCGACACACTGCTCTATTACGCTCGTGCCCACGACGCACAAAAAATTCAAGAAGTACTACGTGTATTGGTCGCCCACTGCCTTGTCAAGTCAACCGCTTATCCAGCTCTTGATGACCTAGACGAGTCACTCAACTCGCTTATTACCTCACCGAAGCAGACCCTAACAAAACTCGCAAGCGTAGACTCTGAGGCTGCTTCCCTCCTTTCAAACCACCTCAGCGGTTACGCAACAATACGCAAATACTACGATCTGCGAGATGAAGAGGTACTGTTGAAGAGTGGAGAGAAGCCAGCACATCAGCCCATGGCACGAAAACGAGCTGCAGCCAACGCGCTTATGGTTATCATCGCCAGTGCAGCATCCAGCATTCGTGGCGGACTGTATGACCCAGAGATAGAAACTGTGGTCCAAGTCGATGTTCTGTTACCGTTGCTGGGCGAGGCACTTGTCTTTGTCAACCAACCCAAGCGCACATTAACACTGTCCCACTTGTACAACCTCCTCGCAGCCATCGAGGACCTTGATACTGCACCCAGCATGATCCGAACGCAGTGTGAGGAAGTACTCGCAACCACCCTCCTCTCCGCACACGATCCCAACTCCTCACAACAACTACCGAATCCACACCATATCTTGTCGAAATCGACATCGAACCTGACGACGGCGTCAAGTCAATATTCGCTTATAGGCTCAATCGATTTCGGCTCCGCAGATGGTCAGAGCGCGGATGGCTCGACAGTCTTTGTGAAAGGTGGACACGTAGACGATAGTAAGCGCGGCTGGGACTGGCGGAAAGGCTTTTCCAAAGGCGCAAGAAGTGGAGATATTATTGCAGTTCTTAGGTTGGGGGTTGCGAGGGAAATCGGGAGAGCGTTTGCAGAGGGAGAGGTCACCGCTTAGGGTGGCTTGGGAAGAGAAATGATACCACTATGTAATAATAGAAGGTTTCCTGGCTTTGGCCACTGCAGACGATATCTGAATATCGAATCGTCTCGCGTTGAAGGAAGTAGCATTCTACTAAGGACACGCCCGAAAAACCGTTGAGCACCACAAAAAGTCTTTGGCTACCTTCCTACCACACAGCATGTGTCACAGTATGCTTGGATACATTTGCTCGATTTCTTTCTAACAAAACATGCTCACAATTTGCACCTCTTGTGTAAGACGTGGCAATAGTTGAAGTTGGCAAAGCCGTGCCGGGAACCCACGTTTCGACGTCGAGCACCAACAACGCGTACCTCGGTTCTTCGTCTCCCCGCATCGATACCAACGACAAGCAGATCTACGCTCCCAAGACAACATGGGGTAAAAGCGTAGATACCGCGCGCTCCAAAAAAAATCCTTGGACCTCTCCACCACATATGACTTCCATCTCCTAACTTACTTCCTTGACCTATTCCTCAAAAGAAACCCACAGTCAAGATGCCTGCAAAGCAGTCCCCTCGCCACAAACCAGATATTGTCCTGCCGTCATCCTACAACGACCTAAAGTTTACACAAATCAAAACGCGACATTACGAGAAGGAACCTTCTATTATTATTCTCACGTTGTACAGACCAGGGAAACATAATGCATTCACGGATACGATGCGCGCCGAGATTGAAAGCGCGTACGCCATGTTCGATGCCGATGAACGGGTGAAATGCATCGTGATGACGGGCGATGGACGGATTTACTGTGCGGGTGCGGATCTGGATGATGGGTTTGGGGAGGGGGTTAATGGGGCAGAGGCGGAGAGGGTGCAGGATCATAGAGACGGGTATGTTTGATTCTTGCTTTTGCCGTGTGGTCATTACATGTTTCCGTGTCGCTGTTACATGGCCCAAGGGACCGCATTTAGTTTGGAGATATTGGCCAAGTCGACTAAGAAGAGTCTGCTAACGGGAGAATATTACAGAGGCGGACGAGTGGCCTTAGCCATCCATCACTGTCGCAAACCCTCAATTGGCGCCTTACAAGGTTCTGCAGTGGGTATCGGCATCACTATGACACTACCCATGAACATACGCATAGCGTATGCGTCGGCAAAGATTGGTTTTGTTTTCTCGCGCCGCGGACTCATCATGGAGGCGTGTTCGTCTTTCTTCCTGCCCCGCTTGATTGGCCATAGCCGCGCTATGCAGGCCGTCACGACAGGTAGCACGTATCTCGCTAGCGACAAGATCTGGGACGGTTTGTTCGCCGAGATGTGCGAAAAGGCGGAAGACGTGTTACCGAGAGCGCTCGAGGTAGCAGAAGATGTGGTGAAGAATACAAGTAGTGTGAGTACGTACCTGATGAAGGAGTTGATGTATAGGGATGCGGGGAGTCCCGAAGGTCAGCATTTGCTGGATAGTAGAATCATCTACGAGTTGTTTGGGTCGCCGTAAGTCTTTCTTGCTACTAGTCTATATGGACCGAGCTGACTGCCCATAGGGATAACACTGAGGGCGTGCAGTCATTCATGCAGAAGAGGCCAGCCAAGTTTACGGGCACCATGGACAGCACCAACGTGACTGGGTATCCGTGGTGGATGCCTTTAGACACTCTGGGAAGACCCAAGGTGGCGCCAACAGGAAGAGCGAAGATCTAGTCACATGTTAGAAAATAGGCCAAAATACATTATGCACTGCTTGAGTGTATTGGCATGACTTCATTGTCTATCGTCCATCTCATCCGACACAACTGCTGGTGTTCGATGTCCCTAATGATCGCCTTTACGCGCGTAGCTAACCAGCACCCCAAACTGCATCACGCGCACCGACGGCTCGAAGGGAGGTATCAGGGATTTTCATTCGTTCCTAGTGTACTTCTTTTCGTGAAGCATGCATAACCGAGGGAAGCCTATGTCATCCCTACCCATCCAGACCGCACTCCGTAATGAGAAACACGCTTAGAAGAAAGTGGATGGCCGGGTAGAAGAGAAGACCTTCTTGCCAACCTTCTTGTTGATGCGGTGGGGCAGCGGGAACTTGAGGTTCTTGGTGAGGAGCTGCTTGATGTATGGTCGGCGGATGTCGTCGGACTTCTCGACCTCAACGACCTTGAGAATCTAAACGGCGTGTGAGTAACGCGACGCAAGTTACAGGGCAGGATTGATCTTACCTGAACGGACCTGAAGCGCGATCGGTGACGGGCAGCCATGTCCTGGTAAAGAGCATCGACGGCGGCGACGCGGGACATCTCGCGGTACTCCTTGTACATGTTGTGGGTACCGGAGCGCGAGTCGTACTTGAGCCAGATACCGAAGTTCTTGACCTTCTGGGGCTTCTTCTCGTGGATCTGAACCAAGTCAGTCTCTCATGGTGCACAACTCTCCTGCTCTTTGCACGTACCTGGTTTACGGAGACGATCTCTCCGTTGGCCTTCTTGATCTTGCGGAGCTTGCCAAGGAAGTACCAGAACCGTGACTTGGCGACAACCTCGTTGGTCGCAAAGATGCGCATGCGGTAGATCTTAGGCGCAGGGTTGGTCTCTGAAGGCAGATGGCGCCCGATGATCTGGTATTCCTGGAAGCGTGCTGAAGCATTGTCAGTACTGCTTCAACCAAAACATCTTCTCCTAGTCCAGCAACTGCAGCGATCGTTATCGGGAAGTTCGGTCGTCTCAGGCTGATCGAGTATTGTCGTATTCGAGTTTATCGCATGCGGACGAGTCCGCGTGCCCTTTGCTGGCATCCTCGCAGCTGTTTGGCACCGTTGATCTGTCCCCTGTGCATGCACACCCCACCATGTTCCTGCCCGATCCGCTCCAAAATCATATCGTGTGTATCGTGATGGTAGACGGCGGCCATGGTCGCGCAGGCCTGGTTCGAAAAATTCCATCGGCTGCAATTGCTGGACGGGACGATGTGGCGGAGAAGAAAAAATTGCTTACCCATCTGCGACTGGTTAGCAAACGATATTGACACAAGGCGGCGGCATTGACTGACCTTGATTGTGCTGTGAGGTTAGTACCTTGGGTTGAGAAGTTCAGTCAGGTCGTCTCTATCGTGGATTCGCAAGCGAATTCGACACCAGCTTGTGGGCGCTAGCTGAGCAGGGACCCACAACAACTTGGCGGCAGGCACGAGGGACATCGGCGAATAAAGACGCCAAACACCGACACGCCAACAACGAGCATCACCAATACACACGCCAGCCGCTTCTCTGCAAACGTAACTTGCAACATGTCAAAGGGCTGAGAGTACCAGCTGAAGTCGCGAAACTTTCCAGACCCGCGCGACGACCGACTGCCTACGTTCGCAACCGCATTCTCAGAAGCAACCATGCAAGTCGCACTCGAGCCTTTCCACGAGGCTTATGCCAGTGGTTTGGCGCAACCCGTCGCAGACTTCCTCAGTCCAGTTCCTCCTGCGCAAAACCCTGGCCGACTGTACGACTTCTACCGCGCTTCCAGCGAAGACAAGATCGAAGGCGATGTCCGTTATGCGCTCAAGTACAACAAGAACACGCGAATGACCAACAAAGAGGCTGGCGCTTGGATCGATATCATTGCTGGCTACTGGCGTGCCGTCAAAGAGATCATCAAGACGGATGAACTAGCGAACCAAGGCAGGCTGAATGAGCGTCAGTACGTGGCAGTGTATGATGCATGGAAGGACTTGACGAGCAGCTTCATCAAGCACATATCTGGTGGGCTGCTACCACCCTGGGCTATCTTCACTCTGTATTTCACTGCAAATCATCTTAGGAAGATAGCAATTAGAGCAGACGAGCAATTGGCCATCTCGAAACCAGCAACTCTCAGTACCGGCTACTCGGACGATATCGTGAGCACAGCACCTCAGAATCAGAAGCTTGAAGAAGCTGCGCGAGTGTTCAACAGAATCTTTGCCCTTTGTCTTGGTGATAGGTGCGCCGTAATTTTATTCCCCTACCACACGAGTGATCTGACAAGACCTCAGGAATCAAGACATGTCGGAGTCGCGAAAGTGGGGTGTGTATTGCATAGCCAACCTTCAGTTCAAGACATACTTCAAAGTAAGTCTTGTCGCAAGTTGCCCTTTGTGACGATTGCTAACACGTATGTACCCAGTTGAAAGCTATCAGCCTGTCCAAGAACGTTGTACGATCGATCGAAGCACAGTCGGACCTACCCACATTCGAGCTGTACCCGCGAGCGCATAGAGTCACATACAAATATTACCTTGGGGTGCTGGCGTTCTTGCAAGAAGACTATGCCAAGGTATGTCCAGAGTGCTGCGAGTGTTCTTCTTGGTCTGACACCGTGTAGGCAGAAAGCAGCTTGCAACAAGCCTGGGAATCTTGCTATTCAAAGTCGCAACACAACAAATCGTGAGTTCGATCAATCTAACAAGCCACTTGTGAAGCTGATATCCTAGGCTTATTCTCACATACCTCAGACCTTGCCGTCTGATCACCCAACACAAGGTTCCCACGGCCACTCTACTCGCCGAGGCCCCTCGCCTAGAACGAATATTTGGCCCCCTCGTATCGTGCATAAAGCGAGGTGATCTCACCGGCTTCGACAAGGCACTGGCGGAAGGTGAGCCAGAGTTCGTCAGACGGCGCATTTTCCTCACCCTAGAGCGGAGCCGTGACATTGCTTTGCGCAACCTTCTCCGAAAGGTTTACCTCGCCGGTGGCTTCGACGATCTCAAGGAAGGACAAACAGAGAAGGACCGCATAAGGAAGTCGCGAGTACCGCTGGCAAACTTTGCCGCCGCGCTCAGAATGGGCATTGCAGGCGAAGGCAGCGGCCAAGCAGTGGAGGACGATGAGGTCGAGTGTCTATTGGCAAACCAGATCTACAAGGTGCGTACGCGGTGTCCCCAGCGTTGGGCTTTACTCCACACCTCTGCAGGTCTTACCCGGCGTCGAGGCAGCCTCGTCACAGATACCAACCATACCAGACCACGAACCCACTCGGCTAACCCAAACTGCAGGGTCTTATGAAGGGCTATATTTCGCGCGAACACGGCATGGTGGTGATGAACAAGAAGGGCGCATTTCCCGGAACAGGGGTCTGATGCCTAAACACATCCGCCTGCTGCCCATCTACCATACAGATCAACTCCTCACTTTGCCGTGCCCGTCACAATCCCAGCTAGGACACGCACGCACGGTTGCGTGTGTAGGCAGCGTCGCTGCGCATACAATGACGATGTGAGGCTTCACACCACCACGCCAAGGGGGACATGCATAGCAAAGGAAGGCAAGTCGAAGTCATCAATACCTCAATGAAAGCTTGCAATATGCCTCAAACACTGTTTCCCTGATATTTCTTTATCTAACCCTTTCGTTGCATGGTTCGTGAGACGGGCCGGCTCTTGGTAACGACCAGTCAGTGTTGCAGGACCCCAAGCCGCGTCCCGCACAGACGCGCTGTCGCCCTCTCAGCTGATATCGCGTCGCAGGCCCCGCCCACACCCAATCCATCGCCCTGATCATCTGTACCCCACTTGCACTACCAGCCCGATGCGCGACGCGACGCGACGTGACACGACGCTTTGCTTTGGCCTCGCTTGGGCGTGCAGCGACGCTGTTCCTTGCCGCATCTTGCATGAAGAAGGGAAGGATGCTAGCTGAGTTACTGCGACTGTACGAGAAAGTACCGGCACCGCACCTTGTTGTGGGCGCATGTTGAGGATGGGTAAGCCTTTGATAAGATGAGTCAACCATATCGATCGGCCGTGTTCCCTCGGGTACGCAGCCTTCTGTATTCTCCTTGCCTCGATGCCCAGTCCTCCATATCCACTTTTACTTCCTTCGCAGGCATCGTCAGCAGCAGCCACCAGACACTGCATTCGTCCTCTATCCCGCTTTCTATGGTTCAGTCCGCACTGGTCGCACGTAGAGCGTTCGCTAGCGCAACCCCGTGTCACGGCTCGCCCTTTCTTTCTTTCCTTCTTGCCTCCTTACTCCGCTCTTAGCCCAGCCCACATGTCTTGGCCGCAACGTACCTCGCTGCTTTATTCCGGAGTTACTAATGTCTAGAGCGATTCGATAATAGCCCTGACTCCGCGGATCATATCATGCACCACCTTGATAAAGATGTTGCCTTTGGTTTCCCTGTTGTTCTTATGCATATTGTAGTGCCTGCGATATTTGTTGGGACTTTTCTTGCCTTCTGCGTGTTTCGCTCGGATGTCTTGGACGAGGCGTTGGAGTAGTTTTTCCAGGAAGATGGAGGGTAGGGCTGAGCACAAGATTTACTACATGCAGCTGGAGACCTCACTGATTGCTGCGCCATGTCATCTCATCAATGTGAACATGGACGGATCTGCATTTGTATTGCTAAAACTTAATTCAATATGCCGTTGGCTGCTCTCATTAATCGCGTGGAAACAAGACGCTGAAATCATGACTATATTTTGTTACAATTTGGTGCTGCTGCCAGGCAGAGAAAAGCGCTACAAGCTCAGGAAGCAACTGGCTTTCCCTAGCGTGACCTGGAAACTCGACGAGGAGTAAGAGCAAGACAAAAGCGCAACCATTCTGATGGCATAGACGGCCAGGAAATACCATGTGTCTTGAGATACAAGGAGGAAAGTCGAGCAGATGCGATGAAGGTCTGCGTATCAAGGCAATTTTGAGACCAATAGAAAAGACGCGAAACTTGAGGAAGAACAATCCAGGTAAGGAGATGAGGGTAGTAAAACAGTGGCGTGAGTGAGTGCCAGAAAGGTATATCCAACCCGTGACGCCGTGCAGGAACAAGACCGTACTAAGGAAGAGCCCAGTAAAGAGAGGGCATAGCCGCGAGGCTTTTACGCAAAGTGTATATACAAGAAGGAAGAGAAACTCAGGTGATGGGCATTAGTCTGATGCGACGAAAAGGGGAAGTTGGATGTGAGAGGCTAAGAGCGGTCGATGGGAATAGCAGCGACTTAGTGCGGCGACTTCGCTGAAAGGTCGTCCATGTGATTGACCATGGCGACGAACAAGTCGAAGAAGAGTTTGCCGCCATTCTCCATCTCGTTCTGCATTGTGCCACTGCGCTTGAAGGTGTGTCGGGCTCGGATGATGAGCGCGAGGTAGTGTGCACGGAGCTTCGAGTCGTTGTCAGGAGTGTTGGCGTATGCGTAACGGGCAGACGTCAGGATAGTCGAGCACTGAATGCCAGACTGAAGGCCTTGCTTCTTCAGAGCAAGCTTCTTCAGTTCTTGCAGTCCATACTTGTCGGCTTGACAGTAGATGACAGTGTCTTTCAGTATTGGCCCGACCGAAGACTGCACGATAGCTTCGTGCGATGTGCTGCCATTGCCGCCATCTTCAAGGTTCCAGCTGTTTCGCTTCTTGTCGTACTCCATGCGCGGGTAGTAGTCACCCTTGTAGAGGTACTCGAGGATCGACGAGAAGACTTCCGGCTCTTCATCAGGTAGGTCGATGCGCTTATTGGTAGACTGGAAGAATTGGCCGTTACAAAGGGCTTGGAACCAAGGAGAATGCGACAGAACATCTTCGTGGGCCGCAAAGAGTCGCTGCTCGCGACCGACGGAAATCGTGATGATGGCACTGATGGTAGTTGTCAGTATAATCGTTTAGGTGTTCATCATGAAAGAGTGAGCTCACCTGCCTAGGGTTGGCGATGTTTGGTTGGATTGCGGTGATGATGCCTGGGCAGCCTGTGCCAGCCTTTCTACTCTCCTTGGTGAGTCCTTGAAGGAAGGGTTCTTCTTGTGTGATTTGGACTTGGTTGCGCGATGTTTCGAAAAGCTGCCTTCTTGATGACGTGTGCGGTTTGATGAGAACATGATGGACTGCGATGACTAGACACCGTAGTGACGAAGGGTCGAGACGTTGTGAAGAGTCGCTGCTGATACTTATGGGTGCAATGAGTAGGCAGCAAGGGTACGAATGTCAGTAGGCAAGCAGACGACTCCAAGAGGTCCTTAGGCAGATGCGTCGTAGGGCAAATGAGACGATGGCAAGCAAGTACTAGGCGACTGCAGCGTGTATATATACCTGACTCCTCACAGGAGGCCGCTATCTGGCCCCCGGCTAGAGGGAGAGTGAATTGAGACGCGATTGGACGCGTCCATGGGCCTAACACGTAAACGCGATATCACATGTTCCACTTTGCCTCTTTCAGGGCTAAGAGTCAGGACGGCTGAGCCCCCGGACCTGGACCAAGAGCACTTGTGCAAGGTTGTGAAACAAGGGCGGAACAAAGAGGGCTTATGGCGCTAGTGGTGCGCCGGCAGGATGGCATGGTCCTCGAACCGCAAGCAACTGGACGTGTTAGAGACATGCTAGCAAGAGCTGAGGATGGATACTCGCCATGTCTCAAACCGTGCTTTTGCTCGAGGGATGCGACGAGTCTTCACACGGCACGAAAAAGTGATGCGATGACTGGTCGCGTTCTTTGCGCAGGGCTCTCTGGAGGGTTGAAGCTTTGGCCAGGCTCCCAAGAAACTTTGAGAAAAGCAATCGACGCCGCCGCCGTGCAATAGCCAGCGTCGGCTCCTCGCTTGCATCTGCAAATCAGAGGACTGCGGCCGTCCACTGCAGGCCCCCGTCTAAAGGCCGTTTGCCGTTCCCCTGAGGGGCAAATGTCGCGCTGAAGGACCGATGGTTGAAGAGAGGCGTAGCGCGAGGCTACTATCCGGCTCCGCGCAACGATGGGATTCGCGGCCGGCAGAGGCGATGTCAGCGGCCATGACACGGTGCCTGATGCCGTGAAATTATGCGTCGCTGATCACTGAACCTCGGACGAGAGGGGTTGCATTGGTGGAACGCGCCCAGGCATTCACAATGAAATCGCCCCTCGACGCGTCCTCACGTTACCTTCGGGGCTTCCACTTAAGTCCGGATCCGGTCTGGCGCGCCACGCTACCAGAGAACCCAACGGCTTCGCAGTTTCACCACGTCCGCCAACATCATTACTGATGGCCCAAGTATTCAGTACTCTTTTGGCGCATTATCTGTGACGTATTCAGTACGCGGCAGAGCTTCCCGCCTTCACGCGTTTCTACCCCTCTTCATCACGCTTGACTGCTGGAAACGTGTATCTTATGTCACCGTTTCTCATCGTGGGTATGCGTTTTTGTATGTATCCTTGGTTCTGCTGCCTCGCGTGGGAGCATCACTCGCTGCCCGTTTCGACAGCGCATACAATCATCATTCAACATTATCTGAACTCAGCATGGACAAGGTATGGTTCTGCCGTGTTCTGTTCGGTTGTCAGATTACGCCCCATGTATCCTTCACTCCAGTGCTCTTTTTGTTGAAAGCGGTGTGTCATCAGGGATCTTGATATTCCAATCAATTATTTTGGACGCCAAGAAGCTTCTCTAAAGAGTTCCCGAGCTGCTCCATCGGCTCAAACATCATCGCTGTCCACACCAACGTACCTAGGACGCCACTGCTTCCTGAGCCACCGAAGTCGTTTCGTAGGCGATCTGCCTCTCCCTTGCGAGATTGATCAAAGCCCCTCCAGGAGTATGCGCTTCCAGCAAGCACCATACGCCTCCGTACACGCGAGCACTACCGAAGAGCCCGCCGCGCTGCACAGTATATGAGATATCGTGCTTCTGGTAGCAAGCGACTTGACGAAGAGTGTCATCGTGCATTTGACGAATACCACCATTTCACATATACTATGTTATAATCAATCTTTATGTCCTAGAGTTTCATGCAAGAGCACTCAAGCATGGCGAATACCGCTTGTGCCCGGCAGAATCCCACCGACTGCCAGGGGTGCCATAGCCGGTATTACGCATCCGAAATTGTCAAGTAGGGGCCGTTTGGTTCGTAAGGGATGGACAACAACGACGATCGTCATGTTGGTAATTGCAGGTTGTTGTATGCGGCCCACGAGTATTGGGTACTCCGGATGCTTGGTCTGAACCTGGCTTGGAGCTTTTGGTCCATTTCCAAGAGAAGAGATAGTATACCACAAGGGTTTTCGCCATCAGACCGCCAAACCCTGTCTTCACAGCTCATCTTTGAACAAAGCCCCGAGCTCAAAGTAAATCGGAGTTGGGCTCATGATCCCAGTTACACGCCGTACATTGCATATGCAAAGATGCTGACTGCCGCTCAGCAACACAACCAGATACAGCGTAGGCCTTGGGACACTAAAGGGTTAGATACAACGACCACTCAAGGCCACCATGCATGGCACGCTGCAGATTTCACGAACAAAGACGGAAATCTATTGAGATTGATGGTAAAGATAGCGGAGTATGCTTGCCCCTATGGTGTTCGTTCAGTAGGTGTGTCAAACATTGAGGGTATTTATTGCAGCGAAACTTTGCAGCTCTTCGCCCAACTTTGGGTGACCATCTAAATAGATGATCCAGCAAACGCAGTACTATGGCACAGTCGGTGTCAGCCTGCATATGAGAAGGAGGCTGACCCTGCTACCCTACATAAGAGCGCCGAGATCCGTATCTAGCTGAGTCGTTACAGCTCAATCAATGGCTGGCACCGCGGTTGTCAAGGCCCTTGTGGCATCGTTGTGTCTGTTTTCAGGCGCTTCAGCGTCCCCTTTTACCAAGAGACAAGCCACGCTCACTCTTGATGGTGTTCAGAAGCAAGCCCTCGCCAATGCGTACAAAGTACTGGACGGGACACTATCGGATGGCCTGAAAAGGCCCGCGACATGTAACAAGAACACTGTTGCTGTACGCAAAGAGTTGTGAGTAGTTATGATATCTATTAGTACCGCAGACTAACACACGATAGTGGCGACCTTACCAAAGAAGAACGGAAAGCATATACCACGGCCGTGAACTGCATCCTCAAAGCCCCTTCCAAGCTTCCTGCTGGTCAATACCCTGGAGCAAAATCTCGCTATGACGACTTCGTAGTCGTGCACATGAACATGACACCGACCGTTCATGCCACCGCAAACTTCATGCACTGGCACCGCTACTACATATGGGCGTACGAAACAGCGCTCCGCACAGAATGTGGATACAAAGGTTACCAGTAAGTATCATCCTGCAGGTTATGCCTGAAGCATACACTGATCACATCTCCACTCTTGTCCCAGACCCTACTGGAATTGGGCGAAGTACTCCGACCTGGTCAACAGTCCTATCTTCAATGGCGATGAATGGAGCATGGGCGGAAACGGCGATCCAATAGGTCCACATGCAGGTATGAGTCTAGGACCAGGCCAGACGCTTCCAGGTGGACCAGGAGGAGGCTGTGTTACCAAAGGTCCCTTTACCAATCTGACCATTCATCTCGGTCCCCTCCTACCCACCATGGACCCCAAACTCAACATCAAACCCAACCCACGTGCCGATGGGTTTGGCGATAATCCACGCTGTCACCGTCGTGACGTGAGCAACTTCTTTACGCAGAGCTACTTGCGGCCTCAAGATCTTCTATCTCACATCACCGGCAGCAAAACCATCAGTACCTTCCAAGACACTCTCCAGGCCAACAGTACAAACAACCTTGCAGCACTTCATATTGGCGGTCACTTTTCTATCTGGGGTGATCCAGGCGGCGACGTATATGTGAGCCCAGCTGAGCCAGCCTTCTGGCTGCACCATGGGCAGTTGGACAGGCACTGGTGGATGTGGGCCATGTATCAAGAGCGGGAGGTCAAGTCTCGCACTAGCATGTATGAAGGTGGCACCCATTGGCAGATACCCAATAGTCCCAGAGGTAAACCGACAGATGAGCAAGAGTTGAACATTGTAGCACCGCCGGGTCAGAATCACATTGCGAGCAAGGAATTCTTTTCGACCACCGCGGGCCCGCTGTGTTATGTCTATGCTTAGGTAGTCAAGCCCAATATACTGCAACTTTTCTCTTTCTTACTTTCCTGCGGTTATGAGAACTCTTGTTTATTCCTTGCCTGTCTCATTTATGCGGCTGGCTTTCATCAGTTCCTGAAACAGGACACATTGACCAAGACACGTGATAACGAGGCTCTAGCGCGACGCGCTAGACACTCCAAAACAGGAAGCGACCGATGTCATCACGGGTCTCAAGACACTCACCATCCCACCACATCGACGATACGACTTTGGTACCAAATGCACAAACAACCGCGAAGATGTCGACCCCGCAAGCGAAACGTCGCCGGCTAAACGAAGCTACAAAAACACTCCAAAAGCCGTTCAAATCTCCGTTCCGCACGCCGTTGAAGCCTAGCATAGGGGACGACCCGCCATCCTCAGATCCGCCTGAGATACATGCTTCTGCGCTGAAAACGCCAGGAACGACTACCACCGCTGCCAGAAGTACTGCTCCTACAGTCAATGACGCACGGCAAGTGACCACCTCTGTGGCTGCTGCACAACCGCCATCGACGCCAGCAGCCTCCAAGGTGAAGCCGCACGTCTCGAAACCCCTCGTCTCACGTCCGAACATATCTACACCGTCACGAATTGTTCCGAAGAAGACACTATCGAAACCTTCGGTCGCACGCGAGATTATGCAGCTCCGCAACGAGATCCAGATGCTTACACAAGCCCAGACCCTCGCTACATCTACAAAAGACGACGATTTGGTCGTTCTAGTAGATAAATGGCGCACAGCAAGCCGTGCAGCGGCGGAAGAGCTGTTTGGCAGTACTAGAGACAGGGTCAATAGGATGGGCGGAGTAGGCGCGTGGAAGGAACGCGAGAAGGAATCGAAGGAACGGCAGATGAAATGGGATCAGGAAGAGAGGGAGGCAGAGCGTGAGAGGATAGACGAGGCTAAAGAGAGCGGTGAGGTTTCTGAAGAAGCTTATGATCGGTACGCCGAGATGGATTCAGAGAGAGACAAAGGAAACGAGGAGGAGACATTCAAGGGAGCAGACGACGACGTGAGTGCGCGAACAAATGCATGCAGGTCATGGTATTAATATTGGAACAGTCTTTTACGATGGACATGATGCTCAAGACGCTCAATATCGATCTCAAGCTTATCGGTTACAATAAGGAAGCACAAAGGTGGGATGGATGAGGTGTCGATCGTAAGGTCAACAGCACTGTGTAATACCCACTCAGCTCTCAATACGAGCTAGACAAGCCCAAATATATGTTCGACTGGGGCCGCGACGGTACCTGCAGAACGGGTACTGGCG
>JAESFQ010000249.1_pt1 | contig 19347 bp, 18 predicted proteins | sample 9269431 | NCBI WGS metagenome assembly JAESFQ01 (sample SAMN14502588, study PRJNA617103) | algae metagenome | isolation source: Plectolyngbya sp. WJT66-NPBG17 and co-occurring heterotrophs from well... | place: USA: Mojave Desert, Joshua Tree National Park, California | collected 2006-08-06
GAGATGAAAAGGGGCAATGAGGAGGGCCTGAGATGGTGTATTCGCGCAAAAATGTCCGTCGATGACCCGAACAAGGCCATGCGCGACCCCGTCATCTACCGCTGCAATCCCCAGGCGCATCACCGCACCGGTGACAAGTGGAAGATCTACCCTACCTACGACTTCTGCTGCCCTATCGTCGACTCGCTCGAGGGTGTTACTCACGCGCTACGTACGACCGAGTACAACGACCGTGACGCACAATACCAATGGTTCATCAAGAACCTCAAACTGCGCAAGGTCCACAATTGGGGTTTCGCACGACTGAACTTTGTCCGCACGGTGCTGTCAAAGCGCAAGCTCACAAAGATCGTTGATGCTGGCATCGTATCAGGCTGGGATGACCCACGCATGCCTACGGTCCGTGGTGTCCGCCGCCATGGTGCCGTCATCCCCGCGCTCCGTGAGTTCATCCTTAAGCAAGGTCCTTCCAAGAATATCGTAAACCAGGATTGGTTCGCCTTCTGGGCCACCAACAAGAAACACATTGAGCCTACTGCTGCTCGCTACACTGCGATCGACGACGCCGGCCGCGTCCCCGTCACCATTATTGGCGCGCGTGAGGGCGTAATTTCCGAGGACAAGCCGAAACACGCCAAGTACGACCTCGGTAACAAGAAGATTGTCTTCAGCTCATCCGTCATCATGGAGCAAGCCGACGCACAGTCGTTCGAGCAGGACGAAGAGATTACGCTCATGAACTGGGGTAACGCTATTGTACGCAAGATCAGCCACTCCATCAATCCTCTCGAGATGGCCAAACACGGTCTGAAGACTGTCACCGGTCTGGAGCTCGAACTACACCTCCAAGGAGATGTGAAGAAGACATCCAAGAAGGTAACCTGGTTGAGCAACGACCAGAACCTCGTACCCATTGAGCTTGTCGATTACGACTACCTCATCACAAAGGACAAGCTGGAGCCTGACGACACGCTCGAGGACTTCCTCAACCCGCATACTGAGACGAGGACCAAGGCTATGGCTGACTGCAATGTCGCCGAGCTTAAAGTCGATGATATCGTGCAATTTGACCGCAAGGGCTTCTTCCGCATTGACCGTGCTTTTGCCCATGGAGAGCCCGTTGTCGCGTTCCAGATTCCTACTGGTAAGAGCAAGTAAATGTTGCTCGTTAGTTATGCACACTATGTATGCTGAGACGTCGCTGAAATGGTACCATGATGTATATTTGCAATGACTGAACTTTTGAAGAAAAGGAGTGCTGCTCGTATAGAGACAGTGGACTCTACTAGATCTGGAATGAATCAAGTTTCCAATCATGCCTCTGTTCCGTCCTTCGCATTCCGTTACATCGAATCCCTCAATCGCATGATCTTGTTCTAGAGCTATTCCACCATTTTGAGATACTAGAGGCCGCATACGATTGGAAAGTCATACGTATACGTGTGCTGATAAACATCATGCTCAAAGGGACAGCTGAAATGAATCTTCGTTGGTATCTTTGATTTTCCGACCGTATCTAGATCTTGTCTAGGCTCGTGAATCTTCGTCAAAGCCGCCGCCCACCCACCCGACGATATTATGTCGTCATGCATTGATCGTCATTACATATCTCATGTCCAGCCATACGCATTTTCGACGTAATGCTTCCGAGCCCAACATGCTCCAGCGTAAACGTAAGTCTTGCATTAACACCGCAAATCTCCATCTAGGTAGTGTTGGAGCCCTTGCCCTCTTTCCTGCCCATGGTACCCTCCTTGGTGACCTCATCGGGCTTGCCCTCCTGCATCTTCTTATTCCTCTCCTCTTCACGCTTACGCTCATGCTCCCTAACCAGATCCGGCGGGCTGTCCTCAATGAGATCAGATTCGCCGCTCAAACCACTCCATTTGGGCAGACCGTCGGGGATATCCATGACGCGCTGGCCGTAGAACATGTGGCAGCGGGGCTTGAAGTATGCCTTGTCCTCATCCGTCTTGAGGTGCACGAGCGAGGGGAAGAGCAGGATCATGTTGCGGCCCTCGTCCATGATGGGCGAGTGGCAGAAGGAGCAGCGCACTTTGCAGGGAAGCTTGTGCTCAATGGACTTTTCGGTTGGATCGTACCATTCTAGATCGTGGTGGCCGTTGGTGAAGTTGATGTCTTCTTTATGGAAGATGGCGGCCCATTGGAAGGGTGCGGCTGAGAGGAGTTAGTACTGATGCTCTAGTATACATGTCAAAAGAAGCGTACCGTGTTGTGTTTGGCAGGTAGTGCAATGGCATAGCTTGCTGTCTAGAGGCTCCCTCCGACTGAGCTGGTATTGGACTTTTCCGCAATGGCAGTTGGCTTCGTACTTGACGTCAAAGTCTTCGTTCTTCTCGTGGATGCGGTAAGGGGGACGCTGTTTCCACTCAGACAAGCCAGTCGTCTCTTCGCCACGGCTCTGGTCTTTCTTGACCTGCTCTTTGTCCATTTTGAAAGCGGTTTGGGAAAATGTGGGCTGCTGTCGCGTGAGGTGTGAAGCAAGTAGTCGCGCACGGGGTAGAGCTTTTGAAGTCGTTAATAGTGGTAGCCGACGGAATGCAATTGAAGTTGCGGACATAAGTAGAGAATTGGAGGGGATGTGTGAGGATACGTGTGTGGTTATGCTGTTTGCTTGCCGTCATCATCAATGCTTTATTTGGGGAGGCGCGTTGGTCTGACGTCACCATGACCACAACTCTGCGACGCGACAACGCGTGCTCTAGATTCCTTATCCCCCTTGCGGGCACCGATCGTCAAAGAGAATGCGCCTTTCCGTCAGCGAAAACGCTCAGATATGGAGCCCAGATTCGCCTTCCAATGCTATGCTTCTTCTACACAATCCCATTCGTCAATGCCTCTCTAGTGTCCCACTCTCCCGCACTTCATCGCGATCGATTCTGCGCCGCGGACTACTATGAGCCGTAGCCCATGCTCCTGGCATCGTCGGTGCTGTGCATCTACTAGCAGAAATCGTGTTTCACGATACAGGATGTGTTGTATTCCAGCCACCGCGTCCCCAAAAGCCGGCTAAGCGTGGCGTTTACGCTAACTATGCGGAGTGGTTCCGTGCCCAGTGTTTTTTTAAAGGTTCGTCTTTGCCAGTGGCTCAAGCACCTTTCAGTAGCTTCTGAGCTTCTTTGTTGGATAGACCGAAGACATTGATTAGGTAATCGAGTCTGCTAACAGTCAGTACGAGGCTCAAATCGATGAACGATTTGCAACTCACTTGATGTCTCCAGCTATCCGCCGCCGCACAGCCTCAAACTCAACTTCGGCTTTGTCCCTTGTCGCATCCTGTCTCTTTGAATTGATCGTCTTGACGCGAATTTTGAACCTTCCGCTAACAGGACGATGATCCGAGACCTTGATAGTATCATGTCGTCGGTAATCCAACTGCTTGATCCTACCCAAGCCGCGGTACAACAAACGATCGCACCATGCTGGCGACCGTTGCTTTTCGGACGTATCATAGTTGTCGGTTCCCACATCATACTTGTAGGTCGGAGCAAAGTTGATCGGTGCCTCGGTGAACGCACGCAAGCGGAAGCCAGGATTGCGCTTGCGAGACAGGAGCAGTTGATCGCGTTCGAGAAGCTTCGCCAGGTTGCCTTGCTGTACAGCAGCAACAACAGTATTGCGAGGCATCGCGTCGATGCGATAATTGAGATCACCGTTCAAGATACAAATCTCGTGATCCAAAATCATGGACCCATCACCACCTCCCACAAAATAATTTGCGCACGACGTAGGGGAGCGGTTCTTCGGTAACGGTGCGTTCTCCATGATTGCGGCTGCATCGTTGTTGCGATGGACCGTTTGTGTCTGACCTGCCGCAAGATGGCAGTTGATAAAGCAGAGTGATGAATCGTCAATGAAGAAGCGGACCACAAGCGCGCCCTTGTTGCCAACTCGACCGCTGAAGCCAAGCTTAATTTCAGCTGCGCATACATCGCGGATATTGTTCCGTTCCGAAGCTTTTATAAACACGCAGGTAAAGAGACCGACAAGGTTGGCGGTATGCAAGAGTACGTAGTCCTGGTTTGGACTGTACTCGTCCAAGACGCGAACAAGATGGTCTCGCCAGGCTCGATATTGGTGAGACATGTGTTCGTTCTCTGATGTCTCTTTGTGCTTCTTTCTCTTGAAGATGCTCTTGGCGGTTATCTTCTTGTCTTCCAGGTCGACCAACTCCTGGAAGCCAAACACGAGGATGTCGGGAGGATTCTCAGGTTCGAGGATTTCTCGGAAGAAGTTTCGATCTTGCTCAGTATTCCGGATATTTGCGGGTTTAGTCGCGCCGGCGTTCCATGTCATGACGCGGGCTGAGAGCTCTCTGAATTCGCAGTATTCAGAATCGCGCTGTTGCATCAGATTTTCTGCAGGATGTTAGCATAGCACCGCAAGAAACACCACAAACCACTTACCGAGCCAATCGTCCTTCATCATCCCATCCCAGACGCGTAACATTGTGTCGGTGCCCAAGGACGCAACCTGGAATCTATCGAGTTTCCAGATACTGGTGCGATCGGCTAAGATGCCCGCAATTGGCTTGTCGTGTGCTTTCCAATCCTTCAACACCTTCCAGGGTGTCGACTTGGTCTCGTACACGTATATCATTCCGGTACTGTAACCAGCCCAGAGGAAATCACCAACGCCGACAAGAGAACTGATCTTGTAAACGCTGACATTGACGATTCCAAGACATTCGAAGCTCTTCTTGGAGTATATGGTAACTTTTCCGTCTGCATGTCCAAAGTACATCCGATCGGGCTGACTGCTGATAATAGCACCAGAAGTGACGTCTCCGACATTGTGCTGAGATAACACACCCTGCGTCAACTGTTGAAAGTAGTTGTTGTCTGACGTGCGAGCGTAGACCCGAATGTCTTTTGTCGAAGCTACCCACAACTGCGACCCCGAGATGATGGAAAATGTGCTCCCACGAGGAATTCGGTAGGTAAGTGGGGCTTGCTGTAGGGATGGACATCCAGACTCGTCAGCTGGCCAGATATGTAATACGCCATCTTCATCGAGAGACCACATTTCCGAGGCATAGCGGAAGATTTTGACAATGACACTCCTCGCATGTGCGTTACTCTTAGTGTGCACTACGCTCTGCGTGGGTATGTCAATTTCATGCATTTCGCCCGTGTTTGTTCCTAGCCACAACCGCTTGCCTTCGTCTTCAACATCCTTTGCCGGTCTGAAAGCAATCGCTGTAGCTTTGACGGTATCACCATGGGCCAAGCTCATGAGCAGTCGCCCGTTTAAAACGTTCCACACATTCGTCACGTAACCGGTCGTACATATATAATCGCCACAAACTGCAAACAGCTTGGTCTCGTAGCCTGTCGGGATACCGGATATACCATCCGGAAACACTGGCGGTCTTCGATTCGCTTGTGACGAGTCTGGGTAGTCCGTCAAAGCAGTCGTCGGTTGTTTGTCTCCGCCTGTATCTTCCTCATCCGAATCATAGGTATACGGTTGTGAGAGCTGCGATGCCTGTATAGAAGGTGTCTGGGATGGCCGTCTCATTTCCCCAGAGTTTCGTGGAGGCGGTGGTTTCGGAGGTTCTAACGCTTTTCCGGGGCTAGCGGACATGGCCCCGGTTGTGTTTGTCCGCCTGGGAGGCGGCATGAATCTGTTGTTCGCCTCTTGCACCATTTGACCGGGACGGGTCTGATCGAAAGATCGTCGCACGGGCAAATCGGGGGGTGCTGCTCTTTGCAACTGTACACTCTTCCGCAGATCGAAATTGTCCTTCTCTCGTCGCATGGGCAACGATGGGCGGTCTTCTGGCAAGTTATTTGGTGATTGAGACGGTGGAGTCTTGTTCAACGTCTGTTTCCCTGCTACCCGAGAGTCTGCATGTGGGAGCTTCTCGGCAAATGCATGATGTACGGCAGCAGCTGGAAAATATCCGTTATTGCCTCCAGTCATCTTCGGTTTCGAGAAGCCCGGAATGACTGGTGGAGAGGGCTCGCCCTTGACGCTATCTCCACTACTGCTGGGTGGCGTGCTGAATGGAGACACGTCTGCAGCATCTGATGTGGCTTCAGGTGCCAGGTTTGCACGAGCTGAGGGGTCCACGGAAAGCGATTTTGGAGGCATCTTGGGCTTACCGGCTCGGTTCACAGGCGGTGGTACAGGCGGCGCAGAAGACACTGGTCGGTCGCCCTTTCGGGGATCGTTGGATGGGCCGTTGTCCGTTTGGCTTGGGAACACAGGCTTCGCATCCATGGCGGGGGTGCCATTGCGACTGGGCATTTTGAAGAATCTCTTCCCACTGGACACTGATGAGGGCGAGTCTAATGCGGCGGGTGGAGTCGGTTGCGAAGGGTGCGGCGAGTGTACAGGAGAAGTGGAAGATTTGGGCGGAGATCTTGGTGATTGGATTGTAACCTTTGGCGGGGACCTTGTAGGCGATCTGGGTGGAGAGAAGGCCATCATCGACGTCGGTCTCGGTTTCGGAGTGCCCCAGAGCGAGCGCCCAAGGGTGTTTGAGCGCGGCGTCACAGTCCCACTCCCACTGTAGTCGGCCACGCTGGGCGAGGGTCTCTCTGCGTAGTCTCTGGGCATGTCGAGTGAGATGCGCCCATCCGTCCTCCTGTTGTCCTCGGGCATAGCAAGGCGATCATTCGGGCCGGGAGAGCGCTGTCGCTGGGCGGTAGGCGCGGGCGACTTGTTTGTACTGAGGAGGTTCTCGAACTGGGCGCGGAGGGAAGACACCGGCTTCTGTGCTGGGAGTCAGCAAGTTCTTCTTTCTGCAGACAGGCTACTCACAATGGACGAGCCGTCCATGTTCTCCTCTTGCTGGTTGTCCATGATGTTTGTTTTTGTCGTCAGCCGGCACCGGAAGGTCTCCTATAGCTGCGCATCGACCGGTGAGGTCTTGTTCCCATTTGGCGCTTGGTGTGCTGGTGGAAGGAAAGGCTGTCGCTCGTGAACGGTCATGCAGCCAGCGCTACAGAGGGCAGGATGCAGGAGTAGCGGTAGCGGGAATGGTAGGGTGGTGGATATGGTGGCAGTGCAATGTGGTAGAGACACGAGTGACTGTAGGGCTCCCTAGTGGAGACGCGTATACCGTCTGCTAGGAATGTTGGGCGACAGGGAATACCGGCAACAGCGCGGGGGTGCAGGTGTTTCAGCGGCAGCAGTCGGAGGAATGCAACGGCTATGGCGACGGGCGTGGTCTGCTTGCGAATATCCTCAGGTGACGTCTCCGGTTCGCAGGCGATTGTGCGTCTCTGCGTTGGGCGCGGGCGGCGGCTTGGAGCGGTGTTGTCGTGTCTTGCTACTGTCATTCCCCACAGCTAAGCAGCACTGAACCCTGCACACCACCAACGGCAAGGCGATCAGGCACCGGCGAATTACAGACGAGCATACAAAACGCCAAACTAGCCGTCAGTTTGTATTTGCACAGGTACATGTACGTGCATAGTGCCAGAGTCACACTTCACCGACACCAGCCATGTGGTAAGCACGCGCTCCCTCCTGCTGCCTCGGACGCTCCCCCACAACTACGTCGGCGGTTGGCTGATAGCTGTGCAGCAGACACATTCTCAACGCCCAGGTCTCTATCCGCTCGCCATGTTGTATGTCGCCCCATGCCCGACATGTGTGCGATGAATACTGAGAAGGCATAGGCAAGAAATGGTTCGACTGCGCAGAATGTCACCAGGAGCAGAGCGACCACCCGCTCACGCAGACGTTTGACATGGTCTTCATATGCAAAAAGTGCAAGAAGGCCTTCCGCAAAGATGCGCGCGAATTCGAGGACGCGTATGTAGGCGACACAGATTTGACGTGGCAGTGGGCTGACGACTGGTAGCGACGAGTACTGCCCGCACTGCGACAACCACTTCGTTCTAGAGGCAAAGACACCCAAGGCCTCGTTGCAGGTCGAAGGCGAGGACGTACGAAAGGACTCCAGGTACGACACACCACTCATCCAGTGGCAGACTATCGCTAACAGTGTCCCAGAATGCTCAAAGACGACCGCATACGAAGCGAGGAAATGCGCTCCATATTCGATGTCAAGGAAGCGCCGAACAAGCTGGGTTGAACAAGTGGGATATCAGGACATACAGTACTACGATGCGTAGCACAAACTACGTATTCATGGGGCAGGGGTACCGCCACCACCACATAACATCACGCCATGAGCGAGGGGCTGCACGGGGAAACATGCAGCGTAGTGTGCTAGACTGCCATTTATGAGCACTAGCTGGGTCGTATCTGCGTTATACAGAATCATAAGTCTACCACCTAGACGCCGCTGCTGTTCATGCCTTTTCGCCATCAGTCGTTAACCATGCTTCTACGCGCCACCAGCTCCTGAGCCCTCGGCCGGCGTCTGGCGGGTGAGGATAGCGGCCTGGCCGGTACCGGGCTGCCGTCCAGGCCTCCTGTTTGCCGCCTCTTCCTGCTTCTCTGTGTTGATATTCTCCACGTACTTCTCAATGTCCTCCACGGGCAACATCTCGATGGGCTTTCCAGGTGCCATGATGGCAATCTCGATGTTCTTCGCGCCAGTCTGCACCACCTCTAGTAGTGACTTGACTGTCAGTTTGATCGTTTCTTCCCGGTCCATGGCTTCTTTGTGGTTGCGCTCGAGGAACTCGCGGACTGTCTTGCTCGATCGGCCAATGGCGTTTGCTTTCCTGGGTTGTGTTAGCACGCAGAAGTGTCTTGGTGTATACGCAACCTACCATGCTGAGTAGATACCAGAAGGCTCAGTCTGGTACAGGCGCGGGGTCTTATCGTTGGGGTCAAAGCCGACTATCAGCGTGCTGATACCGAACGGTCGGACACCACCACTCTGAGTGTACCTCTGTTGCACACCTGCGACATACTTCGTGATGTACTCTATCGATACCGGGTCTTCGACTGTGAGGCGATGTGATTGTGCTTCGAGGCGGGCTTTGTCGACGAGGATACGGGCGTCGGCGTTCAGTCCAGCAAAGGCGAGGGCGACGTGGGTGTCGACGAGGCAGATCTTGGAGGGTGTGATGCGGGTATCTTGCAGCTTCATTGCTGATCGCTTCTCGCAACCTAGTACTACTATGTCCGAGCCCTTGACACCAACGGCGCATGTTCCTGGGGCGAATTAGCATCTGACCTACGCTATGTCTTTTATATACTACACACCTCGCTTGACTGCCTCGAGCGCATATTCAACCTGGAAAACGTGACCGTCAGGACTGAAGACTGGCACAATTAGCTAAGCCCGCATCTCCAAGTGTTGGTTGTTTGTACCGGAGAGAGCTCGATCGTAGCCGGATGCCATTGTGAGAGTAAATGTACAGTAGTTCTTGAGTTTCTTGTTGTTTACTTCGTATACAGCGACGAGATTCGAGTAGAAGCGGCGGGGTAACAAAGTACGACAGTCGTCAAGTTACTCTCGAAGCTCCAGAGCTGTCCGCGTCGCTGCTCCCGCCTAAACTACGCCAAGCCATCTGGCCCGTGCCAGCCCTGTCGACTTATGTCATCATCGTAGATATTCGTGAAGGCGACTTTAATTATTTCCGCCGCCGGTCGCATTTCCTCTACAGTCAATCGTAATGGCATCTTCAGCACGTTTGGTCTCGTCCTTGCGACGAACTGTCTTCTCTTCTCGTGCTGCATTGCGCCAGCAATATTTGCGACCGACAAGTCAAGTGCGATGGACGGGTAGTACGTCAGCGACTTCGGAGCCTCACCAGCCAGACGAGCATGGCGGAGTGAAAGGCCCGACGGCGTCGTCAAAATCCATCAAATTTACCTTCGAGTCGTATGTGTTGAGGTCTGGACATTTTTTGTACTCAACTAATGCCAAGCAGCTATCCGCATCTTCAAAGAGACAGCCGATTCACAAAACTCAGCGAGGAGCATGTGAAGTTTTTTCAGGACCTCCTAGGTTCCAGCTCAGCAGTTATAGATGGTGTATCCAAAGACGCATCGGACGATATTGAGCCTTTCAATAGTGACTGGATGCGCAAGTTCCGTGGTCACACCAAATTAGTCTTGAAGCCCAGCTCCACGGAAGAAGTCAGCAAGATCCTCAAATACTGCAATGACAATATGCTCGCTGTAGTACCCCAGGGCGGTAATACTGGACTTGTTGGTGGCTCTGTGCCTGTGTTCGACGAGATTGTAATCAACATGCAGAGGATGAACGAAATCAGGTCCTTCGATGAAGTATCTGGTATCTTAGTCGCTGATGCTGGTGTGATCTTGGAGAATGCAGACAACTTCCTCGCCGAGAAGAATCACATCTTCCCGTTAGACCTCGGCGCCAAGGGATCTGCCTACATCGGCGGCAATGTTGCCACGAATGCTGGTGGTCTCCGTCTCCTGCGGTATGGTAGCTTCCACGGAAACGTCTTAGGAATCGAGGCAGTCCTTCCGGATGGTACTATTGTAGATGATCTGTCCACGCTCCGGAAGAACAACACTGGCTACGATCTGAAGCAGCTGTTTATCGGTGGAGAAGGCACCATTGGTATTATCACTAAGGTCTCAATCATTTGCCCGAGAAGATCTCCTGCCGTCAACGTAGCATACTTTGGCCTGGAGAGTTACGAGCAGGTTCAAAAGGCGTACATTGAGGCCAAGGGATATTTGTCTGAGATTCTGTCAGCTTTTGAGCTGATGGACGGTCGCACGCAAAAGCTGGTCAATAGGGTAACTGGTAAGAAGATGCCTCTGGAAGGCGAGCACCCTTTTTACTGCCTCATTGAGACCAGCGGGTCTAACGCCGACCACGACAGCGAGGTAAGCAAGTTTAGTTAATACATGAAGTCGAGCGCTAATGTGTGCAGAAACTGCAAGCCTTCCTCGAACATGTTATGGAGACCGAGGTCGTCTCTGATGGTGTTCTAGCTCAAGATCAGACTCAGATCCAGGAGCTCTGGTCATGGCGTGAAGGTATCACTGAGTGCCTTGGTCACGACGGAGGTGTCTACAAGTACGACTTATCAATACCCATCGCTGAGCTTTACGATCTGGTCAATGAAACACGCGATCGCTTGACAGAGGCTGGCCTGCTTGGCAACGATTCCTCGCACCCTGTCGTTGACGTTGTTGGATATGGCCACATGGGCGATGCGAATCTGCACCTCAACATCCCAGTCAGAAAATTTGACAAGGCCGTGGAGAAGAAGCTGGAGCCCTTTGTGTATGAGTGGGTCCAAAAGCGGAATGGCAGCATCAGTGCCGAGCACGGCTTGGGAGTAACGAAGAAGCCATACATTGGATACAGCAAAAGTGAAACCATGATCAAGCTGATGAAGCAGATTAAGGATCTCTACGATCCTGTAAGTGACTACTCTACCTCTATCCATCTTCATGGTGTGCTGACTCTGATAGAACGGCATCATGAACCCCTACAAGTACATATAGATGGACGTTGCTGCATCTTTGGTAGACCATTCATATCCACATTTTTACCCACCTTCTCAGATCTTATCCTTTCCCTTAGTCAACAGTGTAATCGCATTGCCTTGATAAATTGCTTCCCTCTCCTTTTTCCCAAACAAACTTTCCAATCCGTCCTTCATCCTCTCGGCAAAGGCCTTCACAAATTGCGTCTGCGTAAAAGGAAAGTCACTTCCATACAACAACCTCTGGTACGGTATGTCAAACCCCTCAAGAAACGCCTTCAGCTGCCCATTTCCCCCACTTGTCCCATCAAACACGAAACCTGCGAGGTCGAAGTAGAACTGCTCTTCAAGCTGCTTCCGCACCGTTGAAGCATTGAGTACCCGCCCTCCTGGCACCACGCTGGAAAACTGAATAAACCGCGTCATAAGCGGCGGTAACGCACCCCCGGAATGTGGAATGATGAACTTGATTTTCGGACACCGGTCCACCGTCCCCGTACTGAAGAGATTGATAACCGCCCGTGCGGTGTCGAAGAAGAACTCGAAGATGGGTACGGGATATTGCTCGCCAAATGGCAGCGCAGCCGTCGTCTGAGCTGTACCATCTGCAGCATTCCTAATACAAGGTTTCGTAGGATGAATGAATACTGTCGCACCAATCTCATTCAGTTTGTCAAACACGACATCCAACGACCGATCTCCCACATAAATCCCATGGTGATTCGTCAGTAACCCAAATCCGTCAACCCCTTCCTCGACACATTTTCCTATCTCAATTAAACTCGCTTCAACATCCGGTAGGGGTAGTGCGGCCCAGACGCCGAATTTCTCGGGATGTTGCTGCTTGAGAGAGGAAGCGTAGGCGTTGCATTGGCGCGTTAGATTGATGCCGAGTGAAGGATTCTGAACGTTGATGTGTGTTCCCGGAGAGGAGATGGATAGGATGGATTTGGAGACGTTGGCTATTTTCATCATTTCTAGGTGTCGGTCGAGGGACCATTCGGGAATTGCCGGCATGCCGTCGAGATGCGTGTGTCCGTTCTCTGCGAGGGCGGTGCGGTAGAAGGGTGGGAGAAAGTGCGAGTGCACGTCTATTCGTTGGGGGAGTGAGTTTGCCATGTTGTGTTTAGTCGGGTGTCGATGTGATGAGGCTGTGGTTATATATCCTAGGAAGGATGTAAGACTGAGGATGGAAAGGAACATGTTTCTCCTACGTTTTGGGTTGTGAGAATGTAAAGTTCAGACTGAGGGACATGTGCGGTGAGCCGAGGTCAGAGTTATAGGGTTCTTCACCTGTTGTAAGAAGCAAAGAAAACGGTCACTACTCATGCACCACACCTGCATCGTCTAGTGATATGTTGGCATTCGGGACCCCGCCCTGGTAGGGTTTAAGGGGAAAGTCGTACACTCCTTAGCGACCCGAACCTACACTTCAAACCTTCTTAACGCCACAACAATAGAGGCTTTTATTGATAAAAGTATAAGGAAACACCTCCTCTGCTTCTATTACCTAAGTAGACACTCTCTTGCGAAATTACAACCTTATTGTGGTGTTGTCAAAGCATAATTAATTCAAGAAGCTGTCTGTTTTCTCCTTCGGACTCGGTGTACGTACGGACCGAGGACTAAGTTGATCGTCATGCATCACATATATCGTAGACGGCAAACGATCATCAAGTTTCTGTTATAAGTAACCGTGTCATGCGCAGAAGAAGGACTAACAATGGTGGGTATGTGGGGTGGCAGGCAATTCCTCTCATATGACACCTTTCGCCTGAAGAGCGAGACGATACGTATAATGATCTAACATCAGTCAGCCCTCGCTAATCCTGTCTCAAATAAAAGAACAACTCTCGCCATACAATGATCGCTTATTGCGTGGTTCGGTCAAGTTTACCTAAATGCTCAATGTGGCACACATGCGCCGATAAAGGATAATGATCCTGACTGTCGATCCCATGCCCCACCCGCGCCTTCCAGCTGAGCTGCCCTCACTTTTTGTCTTTCATCACTTGCAGCCATGACACAACGTCTCCCGCCACGCCACCTTTCCCTCTACTCTCATTTCCGAGCACACGATGGAGAGGATTACGGATAAGATCAATGCGCTGCCTGATGGCGCCAACTACTTCTCGCTCGAGTTCTTCCCGCCCAAGACGGCAATGGTGAGTTTGCCCCGCTTGTACGCGACAGCTGGATGAGATGGACTACGATTAAGACAAGGACGTCGTGAAAAGGATATCAGTCGCTAACAGTCTTTTAGGGCTTTGCGAACCTCCAAACCCGATTAGAGCGCATGTCGCAGGCTCTCCGACCGCTCTTCGTCACCGTCACCTGGGGTGCTGGTGGATCAACAGCCACCAAGTCGCTCGAACTCGCAGAGATATGCCAACGCCAATTGGGCCTCACAACATGTCTACATCTCACATGCACGAATATGAACCGCCAGCTCATCGACGACGCGCTCGAACAGGCAAAGGTGCTTGGCATACGGAATATTCTGGCGCTGAGGGGTGACGCGCCACGGAGCGAAGAATACAGGGATGAAGCGACACCGCCGGAACAAGACTCAAACAAGGACTTTACCTGGGCGATCGACTTGGTCATTCGGATCAGAGCCACCCCCAGCATCAAGATCCGCAGACCGACCTACCATCGTTGGTTGAGAAAACGAGGGCCGGAGCAGACTTCATTATGACCCAGTTGTTCTACGACGTTGAAGCCTACGACAGGTTTGAGAAGATGTTGAGGGAGCATGAGAGTGGAGTCTTCAAGACCATACCAATCATACCGGGGTTGATGCCGATACAATCATACAAGATCTTGCTTAGAACAACGAAGCTATCACACGCGAAGCTACCATCGAATATGTTGTCGCGACTTGATGCGGTGAAGAGCGACGATGAACTGGTGAAGCAAGTGGGCGTCAAGATCATGGACGAGATGGTGGAACACATCAAGGCGCGGCCAGATACTTGTAAGAGGGGATTCCACTTCTACACGCTGAATCTGGAGAAAGCCGTTTCGCATATCGTAGAGGACACGCACCTCATACCATCGATTATAGACGACGATGACGAAGTCATTGTGGAGACCACGCCCGCCATCAACCTCGAGCCACCACCGAACGGCGTCATGCCCCACAGGCGGCGATCATCAGCTGTCAACTCTGGCCCGCGCAACAGAGTGATAATATCACACCCTTCCGCTGCAAAGTCGAGTAATCACTCATACGAAGCCACGGAGGAAGAGGCTGGTATACCAAGGGGACCAATCAACACTCGGGCGAACACGCTCGCAATCTCAGAAGGCGAGGGCTCGCTGGGTCGTGAAGCGACCTGGGACGACTTCCCCAACGGCCGCTGGGGTGATGCACGTTCTCCCGCATTCGGTGAGATTGACGGTTACGGTCCAACACTCCACGTCTCGACGCCGCAAGCGCTCAAGCTTTGGGGTCATCCAGTTGAGAAAGACGACATCTCGAAGCTCTTCCGCCGCCATATTGAAGGAGATCTTGAGGCAATACCCTGGAGTGAACAGGGCCTCTCTCCCGAAACCCTAGTCATCAGCAAGCAGCTGCTCGCACTCAACGCAAAAGGTTGGTGGACAGTTGCATCGCAACCCGCAGTCAACGGTGTGAAGTCCACAGATCCTGTATTTGGCTGGGGCCCCAAGAACGGTTACGTCTTCCAAAAGCCCTTCGTCGAGTTCTTCATCCCCGCCTCCGAATTCGCTGCCCTCAAACCCAAGCTCGACGCCCATGACCAAGTCACCTACTTCGCTGGTAACGCCGCCGGAGAGTTTGAGGCCAGTCAAGAAGATGGCGTGAACCCTGTCACTTGGGGTACGTTTGCAGGCAAAGAGATTGTCACGCCTACTATCATCGAAGCTGTCAGCTTTAGGAGCTGGCTTGATGAGGCGTTTAGTATTTTCAAAGAGTGGCAGAGGATTTACCCGCCAAGGAGTGCTACTAGCACATTACTGGGGGCGTTGAGACAGGATTATTGGCTTGTCAATGTGATTTGGGGTGATTTTGTCAACGGAGAAGGTCTGTGGGAGTTTTTGGAACAGTAGGTTTATGAGGATAAGAAGCGTGCTTTGATGTGTATTACAAATAAAGGACGATTTCAACGTAGCTACCACCGTGTAGTGCTCGCAGAATACCCGGTATAGAAGACGTCATCTCACGCCTTCAGCCAAACAACATTTCCCAAAGAAAGGCCAGTCGTCTGGAAATCGGACTGCCAATTCATTCACTACATCGCTGATGGCGGGTCGGCTGGCAGCGTCCTGTGCCATCATTCTTTTGATGAGCTGTGCAAGATGTTGCATGCTAGCATATTGGAAACCGCTCATCTGAAGCGGATGAAGCCAATCATCAATCTGGTCCAAATTCGCCTGGTATGACCAGCCCTTCTTTCCGTCCTGATTGACATTAGTATCAAAGCATATTCCACAGAGTTGATACATCATCTCAAGATAAGTGCAGCCCAGAGCGAAGACGTCTTCTGGTTTGCCACAGTATTGTTCACCTCTTGATGCTCGCTCTGGCGCGTGGTATTTTGCTGAAATTTTTGCACCGCTGTTGGTTGCGCTATTGCTCAGATCTGAGGTATCCAGCGACCAGCCAAAGTCTGTCAGCCAGAGACCATCTGGGGCGAGGAGGACTTGGGATGGCTTGAGATCCTTGTGTCTGATCATCTGGTCGTTGTGAAGGTGGGCAACGGCTTTGGCTAGACAGCCGAATATGGTTTGAAGGTATTTTAGCGACGCAGAGTAGATGTTCCACATATTTTGCATCTTTGAGTACCGAGTACCCGTAGATGCCTCCCAATGTATTTGAACGAGCTTGGCAATGTCTTCCAGCATCTCTTCCTCGTCTGGTTGCAGTTCGCCAAACCAAAAGGCTCCGTTTTGGCGGTCGATACACATCGTACAACTATGCCACATGTCCATACATTCCAGGTATCTCGAAAGGTCGCAATGTGCGACAGGCCAGATCAGAAGACCCAGTTCGCATACACCCCGTGAAAGACGTTCATAGCATCCGATGAGTTCAACGATGTGGCGATGCCGCTTTCCGGATAGCTTCTCCATGATGTTGAATTCGTTTTCACAGCGACGTCGTTCGTGAGGCTTGTCGCGGAAGTACACCCTTTTCAGAGCCACGGCTGCTCCGTTCAAGTCAGACTCGTATACGTCGCCCCATCCGCCTCTGCCTAGCCGTCGTCCAAGCTTAAAAGGCTCTTCATTATCGCGCTCCAGTACTATCCTCGGTTTACCGTATAATTGTTTCCACATCGCGTGTGCGGTATCGCTGGTACGAGCAGGAATGCCATTATCGTTCGTAGTAGCCATGGCTGAAGAAGTCGCGTACGAGCGTAGGTTACGATTTCAGAAACGCGGCTGGGCTGAGGAATAATGCACTAGCATCGTTAGCTCTGCTTGCGGGCATGTTCAGGTGGGCATTACAGTACATAGGCCCCTACCAAATCAGGCTCATATTACAACAGTTTGCCGCCAGTTACAGGTATGATAGACAGTCTAGATACTTACACTACCAGGACACGAAAAGCCAACTTTTGCAAAGAATTGTTTTGCGTTGTTTATTGCATTCTGACATCTCAAGTCTTGCTACAGTCTTATATAGTTGCCGCTTGCATCAGTCGAATTAGGAGGGCATGCATCCCCAAACCTGCAACCAATCCTAAGTCATCGTTTAGCGCGTCCGGCATGGCGGTCTAGGAGGACACTCACGAGGCTACCGCGTCGCAAGGCTACGGCATAAAGTCAAGATCATTATTTACTCCCTCACGCTGTAGCTGTGTGGGAACATGGCAGTTGAAAAGCGTACGGATTAGCACACTTGTAGCTTTATTTGTGGGAGTGAAAAGGAACATTGAAGGTTTCCCCCCTTAAGGCGGTGGTGCTTACTGCCCTGCCACAGGCTGCAGATAACGCGCGATGCCTGAAACAGGCCGCAGATGGCGCGCGATCACCGGTCTAATTGGACGCCAAACGCAAGGCAGAATACGAGCGGAATCAGAGCACAGCCCGCACAGCCTGCATACTTGAAGTCGACTTTGCTGTGTCTTCACTCTAGACAAACACTTGCCACAATTGCAAAGACTACTTCGTACGCATCCTTCGACAACGGCGAAGATTCGGCTTATGCGACAAATTATCAATTTCAATTACTCGTACGCATTGTACTCGTCGTCATCGTCACACCGTTAGGGATAGGAGTGTCGTGACACCTGCAGTTTTCGGTTGACTTATGCCCCTTCGAACACACGAGAGGTCGAACTTCTTGTGAGTGATGCGTAAATGAACCATGTAGCTCTCTTTAACTTGCAGGTGCTTTCGAAGGATATTGGGACTTTCCTTGCCTGGAATCTCGCCGGAATATGTCATACCACTCGTCTCGAAGCGAATGGCACCCAGAGCATCAAAGTTATCTGCTCCAGATTTGGAGTGACGAATACAAACGATATTACTGGCAACATTACTCTGGTATGACTAGACTTTGAATGGATCTGATGGTCGCAACTAACTCATGCGCAGAAGGACAAGGATGGGAATTCTTTGGCTGGTGTCCTCTGGACAATGAATCAGCCGAACCGTTGCCTTCTTTGGTGGAGGCCGGTGGCATTACCGTCGCCGCTAATACCAATGTACGCATCCCAGACTTACAGTCTGAGGTCTTCCGACAACAATCTAAAGCTACTGTTTCTTATGCTTCGCAAAACAGCGTAAAGATTGGCGCAGTAGAGCGGCCAACCGAAGCAAAATCTGATCGCGCGGATATACTGAGAAATGAAGAATACACTCACCCTGCAGCTTCGTTCGATCCCTCGGAAATGAACATTGAACTTAGCAAGGCGCATGCAGCATGGAAGATGCTGTTCGGAGACCGACAAACGAAGTTCGGTCCTGCAGAAAAACTGCCATTTCATGCGACTCACTTTTTGGGGCGTGGTGGAGGCGGTGAGGTTCATGCAACAAAGATTGGCGGCATTGCCGTAGCCTGGAAACGTTATACGACGACAGCACGCAGACTTACCGAAGAGGAGTTGAACGAAGCCAAGATTCTGGAGAAGATGTCAAAGCGTCGCCATCATCATGTGGTTGAACTCATCGGCTCGTACATACATCGATACAGGGGGGGTATTGAGCTTGGATTGCTCATGTGGCCCGTCGCCCACTGCAATCTGGCTTCCTTTCTAGAAGATATGGACTGTCTTGGCGACTCGATCTGTCATCTTGCCTCAGGAACCCTGACCTCACGTCCAGAGGATATAGAGTCAGTTCTGGAAAATCTCTGTCCTCTCTTAATGCCGGAATCGACGTCGCAAATTAAAGCAGATGACATGGATTCTCTTTCGTACCTCTATGAGAGGTCGTTAACCTTCCTTTGCACCAGGGTAGGGTGTATTGGGGAAGCCCTAGCGTTTTTGCACCTACAAGACATTCGACACAAGGACCTAAAACCGGCCCAGATTCTCTTGTCCGCTAATGGACTCTGGTTAACGGATTTTGGCTGGTCTAGGGATACTTCCCACCTGACAAACAGCGTCACCAATGGCGGCGATAGGATAACATTAAGATATCATGCTCCAGAGAGAGCTGCATCTGGCCCGTGTGGAAAGCCAGAAGACATATTCGCCTTGGGTTGCATATATCTCGAGATAGGCCATCGTTTGACCCGCGTTCTTCGACAACAGGGCTATACGGTACCATGGGCGAAAAGAGCCTTTTACGACAGCCTCGATGATATAGAAACTTGGGTAGAGCCGCTTTCTAGGGCTCCACATCTTGCACTCCGCAGCCTCGCGGCATTGATCAAGCACATGCTATCACGCAATCCGAAGAACCGTCCGCCAATTCACCTCGTAATAGAATATCTACGCCGCGCATATGCTCACCCACCAATAGGCGCTGGTATTGTGTTTAGGTTGGAGACGTTCTTCTTCGCCAG
>JAESFQ010000250.1_pt1 | contig 19326 bp, 21 predicted proteins | sample 9269431 | NCBI WGS metagenome assembly JAESFQ01 (sample SAMN14502588, study PRJNA617103) | algae metagenome | isolation source: Plectolyngbya sp. WJT66-NPBG17 and co-occurring heterotrophs from well... | place: USA: Mojave Desert, Joshua Tree National Park, California | collected 2006-08-06
AGTTGCAGGTGTAGCTTGGCTATAAAGGGCACTAGGGGTATTCGCTGCGTGTTTAAATATGACTTCTATCGTACTCAATGTAGTGAGTACCTGTCAGATACAAGTTAATTAGGTAATGCACAAAACAAATGAGCTTCTTCTTACTGAGCAGAACATAAAGACTTGTACTGTGGAAGACCTCATACTATTGGATCCAGCACCAGCCCTGCGTTCTTATTCAACCGTTTTCGCTTAAAACAGCTTGTTTGCGAGTTGATTGGGTACAAGCGGCTTCTGGACAAGATTGGCTACGGACACAACCGCAACGCAGTAGTTCCTCCCCTTGTACGACGATGTGTGTTTCGTGTTCTGCTGCTGCCGTGAAGCCATTGGGAAGTGTTGATGCACATCTGTTGATTTTAGAAGAGTCTTGTTGCGTAAAACACACTGCAAGGTTTGTTTTCATCTCCGCCTGTAGTGTGCAAGTACGCGACGTTGGTGATTCGGACGAGCCGTTGTGGAAGGACTGTCTGCCGACTTTCTGATATGAGTTCAGTCTGCTTTGCAACGAACTTTGTAAGACACTAGTAGTTCCATTATTGTATGAGATGTTGCTGTTAGTGCTTCCAGCTCCGTCTCTGCAGAATAGATGTATAACGGGGTGTGTTCTAGAGTGGGAACGTGCAATGACTGATCTGTGCGTTGATCATACTGGTCAGTAACGAGTCCGCTCCTGCGACTCTGCATTGCGGCGCCCTTCACCCACAAGTACCAACACTCAACAAAAGACCTTTAATCGCAATCAATGACTGCCCAAGAAGACGTTCAGGAGACGTTACCCCTGGTATGGCAGCATTGTGTTAATAAGTTGAAGGCGACGCTAAAGCGACGCGACTTGTTGACGGTGATGGATGAAGTGCTCTCACCTGCCACGTTCAAGTTTGATCAGTCAAGCCTTCATGGTCGTGACGCCCTGAGAGTATCTCTCGGATATCGGAAGCAGAATGATGGGAAGACAATTGCCGTCCGAGCGTACATCCTTCACGACGGCATTGAGAGCGAGCCTTCAATCGTGTTTCGCGATGAGGTGCCGGTCAACTCCAACGGCGCCACTACGACAAAACTATATCCACGGCCTGCAGCATCTTTACTGCGAAAAGCAAGTCACCTCCAACCACCCTTCTGCTTTCTACAGCAAGAGATAGACGAAGGCGTCAAGGACGGGCGCGGTATGCTATGCGCAGTCGTCGCCTACTACGCGCTCGTAGCGGGCATGAGCGACCGCGCTCTTCGATGGCGGCGGTTTGACGCATGTCTCATCGCCGCCTTGAACCACATCAACAGAACCGTTGGGATGCCGACAGCCAAGCATGGGATGCAGCCTCAGAATGCCACAATGAATGTGGAAATTATTTCGAAAGCCGGAGGCGGCGCGAGCCAACCCATAAACTTTCCGGACGGAGACCATCGGCTCAACAAAAGGTCACTCATCGTGAGGCTGGAACTAGATTCACAAGCTCTTGCCGAGATAATTGGAGTTTCTCAACTGCCTCAAATTTCAGAGAGCCAGTACGAAGAGGGTATCACGCTTCTCAACAAAGAGGTCGGAGATGACGCTGTGCTGTTCGATCCAAGCATCGCACAGATTGACGAAGAGACAGAAGAGCTGCCACACATCCCGAAAACTATGCAGCAATCCGCAGTCGTGGTATTCGAAGAACAGTTAGATGGTGTCGATAGTGTTATTGGAGACGACGTGGATAGCGTGGAAGACGAGGTCGATAGTGTTATCGAAGATACCAACGACGATATCATCGGAACAGCCAGCAAGTTCGAAGTAGGGGACAACGAGCAAACGATTCATCGCCCACCAACAAGCAAGAGGCGCAAGCTAGAGCAGAGCGCGGATAACAGCAATGGCAGCGATTTCGAAGAGACGGACGGTTATGATTGGAGGCAAGCTGCATGCAGTCGATCGAACAGGAGGTGAGCCGGTTGTAACTTACGACAGGTGTTGTCGGTTCAAGAGAAAGACTGCATAGTCAAGTCGTTGAGGTATCGTCACTTCAATCGTGAGATGGTAGCGGGAAAGGCCAGTGATCACGTAATACGCTTGTGTCCCCCATCATGTACTAGTCTCGTTCGAGCGGGACTAACAACCTTGGAATCTTGCACAGCCCATCCTCTAACCACTTGCTCAAATTAGCACTACTATAGCTCACTCCTCTCACCAGACATCTCTCTTCCCCTGTTCTCTCCCTCCTCCAACGCCGCCACCGCCGCATTGCTCGCCCTCAAATGCTCAAACTTCGGTGCATCCTCACCTAATCCCCATGCAAACACACCACCAAGCCCTTTATCGCGCACAATAACCTGAACTTTGCTCTTAATAGCCTCGGACGTATCCCAGGTCCAGAACAGGTTTTCTTCAGCATCCCAATAGTACTGTCCACCACCGACTTCATCATATACGCTTTTCTCCATTGCACGCTCGTAAGATGCCGAAAGCTCTTCAGGAACAGGGTCGTGCCATGAGAATGCACCAGCTTTACCTAGATCGGCGCCTGTGACAGGATCTTCCATGGGTTCTGTTGCGCAACCGATGGGATTGACACTGCACGTCGAGTAGGCAGCGGTCTTGTACCATTTGACGTAGAATGCTAACCCGAGATTTGCTTTTTCGGGTGGTACACCGGCGTCGAGATACGCGTCTATAGCTTCGAGCGAGTTCTGAAGGCCGGTGTGGTGCTTTGTTGCGTTGTCGCGACGATTGAACAGGTCGTATGTCATGATGTTCAAGTAGTCGACTGACTCCATGATAGCTGGGATGGTGGAAGGGGTGAAGGCTAGCATGTCGCGTGGTAGACCGGGGACGGCTGCCGAGATGGTTTTGTCGGACCCTATAGCCGCGCGGACTTCTGCAAGAAGCTTAGGATAAGCATCGATTTCCCAGGCTTTGTCGGTGTTGAGGTGGCCGGGCACTTTGTAGTCTTCGCCGTTCCCGCCGGGGTATTCCCAATCTACGTCGATACCTTACGAGGTCAGTCTCTGCCTTGAGAAAGTACGTCGGTGTACGAAATACCATCAGCGCCGGTTACGTCCAGCATAGCTTTGACATTGCTAGCAAATAACTTCCGGCTTTGTTCGTCCTTAGCCGCTGTGGAGAAGCCAGCCGTATCTCCCCATCCCCCAATTGCGACTTGGATGATTGTTCCATCAGGAAACTTGGGTCGAATGTCTTTAACAGTAGTGAAAAGTGGCCAGTTATCTTGCCCTGGAGTGTTGAACGTGTCAGACCGCATGAAGGCAAGAGCTACATCGGTGATATTTGACACGAGATCTTGTTTCGGTACCACGTTGTGCTGTCTGATAACAATCAGCGACGTCTATTCTTCTAGCAAGTGCAGGTTGGCAGCCTTACCCGGTCAAGTACATGATGTACTTCAGCTTAGTATTAGCTGCCGTTGCCGCGGCAAACGTCGAGGCTGGCGAAAGCCATGACCAACTGATTATGACCATAGCTTGGAATGCATTTAAAAAAAACAAGACGTTCTCGAAAATGCATTAGAACATGTCACGGCTGTGAGATGGAACTGGTTGCTAGCAGCACCATGTTCACAGGTGCCCCGCGGCGAGCTAGTACACTTAAAGACTAGTGTCTTTAGGCGGCGATCACACCCCTGTTACGCTCGAAGGCTCATGCGATCAAGATAGCAAGGTGTCACAGCTATCAGCAGACTGGAAGTATTTAAAACTGCCCGAAACATCCAGGGCTGGAATCTATTGACTACCGCCATTTGGGTACACAGGCGGCTTCGTGTTTAGTTGCAGGTGACGTCAGTCTTGCTTTCTCGCCCATCACAGCTGAATCTATGTCCTATATGCCCTCAGACGGTCTTGAAAACGTCCCCCAGCTATCGACATGACTATGAATGTAACGACACATGTATAACACGATCTGGTATTATGTCGTTGTATCGCCGCAACAGATAGTCCCGAGCGCAACAGGGGTCCTTTTACCGCAATGTCGTAGTACGAAGCGAAGGCTACGGGAGCTTGCATAAAGATAGGTCTATAATGTTACCTTTTGTGAGATCGAACAATTCAGCGACCTTCTTATAATGGTTTTCCTTGGCGTCGTTCGGCTGTGGCTTGAAGACGTCGTGCGTGATTGGTGAGAAAGAGCAAGGGGCTTCAGTGAGAATCTCATTCGCGCATTACATCTTCAGCCTGATCGTTCTACTTGACAGAGACTGCTACAATCCAGTTCATTTTCTCGATATAACATCGCTTCACTTCCGCGCCAGCGTGATCTCATACAAAAGTCAGACGGAGTACTATCATGGCCACGCTCACCACGGCCAGCACTCCGTCGCACTATGAAGCTCTTTCTTCGCCCCGCAAAGAAATACGCGTTTTGGACGTCGCGCCCGCAAGCGGCGATGATATCATATATTGGACCATAAGGCGCATATCCCTCATCGATAATCCCGTGCCAGTCTACGAGACTATTTCATACTGCTGGGGACTTCCTCGAGCTCCATCTACTATAAAGCTCAATGGACGATTGACACCGGTGCCGGCGAGCTCGGAGGTTGCTCTCAAACGCATGCGCCTCAGCGACCGACCACGAGTACTCTGGATCGACGCCATTTGCATTGATCAGTCATCAGTCACAGAACGTAGCGCTCAAGTGGCACTTATGGCGACAGTATATCGCGTCGCGAGGCAAAACCTCATTTACCTTGGCGAAGACGACGGTATGGCCGAAAGAGGTGTGATGGCTGTTCAGTCTCTTATAAACGACATGCGTGCCGCCACGGCCGACTTCACTCTACTATTCCAAACCATTTTCGATGTGGCCACAGGCGTGCCCTTCTATTCGAATGAGAACTTCAGCGAGGAGGTCGACTTCGAAGCTCTTGAGGCTCTTTTCAGTCTCCACTGGTTCAGGTAAGCTTGTTCAGCAGCTAACCTAGAAGAATTTGGGTCGATTTTAATGACTGCAGACGTTTGTGGGTGCTCCAAGAAGCCGTCCTCGCCCAATCCAATACCTGTCATTGGGGCACTTCCAATATCGAACTTCTTGATACAGTACGGGCTGCACGATGGCTCGCCTACAAATTCCGGTTCATTTCTCAAGACCTTTACGATTGTGCTGGTTGGCGCTGTGCCGCCGAGATGTTCGATTTTCTCAACCCTGACAATCGCACCGCATCGAAGCGCAGATCACTAGCCGTTATGTTGGAGATAGCCCAGCTTTTCGAGAAGACGGAGCCAAAAGATAGCATCTATGCCATTCTGGGCTTACTTGATCACGAGGTACCCCCAGATAATAGTCAACTGGCATTACTTGGGGTTGATTACAGCAAGTCGCTTGCTGATGTGTTGCGAGATGCTACAAGATATGCCTTAAGCCAGAAAAGCAATCTTAAGGCTCTCCACAAGATTGACCACCGCTTTGATGCGTTAGCAGACTCCCAGATGTTGCCGACCTGGTCTATTCGGCCAGATCTGAAACGTCAAGCTCAAAGTAGCACTCTTCTGCCTACATTTTTCAGCGCCTGTAACGGCCTCGAAGCACCCTCATTGCTCGGCGACGTATCTTTCGGCGAGAACGTGCTGCTACTCCAAGGATTAGAATTCGATGAGGTGGTCCAAACAACAATCATCGCCAGCCTTCAAAATGCCTTGGAGGAGTGCGAGTGATATTATGAGTGGCTGATTTCTGCTAAGAACATGGCGGTGAAGTATTGCAATACTAAAAGGGAGAATACCTTACTTCTAGCCATGGCTTTTACTCTTGTGGCGGGTGAGACGGACGGACGAAAACGCGCACGAGCGCATGATTTGCAGTTTCTTATAGGATACCTCAAGGACTTGAACGTGCACGAGGAAAGTGATTCCCCGGACGAGGCCACGATCAAAATGCGCTTTGACAGGGAAAGAACAATTTATTTATTCGAAACTTGCCGTGTGGTCTTTTGTATGGGCCGTCGGTTCTTCGTTACTGCGGCTGGAGGTATGGGCATAGGGCCTCGTTGTATGCGGCCTGGAGACAGCGTTGTGGTCGTAAGGGGAAGTACAAAACCATTCATTTTGCGAAAGAAGGGCGATCATTATTGGCTGGTTGGTGAGGCGTATGTGCATGGTGTAATGGACGGTCTGGTGGTATATATACAGAAGGCCCGAGGCATATCAGAGGAGGTCTTTCAAGTACGGTGAGGATTTGTATTTCTCAGCATGACGAACGAAGTGCAGAACAAAACTCAAAAAATACAACTGCGTGGATTCGCCAGTGATCACCCACCAAACTACTAGTTCACTAGTGTTTTGCCTTACTAGAGGTCAGCGAACTAATAGAAATGCTAGGCGTAGAATAACATATATACTTGCTATAGCTACTACAAACTCTTCCAACCCTCCTACCTATTTAGCTACCTCAAACACCTTGAAAGTCTCCGGGATATTCTCGCTCTCAGTCCCATCCTGAAGCATTCCATTCAACTCCATGATCATGTCATCCTCCAAGTTAGTGAGATCAAACTTCGTTCCATCGTCGAGCACCAGCGTATCCGCGAACACGGTATCAGTACATTCGACGGCCTCGACAGCAGCACGCCTCTTCTTTCCACCTTGGGCCCAAGATGCTCCAGCGAACTGTCCGTTGCCTCCTGGGAAGTTAAGACACGCGTTATCCGCGCCGCCCGTGTTTCCGCGTGCTTTCTCGGCACCGCAGTTATTACCATCCCGCGTAGATTGAAAGCCAAGCACGATGGATTTTCGCGGCATGCTTACGAAACCAACCGAGTTGTAGCCTCGAAAATTCTGAATGCCACCGCAGCATGTCTACGGGCTGTTCGGTTAGCGAAAGGTGTGGGATACGGGAGAAAGGAGTCTACAGCGTACCCTTGGACCAATGTTGGAGCATGCAAGGTGGCCGCCGTTGCAGCCGCCGTCGTATCGGAGTCGGACTTCTGCTGCGGAGGCCAACGCTTGGAGAGCAAGGAGGAAGTGGAAAAGGTGCATTTTCGTTGTAGATTGATTACGTAAAGTGTGTGTTTGAGTACAGTGTAGGAGTTGCCTTGAGGTAGAAAGCGAGTCAACTGATGGGCTGCTGAACCGTCCTTATATATGCCCTCACTTCCACACTTTCGCACTTTCTCCACTGCTTCGCCAGTTATTCAACCGAAGTCGTTTCACATGCTGACTGCATACATTTCTTTACTAGACTATTGTCATGTATAGGTTGTATGCAGGCCAAACAGGCTGTACCGTAACGCACCCCACAGTGGAGTTGAAGTGCTTGCATCGGTGTATCAGTAGAGTGAAAGCATCGTGACTCGGGTCGAAAACTATCATATACTTGTTATACTTTCAATTTATTAACAAGTATCTCTGGAGACACCTTCTGTTCATCCATCAACAATAATAAGAATCACTCCTGACTGGTTTTCCAGTGACTTTGATGAAGTATGCCAAGGATACCCCGTGCGAGGTTCGTTAAGGAGTTAATGTTGCACGTCACTGACTGCAAGCACACTTAGGAGGTGCAGAGCGTAAACATACCTAGGGCTCACTGCTTGCAGTTACCCCTCATTTTCTCCGGTGTAGTGGTAGTGGTAATGGTGGTGGTGGTGGTGGTGGTGGGGCTGTTGCTGCCATTGCTGCCTTCCTACGTCACAATGGAAGGAGCCACTCTCCTTAACAGGCCCAAAGTTTGACGTCAATCATCGTTCTGACAGATTTTACCCACCTTAAAATAGTAGGGAGCTATCATAGGTGAAAGCTGTCTGGGAAGATTTGGGTTTCGCAAGTCTATTATAGGCCTGTCAATCCCTCTTCACATTTATGGTATATCTCATTGATGAGTACGTTCGCGTACATATAGGTATATGTTGCAGAAGCTACGAGTGGCTCATCACGTCTGCTTCATCGCAGTACCATGAATGAAGTGGATAATGTATATCAAGCCATCTGCGGTACGCGTTACGATGCGCATGCCAATCTCGAGGTCGTCAACCCTGTGGGTGGATAAACGTAGTCTAACACCGATAACTACAGCTTAAGTTCTCAAAGCCAAGGCAATGCTGATGATTATGTGAGATCAATATAATTCTACCAAGAATCAGAGCACCGGTAACACAGCAAACACGCCACCTTCCGCATCGCACTCGGTTAAAAGCGATTTAAATCCTTTAGGATCGCGAAGGATTCCAAAGGGTCGGTCCCTGACAAAACCTCTCCTTTCTATAGTAGGCACTAAAACGAGTCATAAGTAAGAAGAGGAAGGCAATACCTAGGCTTGCTAATCGAATAAACTAACTGTACGATGATATCGCTTGGAAGCCAAAACACCGCCCAACGACAAAGGGATAGAGGCGCCATCGACCCGAAAACCAGGCAGGATGCAAATCCAGGGTCTCTGGTAATTTCGCGTAACAAACAAGTGCGACAGCTTACATAAGGCGCGCAACAGATAGCTTGTGAGAAGGTCGTAACGCGCGTAGAGATGGGGCCTTCAAGAAATGCTCACTAGGCGGGAGACTCATAACGGGCACTGCGCATGAGCAGGTAAGAAATTCAAAACTGTCGGGTTACTTGGATTAGTTGCTAAAGCAGAGGGTGGTAGTTGCAAAGAGCGTGAGGAGCTAGCGAAGAGAGTGCGCGTGGTTATAAGGCGAGAATGGGCACAATTTCCACATGCTCAAGATGAAATTGAGAGTGTAGGTAACAGCGACGCTTCTGAATAGCGAATTCTTATTGTAAAGATTCGAAGTTCGTTGTATTGTTGCGCGTCGTCGAGCGCGCGCCCTGGTGATGTTACTACGCCGCTCGGTTGGCTGCCTGCACCGTGTGGTAGGCTGCACCGCCCAGTTGGATGCCTTACTCGGTTGGCTGCGTATTTCGGATAGGCTACGCCGCTCTAATTAGATCTCTTGCTTTATAGACATCTCGTGTTCCTGACTTTTATGCCATGCCGTCGTCTGCCCCCTGATTTTCCCTTCTTCCCGACGTCAACCTTGAAAAGTGGCATATTCGACAACATGAAGCTTCGAAACGCCCTCAGGGGCATCTGTGCCTCAAGTCTACTACTGTCAGGTGTATGCGCTATTGATCTGGACGTTAATTCACCAGGTAGGTAAATTGACGGTGACATGTCTCAGGATAGCGCTAATAGACATAGAGTCGATTAAAAACGCTGCAAAGACAATTTCGACGAACCTTCGGAAGAAATACACTGGTGACAGGCCAGGCGATGTACCCGGCAACCTTCCAGACCCGTATTATTGGTGGGAATGCGGTGCCATGTTCAACGCGTTCATCGATTACTGGTATTATACTGGAGACGACCAGTATAATGCCATTACAACGCAGGCGCTGCAACATCAGATTGGGGATTACAATGCCTTTATGCCACCGAATCAAACCAGAACCCTTGGCAACGACGATCAAGGTTTCTGGGGCATGGCTGCCATGTCGGCCGCCGAGGCCAAGTTACCTGACCTCAAGGACGGACCTTCATGGCTCTCTCTCGCTCAGGCTGTATTCCAGACCCAGCACAAACGGTGGGATACGAAGGCATGCGGTGGCGGGTTTAAGTGGCAGATCTTTTTGACGAACCCTGGATACAACTACAAGAACACTATTTCTAATGGATGCGTCTTTAATATCGCTGCACGTTTGTATAAGTATCTTGGAAATGATACGTACTCCGAGTGGGCCGAAAAGACGTGGGAGTGGGAGCAGTCTGTAGGACTCATAAGCTCAGATTTCCATTTCTTTGATGGCACCAGCGACTCTGAGAACTGTACCACCATTAACCGCATTCAATGGACCTACAACGCTGGTGTGCACATGTCTGGTGCTGCTGCCATGTGGAATGTTGTACGTATACGACAATCTTGGCTTGCTGACTGTGCGCACATTTGCTTACATGAACCAGACTCAGAACCAGTTGTGGAAAGATAGGCTTCAAGGCATCGTCGATGGAGTCGCCATCTTCTTCAAAGAGGGCGTTATGAGCGAGGTCGCGTGCGAGAATAATCGCAAGTGCGACAACGATCAGCGCTCTTTCAAAGCATACCTCGCCCGCTGGCTAGGATACACGGCCATTGTCGCTCCATGGACGCGCGACCAGGTAAGTTGTGACTGTACGAAATGCATGTGAGACATACACTGACTTCGTATCTCCACCTCTGCAGATCGACCCCTTGCTCAAGGCCTCGGCAAAGGCTGCTGCAGCCCAGTGTAATGCTGGTGAAGACCAGGTATCGTGCGGTCTCCGATGGATCGATAATGGCATCAACGACGGCAGTTTTGGTGTCGGTGAACAAATGGCTGCCTTGGAAATAGTGCAGGCATTGCTCTATCCTACCGTCGATGGTCCAGCTACTGCTGAAAGAGGCGGCATTTCGAAGAGTGACCCTGAGGCTGGAATTGAGACGCCCGATGATGAGGCTTCTACTACTTTCGAATCCATCACTACTAGAGATAAGGTTGGTGCTAGTATCATGACTGTCATCGTAGTAGCTGGTTCGCTTGTCGGTGCTTGGTGGATGGTTTTGTAAATAGTGTGCATGCTCCCTTCTTTGGTGAGCGCAACTAGACTAATATTTGATTTTGAATAACCGTTAATTATTGTTTGCGATTGCACGACGTCATCGCTGCGGGATACTCCAGCTGATGCGCCCAATCCCGTGCCCGTGCGGCTTAGTCTTGAACATTCGAAGCCTCGTCGGCCTCTAGTCGGGACGATGGCGACGATGGATACCTTTGATCCAATAACAATAAAATATGGTAATAAGCATAGTGAACGATAGTCTAGGGTCAAAGTCCACACTAATAAACCTCAAGCGATTATCTCCAACAAGAGCCTTTTGACAACCTCTTACCAAAAGGTCAGCTTATCCGCAACCCAATCAGTTACCGCAAAGAAAACATTATGACGGTGAAAGAAGCTCCGGTTCTTCTTGCCAAAAATATCTATCAAACGTGTTAGCTCATGTCCTCACCTCACCTTCTCTCTATAACTTACACATCGGAATCGTCAAAGCACAAATCGCGACCTGGACACTCCCGACGGCGACAAAAAGGTTCTTGATCCCCCCACCACCACCTTGCCCACTCCGCCGTCCAGCATCAACGATCCAGTCGAAGCCTTTGAATGTCAGGCCGAAGGAGAACAGATTCTTGAAAACAAGGAGGCAGGTGAAAGATTCGATGGACATGCCGCCTGTAGACGTCAGTATGTCAAAACATGACATAATCTCGGGGACTTACGATGCGCATCAACAATGTATAGCGCGCTGGCAACAGCACCACACACCATACCCATAACTACGAGCGCGAAGAAGAAATCAGGCCAGAACCACCCATACTTCCCCGCATCTGCGCTAGTCCAGCCGAAGCCGTAAATACCAGCGCAACCTAATATAAGTTGTGGGATCACGAGCACCATGCGGAACTCGGGTTCGTATACGCCGTTGTTATGGCGCGTGAGCAGATTGGCGGACCAATCGCTAATCAGGCCGGTGAGGGCGAAGCCGAGGAGTGCACCGATGAAGGCGCCTGTATACCTTTGCGAGGTTAGGATATGCAGGTGCAAGATAGGAACGGGATGGATGAAAGAATGGGAGGAGGGGGGTTGGGCGGGAGCTTACATGTATCCTGTTTCCACCTCTCCGAACCAAAGCGGTGGGCCGAGCATAATCGCTGCAAGCGTAACACCAATAAGAACCGTGAAGCCGATTAGAGTGCCTTGGATGAGACAAGCCCATAGTATACCCGGGTGGAAGAACAGTGAGAACGGACGCAGAAGGAGGTGCAGATACCGCTCATCTGTTTTCCGCCCATTGAACGGCTTGATACTTTCGAGAAAAGTAGCTTTGCGTGGCGAATCGCCCACCGGCTGCTGGTGCGGAGAGTTTCCTGTTCCCTTTTCAACCGTATTTCCAGCTCTTTCGTGTTCTACTGATGTAGTACTCAAACCTCCATTCCCCAGGATTTTCATTTCGTCTCCATCCAAAACCAGCAAGTTCCCCATAGTGTCGGTGTCAAATTTCTCTTCCCTCCTGAACGCCGTTTCCGGGACGAAAAGTATAACCAGCGGTAACATGACGCCCGCGAATATGGCGACAAAATAGAATGTCCACTGGTACCCGATTCGATCTGCAATCACCCCTACCAGGACTGGCGTAAGGAACGCGCCTCCGAAGACGCAGAAGTTTGACAGCGCCATGCGGACTCCGCGCTCGTGGACGTGATACATATCGCCAACACTAGCTATAGGTCGAGGTGCAAAGTTAGTGCACGCTTGAAGTAGGATTCGGAGATATCCATGCTTTGCGACGATGCCTGAAGTCGTCTCAGCGGAGCAGCATTTAGCTGTCGCTCCAATGACAGAGGAACCTGGGCATCGTATCCAGCATACATGGAATAGGAAATACCTAACGTACCTACACAAAAAATTAGCATCTACTCAACTCAAAGACAGAGCGCTCCATCCCTGCCCTTAAAACTCACCATTAACAAGTGCCTCAAATGGCGCTAGCCCCACGCCTTGAAATACCCTCGCCCACAGAAATGAAGCATAATGATTTCCTACCGCGCCACCCCACACACAACTCACCACGACCACCACATTGCCAATAAGATACACATGTCGTTTTCCCCAGATACGCGCTGACGGCACGAAAAGAAAGCCCGCGACCCCGACACCCAAGAGGTGGTAGCCAGTTAATAGAGCCATGTCGGTCAGGTTGCGACCGAAGTAGATGGCGAGGGAGACAGTGTTGGCGGCGAGGATGGGGGAGAGTGTGCTTGCGATGACTGATAGGAGGGACAGAAGAAGGAGAATGGTGTCGCGGCGACGGAGCGACCAGTTCTGTGAAAGTGTCAGTCAACCTCGTGCACTTACCTAGGCTTTGTTCGAAACTGGAACATGTAAAGGACGTACAAGCGGATCATTCGGATCATCACTCGGCTGCGGAACAAGCAGTATTTTGCCAGTTTTGTCGTACTTCAGATCTGTCCTCCCTATCCTACTTCCCGCGGTTCTTTCTACTTCCCTCCGCTTCTCGCCTTCCAGTACCTGCGCGGTCCCAGGGACCTGTTCGAGTGCATGGTCAGAGAGGATGCCGAGACCCATTGTTGCACGAGCTTATGAGTGCTTATTGCGGTCGAGTGTCGAAGTAGTTACATGATATGTATGCGAAAACAGGATGGGGAGTAAAAAGGAGGAGGCTGACGGTAAGGGATGCTGGGTTCGATAGATGTGGGGTGTGGAGATCGTCCATTGGGCCCCGGAAGCCATTGGCGGCCGAGCGCATCATCGCCCCCATGTGGGTACCTTATGGGCCGCGTCGATCCTACCTCGGTTAGACTTGTATCATCGATGTATGTAGCTTCATAGCACCTCCCTTTGAGGAAGAACGCCAATTAATTAATTATCACCGAACAGAATGCATTCATAATTGCTTGTCATTTCACTTCAGCACTAGTGCTGCAGATCTACTAACAATTGTAACTACCCTCGTGCGGCACTACGTCGGATGAACGGAAATTTACCACCATTATTATATTCTTGGACGAAGAAGTTACAAAAACGCAGGAATTAACTACGGAAAAGCCAGGCCATGTCTTCCGTGTGACTAATCGATTTTCGCAGGAAGATTTTCTTGAGGGGCGACTCGGGAAGCATTCCGGTACACGAGGCGTCGCGTGCATGGCTGGGGTTACTGCTCGGAACATCGGGCGCTGGACAAGTGTCCAACAGCGTACAGGAATAACAATGCTCTCCTACAAAGCAGCGAGCAATCCAAACATGGCCATTCCAAGACCGACTCCAGCGCCTGCAGTCTGGTAGGGCGCTGCTCCAGTGCTGCCAGCCGCCGATGCTGAAGCAGGGGAGGCGCTTCTCGAGGCGCTTCCCGAAGCGGTCATAGAGGCGCTGCCAGTCACTGGTGTGACAGTGGAGTTGCCTGCAGAAGGGGTCGCGCTGCCAGAAGGAGTCGCGCTGCCGGACAGGGTCGCGCTGCCAGATGGGCACGAGGGTTGAGTGTTAACATCGATATTCTGAAGCCTGCACAGCTGGACGGCGAACTGAGTGGTTGCTGTGATACTTGTTAGCTGGCACATGATGCGAAATGGCAAGCGACATACCAGCGATATCCGACTCCGAGCATGTAGCAAACACACAGCAAGACACATCGTCGATTGTCTGGCTACTGCAAATGCATGCAATGTCGGCAACACCACAGGTGCCTAAGTTGCCACCGAAGCACGTTTGCTGCGACTTCTTTAGCTATCATTCGCCAGTAGTCATTGTCAATTACTCACAGCACATTGCGGGATCTGATCAAGAAGGCTTTGGGCCAGAGCTGTAGAGCTGAAAGCAGCGACTACGGCGATGATGGAGAAGCGCATATTGGCAAACTTTTGTTACTCGAAAGCGACTGTGAACTTGAACTGCGAACAACGATGGAAATTTGCTTTAGACTACTGACACAAGATGGAATCAGCGAGGGGAAGCCCGGTTTTGAAAGGTATCTGCGGGCCAGTCGCAGCACCCTGAAAAAGGCCTAGACTTACGATGGCTGCCAATTTACGGCTGGATCATTCCTAGTTCCTACCTGATTGGCTGTTCGTTCCACCATTTGACTTCTTGATTGGCAGACTTGTCAGCAATCAAGTCGATCGACAGGCTTGGTTCTCAATCAGGTGTGCACATCCCTACAACTGGCCCGTGTCAGGCCTAGATCGGAAGTAAGCCGGGGGATCGGCTTAATTGTTGACAAGTCAGCTGATTGGTAGTGGTGTACTCGAAAGCGGCCCCTGTGTTCTGCTTATAAGCGAGAACGGCCCGATTGCCCTTTAAACACCGAAAACCCAAACACTGAAAGGGCATCACAAGAAGCCGGCAAGTTAACACTTCTTGAGCTAACCTTGGAAATGAGACGGAGAAAGCGTTCGTCGCAGAAGGTTTAATCGTCGACAGCTTCTCCCACATGAACTGCCTCTAATACCTCGACCACGAGCGCCTTAGCAAATGGATAATAACAATTGCAACGCAGCACATTCCAAAGGTTGCCAACGACCTCAACAGTAAGATTATAGACTCTTCATGCTATCGAAACCGGCCTCGGCGAGGGTTAGGGGCCGAACGTTTCGGAGAAATAGAAAACGGCCCTGATTAAGATTGCGATAGGTGCAAGTGGCTTGGGGCGAGCAACTGTAGACAGTTGACCTTGTGGGATGAGATTCTTTGCGACAAAGCTGACGATTTCTTGAGTCTGGAATGGTTTGTGTTGGTAACCCGTATGGACCTTGATGGCACGCTTCAAACTGTTCAAGCGGTTCAGGAGAGTCGTATCCCTGACACCTTCCTCCAAGAGTCCGGTACGGGATTGAGCAAAGCATTCGAGGAAAACCTTGATTCGGAAAGTCGTAGGTGCCTATGTGAAACGGTGCTCGGCTATTGGCTTCTCCAGAACATCTACTGAAAACCTAAGCAGTCAGTTAGCTGTAGTATTTTCACTTGCAAACATGCAGCATGCAGCTTAATTCGACCATTGTTCCATTGTGAACTATGGCTGGATTTGATCAGGGCTCTCTTAACATCCTCAAAGCTGAGAGTATGTTGCGCTATCTCCTGCCGCGCACTTTTTCTTGAATTCCTAGAAATCCATCACTAGGCCCGCTTTCCTTATGGTCAATTCTATAAAGGAGCAAGTGTTGTCGATTCGTCGTTACTGCGCGTTGGAGTTCGTTGAGGCGGAGCGGCGTGGAGCAAGCGGTAAGGAGCAAGCGACCGTGAACGAGAGGATGGGCGCCAGCAGGACATGGTAGCTAACAACATGTCGGAGGTCGGCATGTTGTAAAGTTCGCAGACCAGACTATTGTCTTCAGTTTGGTGGTTGTGCCGCGAAGAGGCTTATTGGCTGCACGGGCACTGTAGTGCGTAGCGCACAGCTGTTGCCGTGCAGCCTCACAGACCTGTACGGCAACTTCAAGATCCAAATTGGGGAAACACCCCAACGAAGTTAAAGCACAACTTGTCAACTCCGACCAGAGTCACTTTGAATTTTAGTCATTATGTCGTTGGTATTTACCTCCAAAGTGAATTGCATCGGCATTGAAATAATCGCAGCCTGCTCTGATGCACAGCAACGTGTTTCGCTCCCGCAACTCCATGCGGGGATGTTTCAGCCTTGCGCACTTCACGTTTACTGCGCCACTAGGCTGTGTCAGTTGAAGCATTTCGGCACACCGCAATTTTCGAAAGACCATCCTAGAACGTACAGGATGTCTCTACCTCTACCATGCGATACATATGGCAACTATCCTTTCTAGCGACGAGGTACTCAAAAGACATAAGACCATCAGGCCATAGCTCGGCGTCAATCCATTTGCTTAACCTGGGTTCCCCCAAACGCTTTACATAACCAAGCAAGGCTGACTCTCAAGGCAGAATGCTACACGTCCAGTCGATGACACGTATTCTTGTGGTCATTTAGCCTTATCAGCTTATATCCCTGTGTCCTCCTGCATAGTGCGCTCCGAGAGGCGTGACACGTCGCAGGTGTACTGTTCAAGAAATGGATGTAGCCACTTAGGCTCAAGATATGATTGTTCCAGGGAGCATTGACTCAAGGGACGAGCGGTGAGGCCAGGTCTCGAAAGGCTGAATTGGCCAGACACTGAAGCGTTCAAAGGGAATTGGTTTCCTCCTAATGCTACGAATCAAGGAGTAATACATCCAGTGAGCTATTGGAATTGCTACATCAACTTACAAGAGTAGACTGTCTTTCTGTGGGTATCAACGTTGAAATCGAATCAGTCTCAGCCATTAATAAGATTTTCCCTTAGTTGTATCGTTACTCGCGTTCTATCCCATGAGTACATCTCGACTAGACGAAAAGGTTCTTCAATACGGAACAGCAACATGGTTTCTGAAAAACTCGGGAGCGAGCGAGTTCCTACGACTACAGCATGGCGGCGCAAACATGGAATGCCGACTAGAGCACAAAAAGCAGAAGATCAACGATATCTTACGAAGCAAGAAGAGCAGAGCCTACTAAGCAGCGTGAGAACTATGCTTCAAGCAACAGGCCAAGTGCGTGCAAGCAAAGTACGCGAGCTAGCGGTAGAGATCAAGCGCCGCCGTTTGCGACACATTCGCGACACTGCAGTCACCCAACCAGTCGTGGCGCCCGGGAAGAATTGGGCTGCTAAGTTCCTGAATGATCATTGCCACGAGCTCAAGATAAGAAACCTACCGGGTATAGCTTGGGTAATGATTATTGGAGACTTCGTTGCTAGTGCGTCAGATATCGAGCAGCTTTGCTCGAAGTGTGCTTCAATCAATATACGACTCGAGACGGAATTATCACGGAGTCCCAATGTCACTCGGAAAATCCATACTTTCGAGCATTCATCAAATAACACTAGGGGAGCTCAGTGTAAATTGTGCAGATTTGTGGAGAATTGCGCATGGGACTGGGACTGGCCGGCTGCTGACAAGTTTTCGTTGCAGATTCACCATTTGGACAACGTTTTTGGCCCTACTCTTGCTAGAAGCAACGTCTTGCTCAGTGTTTCTATCGAGAGCCCTTCTACCATGAAAGAGCATCGAGGTTGGATTGTTCCAACACTGCTTGGTAGCGATGCTGATGTGGGTACTGGAGAAGCCTGGGGGCAACTAAACAAGGCGCTTGATCTGAACCAAACAAAGGATTGGCTCAATTTCTGCGATCAAAATCATATGAATGATTGTAGGATGCCCCGGCTCGACACGATCCCTTTTTTTCGGCTCATCGACTGCGCGACCCGTTCAATTGTCGATGCGCCTGACTAAGCCGACTATGCAGCACTAAGCTACTGCTGGGGTCCTCCTTCTGATCTTGGAAGAAACGACCCCACAGGATTGCCCTCAGTCGCTCCATTGGTGATTGAGGACGCGCTCGCAGTTACCCGTGGACTTGGCATCCCTTACCTATGGGTAGACCGATACTGCAACTCACAATCAGACACCCAAATTCTGCCTATACAGCTGCAGAACATGCATAAAGTCTACAGATCTGTATATGTTACTATCATTGCTGGCTGCGGGGTCGATCCGAAATTTGGTCTTCCAGGTGTATCGACTCGAGATCGGAAGCCGCAAGTCTCCGTACAAACTCACGGCTATTCCTTGCATTGTATTCCAGATATTGAACAAGAAATCTCAAGCAGTAAATGGTCAACACGTGGATGGACCTACTAGGAGAATCTTCTCTCAAAGCGACGCTTGGTCTTCACAGAGACCCAAACCTATTTTCAGTGTTGGAACATGCACTGCTGTGAATCTACTCCACTAGACCTGAAAAAGGCCCATACAAAGAACCTTGAGACGTTCAAAGAAACCATACATACCCTTCGCGTGTTCCTCAAAAGGGTATTGGAAAGACAAGCCACGAAGTGGAGCAACGGATCCAAGAATATCTTGGTAGAGATCTGGCCAAGGACTCGGACGCATTGACAGCATTCCTGGGAATATCCCAAGCATTCCAAGAGTTGGAAGACCCAGTTTACAGTTTTTGGGGATTACCGATCAGTAACGAACGGGTGATGACACGTACACATCACAGTCTAGGTGGACCGAGTGAGTTTGATGAACTCTACCGCTCATTACTGTCTTCGTTGGCATGGTCAACAAACTAGTGTGATGATGCTAGCACGCATCTTCTGACGAGGAGAGATTCGTTTCCTTCATGGACCTAAGCAGCCTGGAACTGTCTCCCTCTGTTTTGTCGAAAACCTATTACGGAGACGCTCTGCTCTCCGTCTATAAGCTTCAAGACGTATCAAGGGCAATCTGTAACGGGTGAGAGACTTATGAGGGCACTGGGGTCTAGTAACAGTACTATCGTTTTTGAACCATGCATCTACCTTGATGGATGGATCACCGATGTAAGCTTGGTACAGGACACGTTCAATGGCAACGCCACTCCAGGCTTCCAAGTTATTTGGCCCATACCAACCCATAGAGTGGCTATTGTTGCCAGTATCAACACAGCGACTTCTCTTCGGAAGCAGGCCTTGACAGGTTCATTCCAGGCTCTTCTTCTGGGTAGCGAATCTATCTTAGAAAATAGCTCTACCACTCCAGCAGACGGTCTGAAGGATGTACACGCAATAGTCATGCAAACGGGTCCAGGTCGTACGCATACACGGATGGGGGTTGTGACCTGGAGTCGCTTAGGAATGCCCTCATATAGCGACAGTGGGAATTTGTTGAGCGTAAAAGAGCTGGTTGAGGCTCGAAGAATTATACCTCAATGTCGGTGTGGTTGCAAACCCTCAATC
>JAESFQ010000251.1_pt1 | contig 19277 bp, 19 predicted proteins | sample 9269431 | NCBI WGS metagenome assembly JAESFQ01 (sample SAMN14502588, study PRJNA617103) | algae metagenome | isolation source: Plectolyngbya sp. WJT66-NPBG17 and co-occurring heterotrophs from well... | place: USA: Mojave Desert, Joshua Tree National Park, California | collected 2006-08-06
CTGAGCCGCTAATTCCTCGACACTTTCTCGAATTTCAAATCGGGTAATTCCAGCCATTTGATGTCTCGCTCAACCGCAAAATTAAGCTTACGCTATTTGTTGCTGCCTTTCTTGAAATCGGTATCACACCTTCGTGCACTTGCCCATGCAACACAGCCATCAGCTGCTCGATTGTCCCTGCTTCGCGCCCCTGTTTGTAGTGCCAGTAGACCGTCCAGTAGGGCGGCAAGTCCTTGGGTAGGTCTTCCCAATTGCAGCCATTCTTCAGTTGATAGAAGACGCCATCTAACAGTTCTCGCTTTGTCCAGTTCGGCGGTCTCGTTTGTTTCTTCTGAGGCAAGATTTCTGCGAGTAAGGGTTCAAGAATTTCCCACTCTCGGTCGGTCAAGCGACTGGAATAGGGCATGATGGCTACGTTACGCTAGTGGCAACGATTTTACTTGCTACACCTAAAAGATATCAAATGGGTTCTATAAGGCAATGCAGAATCATGAGATGAGCTTGCTCTTTTTGAGCTAAGTTTAATGCTCGATCGAACACTGTAGAGGTCAAAAGAGAATGATTAATGGCAACCAGAATTCTTTGAAAGTTCATTGCTCCAATCCTTCATGTCAATCTTATTTGAACCGCTCAGCAACAATTCCATTTACAACAGTCGCGGATCGTTTGTCTTGATCAAGACTAAAAAAAGGGCGCTTTAAATGAGTTGATATTTCTTTTGAGCGAACTTGTACAACCGTCGCCAGACTAGCCAATTTTTTAACACAACAATCAAACCCATCACCCAGTTACTGCCAGCAGAAGCGCAAAATTTCTGGTGGCAGATGCTTGCGAAATAATCGCAGGGCTTTTCCTTAAAACTGCACGTACTCGCTAACGGCACTGGCGTTCCAACCTCCATCCACTGCGGCGATCATTTCTGTCACCAGGTAAGAAAAACCTAGGAAAAATCAGCGTGAGATTGCTGTCTATCTATGGATAGTCTCGTTTGTGCTGCAAGATTTAGCTAGGGAAGATTGGTAAGTTAAGCTAAACTTGTCGTAGATCCAGAGCCAATACTTGGATACAGGTACCGACATGAGCGCGGTTGATCGCTAGCATAAGTCACGCTACTTATCGGGAGAAAATTCGATGATTGCTCTGCCTGGAGTCGCTATCCACAGCAAAATCTACGAGAGTTCAGCCTCTCTGGTGTATCGCGGCATTCGGGTGCAAGATGAGCAAGCGCACTGCTTCGCAGATACCGCAAGGGTCGTGGTCAAACTGCTCAAGCAAGATTATCCCTCTTCTCAAGAATTAACGCGCTATCGGCAAGAATACGAAATCACACGGTTTCTCAACCTCGAAGGCGTGGTCAAGGCATACAGCCAGCAGGACTATCAACGCACACTCGTCATTCTCCTCGAAGATTTTGGTGGCGAATCCTTAGAGCGCTGGATGCGGCAGCGTCTGAACTTCTGCCCCATGCCTTTGTCCACATTTCTGCGGCTTGCGATCGACCTCACGGAGATTTTAGGCAGCGTTCATGCCGCCAACGTCATTCACAAGGATATCAATCCCAGTAACATCGTCCTCAATCCGGATACAGGCGTTGTCAAACTCATCGACTTTGGGATTTCTACCCGCTTTAACCGCACCAATCCCACGTTCAAGAGTCCGCATGTTCTAGAAGGCACCCTCGCCTACTTGTCTCCAGAGCAAACCGGACGGATGAACCGTTTGCTCGATTACCGCACCGATTTCTATTCGCTTGGAGTGACGCTCTACGAACTGCTCACTGGACAATTGCCGTTTCTCAGTACGGACATTTTGGAGCTAGTCCATTGTCACATTGCTAAACACCCTGTTCCGCCTCACGAATTGAATGCCACGATTCCCAAATCCATTTCAGAGATTATTGTGAAGCTGATGGCGAAGAATGCCGAGGATCGCTATCAGAGTGCATGGGGCATCAAAGCGGACTTAGAATGCTGTGTTGAGCAACTTGGAGAAGCAGGGCGAATTGGTGACATACAGTTAGGACTGCAAGATGTTTCAGATCAGTTTTACATTCCGCAGAAGCTGTATGGGCGAGAAGCAGAGATTGCAGCATTGTTGGCGGCGTTTGACAGAGTAAGTGGAGTGGAAAATTCCCCACTTAGAGTCGAAATGCTGTTAGTGTCTGGCTATGCTGGCATTGGGAAATCAGCGTTAGTGCAGGAACTCTATAAACCCATTACTGCAAAGCGTGGTTACTTTATCTCTGGCAAATTCGATCAATTTCAGCGCAATATTCCCTACAGCGCGATCATGGATGCTTTGCAAGAGCTGGTGCAGCAACTGCTCGGTGAACCTGACGACCAGATGCAACAGTGGCGATCGCGCCTACTTGCGGCATTGGGTAGTAATGGGCACATCATCATTGATGTAATTCCTGAAGTTGAATTGATTATTGGCAAGCAGCCGCCTGTACCAGAAGTGGGGGCAACGGAAGCTCAAAACCGCTTCAACCTATGCTTTCAGAAGTTTGTGAGGGTGTTTTGCTCAGCAGAGCATCCACTTGTGATCTTCTTAGATGATTTGCAGTGGATTGACTCTGCCACGCTGAAGTTGATCGAACTAATGCTGCTCGATGAGCAAACCCAATCCCTGTTCTTGATTGGAGCCTACCGAGATAATGCAGTCAATTCAACTCATCCCCTGGTATTAATGCTGGAGGAATTACGACAACAAGGGGCAGTGATTCAGGAGATTGTTCTATCCCCACTAACGCTGGAGCCGCTGAGCCATCTGATTGCCGAGACGCTACATCAAGATACTGACGCTGTTCGTGCTTTAGCTCAGTTGGTGTTGTATAAAACCGAGGGCAATCCTTTCTTTATCAATGAGTTTCTGAAAACGCTGTACTCAGAAGATTGTTTAACGTTTAATCCCGATCACCGCAACTGGCAATGGGATGTTGAGCAGATTCAGGCAAAGAACATTACTGATAATGTTGTTGTGCTGATGACAGATAGGTTAAACAAGCTGCCGGAATCAGCAAAGCAGATATTACAGTTAGCAGCTTGTGTGGGGAACGGGTTTGACCTGAAGACGCTCTCTATGATTTGTGAGATGCAAGCTCATGAACTCTTTTCAAATTTAGTAATAGCTGTCCAGTCTGGTTTAATTTTGCCGTTGTCTGAGTTGGATGAACAACTCTTGATTCAAGACTACAAATTCTCGCACGATCGCGTCCAGCAAGCTGCCTATACCTTGATTGATGAATCGCAGAAACAAGCGTTTCACCTCCAAACTGGCCGCAATCTGCTTGAAAAAACGTCACCAGAATGCCTCTCAAAGCGGTTGTTTGAGATTGTCGATCATCTCAATCATGGGATCGAACTGGTTACAGATCAAGCAGAACGTGATGAAATTGCTCGATTGAATTTGATGGCAGGTCAGAAAGCAAAAGGGGCAATTGCTTATGGTGTAGCGGAAAGTTATTTAACCGCTGGCAGAGCATGGCTAGCAGCGTCTAGCTGGCAAACTCACTACGATCTGACATTGAACTTATATTTAGAAACAGTAGAAGCCGCGTATTTATGTGGCGAATTTGAGCAGGTAGAACATTGGGGGGCGATCGTTCTACAAGAAGCTAAAACTATTCTTGACAGCGTGAAAGTTTACGAAGTCAAAATTCAAACTGACATGGCAAAGGGGGAGTTATTGAAAGCAATTGATACGGGACTACAAGTGTTGCAGCAACTAGGCATTAGTTTTCCTGAAATGCCGATTGAATCAGATATTCAGCTTGAGCTAAATGCAATCTCATCCCTTCTTAGGGATAAATCGATCGAGATTTTGATTCATTTGCCGGAAATGACCGAACCGGATAAGTTGGCAGCGATACGAATTCTATCCAGTATCACGATTGCTGCCTATGTTGCCGCTCCTAATTTGATGCCCCTACTAGTGTCTAAACAAGTCACTTTGTCAATCCAATATGGTAATACTTTTGTATCTCCCTTTGCCTTTGCCTTTTATGGGTTAATTCTGTGTGGAAGGATCGGAAACATTGAGTCTGGCTACCAATTTGGGCAGCTGGCGCTAAGTTTGTTATCACACCCTAAAACCTATTCGCTTAGGTCTAGAACATTGCTAATCGTGAATAACTTCATCATTCATTGGAAAGAGCATGTCAGAGACACATCACAGGCGTTACTAGAAGCCTATCAAAGTGGGCTAGAAACCGGAGATTTAGAGTTTGCTGCCTATTGTGCCCATTGTTATTGCTTTCAATCCTATGCCGTCGGCAAGAAACTCGTGGAGGTTGAATACGAGATGACGACATACGGTGAAGCAATCCGTCAAATCAAACAGGAAACCGCACTAACCTGGAATCAAATATTTCAGCAGGCGGCTGCAAATTTGATGGGATGCTCAGACAATCCAACCCGTCTAGTTGGTAACTTTTACGATGAGAAGAATGGGTTACCACGACATACAGTAGCAAATGATGGAACTGCGACCTTTGATGTCTATTTCAATAAGCTTTTTCTGTGTTATCTCTTTGCTGAGTATACTCAGGCAGTTGAAAACTCAACGATAGCAGAACAGTATTTGATTCGAATAACAGGCACGCCCCTTGGCCCTTTTTACTACCTCTATGATGCTTTAGCAAGACTCGCAATCTACTCTGAAAGCAGCATTCAAGTACAGACGAAAACCCTGAAAAAAGTCACAATAAACCAGGATAAATTGAGACAATGGGCACATCATGCGCCAATGAATTTTCAGCATAAATACGATTTAGTGGAAGCTGAGAAAGCGCGAGTCTTGGGTCAAGTCGTTGAAGCAATGGATTTTTATGAGCAGGCAATTAAAGGAGCTAAAGATAACGAATATATTCAAGAAGAAGCATTAGCCTATGAATTAGCTGCAAAATTCTACCTGGCAAGGGGCATGGAAAAATTTGCCCAAACCTATATGAAGGAAGCGCACTATTGCTACCAGCGCTGGGGAGCAATAGCAAAGGTCAAAGATTTAGAAACTCGCTATCCGCAGCTATTTCCTCAGTCACCGGACATGGTTCACATGCCAATCCCCGCAACTTCTGGAACCACCTCTAATAATTCACCCGTTGCTTTTGACTTGGCGACGGTGCTGAAAGCATCCCAAGCCATCTCGCGTGAAATTGAACTAGAGCAGTTGCTTCACTCCTTGATGCAAATCTTGATCGAGAATGCTGGGGCACAAACCGGGTGCTTGATTTTGGAGAATTTAGGAGAATGGCTAATCGAAGCGGCTTGCGAACTCAGTGACAGTGAGCAGGTCTATTCTATACAACTGCCGCAATCGATTCCAATAACAAATCGCCTGCCCGAATCAATTATCCAGTATGTGATCCGGACTCATGAATCAGTCATTCTCGATGATGCAGCTCGTGAAGGCAATTTCATTTATGATCCATACATTCAGCATAACCAAACTCAATCGATCTTCTGTTTGCCCCTGCTGAATCAAAGTAAGCTTGTAAGCGTATTGTATCTGGAAAATCAATTAGCAGCTGGAGCATTTACACCGGAGCGCTCCCAAGTTCTAAATCTACTCTCTACTCAGGCAGCAATCGCAATCGAAAATGCCAAGCTGTACTCCAAACTCCGCGCCAGCGAAAGCCAGATAGCTCAATTCTTAGAAGCAGTTCCAGTAGGAATTGCCGTATTTGATGCGGCGGGTCGTCCTCATTACTTCAATCAACGAGCAATTCAGTTAGTAGGGAAAGAGAGTGATCCATCTGTAACACTAGATCAACTTGTAGAGGCTTATCAACTTTATCTAGCGGGAACAGAGCAACAATATCCAACTGAGAAACTGCCAACCCTTCAGGCGTTGAACGGTGAACGTACCAGAGTTGATGATATGGAAATTCACCAAAACAACGCAACTATTCCTGTTGAGGTGTGGGGCACTCCAGTCTTTGACGAGCAGGGCAATGTGGCTTACGCGCTAGTCGCCTTTCAAGACATCACCGAGCGCAGACAAGCAGAGCAACTGCTAGCCGGTTATAACCGAACGTTGGAACAACAAGTAATTGAGCGAACTTTGCTCCTCTCCCAAGAGATTGAAGAGCGCCAACGAGTTGAAAACGCCCTGCGGCAGAGTGAAGAGCAACGCAGGCTGACAATGGATTTCACCCAAATTGGCAGTTGGAACTGGAATATTATTGAGAATACAACAGCCTGGAACGATAACCATGCTCGATTGCTGGGGTTAGTACCTGGTGAAGTTGAGGGCAGCTATCAGGCGTGGCGCGATCGCGTTCATCCGGAAGATATTCATCGGATTGAGCAAGCCGTTACAGCGGCATTGGCAACCCATACTGACTATGAAGCTGAATATCGAGTGATCTACCCAAATGGTAGTATTCGCTGGTTGGTTGGCAGAGGTCGGGGCATTTATGACGAAGCTGGACAGCCTGTGCGAATGCTGGGGGTGATTCTTGATATTAGCGATCGCAAACGCGCCGAGCAAGCCTCAATTCTGGAAGAACGCAACCGCATGGCACGAGAAATTCACGACACCTTGGCGCAAGTCTTCACGGGTATTCTGCTGCAAGTAGGCTCTGCAACACAAGTGCTAGAGGACGATCTAGAAGCGAACCAGATACATCTGGAAGTGCTGGAAATGATTGACGAGCTGGCACGAGCTGGGCTGATTGAGGCACGTCGTTCAGTGATAGCACTCCGTCCTCAGCTATTGGAAGATGGCAATTTACAGAGTGCCTTGCATCGCCTTGTGACTCAAATGAGAGCAGCTACCGATACTACTTTGCTCTACGAAAGCAAAGGTACAGCCTATTCTTTACCAATTGAAGTGGAGAATCAGTTACTTCGAATTGGACAGGAAGCCCTAACCAATGCGCTCAAATACGCTAACGCTGGTAGAATTTTGATTGAGTTAGTATATGATAATGCCCAATGTCTTTTGCGAGTTAAAGATGATGGACAAGGCTTTGGAGTTGGTAATATTTCATCGGTAAGCGGCTTTGGCTTGCTCGGCATGAGCGAACGGGCAGAGCGGATTGGCGCACAGCTCTCGATCGAGAGCCAACCAGGACGGGGAACAGAAATTGTTGTTATTGTAAATCGAGAGTGAGAATCATGATAAACCACTCCACTTCCATTCGGGTTCTGATTGTGGATGATCATGCCATCGTCAGACGAGGGTTAGCTAATATCATTAATCGTGATCCAGAAATGACGGTGATCGCTCAAGCCGAAGATGGGCAACAGGCGATCGACGTATTTCGAGATTATCAACCCGATGTCACGCTAATGGATTTGCGAATGCCCCAAATGGGAGGGGTTGAAGCAATTATTGCAATTTGTGCTGAATTTAAGCAAGCTCGAATTACCGTGTTAACCACCTACGACAGCGATGAGGATATCTATCGTGGCTTGCAGGCAGGCGCTCAAGGCTATCTACTCAAGGATACAAAACCTAACGAACTTTTGAATGCGATTCGCACGATTCATAGCGGTCAAAAATATATTCCACCAGAAGTGGGCGCAAAATTGTTCCAGCGGATGAACAATCCAGAACTGAGTGAACGAGAATTGGAAGTACTCCGTTCGATGGCGCAGGGAATGAGCAATCGCGAGATTAGCACTGCTTTGCGTATTGGAGAAAGCACTGTTAAATCGCATGTGAATCACATTTTGAGCAAATTGGGTGTAGCTGATCGCACTCAAGCTGTCATTGTTTCCATTAAACGTGGGCTTATCAATTTATAGGTTGTACTTGAGTTGAGATCTAGATTCCAACTTTAGTTGGAGCTAGATCTCCATCGTGAGATTGATTGGTTCACCCATCACTCGATCGTACAAAAGTCTCAACCCCAAGTGGACGACAAGTGAGGGCCAATTGCCTATATTAAAGTTATCCAAATATTGACGCAGTTAGGTTGTAAGGCTTAAGTTTGCTTTATACAACTGAACGATGGCTCACAATCGTGATTACAATTTTCTATTCGTTCCGCCTTCAGTCCGGGATCATATCCAAGGTGTACTGAATGCTGCTGTAGTACTAGTTATGTATGCAGATTATGAATGTTTTCAGAGTGCAAACATGTATCGGTTGATTAAAGCTGCTCAACAACAATTGAGGGTTTCTTTTAGAGAAAACGATCTGTGCTTTATCTTCCGTCATTTCCCCCAGGTACAGATTCATCCTCATGCTCAGCGGGCGGCGGAAGCGGCAGAAGCAGCAGCAACTCAAAGTCAATTTTGGCAGATGCATGAGATGCTATTCATCCATCAACAAGCCTTGGGGAATGGTTATCTTGTGGAATATGCCAATGATTTAGAACTCAATATGTCCCGATTTCTGCAAGATCTGTCTAACCAAGTGCATATCGATCGCATCAAGCAAGACATTGAAAGCGGACACCAAAGTGGAGTAGAAGCCGCACCAGCTTTGTTTATTAACGGAATTCGTTATTACGATCGCTGGAATGTAGAGCAATTGATGACTGCCATTATCAACGCCACAAATTAAATCAATCGAAAAACAATCAGATCACTCGTTTTAGCCAGCAGATTTAGAACGGTTTTACAGACCAGACAACGCTGATCGACTTTGGGAAGAATCGCTGCGCCTACTCGCTTAACTCACTTTATTACACAAATCACTCATTAATCGGAGCATCATGACACAATCTTTTTGGTTTTTTGGTTCTCGCCTCAGCATCGTTGCCGATCACACCACGACCGGAGGTAAATACGATCTGATTGAAGGCTACTTCCCACCTGGCGCACGGACTCCTCCCCATCGCCACACGCGCTATTCTGAACAACTCTATGTGCTGGAAGGAGAGTTCACGGTTTGGGCAGGTGAAAAGAAGGTTGTGCTAGGGACGGGTGAAAGTTTCCTGATTCCGCCTTACACTCCCCCTGTCGTCGCCGCCCTCAGCGATAAACCAACTCGTGGGTTGATCGTTGCTGCCCCTAGTGCCTTTGCTCGACTGATCGAAGCAACAGGGACGCTGAATGAAACAGAAGCACCGGACATGGAACTGTTTGAACGCATTACTGCCGAAATTGGCGACGAAACTTTGGGTATGCCTGGAGATTTACCTCCTTTGCTGCACTAGATCTGGCTTGTGCAATGGCAGTGGCGCTCTATATGCACTCAGAGAACGGTAGCCCAATTCGTTAAACCCGTCTTAGTGGAAACAGAGGGTACACTCTTGGTAGGTGCGATCGGGAGTGATTTCCAAGAACAGGTTGAAGCCCAAACCCCACTGGGACGAATTGGACAACCATAGGACATTGCTCTCGCGGCTGTTTTTCTCGCATCCTCTGACTCTGCTTGGATTACTGGGGAAACCCTGCACATCTCAAGTGGTTTTTAACGTTCTGTTTATGGATGGAGTTGTCAAAGGCAATCAGGTAACACCAAGGTCAAAGGAGAGGACAATGGACACTGAATACTACGACGATATTGTTATTGGTGGCGGCAAAGCAGGTAAGACATTGGCACCTGCACTGGTCACAGATGGACGCAAAACCGCTCTGGTAGAACGTAGCTTAACCATGATTGGGGGTACCTGTATCAACGTCGCCTGCATTCCTACCAAAACGATGGTGGCGAGTGCAGAGGTTGCCAACACCGTACGACGTAGCGCGGCATATGGCGTTAAAAATGCTGCTCCTATCATTGATTTAGCAGCCGTGATTCAGCGTAAGCGATCGGTTGTGCAATCCATGCGAGAAATGAACTTGCACACTCTAGAATCTGCTCTAGGACATGAACTAATCATTGGTACTGCCCGCTTTGTGTCACCCAAAACGATTGAAGTAATAACGGCTGAAGGCAAGACTCGGTTCCTCACCGCAGAACGGTTATTTATCAACACAGGGACAAGACCATTTATTCCATCCATACCCGGCCTCAAGAAGACTGGTTTTCTAACCAACGAATCGATCATGGAACTGGAGCAGTTGCCTAAACACTTGATTGTTCTGGGTAGCGGTTACATTGGTGTGGAGTTTGCCCAAATGTTTCGACGTTTTGGTTCTCGCGTCACCGTAATTGGGCAAAGTGAGCAAATTCTGTCACAGCAGGATTGCGATATTGCAATGGCGGTGCAAACACTTCTGGAGCGGGACGGCATTGAATTCATACTTAACGCAAAAGTGTTCGAGGTTGATCGCATTGGTAATGAAACTATCCTTCACATCCAGGTTGCTGGTCGTGAGATTAGCCTACTAGGTTCGCAGTTACTTGTCGCTGTCGGTCGTGCGCCCACCACTGATACTTTAAATTTAGCTGCTGCTGGTGTCATAGCGGATGCACGTGGATTTATTCCAGTCAACGATCGTTTGGAGACGAACATGCCGGGAATTTGGGCATTAGGCGACATCAATGGCGGACCGCAATATACCCATAAATCACTTGATGATTTTCGCATTGTCAAGAACAATCTGATTGATGGAGGCGATCGCAGTACCCGCGATCGCCTAATTCCCTCCTGTTTGTTCATTGATCCAGAGCTTGCTCATGTAGGTTTAACCGAAACTGAGGCGGTACAACAAGGATATGCAATTCGAGTTGCCAAATTAGATGCGTCAGTCGTTCCCAGGGCGAAAACACTAAGTCAAACCGATGGATTGCTGAAGGCGATCGTGGATACTCAAACCGGACGAATTCTTGGTTGTTCGCTATTGTGTTATGCAGCAGGCGAAATGATTTCGACAGTACAGATGGTGATGCAAGCAAAGATGCCCTACACTGTTCTGCGCGATGGCGTGTTGACTCATCCCACGATGACCGAAGGATTAAATATGCTGTTTGCAAAGTTATGAGGCAGCAGGTACAGACACAATTCAATGCACTGGAGCGAGTTGTTTGTGAACCAATTTTCTGAGGACAAGGAGCTTACTGCTATGAAGGCAAATAATGGCATCATCAGCCAGCCCAGTTCATACTCAGTGACTAAAACTATCGATCGACTAGAAGCCATTCTTCAAGCGAAGGGCATTGCCATCTTTGCCCGCATTGATCAACAGGCAGAAGCCGAAAAAGTTGGATTAAGTATGCGTCCAACACAGTTATTGCTGTTTGGCAATCCGAAAGCTGGAACACCTCTCATGGTTGCAGAACCAACGATCGCTCTAGATTTACCTCTAAAAGTATTGGCATGGGAAGCATCTGACGGTAAAGTATGGCTAAGCTATAACGATGCTGATTACTTGAAACAGCGTTTCTCTCTTTCCGATGAATTGGTTAAAAACATTGCAGTTGTTCCATTTTTAGTAGAACAAGCACTGGCTTAGGAAGCAATCTAATGCTATCTCTCAATCTGATATAGGAATTTAATCCTGGTGAAACGGGCGAATTATTGTCGATCGCTGACAGCTTTGTGAATTTAGGTTTAGGATGTGGTGAACACAAGCAAAATCGGCTGTAATCCTTGATTATCCTGTTAACGCAAGATTACCACTAAGAGGTACTTTAGTATGAGACTAAATTTCAACTTAAGGTAGAGCTAATCTTCTATCTCAGGTGGACTAATCAATCAATCTTCCTACTGTGTAAAAGTCCCAACTTCTAGTGGACGACAAGTTAAAGTCAATTGCATATATTAAATTCATTCGATACAGCTAATGAATGGATTAAAACACGATAATCACTCCAATCTTGTTGATAACCATCATTATTATGTTGACCGATGGAATATGGAGTGATTAACAGCAATATCACCATTGCAAATAGTTGGATCAGTTGAGAAGCAATAAGAAAACTGAGGTAAAACCCATGAATCAAGTTCTACGTGCTCAATTTACTCCTATCGCTTCAATCGATAGATACCGCTGGCAGCAAAGCCTTGATCAATCAGAATTTCATCTCGCATCCGCGAAACGCAGTCGCAATCGAGGGGTATTGTTATCTTATCAAGGGTGGCAAAAACTGATGCAAGCTGGAGTGTTGTATACCGAATTTGGCGAACGCTATACCTACGAACAATTGAGTGAACGATCGCAGCTTGATGAGCGTACTATCAGCCGATTATTAAGTTGTGAAGTCAAAGTTGATAAGAATACACTCAAGACATTTTTCCGTGCTTTCAACCTGTCATTTGAAGCGGGCGACTATACTGCATCCAAGAGTGAGAAGACGAGTGGTACAACGTCAAATTCATCAACTCACGCTACTTCAACAATACAGAAAGCTGAGTTTGATCAGATTGTTGAAGAACTGGTTCAGTTAAAGCAGCGCCTGAAAGAGTACGATCTCTTGTTTCATCGATTGGGCTTAAACGAAAACCCTGTTAGTCAGCAATTGAGAGCATAAGTAACTAGGCGGATTTAAACCTAAAACGCTCCAGTCCATATTCACCTGCTTGACTCCGTGTTTCCATTCCTTGGATCACTGCCATTGCTAAATCATATTCGTCCTCAAACATCTGTCCGGCAATTTCATGAGCTTTAAGGTGATGCCACTGCGCTTCAATTGGGTTCATATCGGCGCTGTAAGGCGGCAAGAAGAACAAAAAAAAACCTTGCTCTTGCCACTTCTGCCACTGTTGCCGCACCAACTCGCATTTGTGAATCTTGCAATTGTCCTGCACCACAACGGTCAAGCGCCCCATTTGTGCCAACGTGAGCGCGGCTTTGTCTGCAATCGAGTCCATGACTTTGAGATAGCGCTCGCCCTCAAATCCGCCTTAGGCGAGCGCATAGTCAAACTAAGCCAAACGGGCTTCCGATGAAATGTTCATTGAAGTAGCCACAGCGGTTGCCGATCAAGTGCCAGAGGATCTGCTAAAGCAGGGATGTCTCTATCTGCCGCAGTCGAACATCCTGGAAACCGAGATTAGGACCGCAGTACGGGTAGCAAAACTGGTGTTTTGGGCTATCACGGGTCGATCGTCCTGCTGATATTGAGGCGTTTATTCGCCAGCATGTTTACAAGCCAGAGTACAAAACCCTTGCTTAAGAGAACTGACCTCGGTTTTGGTAGTGCTGCAAAGAAAGAGGTTGGAGCTGTTTTGTTGGATTCCTGCTATTGGTTTGCTAATTCACAGTTGGAAACCGTCTTGCCTAAATATCCCAATAGCAAGCGCAAAGGAGATTTTTGTCAGATGTTAAACTCAATTGTTGTTATCTTGTTGCCAATATTTTTCGTGTTGGCAATTGGATACAGTGCAGGACGAGCCAAGCAATTTGATAGTACTCAAACCAGCGGACTCAATGTACTGGTTTTAAATTACGCGCTTCCAGCGTCTTTATTTGTTGGCACAACTAGCACTTCCCGCGATCGCCTTCTGCAACAAGGAACTTTTTTCTTAGCGATTTTCATTGCATTTCTGGGTCTTTACTTGATCGCTTGGCTAATCAGCAGGTTTTTATTTCATCATGATGTTGGAGTGGCTGCCTTACAAGCTTTCCTGATCACAGTGCCTACAGCACCCTTCATTGGAGTTCCGATTCTCGGTGATCTCTATGGATCTTCTAGTGTAGTATCGATCGTGATTAGCGCCATGATCATGAACGTGATCCAAGTTCCGTTAACGCTAGCATTGATTGAAGTTGGGCAAAGTCAAAAATCTGGAAAGCATTCTAGCCTCAGTCGAGTACTTCAATCATCGGTGTTGAAGGCAATCAAAGCTCCCGTAGTCTGGGTTCCAGTTTTGGCGATCGTGCTGGTTCTGATTGGAATAAAAGTTCCTAACATCGTGGACAAAATGCTGAGTTTAATTGGAATCGCAACTTCTGGTGTATCAATTTTTTGTAGCGGATTAACCTTGGCAGCACATAAACTCAAACTAAGCCGTGAAGTCGTTGTTAATAGCGCTCTTAAGATGGGCGTACAGCCATTACTGATGGTAGTTTTAACGTTTTGGCTTAACATCCCAAATCCTGAGGCTCAAGAAGGTATTTTAATTTGTGCATTAGCAACCAGTGTAATCGGAGTTATTTTCGCATCACGCTATCGACTTTATGAGTCGGAAGCATCGTCAACATTGTTATTGACCTCAATGATGATGATTGCAACCTTACCACTCGCGATCCCGCTCATTAGCCATTAGATCTATTTCACCAAGAGCAGCCTTTAGCGGGAGTGTGGCTTACCGCTTGTCCACCAGAACCATCAATTTCAACAGGATTTAAGTCCTTCTATTTGCGAACAATGCTTTATGAATAACCTCGAATTCACTGCGATCATTGCCCTTACTTCTATCCTGGCGGGCTTACTAGGTGCTTTAACTGGGCTAGGAGGAGGCGTTGGGGTTGTGCCACTCCTGACGCTGGGGCTTGGTGTGGACATTCGATATGCGATCGGTTCTGCTTTAGTGTCTGTAATTGCTACATCGTCTGGAGCGGCGATCGCCTATGTCCGAGAAGGATACAGCAATATCCGAGTCGGGATGTTTCTGGAAGTTGCTACTACCTTTGGAGCTGTCACGGGGGCGCTAATTGCGGCAAAGGCTCCTACCAGAGTCATTGCGATTATCTTTGGAGTGGTAATGTTGGCATCCACCTATTTCAGCAATCGCTCCCATCATTCACAAGCTGTTGATCTGCCGATCGATCCTCTGGCAACTCGCTTAAAACTCAATGGCAGTTACCCAACGCCCCAGGGCGAACAGTCCTATCACGTTCAACATGTTCCTGGTGGATTCGCCGTGATGCTAATCGCAGGAGTACTCTCTGGCTTGCTCGGCATTGGTTCAGGAGCGCTGAAGGTGTTGGCAATGGATCAGGTGATGCAACTGCCGTTTAAGGTATCTACGACTACAAGCAATTTCATGATTGGGGTGACAGCCGCTGCCAGTGCTGGCATCTATTTCAGTCGAGGATACATCGATCCGGGTTTGTGTTTGCCTGTACTGTTGGGTGTATTAGTGGGCGCATGGTGTGGAGCCAAAGTGTTAGTCCGGGCAAAAGTCAATGTGCTGCGGATTATCTTTAGCATCGCCCTACTCGCGATCGGCATTCAGATGATTTACAACGGCATCACAGGAGGAATTTGACATGACAAGTACACGCCAATGGACAGACCAGCAGGTGGAAATTACGATCAGTGTGCTTTTACGGGTAGGAGTCACTTTGGCAGCGGCGATCGTGATTGTGGGCGGTATTCTCTATTTGATTCATAACGGTCATGATATTCCTCAAGGTCACATCTTTCGCGGAGAACCAGCTGACTTGCGCCAAGTACCTGGAGTTCTCCATGATGTGATGGCACTACGAGGGCGGGGCATCATCCAGCTTGGCATTCTACTGTTGATTCTAACTCCGGTTGCACGAGTTGCGTTTTCAGTGTTCGCATTTTGGCAACAGCGCGATCGACTTTACATCATTGTCACGTTAATTGTGCTGTTAATTCTTGTTCATGGTCTTCTATCAACAGGTTGATGAGTACAACAATTCGGAGGCAAGGTACTCAGGTAGCAATCCAGGCACTTCGATCGAACTTTGTCTACTAAACAGTTAATGCTATTGAATTCTCACTCATAAGGAGGCAAATTTATGTCAGGCAAACACGAAGTTGTGAGCATTTTTTCATCCCATGTTGAAGCAGAAGCCGCCGTGTTAGAACTGCAAAAAGCGGGCTTCGATATGCAAAAGATTTCGATCATCGGTAAGAACTATGAAACCTCTGAGCATGTTCGGGGCTTTCTTACCTGGAAAGATACGGCTAAAGTTGGAGCCGGAGAAGCGGGCTACTGGGGCAGCTTCTTCGGTGGACTATTCGGTATCCTCACAGGAGCTGGCTTGCTATTTATTCCAGGAATTGGTCCTGTGATTATCGCTGGACACGCTGCCGGAATACTGGCAGGTTGGATCGAAGGGATGATTGTGGGCGGTGTGGGTGCTGCTGTTGCCGGGGGACTGGTGGGCGCTCTGGTTGGGTTGGGAATTCCCAAAGAGCAAGCCCTGAAGTACGAAACAGAAATCAAAGCGGGTAGGTTTATGGTGATTGTTTCAGGTACAGATGGGGAAATCGATCGAGCGCAACAGATTCTGCGAAATTTAGGTCATGAAGTCAATCAAATAGCTGTTGTTTAGCTCAATAGCTTTAGCAAGAACCCTCTCACGTTCATTCCCTCTGAATTTCAAACTCTGTTTTTGACCTGATCTTTTGAGTATGCCGTCTCAGCAAACACAATCATTCCAAAGTCCTGAAACCCTACGAGAACTTCAACGTTTAGTTCAACTGAGCAATACGCCTCTAGTGAGGATAGCTGTTGCTGCTTTACTTCGTTATCAACTATGGATCATGGGAAGTTTGTTTGGAGCGACGCTAATCTTCAACATTCTGAGCCCTACTCCTTGGCTGACAATCAAGCGAGTAGCGGCGATCGAGTTTTTCTCTGCTGTTTCGCAATCTCTGGCAGCATTACTGGGGGTTCTGATTATTTTTCTAACTGTAAGCAGCCAGTTGATCTCCCAAAGGCGATTGGATGACTATCGTGCCCTACAAATGCAAATCGAACAATTGATCCACTTGACTCAGACATTGCCTGCCGAATTGTATGTGTTTGATGAAATGTTAGTGGAGGTGATTAATTATTTGGTTCCGCTGCAATTGAAGGATTTTCCCATTGGGTCAGCGATTGCCAATGACGAACAAACCGTAATTTTGGAGGACCTATTAGCGAGATTTAAACAGGAATGGGCTGAAAACCAACAGCAGCTTCCCTTAATCGCCCGTCTGCACCTGCAACAAATTCTCTTGGTTCTCAACAACATGGAAGAAATTCTTGAGGGATTTCTGATGCTCTATAACCGCATTCTGGAGATGGGACGATTTATTCTGGCGATCGTTCGATTGTCTTTTCTCCTCGGCGTTTCACTTCTATTTCTACTACTCTTTGGCATCATCGAATTACAAAACAGTTTTCCCGATCTCAGCTTGCCGATCGTCATTACACTGGCAGTTTGGGTATTGATTGCCCTGGTTGAATTCGTGGATAATGCCTGGTTTGTCTATAAAAATTTCCACGGTCCTTGGAAGCACTCAATTCATCATTGGTATCACCAATCTCGCTCAGATTTGCCGAGGTGGAAGAGACCAACAGGAAAATTTGGAGAACACAATGACTGAGCTTCTAAAACCTCATTTACTGCTCTCAACCATTCAACATGCTGCTGTAAATCTTCGAGTTGCTGGATGGATTTGTTTCTGTGTACAAGTCTTTTTAGCCATTATCTCAGGTTTAGTTCTAGCTTTTGCAGTGGTTGACCCCAACTTCAATCTTAAAGCCGGGAATCCGTTTTCTAGTTCAGGTTTATTCTTCGCTTGCATTGGGTTAACTACTTTGGGATTGGGAAGCTACTGGGCATTTCGCTATACTCGCATTGCCAAAAGTCTTCAACTGTCAAACGGTGTTGTTCATCTCACAAAAGTAGAGGTGATTCAGTTTCTCTGGCAAGGATTAGTGATTAATGCAGTGGGAATGTTTTTGAACCTGCTAGGAGTAGAAGCGATCGCTGCTGCGCTCCTTGCAAAGTCTCTAACTCAAGTGCAAGGACTGGCGATTTACAACAACAATCAACTCATTCAGTCCCTTGACATTCTGGTCGTTCAGGCAAATGTTAATACCATCTTTGTTCAATTCATTGGCATTATTGTATCAGCTTGGCTAATTAGTCGTATCAATCATCATTCGTAACCTGAAGTACTATGTTCAGCTTACTTAAGTTTTAGGTTGGATTATGAAACTCTACTCTATTACTTATGTACTGCTTAAATTCTTCAAATCTGAGTTCAGTCAAATCCTAAATTCGCAGGATTCATACAAAAATTATGCATTTAACATCACCAATAGCATGTCTACTGCTAATCATTATGGCGCTAAATCTACTGGTGTCTTATCCATTGCCTGTTTATGCTGGTGAGCTATCGATGAATAATGCGTTAAGTCAAGCTATGGCTTCGATGAATGCTGCCATGTCTACTGCTCCCATGACTGGCAATCCAGATGTCGATTTTGCGGTTATGATGATTTCTCACCATCAAGGAGCCGTTGAGATGGCGAAGGTCGAACTGCAATACGGCACAGATCCTCGTCTCCGTCGCTTGGCTCAAGAAGTTATTGTGACTCAGCAATCCGAGATTGCACTAATGCAGCTTACTCTGGAGCATTTACTACCTGAGCAATCTTCATTATCACCACATCGATCGCCCTCATCTTCAAACTGGCTTTCATCATCTTCTAATTTTCAATCTTCAACACAGGAGGAGTTCTAATGAAGCTTAAAATCATCATTGGTTTTGTCCTCACGATTCTACTCGGCGTTACCATCCCTGCCCTAGCAGGTCAAGCACCTTTTGCAGCTTCTGTACAGGACATTTCAATTAGTTCTCGCGATCGAGTTTACACCGCAGACCAGACTTTTAACACAGTTTCAGTTCACGATCCACAAACCAACCAACTCTTAGGAGTGATTCGTTTGGGTGAAACGCTACCAGACAATCTCAGTCCTTTGTACAAGGGGCAGCTACTTGTACATGGTATGGGCTTTTCTCCTGACTACCGGACTCTGGATGTGGTCTCTGTGGGATTAAATTCGGTCGCGTTCATCGATACTCAAACCAATTAAGTCAAGCACATTACCTACGTTGGTCGATCTCCACACGAAGCCTTTTTCACACCCGATGGTAAAGAGGTCTGGGTTACAGTCCGGGGAGAGAGTTATGTTTCTGTTTTAGATGGTCAAACCTATGCAGAGAAATTGCAAATTCCAGTTGGGAATGGACCTGGAATGACTATCTTTCGTCCAGATGGCAAGTATGGGTTTGTCTGCTCTAGTTTTACCCCTGAGACTAAGGTTGTTAAGGTTACTACTCATCAAATTGTGGCGACGGTTCCCCAAGCTTCCCCTTTCTGTCCCAACATCGCCGCTACTCCAGACGGCAAGCAAGTCTGGTCCACATTAAAAGACATTGGCAAAACGCAAGTATTCAGTGCAAAACCACCTTTCAATATAATTAGCACATTGAATACCGGAGCGATCACCAATCACGTTAATCTTGCTCGCAATCAAAACGGTCAATTTGCTTATGTCACGGTAGGCGGTGAGAATGTTGTGAAAGTTTATACGACAACCAGTACTCCGACGTTAGTTGCGACCATTCCAATTGGCGATTTGCTTTACGGTCTATGGTCTTCAGGCGATGCTATAGCGCTACTCAAGCACGTTAGGACAATGTTTGAAGGCAGCATCGACACAATCCCGGAAGCTGTCAAACTCATCCCACCGTTGCCGCATCCAATTCTTCAGCACCCACCACCAATGCTCAAT
>JAESFQ010000252.1_pt1 | contig 19276 bp, 17 predicted proteins | sample 9269431 | NCBI WGS metagenome assembly JAESFQ01 (sample SAMN14502588, study PRJNA617103) | algae metagenome | isolation source: Plectolyngbya sp. WJT66-NPBG17 and co-occurring heterotrophs from well... | place: USA: Mojave Desert, Joshua Tree National Park, California | collected 2006-08-06
TTACATCAGCGCGGATCTTGTGCTTGTTTGAGATCTGGCCTAATCGGTCCATGTTCATGTACTCGATGAAGAAGTCGACGATGTCGTCTGCAGCTACTGGACGACCTAGATCTTTTGCTGGCGTCGAAGGATAGTCAGCCGGTGTTTCATCAAAACTTGGAATCAGTCGTGTGTCGTAGATGATATGGAACAAATCTCCATCGAGGTCTCCGCCGCTCAGTTTTGAAGGTAGATCCCGCGAGCCCTGTTGTGAGAAAACGACGCAGTTATGACTAAGGATGGGTGCACGAAGTTAGTATCTGTTTCATATGCAGTTTATACATGGACACTTACAGTGCCCTGAGAGGTGAGCCTTCTGGTACGTTCACTGCTTTGACGAGCTGAATGTCGCCTGGGTGTAATGCAGGTGCTCTTGTGATGACAATACGCTCGCCGATGAGTATAGTTCTTTTCAGTTCGTCGTTGGCATTGTAATCTTGTATTGGAATGTAGACCTCGCCTTCTTTCAGAAGATTCCATTCGTCCATGATGCCATAGAGCAGGTAGCCGTTCTCGATTGGAATACGAGCGCGATACTTCAAACTCCTCAAACTTGACATAGCTGCAACTTCCACAATGTCGGTGAGGAAGCTATCTGCGTGGAAAGATAGGCCCATTTGGTGCATCAGTCGAAAGAGTCTCGGGACTTTTGCGAAGACACCCGAGTGGGAATATTCTAGTGAGCTTGTTAGCACAAATTACTGTACATGCGGGGAGCCGTTCATAACAACGCCGTTGGGCTTCATGAAGCAGTACACCCGATAGAAACGTAAGGCGTCAGCCCTAGAAAGGAGACTCACCGAGAAAACTAGCTGCGTTTAGCGGATGCTTCGTGATGAGTTTCAGAGTCGTGACAGCTTCGTCTTGAACCGCCAAGAAGTTCTCAGCAGGTATATTCAAGTCTTCGAGAATCTTGATAAATTGGTGGTTCAGAAACACCGTCAGAGGCTTGTAAGCAGCCCCACAGATTTCCAAATCTCTCCATTCTTCTTTGGCGACATATTTGGTCATGCTCTTGCGGGCATGGAGTTGTTCACCCTGTAATGTCGTGTCGAGTGAAAGCACGCCTTTCGCGCCCCTGAAACGCACTTGAAGTACTGTTGGCCTGAGTGTCCCACGATCTGGCTGGAAGGCTCTCCAAACATGTCGGAATATATCCAACGACAAGGTTCCGCAGCCATCACTAAATGTGCGACCATTTCTCTCAATATCATCCTTCATTTCGTCGACATAGGCCATTTTCGAGATGGGCACCGAAAATGTCGTATCGGAGAAGGCCTGGCCAATCCGAGCTGCACATTTTGCGGCGCAATGGATATGAGAGAAGTCGCCTAAATCACTAATGACATTTCTTGCACGGACAACGACACCATCCTTCTTAAAAGGAGCCATGAACCAAGCTTGATGAGTACGGAGCGATGCGTGTGAGAAGCCGAGAAATTGATAAGTCTGTCCGGCGACCGTGATGCCTGTCTGAAGCACGCCACGAAAACGCTCGTAGATCTTGTCATGCGACGCTCGTGGGTCGTGAAACACCGACACGCCGTCCTCGTCGGCGAAGAATACGCGCATGAAGAACTCAGTGTGGGTACTGTACTTCCTCAATATACGATTGGAGACGCCCCAGTCAGGGCCGCGCAGCAAAATACCTGGTATGTGGCTTTAGCTATGTGATCTGGAATATTGTCATTCTTGATGCGCAGACAGGCACGTACCTGTAGGTGTGACTGTAGCCTTGTATGTCAAGGCGAGATGATGGTGCTTCTTTTGCTTGACATTCAAGTCCCGGGAAGTCTCTTCGACAATTATACTATCTTTGATGCTTTCGTCGAGAATTCCAACGAGAGTAGTGATGTTGAAGTTGTCGGCCCCAACCCCTGGCGCAGGCATTGGTATCTGCTTTCCTAAACGGCGAACTGCGCTTGCAGTAAGGTCTGCGCCATGCTGCTTAGCAAGGCGTTGCACGTGCGGTATCAGGTCTATCATCTTTAGCGGGGTAATTGTACCCTCTAGCACAAGCGCTGTTAGTTGGTAACGGATCTTGAATGTAAAGTTCGCTGGTATGGATGGACCATAGTCGCTGAGTTTGCTCTCGACGACAGCATTCTCATCCTCGATACTGTGCGTCCGATTGGTGGGAACCATGGTCTTCCAACAGTATACGCTAGGTACTGAGAAATCTCTAACAAAGTTCCAGGCAAACTTGGTGCTTTGTGTGTCAGGAAAGGCAATCTTGTACACCATACACAAAGCGGAGTTCTTGTCGTTGGATTCGCTCAACTTGCAGAGCCTTTGCAGCCGAAGGATCTTCTTCTGTGGCTTGAAAGTAAGATTCGCTAGCATAGAAGAAATGTCGCTAGGCGCTTGCTCGCCGGCATATAGGTGTAGATCATCGGTCGACTGGATGTCGTAGAACTTTGGCGGAGACTTGAGAGTGAAGGTTATCGTTCCGCTTTTGCCATTATCGTAGGACGGAACAATGTGCTCTATGATTGCGTAGGGGATATCAATTCTGCAGTGCCAGTTGACAGTCTTGGTGTCTGCTTGGAGATAGATCTGGAGGAGTGAGCTACTGTACTCGTATTTATCAAGCTCGATCTAGAGCGATGACTCACTACCAAAGCATTCTTGCCAAAAGTAATGTATCCTTGCCTCTGATCCTTGAACTTCTGATCAAAGACGAGCTTGCCGAGGCGATCGTAATCCCACACACCTGTCATCAGGGTACGGAAAGACAGTGTCGACCCGCCTGGACGCTTGAGTTTCGCGACAGGCGCCTGGTTTCCCATCTTTGATCTCTTGGCCTCTTCCGCCTCTTGCAGCGACTTGACCTTGAGCGGATCTGGTTGGCCAGGTTTGTTACCCCGGCGAAACTCGAGCGGCCGACCTTGAAATACCAGAGGCTGCAGGGCGTTACGTCGACCCTGACTGCCATGGAATTGGAGGAATCGGTTTCCGTTACTAATGCTCGGAACAGTGAGAATGGCAAACGATCCATTTGGGCCGGACAGCTTTCGAATGTCAAAGGCGAGTACGTCTAGTTTGAGGAGGAAGTCGTGGAGGAAGATGCGCAACTCGATGTGGTTGGCGTCTCTAGGGACCTAGTGTTGCGGTATTTGGTTAGCGAGTGCTTTACACACCATGTAGCTAGGTACGCCCGACGGTCGCTAGCGTAGTGCCGTGAGCTTACACTTGGAATGAAGATGTCCATTTTGAAAGGCTGCTACACCTTGAACGGCTGGCGCGCAAAGACACGCTGGCGATGGATCTTGTAGCCCTGTCCAGGGTTGCGCAGGTCAAGGAAAAGCGTAGGCGCCCTGAGGCAGAGAGACACAGGTCGCGGCGAGCTGGCGGATTGGGAAAGTGGGGATGGATGGATGGCGCTAAGGACATCGAGAACCCGCGTTCTCAGGCGCGGGGTCTGCCCTTCACCTTGAAGCTGAGGCGCAGCAAAATCGCTAATTGTACGTGTATAGCTGCAATGTCGCGGCGAGTCAGAGGGCTGTTTGTCGTGAATGCGAGAGGATTTGGCCGTGCTGCCTGAGTCAGTACGACGGTCGTGTGGAGAGCGTGCATGTGGCGTGTCACCATGCGACAGGTCACTTGGAAGAGGAACGCAGGCTTGACCGGTCCGCCCACGTATGTCAAAATGCATATTGCCAGCAGCAAGGATCCGTCCGTCCTTCACAACCTCTCATCACGAGTCATACAATGCAGCCATGCGCATCTGCACATACTCCCACGCCGTGATAGGCTTGTCTTGATACGTCCTTCTGGTATAGCGTCTAACGAGTACGATTGCGGCCAAGACAATGCCTCCCTCAAGCCATCGTGAAAAGGCCAACACCAATGCAATGCATACCAGCTACCCGTGTCCAGCCTGCTGTTCCGTGTCGTCCTAGAAATGCTCTCTAAATCCATCCGCCTCATTATCGTACTGCCGTTCTACCGTACCCCGTACCCGATACCCTTTTTGTTCTACTTTGACATCCTTTTCACCAAAAAGTCATGCAGAACCTCCAATCTCCACACGAAGGAACGACGCCGGACTGTATCCTATGTTTACGACTCTCCAAACATGTCTGCCACCCCTGCCAGTCCCGGACTAGTACCTCGAACAATAGTCGGCTGTTGGTCCACATTCATATACTGCTCCATCATAACAGTCCTCGTCTTCGTCTTCGTCGGTCTCTGAATTTTGCCTTGCTCGTGAATACTGACACCCTTGATGCTGCTCAATAGATCGAGCACGATGCTGCGCTGCATCCGTTCGTCTGACCTGTTCGCCCCGCGAAGCTTTGCAAGACGACGGTCAACGCGGTATTGGTCGCCCATGCCGGGTAGAGAGAGGATAATCGATCGCGGTATGTCATCGTCCAGATGGATGATGCCGGCGATGAGTGAGGCGAGCTCCTTTTGGCAGTCCACAAAGTAGGGCTCGTGGAGGGACGTGATAGCCGACTTGAGGATATCGTTGCAGAAGTAGTCGCGGATGGGTGACTTTTCCCGGAATTGTGGAACCAGAGTGCGCAATACCCGAACCATCGTAACAACCGACCTAGTATCACGGACGCGAATGGTTGAATTACAGAAGAGAAGGATGGGCTCGAGAACTGTGGGCGTTGCGAGGATGAAGTCGCACATGGGCGGTGCGTTGGCTTCTTTCCGGCCATGCTCATCATGGCGGGCGAATTCTGTAGCTATGTCAGCTGTTTTTCCATAGCAGTATAACCTGGGAACTCGGTACTAAAACCGAAATCTGTCCAGCAAAAGCATTCCAAATAGAAGCGCCACACATGTTGATAGGTAATGATAAACCTACCCTGTCTTGAATCGAGCAGGACAGCGACAAGCGAGACAGATGAGTACGTGAGCTGGCGTAATATACTTTCAGTCTTCATCTCATCCGTCAAGTTGTCATTAGTCCCAGACTCCGCCACTTGTCTGGCAACCTCGTTCCACTCCCCGGAGATCTTTCGATCCAACTCTCTAAATAGCCCTTGTATCATGGGTGGCAGAAAATGCCCTCGTAGACGCGCTGGGCAGCCTTCAATCAGATGGGTAGACACTGTTAGTAGAACGGACAGATGGTGCGCAGTCAATGCGCCAGCGTGACCGAATAGTGCTTGACTCAGCGGTGCTGGCAGGTCTTCTATGCCATAAAAGAAGTCTCGAAATCGGGTTAGCGAGTAGAGTATGTAGTACGAGCTCTCCCTAATCTGTCGTACAGTGCCTCGTACTGTCGATGCGAAGCCCTCATACGTCGACTTGGAGCCGCTAACTCTCGCAAAGAAGTCATCTCTACTCTCCGTCGATATGCCCGCTTGCCAGAACCGATCCGTCAGCACTCTCCGAATGACCTGCTGTAGTTCTAGCGGCAAGTGTGACCAGTTGCTTTCAATGTCGTTGAATGCTTGTGCATGGCTTACGAGCTGAAGAAGGTTTGGGAGCAGCACTGGTATGGCCTCTGCCCATAGTAACGCAGCAGTCTCGTACGCAGCAGTGCCATCGCGAAGCTTTTCCGTCGATGCTGCCAGTAGCGTCTTGGTCAGTCGCAATGGCAGATGCTGCGAGCGCTCAAGAATGGACGTCTGCAACGCCTGGCCCTCACTAGGCAATTGCTGCTCAGACCAGTCCTGAACGCCACGGAAGTTGTTCGCAGATAGAAACTCGGGTAGTTGACCCATGCCCAACACGCCACAGAAAGACTGGAATGAAGAGATGGCCTCAGTGAACTCATCGTTGCGCCAAGCATCCTTGACACGATTGAGCATCTGTCTCATGCGCTCTTCTTGCGTGGCGCGCTCTAGCGTTGTACATCTATGTATGATGATGAAAAGGAAAGCGGAGTACGCCATACGCTGGCGTTCGTCAGTCGTAGGGTCATTAATCATTTCATTGACCTTGGCCTCTAGTTGTTCGTAGACGTTCATAAAGTCGTCAGCAAACTTCATCGCTAGTTTCTGCATCTCAAGACTGCATATGCGCTCGAGATCTTTCACAGCATCCGAGTATTGCGGGTAGTTCGTGTCATCGGCTAGCCGTATCGTAAGCATATACTCCAGAAAGGTAAGAGCGAAACCTGGCCGGTCGCCAAGGGCTTTTGTGGAGAGAGTTGCCATCAAAGAGATTATCTTCCTCGCAACTTCAGGATCTTCAAATTGCGCTTGCAAGATTTGCCTGCCCCACTGTTCGAGCGAATCTTCCAGGGTATTGCGCGTCCGCTCGTTGCCTTGCGCGTCTTCGCCTTGCCCTTGCTGCCACTTCATGTACCCCTTGAGTGCAGCTTCGATAACAGTGACCTGCGCATCGACTTGAAGAACTTGCGGAGAGTTTTTCGTGAAGGTCTGGCGCTGGAAAGCAGGCTGATTGTGGTACAGGTTCTGGAGCATGTTCGTTGCCTGGGCAAGGATATGTTCCATTGCCTCCACGGGCGTTTTTCGAACCAGAACTTCGATTACATCTGCGCAGAACCGGCGGTAGTTCCCTAGAAAGGCATGACGCTCGGGTACTGTATCAATATCTTCGTTGAGAAATTGCAGTGTAACATCTTCAGTGTCTTCGGGTAGCGACTCGTATCGAATAAGTCGTGCGCAGCACGTCTCAAGTAGTCCACCAACCATGGAGTTGACGACATCGGAGTCTCGCACGATGCTCGATCGTAACAACTTGGTCCAACAATGAAGAACCGGGATAGAGACGACGAGACTCGGATTGCGCATGACGTCGTACAGGAAGCCGAATATACCGGCTAGGTCGCTGCCATCGGGTATCGACTGGGGCTTCTGCTCGATAAAAAGTCCAAGGCTGTTAGCCAACTGTCATCATTAGCAAGATATGACAAGGATGAAGAGTCGGCAGAGGCCCTACTTCTGAGAGTCTTTTGCAGAGCATATATTTCTGGTCATCTATATCATTCACATCCATGTCCGTGAGCGTCCAGCTGTATACTTCTCGCAAGAGTGAAACACTGCCAGGTGTGAACATGGGGCATACAAGCTCCACAAACTCGTCGTCGTGCAGGTGGGTTCGGTTGTAAATCGCTTGGAGGGTCTCGACGGCGGCCTGTTCATGTTAGCAGCTGCTCATGCGGGTATCCGGACTCGACATACGATCTGGATCTCTACGGCTGGGGTAGCCAGCGCCTTGCAGACGGCCTCGATGACTTGTGTTGCAGCAATGGCCTTGGGCATAATCCACGGCATAGCCGCCCTAAGCGCATGCATGGACTTGATCGCGCTCGCCTTGACAGCTTCCTGATTCTGGTAGTCCTGACCTAAACACCAGCCCAAGTTGTCGCATAACCTCTTCAGCCATCCCTCGTCTCCGCAGCGCACATCAAGACTCTTGTCGCGTGTAGGAAGCTGATCTTGTATCACGGCGAGCGGTGTAAAAATCTCGACACAGGCTCGTCCCAGATCGCTACCTCGAAGGCCCGCCGTAGCGTCTTCGCGGTTGAAGACTTCCTCGGAGAGCGTTTCTAGAACGTATAGGACAACAGCCTGATGGGGCAACGAAGTCGTCCACAGCGAAACGAGTAGCCGGTCCATATCCAGCCACTCGGCGCCCCAACTGCGCTTCGCGATTTCTGTCCATAGCTGCGCGACCTTGTTCCTAAGGAATACGGGATCGTTTTCGGACACATTCTGTGCAAGATCGATCGCATAGCCTCTCAAGGCTGTCCCTTGGTCCACTGTGAAGTCTTCCCAGCTGTATTTTATCGAGTGTTCCAGCATAGTGAGGCCGTAGTAGCGGAGTGGGTCGGGCTGCGAGCGGTCGAGTGCGAGCGTGTGACCATGTGAAGGCGCTTCGGGGTGCCGCTTCGCTTGCTCGAGGTATTCAGTTGCCTGTCGGCGGGTATCGTTGGTCGAGGAGCCGTCGTATATGGCCTGCAGTGCCTCTAATATCTGTGAGAGGTCGGAGTCTGCGTTGCCGTTGGAGTGTTGGTGTTGCGCTGCGTCGCCGCCATTTGTTTGCGGGGCTTGGTCTGCCCCAACATTCATCTTGGAGACGGCTTCTCTAGCCTCGGTCTGGGAGATGGGAGGTCGGGTGAGTCTGGTCACGATGTGCACGAGGTATGGCAGCGATGTCGTGTGCTTGTTGTTCTGGGTCTCAGAATATTCGGGCGGAAGTTGCTGAAAGCGGAAGATGGAGAGGACAAGGATCGTGGGTTAGGAAGCTTTGGCGCCCGATGTCTGGGACAAACCAAAGAAGATGGCGGTGTAGCGTGTAAGCCCAGATTCATTGACTCGCAGGCCTGGGACGTGGTGCATTTATCTCGATAATCCGAAAGGGCGAACGAGGCTTATATTCACGTCACACGTTCCACAGACGCGTTTTGCAGGCTGCAGTCCCAAAGGCACGTCACGTCGACGCGATGTCAGCTGTTTTGCCGCCAGAACTAGGCTCATCGCTTCCAAACTAGTCTTTCTCGAATATCTCTATATGCACACATGAATCTATCGTAAATGCCCCCAGAACGCCTTAACGAGCACACAAAGTCGTCCAACCCTCATGTTTCCCCAAATACGTCACATGCACAAGGACGGCTGACTGCGTGACCTGAGCATCGGATGACATTGCATCACCGTGCATTGGCCGAATTTCCCGCCACACCAAACCCCGGCATCGTGGGCGTGGTAACATTACATGACGGCGCAAGTCTGCTTTTGACACTGCTGAAGATACCCTTCATCCTCTTCTGTGCCTACCGCGCTCCCAGGCTTTCGTACGACGCCTTTGACAGTGAGGACTTGATCCCCCTCCGCGTGCCACCACCGCAGCGTCTGCTGCAGTGCGCCGTTCGTCTCTTCGGATGTAATGGTCCACTTGCCGCCGCTGACTTCAACATTCGTTTGTCCTGATGGGAAGTGGAACTCAGGAAGATAACAGACCGTGGGGAAATCTTCTGATGTCGAGCTTGGCGCAGAGAGCGCAAGCTTGAACGTGCAGTTCCTGAGGTCGAAACCATAAGACGAGATGTCTCCGTGGACTGCAACGGGTGTAGGGCGGATGAAAGCCTCTGCTGCGCGCAGACCACGAACATCGCCCTCGTCTTTCTGTGAACTCATTTGTTCTGGGGTAATAGTCTTCTGCAGGTTAGAAGGATTGATACTAAGGGTATCGGTCGATTGCGCTCTTGAATATGTGGGTGAGTTTGTGTCTAATGACGCACGAGAGTCAGTTGGCGAAAAGGCGCCTGCAGGGACTGCTTTGTCGTCTACCGAGTAGATGGACAGGTCCTCGCCATTCCAAAAATCTCCCCAGTAATGGCAGTTCTTGTCTTCGTTAGTTGTGTTTCAGATTTGCACAGAATGCGAACGTACATTTGCGACGTAAGTCCATAACGCGAAGCCATTGGCCTTACTGTCCTCAAGCGCGAAGTGGTTGGCATCCAGCGCTGCTATTTGGCTGCTGAAGTTGCCTGTCTTGTATGCGTACTTATCATCCATGTCATATGGGATGCCGATCTCGGTGAAAACGCAAGGATGGACTCCTGTGTACTCTGTAGCCTCGTCACGGATTGCCTTGAGCTGATGCGAAAAGCAATTCCGGATGGCATTCTCCCCAATTTTGATGGCAAATGCTGGTGTCAAGTACTTCCCTCGCAGAACACCAAATACGTCGACGTTCCATACGCGGTTCCTGTGCAATGTTAGATGGGATAAGGTGAGAAATAGTGTCTTAGAACATGCCATTTCTTAGTGATCAGTGTGATGCCGTCGTAAAAATGCGGCGAGAAGATCATGTTAGGGTCGTCATCTTCTGTATCCTTGATCTTTGGTGGTATTTCCAGCACTGGCGGCTTGCTATACGCCCGGTAGTGCGGTAGCCAGTAGTGGTTGGTGAAGTACTCGTAGTCAATCTTGGCCCCATTCTTAGGATCGATTCCGAAATAGTCCTTCTTCAGCACAGTGTCGGTCGCCGGATCCCAGACGCCGTGTTGCGCCCACAAGCATTCGCCCAGCTTCCACCCTGGGTCGCGTTTCCAGCCGTATTTGGCGTCGTCATAGTCTTTTGATAGCCATGCCATAGTGCCCTCAGGGTCCACTAATACTGAGCCGCTCTTGTACGGTCCCAGCCCGCCAAACTCCCAAGTCGCAACCTCGCAAGCTCTACCCGATCCGGTAAGTATCGCCTGCCAAGCCGTAGGTGAGGTGCCCTTTTGGAGTTTTTGTTCGCTCGGGATCTGGGTGATATCCTGGTAGCTGATGAGGCCTCTATTGGGCTCGTTCATACTTTCCCAACCGACTATTGGGTCATGCCATAGGTCGCCTGCTTGGTGTATCCGCATCGCAAGATGCTGGCAAGCTCCAATGAAGTGCTCTTGCAGATAGTCTTGGATGTTCTTTCCGTCCAGGATAGCCTTGGGCGCGAAGTCCCTGCCGCCAAAGAATAGTGTCCACATGACCTGACATACCAATCGTGTGTAGTTGGTGGGCCAGATCATCTTGGGAAAGGTGACAGGGTCGGGGTATGTGTTGTGTACGAAGGCGGCTTCGGTGACAGCGAAGTGCTCGGGGTCCAGCCCGCAGGCATAGAGAGTCCACATGGGCGCGCCAGAGCCTCCAGAGAAACGTGACCACTATGCGACGTATTAGAGAAGAAGTGCGTGTATCTATGGGAATGCTACGTACGACATCCTGGTGGGGATCCATGAATATGTAGAATCCATATTCCTTTGCCTTTCGTAGTAGAGCAATAGTGTGGTCGATCCACTCCTCGTCGTACTTTCCCGGTCCCGCATGCTCTATGGCTTCCCATGTGAAGACATAGCGGATGGTGTTGTAGCCCCAACTACGTAGTCGCGAGAAGTGTGTGGCTGAATCTTCTAAGGAGAAGGGTCGGTTGACGAAGGAGACGTTGTCGCCATCGAAGAAGTTGCCAGGTATGTGTGAAGGCTGGTCTGGCTTCGCAGGGAACTTGGCGTCTGCCGCACAGTTGATGCCGTGCAGGGTAACTTCGCGGTTCTGGGGGTCGCGGAATATGCGTCCGTCGATGCGTAGCCGGATGGAAGACATTGCGGGTGCAGAGGCCCAGGAGCAGTGAAAGGAAGGAAAAGGGAAAAGGTGTGCAGGGCGAGTGTGAAGAGGAGCTATAAGGCATGCGCCTCCTCTCTAGTCCTGATGGTGTAGCGCGGCGGCGTTCACGGGCATGTCGTCACGCATGGATCCCTGCCTGCCTGCATTAGCGTTCTGGGGGCCCCGGTGGTCAGTGCGTCCTGGCTATCATGCGTCGCTGAGGACAAGTTGCAACTGTTTGGCAGTGAAAGGCCAAATAAAGACACGACTCGCTCCTTGCATGACCTGACCGTCGCACCTGCCGCTGCTTCTCTGCGCGGACTATACTCCTACTTGTACCCCATCCAACCTACCGTCACTCATTCATAGCACCCTCAACACCAACTCACCATGATCCTCCGACTCTCATCCATTGCCCTCGGGCTCCTCCCGCTCGCAAGCGCACTCTCCGCTTCAGACATACCGGCGGACACTCCCGTATCGCAGCTGATCAAGGATGCCGGTGTCCAACTCGCTACTGGCAATACGCAGGACGCCCTTCTCTACTTCGACGCCGCCATCACCCGCGATCCGCGCAACTACTTCACCTACTTTAGGCGCGGTGCTGCTTACCTGCAGATCGGGAGGACGGCACAGGCGCAGCGTGACTTTGACAAGGTGCTGGAATTGAAGCCTGGCTTCGAGGGCGCATTAGTCCAGAGGGCCAAGATCAGAGCCAGGAAGGCCGATTGGGCTGCAGCGCGGGAAGACTACGAGGCTGCCGGCAAGACTGATGCGATTGCGCAGTTGGAAGAAGCACAGGCCGCTGCTATCATGGCACAAGAGGCCGCAGACAAGGGCGATTGGGATTCATGCATCACGAATGCAGGAACTGCCATCGTAGTCGCAGGAGGAGCATACGACATCCGCAAAACAAGAGCTCGGTGTCGTTTCGAGAAGGGCGAAGTCGTCGAGGGCATCAGCGACCTGCAGCATCTCCTACAAATCAACACCGGCGACATCGAACCCCATCTCCAGAGCTCCGCTATGGCCTTCTACTCCCTGGGTGAAACCGACAAGGGAATCAAACACATCGCACAATGTCTCCAATCAGACCCAGACTCAAAGGCCTGTATGAAGCTGCGGAGGCGAGAAAAGAACCTCGACAAGGACATTCAAAAGGTCCGCAAGTTCTTTGAGAAGCGTCAGTTCGCCACTGCCTCGAAACTCCTCATCGACCGTGGCGAAGAGAACCCGGGCTTGTTGAAGGAGGTCAAGGAGGACTTCAAGGACTACACCGAAAAAGGCTACATATACGCCAACTCACCTCAAGGCCTCTACCAAACCCTCGTTGAGATGACTTGCGAAGCCTACGTCGAAATGAACAATCTGAAGAAGGGCACACCGTACTGTACCGAAGCCCTACAACTCAATCCCAACTCGCTATACGGTCTCATTCACAAGGCCCAAGGCCAGCTCCAAGCCGATGAATTCGAGGATTGCGTTCGTACCCTTGACCACGCGAAAGAACACCACCAAAACCAGAAGCTAGATGAACTGTACAATAAAGCCCAGACACTGCTCAAACGGTCGAAGACAAAGGATTACTACAAGGTCCTCGGTGTAACGCGCGATGCAGACGAACGCGAGATCAAGAAGGCATACCGCAAGCTGACCAAGGTCTACCACCCTGACAAGGCTTCTGCCAACAACATGACACCCGAGGATGCGCAGAAGAAGATGGCCGCCGTCAACGAAGCCTATGAAGTTCTCTCCGACCCTGAACTCAAGGAACGCTTCGACCGCGGTGATGACCCCAACAGCAACGAGCAGCAACAAGGCAATCCCTTCCAGGGGTCACCCTTCGGTGGTCAGCAGTTCATGTTCAGACAAGGTGGTGGAGGTGGCGGCTTTCCTGGTGGTGGTGGCAGCTTCAAGTTCCAGCAGGGTGGCGGATTCCCTGGCGGGGGTTTCCCTGGCGGCTTTGGTTTCTAGACTATTATTGCTTGCGTGTATGACTCGGAGTTTGGGAGCTTGCAAAGTGGTCAACCACATGGGTAGAACATTTTGGCATTTTCACTGTATGATATCGTTGCTTTGGCAGTATTGAGTGATGAATCATGGTAGTTAGTAAGTGAGAGGATAACTCTCTTCCTCCTAAGTGTGTCCCTTTCTCATCTTCGTGTCGCTTCTTAGTAGTCTTTGACTTCAAGGACGTGAACATTGCTTAACCGCTTCTGTGTGGGTATCAATGCCTTCATGAGTCATTCTCCTCAAGCCGCCTAGCAGTATAGTTGATTGGTGGCCTAGGTAAGAGGTGGTTGTTCCATACGTGGCGCCCAGTTCCGAAAATAATATTTGATGTATACAAAGTGTTGTTGTACATAGTTTGGAGGAATCAATGCAAATGAGACGAGGTATCTATGTTGGTCACCACCGTCGAAGCAGAATAGGATAGTAAGGTGAGCTTGCTAACGAGGATACTTGTCTCTCAATGCCCTTGGGTGTAATAGTAACTTATACAAAGGGCTTAAAAATTATGCTGCCATCAGGAGCGGTACACAACCCATCAAAGGCGTAGCCAAAAAGTCGTTAGTCCGCCTCACCAAAATCGTTATGCCCAGTCTCGGTTGCGTGCTGAATCGCTCCCCGTTCTCCTGCCCCTTTCCAACCGCATGTGTTGCACTTGATGTCGAACTTCTGTGTGTCGGTGAAATAGTGTGCTTTCTGCAGCTGCCCACAGAGTTCGCGCGCGGCTTGAAGAATCACGTCGTCCTTTGCATCGAACAACTTGACATCTTGAGACGGATCTTGGGGCGACACACCCTGCGGCACGAAAGCAACAGTGTCGTAGTGAATACCAGAATACACTAGGATACACCGGCGCGGTCTGCCCTCGTTGAATCGATCTACCCGGTTGTCCTGAACGTTGACACTGGCGATCTCGATGTCAAACTCTTGAGAAAGAATGCTGAGTTCGATACCACCACCCCACGAGTCGGAATATGATATCCACTTGCAATACTCATCCGGAGAGCGTTGCAAGATCGCTTCATTGTACTGCTCCGGGTCTCTTTGAATAGCTTGCGCAACCATGGATCTGAGCTCAGTCATGGAATCGAGGGAGTCGGACAAAACGGCACTACCGACAGCTCGAAACATGCAAGAATTGTCGTCGGGCATGACCCGAAGAACCATGGTGCCGCCACGGTCAGGCACTGGAACTTCAGGGGTGTCCTTGAGCGCCGCATTCTGCTTCCGTTGAAGCGATAGCGGCGCCGCCTGGGATGTACTCGCTTGTAGTTCTTGTTCCTGCTTTCGTTCACTTGGGTCACCAGTGGCTTGTGCAACAACTATGATGGACGCGCCGTTCAGCTTCAGATCAATATCCTTCAGCAATGTCGACATTCCGTATAGCGAAGGATCGAGAGGTTGTGGCGGGTGGTTCCATTTCAGTTCGAAGAGTGGTAGATCTGTCTTTTCGCTGATAGAGGAGAGAAGGTCTGATACGGCGGCGTTGTCATCGAGTGATAATGTGTGAGTGCCGTTGGGCGCACGTAACCGGATGCGGATCGGCATGTTGTGATGATTCGATTGGAGAGATGAAGTGGTGTACGTATACGGAGTAGTATCAGGTATGGGTGAGGGAGCTTCGAAGCCGTGGCGCGAGGTAGCAATTGACTGGTGGGGCAATCTAGCGGTGGAGAGCTGTTAGGAAAGAAGCTGCGATGAGTGAGTTGGTGCATAGAGAGAAAGAACTTCACGATTGCGCAAACACGAGAGAAGCTTTGTTCGAAAAAGTATCGTTTGTCAGCTACGGAAAGACGCTACAAAGGCGACAGTTGGCATGGAACAAGTGGCATGGCGGCGTAAGTGAAGGTTCCCGAATCATGGAGTAGGCCGGCCTAGTCGGCGATCGGCGAATCTTGCCTCCGCTGTCCGTCGCGACATGTTGCATTCACGACGCGACAAGACGCCAACATCTAGCGCATTAAGGATAACTCAACACGACAGCATCGAGCCGACTATCGCAAACATGGCGTCCGGACGCGCCCCAAGCTCGACACCGGTGCCTACAACGGAGACTGCTGAGTCCGCTGGCGCAACGTCTACTGTCACAGCGCAAGAATGGGAGGCCATGTCAAATCTCCTCAAGAATGTATACGACTACAGGACTGACGAGTAAGTCCTTGACCTATATGCATCATGTAGTTCGTAGCTGACGAATTTGTAGTGGAACATACGATCCCACGAAGCTTTTCCAACGTAAAGTGAACAAGCGCGCCGTGCCCGACTACTACGACATCATCAAGGAGCCCATGGCATTGAGTACGATAAAGGCAAAGATCGCGCAGAGAGAATACAAAAACTTCTCTGAGTTCGTACGCGACTTGGCGCTTATTCCTCATAATGCGCAAGTCTACAACAGGCAGGACTCACAGGCTTATGTGGATGCGCTTGAAGTAAAGAAGGTCATTGAACGCGAGCTGAGAAAGCTGGTCGATGAGAAGGTCGTTCCTGAGACAGTCGCTACTCTTCCATTCTTGGGAGAGATTCCTGAACAAGATCCGCTATTACCAGAGGAAGAGGAAGAGGAAGAAGAAGACGACGACGAAGAAGAGCTCGAAGTTGACGAGGAAGAGGACGAAGACGAAGAGGATGAAGGCAAACGCAAGAGGCGACGTGGACCGCGCTCCACAGCAGCTATCACCAAGCGCGAAGGCGGTTCAAGGGCAGCAAAGGAGGATGCCAAGAATGACGATCCAGAATCACGAAAGAAGCGCGGACGCCCACCACGGGTCGACACACCTATGGAAGCGAGGATCAAGACCATCATGAAAGCCATAAGGAAGCCTAGAAATCAACTCAACAAGCTCATGGTGAGCGCATTCGAGCGCGTCCCTGACAAAACTGTCATGCCCGAATATCACTCCGAGATCAAGAATCCAATGGCCATGGACATCCTCAAGCGCAAGCTCAAGCGGAAGAAGTACAACTCGGTCGATCACTTCATGGTGGATGTTGAGCTCATGTTTGAAAACGCAAAGCAGTACAACGAAGAAGACAGCCAGATCTACAAGGATGCTGTGCATCTTCAAAAGGAGTCGCGCAAGGTTGCAAAGGCCGAAAAGGAGAAACCGGATACTGACTACGTCATGGAAGAGGGACGAATTCCCATGCCTAGCGGCATTGTCCACAATGGCGAGCTGTGGAAGGTTGGTGACTGGGTGCATATCCAGAACGCGAACGACCTCACAAAGCCCATTGTGGCCCAGATCTACCGCACCTGGCAAGACGCGAATGGCGGACAGTGGGTGAACGCCTGCTGGTATTACCGCCCAGAACAAACAGTACACCGTTTCGATCGACATTTTTTCGAGAACGAAGTCGTCAAGACTGGCCAATATCGAGACCATCGCATCGACGAAGTAGTTGATCGATGTTTTGTCATGTTCATTACACGTTATAACAAAGGCCGTCCCCGCGACTTCCCTTCTGACAAGGAGATATACGTCTGCGAAGCTCGGTACAACGAGGAGAACCACAAACTCAATAAGATCAAGACATGGGCCAGCTGTTTGCCCGATGAGGTGAGAGACAAGGACTATGTGATGGACTTGTTTGATGCGCCTCGGAAGTTGAAGAAGGTACCTAGTCCGATTGCGTACTTGCTCAAGGACGAGCAAAAGGAGGACGACGATCTTCCGAAGCCAGAATGGGGTGCTGAGAACGCTCCCCCAAAGATTGGCGCGGTACATCGTCGTCCGCGTGACCCTAAGGTAAGTGCACACGGCTCTAGGTCACCATGAACACTAAAACTCACGTTTCTCGTAGGACTCACCACCACCTGAGCCCACACCGCCGCCGCCTCCAACACCTCCACCGGCACCCGCTATGCCCACCCCAAGTTTGCCCACGGCTTCGTCACACGGCTATGAATCGTCGAGGAACTATCCCATCGCGCAAGCCCCGACCCTGACACCAATGCCTGCGCCTACACCACAACAGCACCATGTTGCGCCAGCGTACACACCAACCCATGCGACACACTACCATACTCACTCCCAATCACCGGCCCCGCATATGCACCAGCAGGCACCCCAGGCACCCGCCTACCAACCTATTACACCACATGTGCCCTTCACACCTCAACCAGTTGCCCCAATGCAGGCTTTCCAGACACCGCGCGCCGCACCAGGCTACCAACAACCGTATCCTCAGCAACTACCGCTCAACTACAAGGCTCCACAGCCTGTGGAGGTGTACGTCATGGCCGACCATGCAAACGCCAGCATACCACTTGAGATCCGGGAGCAATTTCAGCGTGACGAAAAGGGCCGTGTCCTCTTCTTCACCGCGCCACCGCTCAACGTGGAGCAGCCACTGACTAAGGATGGACGCGCATTGGGACACTCGGCTCGCTATCTTGCTGCCAAGGCAAAGAAGGAAGCTTTGAGGGCCTCGAAGCGCAAAGCGGACGAAGTTAATGTCGATGAGCGCGAACAGGCAGCTAAGAAGGCCAAGGCTGATGAGGAGCGCAAGTTTAAGAAAGCTGTCTCAGAACTCGGCACCAAAGCCCTGAAAGCACTTGAAGATCAGCTCGCGGTAGCTACAAAGACGGACCTAGAGGGTCTTTTCAATGGCCAGACCGAGGAAGGTATCTCTAGGGTTCTGGACCAGCTCACTACTGCACAGAAGACGGCGATGCAGCGGGAATTAGAGCGTGAGATGCACATCAAGGAGCGTGAGGAGAGTAAGAGGATAGCGGTCACTGGCATGACGGCACGCCTGGAAGAGAAGTACTGATGTACTGTGTACGATCCATTGTGTTTGTGATATCCAATGTACGATTGCAGGGACATCATGGCGTTTTGTTGCTCAACAGTGGTTTCAGCCATATATGAGTATGTTCTGGATATTCTTTGTTATCTCCAACTGGACTCTTTCATCCGAGACTGGCGTACTCTCTGCCTTTGATATAACTCACACGCTCTTCTACATCACTAGCTGCCTCACTCTCCTTCATCGAAAAGGAACCTGCAAAACTAGCTCTGTTCGACAGTGGTGAGCACAAAATCTTGGTACAACCAAGTGTACCGTGCAGACTTAGCGAATTCAGAGAGAAGTATAGGTATATATCGTGCAGCGCGCATGACCATGCATTAACAATGGTGTGTGTAATCGAGCAAACATCTTGTGATGTCGTGACAAACGACGACAGCACGTCAGGCGCCCAAAAACTCAATCTATTAGTATGAGCGTAATCTGCCCAGCGTAGACATAAGATCCTTGTTACTTGCAGTCTCCTTGGATCACCGCTCTCTGCCATTATCCCTCTGCTACTTCTCAACTCGATGACCACAAACACGTCGAGCCTTGAGCCTACGTCATTTGGAGATCAAAACAGTCCAGAAAATCCAGGGTAAGTCCAGCAAGACTAACCCGCAGCGCTTGCTGACTGCCCTTAGCTTTACCAGTGGTACAATTACTGTGGCAGTAAGTCAGCGGTGTTTACCCGATCTGGAAGAGATCTTTACTGTTCACAAATGCGTTCTTTACAGCGATGATCAACTCAATGAGGAGTGTGAGTTCAACGACGATAGAAGTGTTAAACTCACAGCCGATCCTAGATACTTCAAGGCCTACATGACATGGCTATACACCCGCCGTCTGCCTGAGTTTGTTGCGGACCCACAACAGGACACAGACTCCAGCCTGGGTTGGCTGACAGCATCATATGGTCTCGCGTGTAATGTTGACGACCCACGCTATCAAGACGTCCTGGTCATTCGAATACTCTCGTGCGCCCGAGACATCGAAAGCTTTCCTAACATAACGTTCTTCAACAGCTTATATTCCGAAACAAGAGCCATCACGGATGAAGTTCTTGGTCGGAAGTTGATGGTGGATCTCTGGGCATGGAAGGCGCGACCTGAGTGGGAGGGCATAAATTACCTTACTGAGGTAGTTTGCGAGGAGTTCGCGGGGCATCTGCGTGCAGCTTTGATGTATCATCGGAAAACGCCGGCAGGGGAGCTGGTAGAGCCTTGGGCAAGCTCCAGGGCTCATCGGTATCTAGTGGTAGCAACGCATGATGGATGATAGTGGAAGCACATGTAGTTCAGAACAATCGAGACCCCATCATATCCAAAGTCTTATTCGTCGGCTACTATGAAGTAAAGTGGGTGAATGGTGTCATCTTGATCGCGCAAGTGGATGAAGCAGTTGTACACGTC